>Ga0182030_10018475_pt1 | contig 13365 bp, 10 predicted proteins | sample 812S3MmetaG_FD_121299 | JGI IMG/M metagenome (GOLD analysis project Ga0182030, IMG submission 121299) | Permafrost microbial communities from Stordalen Mire, Sweden - 812S3M metaG (Illumina Assembly) | ecosystem: Environmental > Terrestrial > Soil > Wetlands > Permafrost | place: Sweden... | reverse complement strand
AGGAGGGGGATCGTTGCCATGGGGGACGTGGTCCATCGTGGTGGGGAGGGTTGCGATGGAAGCGCGGGGGGTTGCGATTGAGGCGGAGGGGGTTGCGATTGAAGCGGGGGAGCGAGGTCCCCCATGGCAGGGGGGTCGTCCCTGAGCTGGAGGGGGTCGTCCCTGGTGCATGGGGAGGTCGCGATGGAGGTGGAGGGGCGAGGTCCCCCGTGCGGAGGGGGTCGTCCCTGAGCACGGGGGGCTCGAGATGGAGGCGGAGGGGCGAGGTCCCCCATGCGGACGGGGTCGTCCCTGAGCGGGGGGCGGTCGCGACTCGTCTAGAGGGAGGTCGCGATTGAGGCAGGGGAGCGAGGTCCCCCCATGGCAGGGGGGTCGTCCCCTGAGTGGGGGGAGGTCGTCCCTCAGCGGGGGGAGGTCGCGATGGAGGCGGGAGAGCGAGGTCCCCCATGGGGAGAGGGTCGTCCCTGGAGCGGGAGGAGGTCGCGATTGAGGCGGGGGAGCGAGGGTCTTTGCCCAGCAGGTCGCCCCTAGAGCGCCGAACATGATGAGAAGGCGGTGATTGCCGGCAGTTGCGCGGCACCGACAAGACAGGTTTCTCGTCGGGCGCGGGCGGAGAAATCCCGTCGCGCAATCAAGCACCGCCGGCCCCGCCACCGTCGACGGGCGATTTGGTTGGAACAGGAAGGTCGGAAGATCGGAAGGAGCTCGGGTGCTCGGGCGTCAGGCGCCGCAGCGCGGTCTTGAGAACGATGACGTTGAAGTTGACCAGCAGGCCCACCGGGAGGCGGGCCAGACGCAAGTAGGTCACGACCTGTGCCTCGTGGATCGGCAACAGGCGTTCGACGGTCTTGAGCTCGATGAGAATCCGGTCGTCGACGACGATGTCGAGCCGGTACCCGCAGTCCAAGTGCAGCCCCTTGTAGTCCACCGGTAGGGATCGTTGCCGAGCGAATCGCAGGCCCCGGAGAGACAACTCCGCGCACAGACACGCCTCGTAAGCGGATTCCAGCAGCCCCGGTCCCAGGGTGCGATGCACCTCGATGAAGGCTCCGATGACCTCCTCGGTCCCATCCTCGAACCTTCCGACCTTCCGACCTTCCTGTTCCATAATTCCCAGTCGGCTGCCTTCGCGCCGAGTTGCGCATCCCGACATCGAAAACGACGGAGGTGCTCCGAATAAATCGTCATCCCCTACCCCCATGATTTCCCGCCCCTTTCCCTCGTCGGCCGATCTTTTTTCGAGAGATCACCCCCCCGATCGTCACTTGTCTACAGGAGGGCGAAGCAGAAGGTCCGGCATCCCGCCGGGTCGCCGACCCCTCCTTCGAAAGGCGGATACGACGATGACGAAAACAGGAAAGGCAATCGTTTCAACCCGCGCCGAAGATCTCGGCGCGGGCACCACGAAGCACTACACGAACCCGGCCTTGGTGCTGGCGTTCGACGGGGCTTCGATCGCGGTCTCGGCGGTCACGACGAAGCTCCAGCGAGTCGTGACGCTCCGGGCCAACACCGAGTCGGCGCAGGCAGCTGCGCACGAAGCGGTGGCGGCGGAGGAGAATGAGCTCCCCGCCTTGCTGGCCTTCATGACGTCGTATACGGCGTTCGTGAAGGCGACGTTCGGCAATACGCCGACCGTTCTCGCCGACTTCGGGCTCGCGCCGAAGAAGGCTCCCACCCCGCCTTCGCCTGCCGCGAAGGTGGCCGCGGCCGCCAAGCGGAAGGCGACCCGCGTGGCCCGCGGTACGACGGGGCCGAAGAAGAAGCTGTCCGTGAAGGGCAACGTGACGGGGGTGCAGATCACCCCGGTCACCGCGCCCGACGCGGCGGCTTCCGGTCCGCAGCCCTCGCCGCAGCCGGCGGCGAACGGCACGCCCGCAGCACCGGCCAATGGCGGTAGCCCGCCCGCGCACGGCTAGCGCCCTCCCAGGGCTGGCGGCGTGACAACCAGGGAAACGGGGGGCGCCTTCGCAGGGGAGGCGCCCCCCGGTCCCGCATGCGGGGGGGGAGTCCTCCCCGAGGCCGCTCACCCCCTTGAGAAGCCCCGCGCCCCGTGCCACAGGAGAAGGACCATGCCGCTCACCGATCAGCGGCGCGCCGAGCTCGACGCGCTAGTCCACTCCAAGAAGGTCCTCCTCTTCATGAAGGGGAACCGAAGCTTCCCCGCGTGCGGGTTCTCCGCCACCGTCATCGGCATCCTCAAGCAGCTCACCAAGGACTACGACACGGTGAACATCCTCGAGGACCCGGCGATCCGCGAGGGCATGAAGGAGTTCTCCAGCTGGCCGACGTTCCCGCAGCTCTACGTCGGGGGCCAGTTCGTCGGCGGGTGCGACATCGTCAAGGAGATGCACGCCCAGGGCGAGCTCGCGAAGCTCATCGGCGTGGAGGTCAAGCCGGTCGCCCCTCCCAAGGTCACCATCACGGCGGCGGCGGCGGCGGCCTTCGCGGACGCGGCGGCCGACGCGGGCGATGAGGTGCTGCGCCTCGAGATCGACCCGGACTTCAACTACGACCTCCACGTCGGACCGAAGGCGGCCGGCGACGTCGCGGTGACGTCCGGCGAGGTCGTCCTCCACGTCGCGGGCGCCTCGGCCGAGCGCGCGGACGGGATGACGATCGACTTCGTCGACGGCCCGAAGGGCACGGCGTTCAAGATCGACAACCCCAACGAGCCGCCGCGCGTGAAGCCCATCGCGCCGAAGGAGCTGAAGGCGCTGCTCGACGCGGGCAAGGTCGAGCTCTTCGACGTGCGCCCCGACGACGAGCGCGCCCGCGCATCCATCGCCCAGGCGAAGAAGCTCGACGCCGCGAGCCAGAAGCACCTGCTCGGCCTGAAGAAGGACGCCGCCGTGGCGTTTCACTGCCACCACGGGACGCGAAGCCGGAGCGCCGCCGAGCAGCTGCTCCGCGAGGGGTTCACCAACGTGTACAACCTCGAGGGCGGCATCGAGGCGTGGGCGCGCGACGTGGATCCGTCCGTCCCGCACTACTGAGAGCGGACGCACGGGCTCCCTGACTCGTGCCGCCCGCCACCGACAAGGTCAAACGGCTCCTGCCATGGCTGGTCGCCGTGGCCTTCTTCATGGAGTCGCTGGACACGACCATCCTGAACACCGCCGTGCCGGCCATCGCCACGGCGCTGCACGTCGCGCCGCTGAGCATGAAGGCCGTGCTCACGAGCTACACGCTGAGCCTCGCGGTCTTCATCCCGGTCAGCGGGTGGGTGGCGGACCGATTCGGGACGCGTCGCGTGTTCTCGGCCGCCATCGCGCTCTTCACGCTGGGCTCCCTCCTCTGCGGGCTGTCGAACAGCATCCACGTCCTCGTGGCCTGCCGTGTCCTCCAGGGATGCGGCGGCGCGATGATGGTCCCGGTCGGGCGACTGACGCTCGTCCGCACGTTCGCCAAGTCCGAGCTCGTCCGGGCCATGAGCTTCGTCGCCATCCCCGCGCTCATCGGGCCCATGATCGGGCCCCTCATCGGCGGCTTCATCGTCTCGCTGCTGCACTGGCGTGTGATCTTCTTCGTCAACCTCCCGATGGGCTTCGTCGGCCTCTACATGGTCTACCGGCACCTGCCGGACTACCGCGCCGAGCGCTCGGATCCGCTCGACGTCGTCGGGATGGTCCTCTTCGGAGCGGGCGTCGCCCTCCTCTCGTGGGTGCTCGAGATCTTCGGCGAGCACACCCTCCGCGTGGGCACGATCCTCGGCGTCCTCGCCGTCTCCCTCATCCTGCTCGCGGCCTACGGCCGTCACGCGATCCGGGCCGCGCATCCCCTGCTCCAGCTGGGCCTCTTTCGCATCCGCACGCTCCGCGCGGCGGTCGGCGGCAGCTTCCTCACGCGCCTCGGCGTCGGCGGGATGCCCTTCCTCCTGCCACTGCTCTACCAGGTGGGGCTCGGCTACACGCCGATCGAGTCGGGCCTGCTCATCATGCCGCAGCCCATCGCGGCGATGGCGCTCAAGGTGCTCATGCCCCGCATCCTCACGCGCCTCGGCTACCGGCGCGTGCTGCTCTCGAACACCATCGTGATCGGCCTCATCATCGTCCTCTTTGCCACCATCGGGGCGCACACGCCGGCGTGGCTCATCGTGATCCAGGGCTTCGCGTTCGGGTTCTTCCAGTCACTCCAGTACACCAGCATGAACACGCTGGTGTACGCCGACGTGGCCGAGAGCCAGACGAGCATGGCCAGCACCATCGCCAGCACCGCGCAGCAGATGTCGATGAGCTTCGGCGTCGCCACGGCGTCCCTCGTGACGGCGCTCTTCATCCCGGATCGCTTTCACTCCGATCCGTCGCAGCTGATCCACGGCATCCACCTGGCGTTCCTCGTCCTCGGGAGCATCACGGTGCTCTCGGCCGCCGTCTTCGTGGAGCTGAAGAAGGAGGACGGCGACGACCTCAGCCAGCACCAGCATCCGGGGTCGCGGGGGCCGGCGTCGGCAGGGGTGGTCGCGTAGCCGCCTTGTGCTGCCGCCGCCACGAGAGCTCGACCCAGATCGCGATCCACACGGCGAGAAACAGCGTCAGCGCGAGGCAGATGACGTAGTCGTAGACGATCCCGTCGTTCCAGTTCTTGGGGGCGACCATCGTCGTTACCCAGAAGACGAGGAAGGCGACCAGCACGGCGAAGTCGCGCATCCGGCGCGCGAACGACGGCGCCGTCTGCGACGCGTGAAGGAGCAGCGCGGGCACCAGCGCGAGGACGACGTAGTAGTAGTTTGCGGGCAGGTTGAAGAAGAACATCGCGACGATGCCGAGGAGGAGCGACGACTCGTAGGGCCGGCGCCGTATCCCCGCGTAGGCGGCGCCGCCGACGGCCGCGAGCTGGATCGGGATCGCGATGGGGCGCATCGAGGCCCAGGTGGCACGAAGCTGGAGGTTCCAGTCGCGGAAGGCCTGGAGGCCGGGATGCCCGTGGAAGTTCTTGTTGGCGACCCAGTCCCGCCAGGTGAGCACCTTCTTCAAGCCGATGTGCATCACGAAGTAGACGTCGCCGTGACGACCGATGCGGAGGAAGAAGACCTTCCACGACTCGGTGCCGAAGAACACGAGGCTCAGCACGACCAGGACGCCCACGGTCGCCCCGAAGCCCACGCCGAAGCGCTTCAGCTTTCGACGGTCGTCCGCGGAGCGAAGCGCCCCCCAGGCCACCGGGAGCAGGGCGCCGACCGCGAAGCCCGCCGGGAACACGCGATCGCACGTCGACGCCGCGAAGAGCGCCCCCGCGAGCACCCAGCGCCCCTGCCGGAGAGCGCAGAGGCCGAGGACCACCGTCGTCAGCCACGTGTAACGGAGGAACGCGCCGCCGTTCCAGCCGTAGCTGGCGATGAACGACGCGCCGAAGAAGACCGCGGCCATGGCCGCGACCCCCGAGCCGAACGCCTTTCTCAGCCCGAGGAAGCACAGCAGCAGCAGGGCGACGTCGAGCCCCGTGGCGAGCAGGAACGTCGGCGTCCCGCGGAAGCGGATGGGGATCGCGTTGGCGGCGGCGCTCCCCACGACGGCCCAGCTCGGAGGCGGGTTGAAGCCCGCGTCGTAGACGAGGCCCGGCCAGATGTCGTCCCCGGCCAGCCGGCGGAGCTCGCGCACGTCGTGCTCGAAGTCCGCCCACCGCTCCGCCGAGAAGCGCGGCTTCACCTCGTCGCGGCAGTGGCTGAGCGCGGACACATACGTCTTGTCGCGGAGGATGTCGTCGAGGTCGCGGACCCACCCGCCGATGCGCGGTCGCACGTGGTCCTCCACGGCGATCTCGTTGTCGGCGAGCGCGGTGCAGTCGTAGAGCCCCTCGTACCCGGTCTCGCGGAAGTACTTCGCGCCGAGGTAGTAGTGGAAGAACTCGGAGTAGTGGAAGTTGAGGTGTTGCTCGACCTTCTGCCGATGCGGGTCGGACGGCTCGACGCCGGGTGCGTCGACCCAGATCGTGTGGCGGCTGCCGAAGCGCGTCCACGAGTAGAGGGCGAGGACGGCGCACACGAAGAGGAGGACCGTGCCCCAGCGGCGCGTCTTCTTCCGGGTCTCGGCCGGCCAGAACACGAGCGCGGCCGCGACGGCCCCCGCGACGAGCACGGCGAGGAGCGAGACGATGAACTGGGTGGAGTCGAAGAACATGGGAGAGCCGGCGCGGGCGTTTTTACGGTGGTCGTGCGCAGGGCACAAGCGGCAGCGTTCGCCAGCAGCGGCCGGCCCAGCGATCCCATCTGGAGCCGTGACACGAGCGTGACGTCCGTGCGTTGCGGCGCCTGGTCGCGCGCCGCATGCTCCGCAGCCTTTGGAAACCTCCGCCGTCTCGTCACGGGGCGCCACCGGCGCGGTACGCAAGATTGCGCTCCTCGGGAATCACTCGCCACGGCAGTGCGGCATCGCGACGTTCACGACGGACCTGAGCGACGCCCTCGCCCTCGAGCTTCCGCAGAGCGACGTCTTCGTCGTCGCGATGAACGACGTCGGCCGCCATCACGTCTACCCGCCGCGCGTGCGCTTCGAGCTCCCGGAGAACGAGCTGGCCGCCTACCGGCGCGCCGCGGGCTTCCTGAACCTGAGCGCGGCCGACGTGCTCTGCGTGCAGCACGAATACGGGATCTTCGGAGGGACGGCGGGGAGCCACCTCCTCTCGCTCCTCCGCGAGATCCGCATGCCCATCGTGACGACGCTCCACACGATCCTCAGCGAGCCCGATCCCGCACAGCGCCGCGTGATGGACGAGATCGTGCGGCTCTCCGAGCGCCTGGTCGTCATGAGCGACCACGGCGCGACGCTGCTCCGGGACGTGTACGGCGTGCCGGACCGACGCATCGACCGCATCCCGCACGGCATCGCGAGCCTCCCGCTCCTGCCACGCGGCAAGCACCTGCTCGGCGTCGATGGGAAATCGGTCATCCTGACCTTCGGCCTCCTCTCGCCGGACAAGGGCATCGAGTACGTCATCGACGCGCTCCCGCGCATCCTCGAGCGCCACCCCAACACGGTCTACGTCGTCGTCGGCGCGACGCATCCTCACGTGAAGGAGCACGACGGCGAGACGTACCGCATCATGCTCGAGAGTCGCGCGCGCCGGCTCGGCGTCGATACGCACATGATCTTCCACGACCGCTTCGTCAGCCAGAGCGAGCTCGCCGACTTTCTCTCCGCCGCGGACATCTACATCACGCCCTACCTCAAGCCGGAGCAGATCGCCTCGGGGACGCTGGCGTATGCCGTCGGCTCTGGCAGGGCGGTCATCTCGACGCCCTACCGCTACGCGCGCGAGCTCCTCGCCGAGGACAGGGGCATCCTCGTTCCGTGGAGGGATCCGGAGGCCATCGCGCGCGAGGTGAACGGCCTGCTCGGTGACGACGCGAAGCGGCTGGCGATGCGCGAGCGCGCGGCAGCCTACGGTGTGGGGATGCTGTGGCCCGCGGTCGCCCGCCGCTACATCGAGAGCTTCGAGCGTGCCCACGCGGAGCACGCCGACCGCGAGCGGGCCGGCCTGGCGCCTCCCGTCCCGATCAAGCGGCTGGTCGACCTCCCCGAGATCGATCTCCAGCACCTCCGCCAGATGACGGACGACACCGGCGTGCTCCAGCACGGCGCCTACAACGTGCCGCGCTACGACGACGGCTACTGCCTCGACGACAACGCACGCGCGCTGCTCCTCATGGCCATGGTGGAGGACGCGCGCAGCGAGGAGACCAAGGCGGTGCGCGGCCTGGCGACGCGGTATCTCGCCTTCGTCAGCCACGCGTACAACCCGCAGCGCGGGCGGTTCCGGAATTTCATGTCCTACTCCCGGCGGTTCAGCGAGGAGTGCGGCTCGGAGGACAGCCACGGCCGCGCTATGTGGGCGCTCGGCGCCGTCGTCGCCCGGTCGCACGATCGCGGAAGACAGCGGCTGTGCACGGATCTGTTTCGCGCGGCGCTCCCTGCCGTCGCCGCCTTCACGAGCCCGCGAGCGTGGGCCTCGGCGCTCCTCGGCATCGACGAATACCTCCGCGCCTTCGACGACGACGCCGTGGCGGTGGCCTTGCGCGCCACGCTGGCCCAGCGGCTGTTCTCGCTCTTCGCCCGGACGAGGAAGGTGGACTGGCCGTGGTTCGAGGACTCCGTGACGTACGACAACGCGCGACTGTCCCAGGCGCTCCTGGTGTCGGGCGCGCGCATGGGCAACGAGGAGATGACCGCCGCCGGGCTGCGCTCGCTGGAGTGGCTCTTCTCGATCCAGGTGTCCGAGGCGGGCTACTTCTCCCCCGTCGGGGCCAACGGCTTCTACACGCGGGGTGGCCCGAAGGCGGCCTACGACCAGCAGCCCCTCGAGGCGTGCGGGATGGTGTCGGCGTGCCTCGAGGCCGAGCGCGTCACGCAGGACGTCCGCTGGGCCGAGCGCGCCGGACGTGCGTTTCAGTGGTTTCTCGGTCACAACCACCTCCAGACCTCGCTCTACGACGCGACGACCGGGGGATGCCGCGACGGGCTCCACGAGAACAGCGTGAACGAGAACCAGGGGGCCGAGTCGACGCTGGCCTTTCTCCTCTCGCTCCTCGACATGCGCGCTGCCGCCGACCGCATCGGCGCCGTCCAGGGGGTGGCGTCGTGAGCACGGACGACGGCTACGAGGTCCTCTTCCGGCGCGTGGAGAGTAACCCCATCCTCAGCGCCGCGGACTGGCCCTACCCCGCCCACAGCGTCTTCAACCCGGGCGCGACGCGCCTTCGCGACGGCACGACTCTCCTCCTCTGCCGCGTCGAGGATCGGCGCGGTCACTCGCACCTCTGCGCGGCGCGCTCGAAGAACGGGATCGACGGGTGGATCATCGATCCGGAGCCGACGTTGCGGCCCGATCCCGACAAGCACCCCGAGGAGCTGTGGGGGATCGAAGACCCGCGCATCACGTTCGTCGAGGAGCTCGGCAAGTACGTCGTGGCCTACACGGCGTTCGGCAAGGGAGGGCCGGGCGTCGCGCTCGCCCTCACGGAGGACTTTCGCACCTTCGAGCGATACGGCCTCGTGATGCCGCCCGACGACAAGGACGCAGCGCTCTTGCCGAGACGCATCGACGGCAGCTTCGTCCTCCTCCACCGGCCGATGAGCGACTCCGGCGCCCACGTCTGGATGTCGTCGTCCCCCGACCTCCGCAACTGGGGCAGCCACAAGCTCGTCCTCGCGGCGCGCAAGGGAGGCTGGTGGGACGCGAACAAGGTCGGGCTGTCGCCGCCCCCCATCGAGACCGACCGCGGGTGGCTGACGCTCTACCACGGGGTCCGGCAGACGGCGGCGGGCAGCCTCTATCGCATCGGGGCTGCGCTCTTCGCGCACGACCAGCCGGACCACTGCCTCGCGCGCGGCGACTCGTGGCTCTTCGGACCCGAGATGCCCTACGAGCGCGCCGGAGACGTCGGCAACGTCACGTTCCCGTGCGGGTCCACCGTGGGCGACGACGGGGACACGCTGAACCTCTACTACGGCGCGGCGGACACGTGCATCGCGATGGCGACGGGGAGCATTCGCGGGCTCCTCCACTGGCTCGACGAGCAATCGAGCGAGAAGAGCGCGCGGCGCTCGATCCCGGCAGCTCCGCTCTAGGAACGGGAGGCGGGCAGACGATTCCGCGCAACTGCTGGCGCCCCAGGGCGTTCACCTCGAGTAGGCGCGCTCTGGTAACTTCGACTCCCCGGTGCCTTCGCTTCCCGAAGCCCTCCAGCGCCTCTACGCCCGCATCCCCCTCGGGATGCGGCTCGGGCTCGATCCCATGCGCGCCGCCTGCGAGCGCACGGGGCACCCCGAGCGGGCTTTCCCGGCGGTTCACGTCGCGGGCACCAACGGCAAGGGCAGCGTGTCCGCCATGGTCGAGGCCATCGCCCGCGCGCAGGGCAAGAAGACGGGCCTCTACACGTCGCCGCACCTCTGCCGCTTCGCCGAGCGCATCCGCATCGACGGCGAGCCGGTGAGCGACGAGGTCCTCGCCGATCTGCTCGAGCGGGCCCTCGAGGCGGGGCCGGACCTGTCCTTCTTCGAGACGGCGACGCTGGCGGCGTTCCTTGCGTTCCGCGACGAGGCGGTCGACCTCGCCGTCCTCGAGGTGGGCATGGGCGGGCGCTTCGACGCGACCAACGTCATCCCCGTCCCGCTCGCCGCGGCCATCACGCGCATCGCCCTCGACCACACCGATCGCCTCGGCAAGACGCTCGTCGAGATCGCGCGCGAGAAGGCCGGAATCGCCAAGCCGGGGCTCGATCTCGTGCTGGGTCAGATGCCCCCCGACGTGCGCCTCGCCATCGACGAAGTCGCACACGCGCAGGGGGCAAAAACGACGGGCATCGAAAGCCAGCCGTTGCCGGGCCGCGTGGGCCTCGCCGGCGCGCACCAGCGGGACAACGCGCGCATCGCCGCCGTCCTCGGCATGCGGAGCGGCGCGTCGACGGGCGCCGTCGAGGAAGGGCTGGCCGACGTGAAGTGGCCGGGCAGGCTCGAGCGCATCGGAAACGTCCTGCTCGACGCCGCCCACAACCCCGACGGCGCCGAATCCCTCGCCGCGCATCTGCGAGCCCTGGCCATCCCGCCCCGCGAGGTCGCCCTCGTCTTTGGCACCCTCGGCGACAAGGACTGGGGACCGATGCTCGACACGCTCGCCCCGCTGGCAGAGCGGCGCCTCTACGTCGCCCCCTCCGGCGCCTCGCGCGACGCCATCGATCCCTCCGCCATGGCCGCCCGCCACCCCGGCACCGTCTCACCTTCCCTGCCCGATGCCCTCGGCACCCTCGGCTCCGGGCCGTCGCTCGTCGTCGTCGCCGGATCCATGGTGCTCGTCGGTCATGCCCGGGCCCTCCTGCTCGGCCTGCCGCGGGATCCCCCCGTGGCCCTTTGAACGGACGTGGGCTGGGGCTACATTCGCGGCCCTCGCCATGCCCAGCTTCGACATCGTCTCCCAGGTGCAGCACAACGAAGTCGACAACGCCTTCAACCAGGCGCAGAAAGAGCTCGCGCAGCGCTTCGACTTCAAGGACACCGAGACCACGATGGAGAGGGCGCCCGACGCCATCACCATCCACTCGAGCAGCGAAGACCGCGCGAAGGCCGCGCTCACGGTCCTCCAGGACAAGCTCGTGAAGCGCAAGGTCTCCCTCCGCTTCACCGATCCCGAGAAGCCCGAGAAGACGAGCAAGGGCGGCGCGCGCATCGTCGTGAAGATCAAGGAAGGCATCGAGGTCGACAAGGCGCGAGCCATCGTCCAGACCATCAAGGAGTCGAAGCTCAAGGTGCAGGCGTCGATCCAGGAGAGCCAGGTGCGCGTCTCCGGCAAGAACAAGGACGACCTGCAAGCCGCCATCACAGCCGTTCGCGCGCACGACTTCGGCGTCGAGCTGCAGTTCACCAACAGGCGCGACTGAGGACAGGACTGCGACCGTCCAGATGAAGAAGTCTCCCACGAAGCCGAACGGCTCCCCGCCCGTCCACGTGCGGAAGCTCTTCGGCACCGACGGCATCCGAGGCGTCGCCAACGAGCACCCCATGACGCCGGAGCTCGCGCTCCAGCTCGGACGCGCGGTGGCGTTCGTCGCCGGGCGCGGCAAGAGCCACGTGCCCCGCGTCGTCCTCGGCAAGGACACGCGCCTCTCGGGGTACATGCTCGAGCAGGCCATCGCGAGCGGCATCTGCGCGACCGGCGGGCGAGTGATGCTCTGCGGTCCCATGCCGACACCGGCCATCGCGCACCTGACTGTGAGCATGCGCGCCGACGCGGGCATCGTCATCAGCGCGAGCCACAACGCCTACCAGGACAACGGCATCAAGGTCTTCGGGGCTGACGGCTTCAAGCTCCCCGACGAGGCCGAGCACGAGATCGAGCAGCTGATGGGCAACGAGGCGCTCCTCGGCAAGCGGCTCACCGGGCCGGGCATCGGCCGCGCCGAGAAGCTCGAGGACGCGCGCGGGCGCTACGTGGTGTTCCTGAAGCAGACGTTCCCGCGGGACCTGTCGATGGACGGCGTCCGCGTCGTGGTCGACGGAGCGCACGGCGCGGCCTACCGCGTGGCGCCGCTGGTCCTGCAGGAGCTCGGCGCCCAGGTGACGGCCATCGGCGTGAAGCCGAACGGCGTGAACATCAACAAGGAGGCCGGCGCGCTCTACCCGGACCACGTGCGCGCGGAGGTGGTGAAGCGCGGGGCGGCCATCGGCATCGCGCTCGACGGCGACGCGGACCGGGTCATCGTGGTCGACGAGAAGGGACAGATCGTCGACGGCGATCAGGTCATGGCGATGTGCGCGTCGCAGATGCTGGAGGAGGGCCGCCTGAAGAAGCGCACCGTCGTGTCGACGGTGATGTCGAACCTCGGGCTCGAGCAGGCGCTGACGCGGCAGAATGCGAGGCTCTTGCGGACGCAGGTGGGCGACCGCTACGTCGTCGAGGCGATGCGCGCCGGCGGCTACAACCTGGGAGGCGAGCAGTCGGGGCACCTCGTGTTCCTCGACCACGCGTCGACGGGCGACGGGATGCTCGCAGCGCTGCAGGTGCTGGCGCTGATGCTGCGAACCGGGCGCCCGCTATCGGAGCTCGCCGAGCGCGCCATGCAGCGGGTGCCTCAGGTGCTGGAGAGCGTGACCCTGGCGGCGCGGAGACCGCTCGACGAGATGCGCCGCCTGAGCGAGCTGACGGCGAAGATCGTCAAGGCGCTCGGCGACGACGGCCGCGTGCTCGTGCGCTGGAGCGGCACCGAGCCCAAGCTCCGCGTCATGCTGGAAGGACCGCGCGAAGAGCGCATCCGCGCGTGGGCCAAGGAGCTCATCGAAGCGGCCCGGAAGGACGCGCCGTAGGTCGTCAGTTGCAGGAGCTCGTGGCGCGGCAGCCTTCGGTCTTCGTGTAGCAGTAGTAGCCGCCGTAGCAGCCGTTGGGCTGGCAGGTCTCGCCGCTCTTGCTGCTGTCGCACCCGGTGCATCCTGCCGCGGTGTTCGGCTCGACGCAGTCGGCCGAGCCGCCGCCGGAGCCCGAGGAGCTCGAGCTGGAGCCGGAGGACGAGGTCGACGAGCCCGAGCTGGAGCTCGACGAGCCGGAGCTCGATCCGGAGGAGCTGGACGAGCCAGAGCTGGAGCTCGACCCGGAGCTGGAGCTCGACCCGGAGGAGCTCGACGAGCTGGACGAGCCCGAGCTGCTGGACGTCGATGAGCCGCCGCTCGAGCCCGAGGAGCTCGAAGAGCTCGACGACCCGGAATTGGTGGCCGCCCCTCCGGAGCTGGACGAGCTGGAGGACGACCCGGTCCCGCCGTCCGTGTGGGTCGCGGCGGTACCGGGCAGGCCGTCATCTCCGGGATCATCCGGACCGCCGTTGGCGCAGGCGCTGGCAGCGGTCACGAGGATGACGAGCGTGGTGGCGAAGGTTCCCCTGTT
>Ga0182030_10018474_pt1 | contig 13366 bp, 6 predicted proteins | sample 812S3MmetaG_FD_121299 | JGI IMG/M metagenome (GOLD analysis project Ga0182030, IMG submission 121299) | Permafrost microbial communities from Stordalen Mire, Sweden - 812S3M metaG (Illumina Assembly) | ecosystem: Environmental > Terrestrial > Soil > Wetlands > Permafrost | place: Sweden... | reverse complement strand
CGTGCTTGGCGAGATTGTTCGCTTCCACGTACTTGAGAGCCTGGTTGAAGACTTCCGCGTCGATCCCGATGGTCTGGACGCCGTAGGCCGCATGGCCGGCAATACATGGGTCCGCACCCGCGATCGCATCGAGTTGGTCAGACCCAAATAGATGGACCCAAATAGATGGGCCAATATAGATGGGCCAAAATAGAAGCGCCCAAATAATGCCGGCCCAAAGTGAGCTCGTTCAACGAGGCGTCGCCTCAGCAATTGAAGCCGAATTTTGGCTGGTCACAAACGCTCCGTGCCCCGTCCTTGCGCTTTTTTCTAGCGCATGGGCGGGAAAGCAACGGACCTCTTCAGCCTAAGATCCCGTGAACAAAATCGAATTAAATCTTTTTGTACTGCCCGCGCTTGGAGGGAAGAATATCCACGCGGTCAAAGGCCGCGCGGCGATCCTGGCGCGTTGACGACTCGCCGACATGCGCATCGGTCTTGTCGATCTCGATGACCACCGACTTGGGCGGAAGGAACTCCGGCTGCGCGGTGACGATGCGCGGCGATGCTCCATAGGTTGGTCCCGGAACGTCGGCAGCACTGCGCGAACCTCGCGCTTCGAACGCTGCGGCTTTCTCCGCTGTCTCCGCTACCGGCTCCTCGCCCTGCGCCACATGCTTTACGCCCAGCACGAACAGCAGGTTTCTCAGTCCGCTCAGCCGCGAACTCAGGCTCTCCGGCTCGGCCTCGGCATCTTCCGCCTGCATGGAGCCGGCGTCTGACACAGGCAAATCCTGCGAGATCGGCGCACTCTTCTCGCCAGTCCAAAGGTTGCTGGCGACACTCCGAACCGGCGGCGCTGGATTCTCGATCGAGGCGGCCTCGCCGGCCGGGTGCGACGACCAAACCCGCGCAGGCTGCCACAGCACCGGCGGCCGCACCGGCTCCGGAGCGCGCACCACCTCGCTCAGCCACCACGGAATGTCTTCGTCGGGCTTCGCCGGCTGGGGCGCGGGCGCGGGCGCCGCCGCAATCGCGGGCTCAGATTCAATTTCGTACCGGCTGGCAAAGGCAGGTTCGTTCAGTCCTGCGGCAACAGGCTCGTGTGGTTCGGGCTGGACGGACGCGGCTTCGTTGAGTTCGGCGTTTTCAATCCCTGCGTGGCCAGGTTCGGCTTGGTCGTGATCTTCCGTGGGGATCTCAGTCTCCTCGAGCACGGCTTTTTCGAGTGTCGCTGCTTCGAGTTCTGTTGCGTTGAGATCCGTTGCGTTGAGGTCGGCGACCGCAGGCTCGGTGCGATGCTGCGTTTCAGCTTCCATTGCCGCCATCTCGGGCGCAGCCACTTCGGTATCAGCCGCCGGAGTCGCCGGAACTTGAGCCTCGAAAGAAGACAAGTTGGCCGCGGCGGGCGCAGAAATGGGCCGGGGATAGAACGGATCGCTCGCGGTCGCTGGAAGCGTTGCAGCGAAGTGCCGGGCCGCTTCTTCAAACGGAGCGGTCTGCGGCTGATGAGCGGGCACCGGCGTCTCCGCAGGTGGGGTCGAAGTCTCTCCAGGCATCAATGCGGTTTCAACCACCGGCTCCGCCGCGATTGCAGCTTCGGTGTCCGCAGTTGCCGGCATGATCGAAGGAACCGGTCCAACCAGCGGAATCGCTGCAACAGTGTCCGTTTCCGAGGCCGCGACTGGCTCCGCGGCTGAGACTGGCTCCGCAGAAGCAATCGATGCGGTCGCATCCGGCGCAGCAAAAGGAGCCTCCATCGCGAGCGGCACACTAAAGCGCGTAGCAGCCTCGCTTGCCTGGGGTGAGACCATGCCCGAGGGCATGCAAACCGCATCCGCAGCCGCAGGCCTGGCCAGCGGAGGCGGCGAGAAGCGCGCCACCGCTGCCGCGGCAGCGGCCACTTCCGGCTCAAACCTTGATCGTGCTGACGTGGATCGCACAGAGGCTGGCCTCGCCGACCCCAAATCCGCACCCGCTCCTGGAACCGCTGCCGCCGGCGCCTTGGGCATCTCTCGCACCTGCGGCGCATCCACGGCGAACAGCCCGCCTTTTTCCTGCCTGCGCCCCGCATTGCTGACCGACTGCACATGCTTCTCAACCGCTTCCACGGATTGGCGGAAGGTATTATCCGCCGTCGCCAGCCGCACCCGGTTGAGCACGAAGCCCACCGCGCCCACGTCCAGCCGCTGCAGTGTCGCAGCCGCCTCGCGCAGTTGCGCGCGGGTGGTCACGCCGGACTCGATCACCACAATGGCGCAGTCCACAAAGCGCGCCAGGTACTCCGTCTCCGCGGAGACAGCCAGGGGCGCCGTGTCGGTAAGCACCAGGCTCTCGTCGCCCTCTTCGGTCTCGGCCGCCATCTCGCGCAAAAGCGCCGTGGACTGGCTGAGCCGCAGCGCCGGGACCAGGCCCTGGCCTGCCAAGCCCGGAGCGGCCAGGCTCTGGCCTGCCTTAGAAGCGCCGAGAGCAGAGCGCTGCGCAGGTGGCTGTGCGCTGCTGGCATTTACCAGCACCGTGGACCGGCCCATGGCCTGCAGCATGGCACGCACGCGGCTCAGAAGCGTACTCACGCCAGCACCGGAAGCGGCGCCGGTGAAGATGCAGTTCTTCAGATCGCCCTGCTTGCGCCCGTGCTCAACGGCCGAAGCGAGCCGCAGCACGTACTCCTCCGCCACGCCTTCTGACACTTCATTGAAGTCCGGCAGTTGCGCCATCGGAGCGAAGCCAAGCGTACGCTCGACGTCTTCTGCGATGTACACATGCGGGTCGAGCTTCTGCGCCAGCACGGCGGCAATCAGCCCGAAGGCCAGCCCGCCCAGCGAGATCATGACGGCATTGCGCAGCACGCCGGACTTGGTGCGCGTCAGCGGCGGCGTTGCCGGCGTCACTTGATAAGCCTCGCCCGGCGCGCTGTCCTCAAGAATCAGATCGTGCAACTGCTCATCCACCGCGGCGTAGCGCGCCTGCAGCCGCGTAATGTCGCCGGCCAGGTCGCTTGAGCGCTGCATCTTGGGCGTGGCGCTGGTAGCCGAGCCGACCAGAGACCGCAATTGCCCGTTGATCTGCGACTCGACGCCGCCGGTGCGCTGCAGATCGGAGCGCAGTTGCAACTGGATCCGCCCCGCCGCCTTGGCGCGCAGGTCCTTCATCATCGCTTCCAGATCGGTGTTGATGCGCGTCAGTTCCTGCTCGTCCTGCTTGTACTGCGGATTGGCCGGCGTCAGATTCGCCATCTGCGAGATCAGCGTGGCGCGCCGCGCATTGAGCGCCGTCTTCATGCTCACCAGGCCCGCATCGTTGGCGATCAACTCATCGGCCTCGGCGTCAATGGCGCTCGACGTAGCGCCGGAGCCCGCACCCAGCGACGCGAACTTCGCCTCCGCCGCGTCGTGATCCGTACGCGCCTTCATCAGCGCCATGCGCATCTGTGTAATGTCTTCGTCGTAATGGTCGGGAACCGACGCGGCCACCGAGGCCACGCCCAGTTGCCTGTTCAGCGTGTCCTGCTCGGTGCGGTCCGCGGCCAGCGCGGCTTCAATGCGATCCTTCTCTTCCTTGAGGATGGCCGCGCGTTGCGTGTCGCCGGTGTGTTCATCGCGGGCTGAGCCTTCAATGTAAGCCTGGGTCACAGCGTTCGCAATCGCCGCCGCCAGCACTGGATTGCCCGCCCGGGCGCTGATGGTGAACTGGTACGCGTCGCCGAAGCGCGTAACGTCGAGGGTGCGCACCAGCCGCTGCGCCGCCGACTCGTCGCTCTCGCCCGGCCCCTGAAACCCATCCAGCTTGTGTACCGCCGACAGCAGCACATCCTGGCGGCTCACATTCATCATCTGCTGCTGGATATAGCTCTCGTAGGAATTGGTGTCGAAGGGCCAGCGCGCCCCTGGGCTCGACTCAAGAATCTTCGACGGCGTGGTCTTCACATAGATCGTGCTCTCGGCCTCATACACCGGCCAAGTCTTGAACCAGAACACCTGCGCCAGAACGTAGAGCACCGCCAGCGCCACGCCGCTCAACGCCACGGTTCGCGCCAGGTGCCCATGCTGCTGCAGGCTGCGCCGCACGTCTACATGGAAGAACGCCTGCTCTGCATTGGGCGCAGGCAGCGGCCGTCCTGCGGAAGCAGGAGAAGCGAGATCGTCGTCGTTGTAGCGGCCCGACCCACCCGGCCGGCCCAGAAGCTGATTCATGGCAACCCCACTCCGACCAAAGCCGCTGCGGTGATCATCGGACTCAGCCGCTCGACTGCATACGTAGCGCGAAAGAACTTGCTCTGCGGCACAAAGATAATCTCGCCCGGCTTGAGCGTGATCTCCAGCGACTTCGCCGGGTTCAGCAGATCGCTCATGGTGATCACGCGCGAGGTGCCCGTGGCCGGGTCCACGATCTGAATATGGGGCTTGTTGCCTGCCGCATCGGTGAAGCCGCCGGCCTGCGCCAAAACGCTCGTCAATGTGGACGTGCCCGTCAGCGGAACCGCCCCCGCATGCTGCACCTGGCCCAGCACGGAAACAAAGCGCTCGCCCCCGTTGGGCACATACACCACGTCGTCGCGGCGCAGTCGCAGATCGGCCAGCGAGTTGCCGGAGTCGATCAGCGTCTTCAGATCTACCCACACCACTTCATTCTGGCCGCGATAGATGGCGCAGCGCTCGGGAATCATGGCCGCCTTGTTGGGCCCGGTCTCAAGGCCGGCGCGCGACAGCGCCTCCAGAAGCGTTGGCGTACCGTCAAACGAAACCACGCCGGGCTTCTCCACCGCGCCCAGTACCAGGACTTTGTTGGCGGTGTACTTGGTCACCGTCACCTGCGCCTGCAGGTTGGTGTAGTAGGGCTCAAGCGCCGTGTCGATGGCCTTGGCAGCATCTTCGCGCGTCTCCCCGGCCAGCTTCAGGTCGCCCGCCAGCGGCAGGGTGATGCGGCCGTCCGGGCCTACCACCAGTTTGGCCGCGAGATCGGGGCGCCCGGCAAAATCGATGCTGATCTCGTCGCCCTTGCCCAGGCGATACTCTTCGTCCGCGGCCGGCTCAAAGCTGCGCAGCGTCTCCAGCGGATTCTCTTTCAGCTGCGGCTCAGCCGGGGTCTGCGCATGGGCCACCAAGCCGGTCGTGCACACAAAGAAAAACAGGACTGCCGCGCGCGAAGCGAGGGAAAGCTTCATGCCGCCACCTCGCGGGTGCGGAGGAATCCCAACCCACGCTCGATGAACCTGCCGCTCTGATACTTCTCCCCATCGGTCAAGACCCAGCGATACAAGACGGCTGCCAGGACTGCCGCGTAGACCATGCCGGTAACCACCAGCACGCCGGCCCCCTGCCAGCGGCTCGTCATGGCCACCAGCTTTGCCGTCGGCCAAGCCAGCGCGCCGGCCAGCGCGTAGCACCAGAAGCCCGGCAGGATGACCGCATGCAGAAACCGCGTCAGCTTTAAATCCAGCACAAACAAGACCCGGCCCATCAGCACGCAGGCTGACAGCGCCGTAGCCACGCTCACCGCTACGCCAATGCCGAACGGAGTCCAGCGGCCCAGAATCCAGCGCGACAGGGGCAGCGCCACCGCCACCAGGGCAAGGTTGGGAATCGAGTAGTTGAACTCCTCGTAGACGCGGCCCATCCCGCGAAAGATCGACGTACCCGGCCCGGTAAGCATATGGAACTGCATAGCTACACTGAATACCACAAACAGGGGAATAAGAAACTCCCTCATCGGTAACGCCGGACCCAGCCAGACGTGCATGATGGGGTATGACCAAAAGGCCATAGCCGCGCAAAACGCTGCCGTGCATAGGTTTGAATACCGCGCCCCGTTGAGATAAAGCTCCTGCAGATTCGCGAGCCACGTCGAGCGGTCCGAGGCCGCGTCCACATGCGAAGCCGCCGGCAGTAGCGCGGCAAAAAACGCCGTCGGTATAGATGAAATCGAGGTGGGCCACTTTTTGGCCACGTCCAGCAGGCCCGCCGCCGCGGCATCAATCAGCGTCAGCGCGCAGAGCCGGTCAATCGAAACCTGCAGAATCGCCAGCATGCTTTGAAGTTGGACCAGCCCGCCGAAGTGCACCACGTAGCGCAACGACTCGCGCTGAATGCGGCGCGGCGAAAGATGAAGCCACTTGATGGTGCGATGCGCCCACCACCAGGTCAGACCGTCGTTGATCACCGTACGCGCCAGGTACGCCTCGGCCAGCCCGCGAATTCCGCGCCCTGCGCCCACCAGCCACACGATCAGCGCAAACTCGACCAGAATGCTGATGGTGAGAAACACCTGCGTGGAAGCGATCTGCTGCGTGCCGGTCAGCATGTCGCCAAAGGCGTTGAAGGCGATGCTGGATAGAAACACCCCCAGCACAATCAGCACCGCTTCCTTGCCGTCGCTGGCGTGCGAGGCAGGCAGATGCAGCCACGGCGCAAACCAGTTCCACCCCAGCACAATGGCGGCAAATAGCGCGCCGCAGGTGGGGATGGTGACGGCGAGCCCGGTCGAGAGCAGCGCGTTGGCCTTGTCGTATTCGCGCCTGGCGGTGAACTCGGCCACGTACTTGATGTAGACGTTCGAGACGCCCATCGTCGTCAGCCCGACGTACGTCACGAGGATGAAGATCGTCGTCCAGATGCCGTAGGCTTCAAGGCCGATATGCGAAAGCAGAAACGGCACCAGGCACACGCCCCGCGCCATGTTCACCACGCGCGCGCCGATGGTGGCCAAGACGTTGCGGCCGAACTGTTGGTTGACTTCGCTGAGCGGCTCGCGCGCCTCGTCGGGGCTGCCCAGTGCGATGGCCGCCTCGGGGTCCAGAGTCCATTTCAGTTTTTTGCCGGCCACTCCCTCGTCGGACGAGGATACAGGAGCGTTTGCGATGAGAGGGGCGTCGTTCACGGCGTCTGCGCCTCCCGCTTGGTGCGCGCCCACTCGGCGTGGCTGCGCGACTGGCGCAGAACAAGGGGCGTGATCAGCGCCTTCCACACGATGTACAACGGCGTGGCCGCCAGTGCCCCCAGGTCGCTCATCGGCTCGGCGCCCAGCCCTGCCGCGGCCAGCACGTACGCGGCAGCAACCGCGGCGCACCCAAGCGCAAACAGATGCAACCAGTGGACCGCAAGAAACAACGTCAGCAGCAGCGCAAGCATGCCGCGCGACAGGGGCAGACTCCACACGTCGGCCAGCGTCTCCAGCGCGCGCCAGCGCCCGCCGATGAGAGCGCTCAGCAGCCTGCCCGTGGCGCGGCTGGCCACGTGCAGCCTGCCGCCCTCCCAGCGCGCCTCCTGCGTGGCCTGCGCGTTGCCGGTTGCGGGGCTTTGGGCATGCACAGACGCGTCGTCTACCCAGTAAACCGGCACACCGGCAGCCGCCAGCCGCGTGTGGTACTCCACATCCTCGGCAATCGAGTTCACGTTGAAAGGAATTCGATCGAGCGTGGCCTCGGTCAGGGCGAAGCCGTTGCCGAACAGGCCGGTTGAAAAACCCAGCCCGGCACGGCCACGCGCCCGCAGCACGTTCATGCCGCGAAAGGCGAGCGCTCGCAGCGTTGCCAGCGGATGCCATGCACCCGCGGCCGGCGGCTCCAGTTCGTAGCGGCACTGCGTTGCCTCCGCGCCCTGCTCCAGCAGGCGCCGCGTGGCCGCAATCAAGTTGGCGCTCACCACCGAGTCGGCGTCCACCACCAGCACCGCATTCGCACCCGCGGCGAAGGCCGCCGCAAACCCATGGCGCAGCGCCGCGCCCTTGCCGCGCAGTTTGCGATCATTCAACTCCACAACCTGCGCGCCCGCCTCGGCCGCCGCTTTGGCCGTGCCATCCGTGCAGTTGTGGGCTACAACAAACAGGTCAGCCGAAGCACCGGCAGCCTCCAGCGAAGCCAAAGTCCGCGCAATCATCATCTCTTCGTCGTGCGCGGGCACCACTACGGCCAGGCGAATCACCCGCGGCTCCCCGCGCCTCGGCTTGCGCGCACGGAAAAGATTTCCCACCACGCACAGCGCCAAGTCAAAGAAAAGCGGCGCGGCAAACAACGCCATCGCCACCGCCAGGCCCGTAATTGAAATCCGCTCCATCAATGCTCTCTGCTACCCCTGAGTCTCGCAGCCAATTTCCCGCAAGCTGTAAAGTCGTGCCCTGAAACAAAGCGACTGCATTTGTCTACGATAGAACTTTCTGGAAATGCAATTCCGTTTGCCGCACATTTCCTTTAAAGGGCGCTGCCGGTACCGGATTCATCCCCTGAATCCAGCCCACGATCAAAAACAGCAGCAGCAGCGCCTGCTCGCCCAGGTACACCGTAGTCAGCGCCGTGATCAAGCCCATCAGCACGGTGAGGTGCGCAAACACCAGCGCCTTGTCCTCGGCCCCCAACTGCCTCCGCGCCAGCCGGAACAGGCGGACGATACTCCCGGCAAGAATCAGCAGGAAGAGCGTCAGCCCGGTGAATCCCTGCGCTGCCGCCAGCAGCAGATACTGGTTGTCCACCGACTTCTGCCCACGCATGGTCGGCAGCGTGGTAATGCCCCAGCCAAACGCCGGCCGCTGCTCGATCAGCGGCACATAGGTACGAATCAGCTCCCGGCGGTATACCGCATTGCGCTGCTCCTCGGTGCGCGCATGGTTGATGTCCACATCCGTGTAGCGCATGCCCCAATAGTAGGCCGCCACGGAAAACACCACCAGCACCACCGCAAATGCCAGCGTCGCCTTGCCCAGTGGCAGCTTCCACACCAGCAGGGCCAGCACCAGCGCCAGGCCCACGCCGATCCACGGCCCCCGCGACTGCGTCATCAACAGACCGGCGATCATGGCGAACAGCACCAGCCCGCGCACCGTCAGCGGCAGCCCTTGGATCAACCTCCGCGTTCCCCACTTGGGCGCAAACGCGCGCAGCCACAGGCAGTAAATCAACCCCATCATGAAGATCATGCCGGCCAGAATCGCATGCCCAAACGGCCCCGCCGCGCGCCCAAAGCCCCAGCGCATCTGCTGGCCCCACACTGACGGCTGGTCAGGAAACACGTGCCGGAAGACGGTCTGCCAGAAGCTGCGGCCGGTCAGGAAGTCAAACACACTGAGGCCCGCCACCACCGCCAGCAGCACCACCATGCGCCGCACCACGCGCTTGCGCGCAGGCTGCCCCTCCGTGCCCGCACCCCTGGTGTGCTGCCCTTCTGCGCCGCGTTCGATCAGCAGCTTGCCCAGCATGTAGGGCGCCACCATGGCGCACAGCGCCTGGAAAAACTGCAATCCTCCGTTGCCCGGATTGGCGATCACCGGGTAGCCGTCCGGCGAGAACAACTGCTTCCACGTACCATCGGCCAGGCATTGGCTCCAGCCTTCCGAGAGCGCTCCGCTCGCCGCGAACAGCAGCACCCACAGGTCCATCCATTCAAAGCGCCAGCATCGAATCTCCTTCACAAACAGCGCTGCGCCCAGGGGGAGAATGGCCGCGTCGGCAAAGGTCAGCGGCGGCAGGTGAGGAAACCGCTCGACATAATACTGCGGCAGCAGCAGCACGGAGGGCAGGTAGACATTGAGCATGGCCCTGCGGACAGGCCCCTTTGCCAGCGCCACCCAGCAGGCCACCGCGGGCAGCAGGATGATCAGTTCCATCAAAGAGCCGCCTCCCGCTGCAGGTTCAACCAGCATCCAGTGTCATCAGCCTGAAATACGTAAATAAAATTGGCCGTCCTAAGCGTCAAACACGCCAATAAAACCGGCTGTCATTCTGAGCGAACGGGGCCCCGAACGTCTCTCAGCCGGGGCCCCCGCAGACAGGTCTTCGTCTGCGGGGTGGAGTTCGGGGGAGGTGAGTCGAAGAACCCGCTTTGGTTCTTCGACGAATCTCGGACGCCTCTAGCCACGGGCGCGCGTTTGCGCCGGAACCGCTTCCTGCTTGGCGTTCAGGTCCACACGGGATGCTGTCTCCCATTCGCCGGCCTTCGTTCGGGAGAGGTGCGCGACCGACTCCCACTCGTCGAACAGCGGCTTGGCGCACCAGGCGTGCAGCAGAAAGCGATGCTTGAAGCTCAGACCCGCCAGCGAAAGCGTGAGGCCCGAATCCAGCAACTGCCGCCGCGCCGCCATCAGCGCGCCCAAACCCGCCGCCGTCACCTGCCGCACCCCTTGCAGGTGCACCACCATCACCAGGCTGCCGGCCACGCTGGCCGCGGCCGCCTGCTTCAGTTCCGGCGCAATCTGCGAGCAAAGCTTGCCGTGCAGGTACACATGCATCGTTTGTGGCGTGGTCACCTTGGTCACATGCGACTTCCCCAGGTACGGCCCCTGCAACCATCCGGCCAGCAGCGTCATGGGCAGCCTGCGCCCCAGGCCCAGAAAGTCCCGCAGGTAGCGCGGGCCCAACCGGCTCGGCTCCTGCACAAAGCGCATCGCCCACTCCAGGCCGCAGGCCTGAATCCAGCGCGGCGCGCGTACCACGTCGCCCACAAGAATCTCGAAGCTGCCGCCCACGCCCATCGCCACCGGCACGCCCAGGCGCTTGCGATGCAGCCAGATCCACTTTTCCTGTTTGGGATTGCCCAGCGCCACAAGCAGAATATCGGGCTTGGCTGCCTTGACGCGGCCCACAATCTCGCTGTGGTCCAGTTGCTCCATCTGCTCCTCGGTGGGAGCGTAGGTGCCCACAATGCGCAGCGTAGGGTACTTCTCCAGCAGCACGACGCGGGCGCGTTCGGCCACATCGCCTTTTCCGCCCAGCAGGAAAACTCCGTAGCCCTTTTGCGCGGCGAGTTCGGCGAGCCGCGGCACCAGATCCACGCCGGTCACGCGGTCGGCAAGCGGGCAGCCCAGCAGCTTTGAAACCCACACGAGAGGCATGCCGTCGGGAAGCACAAGACTGCAGCCGGCAATGATCCGGTGCAGGTGCGTGTCTGCCAGCGAGTTCAACCAGAAGTCGAGGTTGGCGGTCGCAATCTGGTGCGTGCCCCCGGAAAGAATCAGGCCTTCGATCACCTCGACGGCCGACTTCGCCGAAAGGCTATCCAGCGGCAGCCCCAGAACTGCGATCGGGTGCTTCAAGTCCTTTGTCATCGAGTGCTTCCGTTTCCTGCGTGCACGCGATCCTCCGCTTGAGCTCCGCAAGCTGTCGCGCGGTAGCCCTTGGTCAGCCAATCTTTACGATCCGTGAAAGTTCGTGCCCGTGCCCGATAATGCCCCAGTTCGATCAGGAGATCGCTTGCCCCAGCTGAGCTTCACGCGCACTGTAAACTGCGTTGCCACCCCAAGAAAGATGGCCCCCATAGCAGCTTCGATGCGTCTTCCCACCTTTGTGGGATCATGGTTAGAAGTTAGTCGTATGTGCTTCACGGAGCAATGGCGCAAAAGTGGAAGCCGGAATGAAAATGACTGCTCCTTTGGATAGGTATAACACGGCAATTTAGTAACACAGCCTGGTTACTCGACTTAGATAATCCATAAGGTAATCTAACTTAATTACTTTAGAGTTTTAGTGACGTTACTTGGGGCGGCATTGGGAGCAGGGCAAGCCCACTTCACCGCTCCTCATTCGGACCACATGACCACCGCCATCGAGCACGGAGCCAGCTCCAGAACCGTGCCGTTCAGCCGCTCTTCCTTGACCGTAACCTCGAACCGTTCCTCATTGGTCGCTCCGGGGCCCGGCGAGACCATCCTGAAGACCTTCGCGTTCAAACCTGCGCCCAGACCCGGCCCCGCGATGCTCATCCGGCGCGCCGCATGCAAGCCGTAGTTGAAGACGATCAGCGAATGCGTTTTACCGTCCTGAAATCCATACGAGTCGATCTCGTGAACGCCCGCCAGTTGCACGCCGTCGTTGCCTTTGGGCTGATCGCGCGTAGGGTTTGCGCCGCTCACGTTCACCTTCACCATGCTGCCGCGCATGGCCCGGTTGGCCAGACTCGTGGCCAGCAGTTGCGGCCGCGCCCGGCCTTCGTCGCCCATGGTCACCACGCTGCCCCACAGCCGCACCGGGGTTCCATCCGCGCGCTTGAAGCGGAACTGCGGCAGGCTGAACAGCATCTCGTCGCGCACGCCATGGTCGCGCATCATGCGCAGCATGTGGCCGGTGACGGCGATGCCGGCCCCAGCGGACGGCGTCAAGCGATCCAGCACCGCCTGGGGCGCGGTGCCCTCGGTCGAATGCAGATTCACCTCGTAGACGGCCATTTGCCTGCCGCCCAGCGCCGCCTGCGTGGCCTGCACAACGCCGCTGCGCGACATCTGCTCCGGCTGCGCCAGCAGCGGGCCGTAGAGTTGGTCGTCGTTGGCCCATTCCGTTACCGAATCCATCAGGTAGGGCGCAATGGCCACCGTGTTGGCCGAAGGCGCGGCCTTCGCCACTTCCCCGCTGCGCCAGGGATTCGCGGCCTGGCTGCCGACGACCAGGTCCAGGTGCGCATCCTCTGCGCCCGCAGCGCTCCGCATGGCGCGAAAGACTCGATCCGCGCGGCGTCCGTATGCCGCCGGATCGTCCAGACTCTCGCCTTGAAAGATCCCGTTCCAGGTTTCATTGCCCAGCTCGACGTGAATGGTCCTGAACGTCCGGGTCCACGGCTGCTGCTGCCCGGCCGCGGCCCGCAACGCGCCGCCTGCGGTGGAAGCGCCGCCCGCCAGGTACTCCGCCAGCTTGCGCGCCTCGGCCTCGCTCATCGCCGTCGGAGCCACAATCCACGGCTCCGCGCCCACCTCTTTGCAGAGCTCGAGAAACTCCGGAATCCCCACCGGAATGTCTTCCATGGTCGTCATCCACACAGAGAACCCCGGCCGATGCCGCGCCATGGGGGGCGCAAGCAGGTTGTCCACCGTGCTGCCCAGGTAAGCGTGGCTCGACATCAGCCGCAGCACGCCCGGACGCAGCGCGCGCAGGCTCTCCAGCACCTCGTCGCGAAACGCCGTCTTGTTTAGCTCGGCGGGAGTAGCCGCTAAGTCACTTACTTGTTCCAGGTCCACATCGTCCAGCAGCAGCGACGCGCCCTCCACGCTGAAGCCTGCCTCAACCGGCCCAATGAGACTGGCGGGTTCATTGACAGGAAATACCGTCTCATAGTCGGCCCAGGCCGGCGTCAGCGCGAAGTCCTGCTCCAGATAGTCCGCTTTCCCATTGATGATCCGCTTCACATGCGCGTGGATCAGCCGGCTCCCCGCCAGGCTCTTCGCCCGAAAGCTCAGCCGGTACGTCCCATGCAGCCGGATGAACGAGAACCCCTCCGTCGTGTCAAAGTAAGACTTCAGCTCCGCCGATTGCCCCTGCCCGGCCGCTTCAATCCGCAGCGCCTGCTTGCCGGCTGTCTCCGGCGACAGGTCCTTGCGCTCGGCCGCAAACTGCGTGCCGCCATTGGCCTTGGGCCACCAGCCCGACGTTGGATCGCCAGGGAACTGCTTGCTCACCGCCAGCCAGTCGCCCGCT
>Ga0182030_10018473_pt1 | contig 13366 bp, 5 predicted proteins | sample 812S3MmetaG_FD_121299 | JGI IMG/M metagenome (GOLD analysis project Ga0182030, IMG submission 121299) | Permafrost microbial communities from Stordalen Mire, Sweden - 812S3M metaG (Illumina Assembly) | ecosystem: Environmental > Terrestrial > Soil > Wetlands > Permafrost | place: Sweden... | reverse complement strand
AGTGGTGTCGGTCACCGAGATGGCGCCGCCCGCGATCCCGGAGACTGGACCGGTAACGCTGCTCACAATCAGGTCGGCACCGGCCACGGTGAACGCGGCCGAAGCCGTGCAGTTGTTGGCGGTGTTGCTCTCCACCACCCCGTTGTTGCCGTTGGCGCAGGCCAGCACGTAGTTGGTGCCGGTGATGTTCGTCGGCAAGGTCAGGCTGGTGGTGGCGGTGGAACCGGCACCGGCAGCCAGCGCCCCGACGTAGCGGGTGCTCAGGGTCGTGCCCTTTGTTATGCCGTCAGACGACAGATAGAGGTAGGTGTAGGAAGCGGTAGCGTTTTGGGTTCCCTGATTTATTGCTGTTTCAGCGACCTGTATCGTACCGCCGCTAGCTGGCGTACCTGTCACGGATACTCCGCTTTCGATCAGGTCTACGCCAACTGTTACGCCCACACCCAGAATACCGGGGTTCACGGTCAGGACGTAGTTTGCGGATGCCGCTCCACTGATTGAAGCCGTGATGGGATAGGTTCCAGTCGGACTGCTCGTCGTAGCCGTCGTGGAATAGGTGATGACTAGGTTGCCAGCGTTGAGGTCATTATTCTCAACACCCACAACCGTTCCGGTCAATATCGGGTTCGCCGCACCAACCACGCGCGAATAACTGCTAGGCGTGATCGTCAGTGGAGCCTGCGCTACCGTGAAGGTCACGCTAACCGGAGTGGCGGCGCTGTAGCTGGTATTGCCAGTTTGAGCAGCCTGAACCGTCACTGATCCAGTACCACTCGTGTTCAACGTGCTACCACTCACCGTCGCAGGACCGGACGTTACGGAATAGCTCACCGGAAGCCCAGAAGACGCAGATGCTGTCAGGGTAATCGAGACACCGTAGGAGTGTGTCCCTGGATTTGGGAAGCTGATCGTTTGCGATTGCGGCGCCAGACTGGTGCCGGCGCCAGCCATGCTGATTGTCTGAGTGGCCGAGACGGCATTTGAAGCGTTGTCGCTCAACGCGACGCTGCCGCTGAGGCTGCCGTTCGCCGTAGGGTTGAACTCGATACCGAGCACGCAGCTAGCCGCCGGAGCCAGCGTCTGACCGGTCGAACTGCATGAAGTATCGGAGCCACCGAGCGAGAAGTTCGCGGAGGTGCCGATCTGGCTGATCGTCAGCGGCGCATTGCCAAGGTTCAGCACGGTCACATCCTGCGAAGCGCTCGCCTGGCCAACGTTGGTACCGGCAAAGGTGAGCGAGGGCGCGTCGGAGACATTGACCTTGCGGACGCGGTTGTTGTTCACGTCCGCAATGAAGAGGTTGCCAGAGCCGTCTAACGCAATGCCCTCGGGGTTGCAAAGCTCCGCGCTGGTTGGCACAGCTCCTTCGCCGCTGAAGCCACATTGAAAATAGCCGATGCCCGCGACGGTGGTGATAGTCCCGTCCGGTGTCACCTTGCGAATACGGTTACCCCAAAGGTCCGCGATGTAGAGGTTGCCTGCACCATCCACCGCAATGCCACTAGGGTCATAGAGTTCCGCATCGGTGGCTGCGATGTTGTCGCCGTTGTAGCCAACCACCCCGTTGCCTGCGACGGTGGTAATGGTCCCGCCGGGCGCCACCTTGCGGATGCGACTGTTGTTATAGTCCGCGATATAGAGATTGCCAGCACCATCCACCGCAACGTCGAAGGGATAACCAAGTTCCGCGCTGGTGGCCGCAATGTTGTCGCCGTTGTAGCCCGGCGTTCCGGTGCCTGCCACGGTGGTGATGATTCCGCCGGGCGTCACCTTGCGGATGCGGCTGTTGCCTTTTTCTGCGATAAAGAGGTTGCCCGCGCCATCCACCGCAATGCCGAGGGGATAATTAAGTTCCGCGCTGGTAGCCGCGATGTTGTCGCCATTGTAGCCCGGCGTTCCGGTACCTGCTACGGTGGTGATAGTCCCGCCGGGCGTCACCTTGCGGATGCGATTGTTTGCTAATTCCACGATATAGAGGTTGCCCGCCCCGTCCACCGCAATGCGGTTGGGCGAAAGTTCCGCGCTGGTGGCCGCACAGCCATCCCCTGTGTCGTCGGTCTGACCTGTGCAACCTCCGCCTCCTCCCGCCACGGTGGTGATCGTCCCGGCCGGCGTGATCTTGCGGATGCGGCCGTTCCCGTCCGCGATATAGATGTCGCCGGCGCCATCCACCGCAACGCCTGTGGGGAGCACAAGTTCCGCGCTGATGGCCGGGATGTTGTCGCCGTTGAAGCAAAGACCGCTCGCATCCAGGACAGCGCAGTTGCCGGTGCCCGCCACGGTGGTAATGATTCCCGGCCCGAAGGCCACCATTGGCCCGGTGCCGGTGCCATAGGCGGGGACGGTGATCAGCGTGTTGCCGTTCTGGTCGCTCAGCACCACGCCACCCAGCCGTGTTCCAGGGGCCTTCGCCAGGAACTGTACCTGCACCGAGCAGGTTGTAGCCGTAGTCCCGCTGGCGCAAGTGGTGCCGCCCGGTACCACCGTGAAGTCGAGATTCGGCGCGCCCTGGGTCACTGCCGAGACGCTTCCCAACGTGACGCTAGATGGGACGGTGAAGCTCAACGTCTGAGTTGTGCCTGCTGAGGCTCCAACCGCAACTGCACCGAAGTTCACCGAGGACTGGGTCGTGGTCACCACTGTTGTAGCGGTGATCATCAGAGTTCCAGACGTCTTAGTGACGCTGTAGTTGGACAGCTTGCCGTTCGGGTCGTTTAATGTCGGAGTGATCGGATAGGTTCCAACAGCCGATCCTTGAGTCGCCGTGGTTGTGTAGCTCGCAGTGATGCCGTCGCCAGCAACCACGCCCGTAAGCGTGCCGGTCAGCGTCGGAATTGGATCTCCGTAGGCAACAGACACGTTGTTGGCTGCGACCGTCAACGCAGCCGGATTGACCGTGAAGGTCACGCTAACCGGAGTGGCAGCGGTGTAGTTCGAGTTGCCACCCTGACTGCCCTGAAGGGTCACCGATCCAGCCCCGGTGATGGTCAGCGTGTTACCGCTCACCGTCGCCGGACCGGAGGTCACCGTGTAGCTCACCCCAAGCGCAGATGACGCCGTCGCGGTCAGCGTGATCGGGTCCACGCCGTAGGTTTTCGTTCCTGGATTGGGGAAGTTGATCGTCTGCGACTGCTGCAGCCCGGTGCCCTGGAGGGCGATTGTCTGTATGGCCGCGCCCGCGTTCAGCGCGTTGTCGGTCAGGACGACGCTGCCGTTGATGCTGCCCGCCGAGGCCGGCGTGAATTCGATGCCGAGCACGCAGCTTGCCGCTGGAGCGAGTGTCTGGCTGCTTGAACTGCATGAGGTGTCAGAACCGCCGAGGGAGAAGTTAGCAGCAGTACTGATCGAACTGATGGTCAACGGAGCATTGCCTAGGTTCAGCACGTTGACATCCTGCATAGCACTGGCCGCGCCGACGTTAGTGCTTGCAAAGGTGAGAGAGGGCGCATTGGATACATCGACCTTGCGAATGCGGTTATTGTCACCGTCCGCGATGTAGAGGTTGCCGGCGCCATCCACCGCAACGCCGAAAGGATTGGCAAGACCGGCACCAGTAGCGGCGATGTTGTCACCGTCGTAGCTCTGCGTCCCATTCCCCGCTACAGTGGTGATGATCCCACCTGGCGTTACTTTGCGGACGCGTTGGTTATTGGTGTCCGCAATGTAGAGGTTGTCGACGCCGTCCAGCGCAACGCCATTGGGATATGTGAGTTCTGCACTGGTGGCTGCGCCATTGTCTCCGCTGTATCCCTGATTTCCGTTCCCTGCCACCGTGGTGATAATTCCAGTCGGCATCACCTTGCGGATGCGGCTGTTGCCGATGTCCGCGATATAGAGGTTGCCGGCGCCGTCCACCGCAACGCCAGAGGGATTGAGTTCTGCGCTGGTGGCCGCGATGTTATCGCCGTTATAGCCATTATTCCCGTTGCCTGCCACGGTAGTGATAATCCCGCCCGGAGTCACTTTGCGAATGCGGCTGTTGCCGGCGTCCGCGATGTAGAGGTTGCCGGAGAAATCCACCGCAATGCCATTGGGATAATAGAGTTCTGCACTGGTGGCCGCTATGTTGTCGCCGTTATAGCCAGCCGTCCCGTTGCCCGCCACGGTGGTGATCGTTCCGCCGGGGGTCACCTTACGGACGCGTTGGTAGTCTGCAATGTAGAGATTGCCGGCGCCATCCACCGTGACACCATTGGGATAGGAGAGTTCTGCACTGGTGGCCGCTATGTTATCGCCGTTATAACCATTATTCCCATTGCCTGCCACGGTAGTGATGATCCCGTCCTGCGTCACCTTGCGGATGCGATTGTTATCCCTGTCCACCATATAGAGGTTGCCAGCGCCATCCGCTGCAACGCCAAAGGGATCCGCAAGCTGGGCGCTAGTAGCTGCGATGTTGTCGCCGTTGTAACCAACCGTTCCAGTGCCCGCCACGGTGGTGATGATGCTCGGGCCGAAGGCCACCATTGGGCCGATGCCAACACCATATGCCGGGACTGTGATCAGCGTGCCGCCGCTCTGGTCGCTCATAACCACGCCGCCAAGGCGCGTGCCAGGGGCGGTCGCCAGGAATTGAACTTGCACAGTGCAAGTGGTGGCTGTTGTTCCGGTAGTGCAAGTGGTGCCGCCCGTTACCACTGTGAAGTCAAGATTCGGCGCGCCCTGGGTCACGGCCGAGACGCCTCCCAGCGTGATGCCGGATGGGACCGTGAAGCTCAACGTCTGAGTGGTGCCGGTTGAGGCTCCAATCGCAACCGAGCCGAAGTTCACCGAGGACTGGGTAGCAGTCACCACCGGTGGGGTTGTGATCGTCAGGGTTCCAGCCGTCTTAGTGACGCTATAGTTGGACAGCTTGCCATTCGGGTCGTTCAATGTCGGAGTGATCGGATAGGTTCCGACAGCCGATCCTTGAATCGCCGTAGTTGCATAGCTCGCTGTGATGCTGTCACCAGTCACCACGCCCGTGAGCGTGCCCGTAAGCGTCGGAATTGAAGCTCCGAAGACAACTGAGGTACTGTTGGCTACTGCCGTCAGCGCAGCCGGATTCACCGCGAAGGTCACGTTGACCAGAGTGGCGGCGGTGTAATTACCGTTACCAACCTGAGTGGCTTGAACTGTTACCGATCCAGCCCCGGTGATGGTAAGCGTGCTGCCGCTCACCGTCGCTGGCCCCGAGGTCACCGTATAGCTCACCGCTAGCCCTGAAGATGCCGTAGCGGTCAACGTGATCGGAGCAACGCCGTAGGTTTTGGCTCCTGGATTCGGGAAGGTGATCGTCTGCGATGCTTGTAGCCCGGTGCCCTGAAGGGCGATGGTCTGCATGGCCGCGCCCGCGTTCAGCGCGCTGTCGGTCAGGACGACGCTGCCGTTGATGCTGCCCGCCGAGGCCGGCGTGAATTCGATGCCGAGCACGCAGCTCGCCGCTGGAGCGAGTGTCTGGCTGCTTGAACTGCATGAGGTGTCAGAACCGCCGAGGGAGAAGTTCGCGGCAGTGCTGATCTGGCTGATGTTCAGCGGCGCATTCCCGAGGTTGAGCACGGTGACATCCTGAGCCGCGCTGACCGAGCCGACCGCGGTGCTGGCATAGGTAAGCGAGGGCGGATCGGAGACATCGACCTTGCGGATGCGCCCGTTGGCGTGGTCCGCGACGTAGAGGTTGCCGGAGGCGTCCACTGCAACGCCAGTCGGATATAAAAGTTCCGCGCTGGTGGCCGCGATGTTGTCGCCGTTGTAGCCGGCTGTCCCATTGCCTGCCACGGTGGTGATGATTCCGCCTGGTGTCACCTTGCGGATGCGGTGGTTGTAGTTGTCCGCGATGTAGAGATTGCCTGTGCCATCCACCGCAACGCCATAGGGATAGTAGAGTTCTGCGCTGGTGGCCGTGATGTTGTCGCCGTTGTAGCCTGGTGTGCCGTTGCCCGCCACCGTTGTAATGATTCCGCCCGGCGTGACCATGCGGATACGATGGTTGCCGAAGTCCGCGATGTAGAGGTTGCCGGAGGCATCCACCGCAACGCCTAAGGTGACAAATAGTTCCGCGCTGATGGCAGGGCCACCGTCGCCCGAGTAGCCATAAGTGCCGTTGCCTGCGACCGTCGTGATTGTCCCGCTCGGCGTCACTTTGCGGATGCGATTGTTGCCGTAGTCCGCGATATAGAGGTTGCCAGCGCCATCTACCGCAACGCCGTAGGGTGACGAAAGCGTTGCGCTGGTTGCAGCGATGTTGTCGCCGCTGTAGCCTGTTGTCCCAGTGCCCGCCACGGTGGTGATGGTGCCGCCTGGTGTCATCTTGCGGATGCGGTTGTTGCCGGTGTCCGCGATGTAAAGGTTGCCTGCGCCATCCACCGCAACGCCAGCGGGATAGTTAAGTTCCGCGCTGGTGGCGGCGATGTTGTCGCCGTTGTAACCTTGCGTCCCATTACCTGCTACGGAGAGGATAATTCCGCCTGGCGTCACCTTGCGGATACGATGGTTTATATAGTCCGCGATGTAGAGGTTTCCGGAGCTATCCACCACAACGCCCCAGGGATTGTTAAGTTCTGTGCTGATGGCAGGGACGTTGTCGCCGTTGTAGCCCGGTATTCCAGTGCCCGCCACGGTCGTGATGATGCCCGGTCCAAAGGCCACAATCGGCCCGGTGCCGGTGCCAAACACGGGCACGGTGACCAATGTATTGCCGACTTGATCGGCGAGCACTACGGCACCCATCCGTGTGCCGGGAGCAGTCGGCAGGAACTGGACCTCCACCGTGCAGCCTGCTGCGGTGGTTCCATTGGCGCAAGTGGTGCCGCCCGATACCACGGTAAAGTCGAGATTCGGCGCGCCCTGCGTCACGGCCGAGATGCTGCCCAGCATGAGGTTCGATGGCACCGCGAAGCTCAACGTCTGAGTGCTGCCGGTCGAAGCTCCAACTGCAACCGTACCGAAATTCGCCGAGGACTGGGTCACAGTGACCACTGGCGGGGCGGGATTGACCGCCAGATAAATGCTGGCGGAGACGGTCTGAGCGCCAGAGGTGCCAACAATCCCCATCGGATAAAATCCCGTCGGGGCAACGGCGCTGCTGGCGGTCAGCGTGAGCACGCTGGTTCCGGATGTGGGGTTGGTGTCGAACGAAGCTGTTACACCGCTGGGCGGATGAGCGGTTAGAGTCACACTTCCGGTGAATCCGTTTAGTTTGGTCACCGTGATGGTGTCTGTGACGGAGGCGCCTGGGGTCAGGGTCAGACCAGCAGGCGAGACGCCGACGGCAAAAGTTGGTGTTGGTGCGGCAGTAATTGTCTCTTTAAACCCAACGCTTGAGCCCGTATACGTTGAAGCGCCGCTAATCCACACTGAGGAGGTTCCCAGTGGCGCGGTACCACCCGCGGTCATCGTGAGTACGCTGCTTCCGGATGTGGGATTGGGGTTGAACGTTGCAGTGACGCCGGGAGGGAGTGTGGGTGCACTCAGAGTTACTGAGCCGGTGAAATTTCCAAGGGGGACCACGGTGACGGTGGCAGTGACCGCGCTGCCCTGGGCGATGGTGTAAGGAAACGGCGAGACGTTGAGATTGAATTCCGGCCCTTGGATCGTCAGAGGGAGCGTGGTGGTTGCAGTCAGGGCGCCAGAGGTGCCAGTGATGGTCACCATCGCAACTCCCGGTGCAGTGGAGTTGCTCGCCGTAAGAGTGAGCACGCCGCTGGCGGATGTTGGGTTACCAGCCCAGGATGCGACGATGCCGCTGGGCAGGCCTGAGGTCACGGCAAGACTCACGTTGCCGGCGAAGCCTGCATAGTCGGTCACCACGATGGTGGCTGTACTGGAGGTTCCTGAGTTCATATACATTGTGCCGCTCAAGGGGGAAATGCTGAAGCCCGGCGCATTGACTGCCAGAGCGAGCGTGGTGGTTGCGGTCACAGTCCCGGAGGTACCGGTGATGGTCACAAGATAGGATCCGCGGATGGCGGAGCTGCTCACTGTCAGCGTGAGCACACTGGTACCAGTCGTGGGATTTGAAGCAAACGATGCAGTTACGCCGCTGGGCACCCCGGAGACGGCTAGACTCACGTTGCCGGTGAATCCACCTATGTCATGCACCGTGATGGTAGTCGCAGCGGAGGCGCCTGGGTTGATGGTCAGACTGCTCGGCGAAGCTGAGAGCTGGAATCCTCCCGATGCCGTAGGCGCCAGGGCGTCGATCAGGTTCTGCCCGGTTGGGCTTCCCCACCCAGTCACCAGATCATAGCCAGAGACGGCGTTGAAGCCTGCAAATATGATTGGAGCCGATGCGAGATCAAGCGTGGTGCCATTATTCCCGCTGGTAATGTCGTAGAAATCGCGGTTATAGCTGGAGCTCTCACCAATTGAATACAATAATGGGTTGATGAATCCTACCGCCGGATTATTCGCAGCCACGGCCTGTTGATTGACCAGTGCCATAAAGCCCGCCCATCGCGGCGCCGCAAAGCTAGTACCACCCCAACCTCCTTGACACACCCCCATATTGCAGTCGTAGTTGTCAAAGTCCGCTTCTGCGGCCACATCCGGCACATTGCGCAGGGTTGTGGAACCTCCGTTGGACGAATCGGCCACCCCTTCCTGCCAACTCGGAATTGGGATGCCATCGGGGCTAATGCCGCCGCCGCTGTAAGTCCATGCCGTTTCCGAACTCCGACCACCACCCGCGCCATGTGTGATCAAGTTGGTTCCGCCGACAGCCGTCACCCAAGCGTCTTCCCCAGGAAAAAAATAGTCATCCAACGGATTGAACGCTCCGTCATCCCCGGAAGCGGCGAAGACGCTTTGGCCCTGTGCGGCAAACTCCTGGAAGATAAAATCGTCAGTCGACGGATCATCCGGTTCCCGTGCCCATGAGATACTCAATTGCTTGGCGATGTTCTCCTCGGCCATCGCATTCAGGATGTCTACATCGTTGCTCCCGATGTACACGCGAACCTGGTTCAGACCTGGGGCCATGCCAATCGCCTGCACGATGTCCAACACCTCTTCCGAATCGTCGCCAGAGACTGACGCCACACCGGCACCGTCTAACAACACATTGTTGACGGGCACGTGGTACGTCCCTCCACCGGCAGTCGGCGTATAGGCCAGCACGTAGTTGCTCCCGTTCGTGCTCGACGTAGCAGTTCCGTTAAAGGAAGAAGTAACATCGCTTATGTTATAGCCGTCAAACTCCACGAGTCCGACTGTCTGTCCACTACCGGTGAGTGCGCCTGCGCCGTAGTAGACCGCCCGCATGTCGCTGGCGAGATACGAACCTCCCGGCCCAGAGCCCAAAACCGCTGGGTTGGAGAGAGTTTGCTCAGCGGATGCTTTCTTCACCAAGGGATGTGGCGTGGAGAAATTGTTCAGACCGGCAATATGCGCCACCGGTACTTCTAGATCTAGTAAAGGCTCGCGATCTGGCGAATAAAAGGTGCGGTTCTCAGTAGGATGCTGGTAAACCCTCATCGAAAGATGGAACGCCTTTTCGATCTGCGCTACTGAGCCCCTGACTGGCACGAGCATCCGGTTTGCAGGTACCCCGACCACGGCAAGACCATTCGCCTTCGCGAAATCGACCGTAGCCTGATAGTCCTCTGCCGTAGGTCCGAACCGTTCAGTGAACTGATCTACGCTTAGAAAGTGATGGTAATTCGGGCTGGATGGATCGTAGAGCCCGCTCAACAAGCTGGTCAGTTCTCCTTGGTTGCGGAGCGGCAGCACGATGGAGAGCTTCAGTCGCTGCTCAGGCGGCAGCGAACCCACGAGCGCCGCCCGCCTGCTGGAGACCGCAGGGCGGACATGATGATGCAATACCTGGAGCGACTGCAAATGGATCGGCGCCTCTGATGATGTCTGCGCTAGCATGGGAAGCGTCAATGCCGTCATGAGCAATAACGTGAACGCGGTTGCAGTCCCTACACAGAGACGTGGGCTAGGTGAGACTAAAGACGCGGCATTACGGCGGACGAGGGTTAGTGACATCGAGAGCTCCCGCCCGTAACGGAGTTGGGCTCATGAACCAAATTGACTTAGGACTAATGTTAAGAATTGTTAAGGTTAAGACCGTAACGCTAGGGAGTCTGCGTTCCTTCACGAGTTCGAGGTAGATCTCGTTTGTCCGGTCAGTGTGGGGCAGGCTGCCCCACTTCTGGCCGGTCATCTCCATTGCAGCTCTCCGGCCCGCGAGAGTTTTAAGCTCTGAGTGCTTGGGCCGGTGGTAGCGATGGTCCCCATATTGAGACTGTTCGCAGTAGGACAGCCGATTCACGAAGAGCTTCATATACGTCTTTGCCAATCCGGGGGCGACCGGAAGGAGCCGCGGGGTGGCGGCTGTCGGTTCCCATCCGGATGTGAGCATACTGCGCGTGGACATCGGCTGTCCTCCTTTCGCTTTAAGTACTCATAGTTATGTTCGGCCGCATTTGACGTGAGAGTGGTCGGGTGGACCGCCGCTTACTCGCGGCGCGCGCATGACGCTGTCTGTCGCGTCCATGGCGGCGGGAGTGGGGGCGGGTGGCGGGGCATGCGCCTGGAGCAAGCAGAAGGTCGAGCGAGAAGGCCTCGACCAGGACATCAAACTCTTCGGCGTCGAAATCGTCATCCCGGCCAGCCCAATCAAGCATGAAAAACGCCCGTCGAACCGCGCTGTAGAAGTAGATCGCCCCTGAGTGAGCTTGTCCGGGGATGGAGGTGATGAATAGGAGGCCGGTGGGAAGTTCACGCAGGCGGCTGACGATCGCGCCGTCGGAAGAGGCCAGAAATGCCTTCAACACTTCCCAGCGTGACGAAGTGCAGGTGATACCGGAGAGAGACGTGGACGGGTAGAGAAAGCCAAATGTCGGTGAGGGAACGGTCGAAGTGGACACAGTAGAGCCTCCGCGTCATAAAAGACGCAAGCAAAAGCCCCGGAGCACGGGGCTGAGTGTAAAACAAATCCCCCAGCTATCGGCGCAGGGGGGCTGGTGAACGGATTCGGAACTGGTTTAAATCAGGTCTGCTTCCGAAGCCATATAGGCCTCTCCAACGGAAATGTCAGGAACGGCGGAATGAACAACGATAGCCTTGAACAATGACCCTCCGCCCGTACTGCTGCGAAAGCCGCGCAAGATAAACCAAATGACCAGGTGGAAGCCGACTGCTGGCGTAATGGCGTTGAGCAGCCAGCCGGCGGCCGCGATCACGGCGAGAATCGAACCGAAAAGCAGGAAGCGACGGAAATTGGTGGAAGCAAGGTAGATGAGCACGCAGGTTAGAATCACCGCGGCAGGGATGAGCAAGTAAATAATGTTGGGCATTCCGTAAAAGCCATACCTGTGAAACGCCCAGCTGTCCCCGCCGACTGCGCCGAGGACCGCTCCCGTAATCAGGAATCTACGGAATGCGATGAAAGCACGGCAAACGATAAGGCAGGCAAGGACCAGGGCTGCGGGGATGAGGAACTGAATGATGGTGGGCATTCCGTGCGATCCTTTCTTAGGTGGTATGCTTTAACGAAAGTGACCTCCCGTCTACAGGAACGCGGACCCGTGGGGAGCCAAGGTGCCGAGGTGCCAGATGCCCAGCCAAGCATTGCCAAAGAGGTCGAACGATACCTCCTCACCGGCGAAAGTGATCCGCTGTACTCGGCCTGGTCCGGCAGCTTCTTGGAGCGTGCGAACCGCGCCCACGATCACCTTCGCGGAGCACTGGTCCGAACGGTGAAACGGCTGACTGAGGGATTGGCCCACGCGCCGCTGCCCGAGACCAACACCGTCGCGCTCACGCGCGCGAAGGTCGAGCCGATGGTGTGCGGCTTGTTCCCGCGTGCCGAGCAGGATGCAGTGCTCGCAAGGCTTGAGCAGTCCGTCGTCTTCACCACCAGTGCGAACATAGAAAAGCTCCTACACGGGTGTGGTTTCGACAGCACGGCGTGGACGCTTGCAAACCTGTACGTCGCCAGCTTTGGCGCAGAACTGCTTGGGAAGGACGCGCCCCGCCTTGTCGGGCTGAGCGAAGAAACCACCTGTTACGTCTCGCCAGAGTACTTCGCCGATGACGACCCATTCGCAGACTTCATTGTCCACGAGGTGGCGCACGTGTTCCACAACTGCAAGCGGGCCACAATAGGCCTCCGTGAGACGCGAACGAAGAAGTGGTTGCTCGACATCGAGTACCGGAAGCGGGAGACCTTTGCATACGCGTGCGAAGCTTATGCGGGCGTGTTCGTGCGCGGGAAGCGCCCGGCCGAGCGACTGGCGCTAGCGGAAGAGTACGGCCGCGGTGTGCGCATCTCGGAGGAACGTGTGGATCCTGGTGAGGTCGCCAGTATTGTCCGGGCGGCCGCGAAGGCTCCGAATGGCTGGAAGGTCATCCTCGCGCGCTGCGCACCAACGCCCCGTCCGGCTGCAAATTTTGGCGGCGAGTAAGAGCATCTCCTGGGCGCCAGCTCCGGAAGCTGGCCAAATCACGGATCACTGGTCGGAAAGGCCCTGTTGTCAGCTCTCCGCGCCGATCCGCCGCTTTGTCCGGAGAGTTTTGGATATGGTCTAATTCCCGTAGGAGATGTTCGGCATCAGAAGCCGCCAACATCTGGAGGCTTAACCTGACCGGTACGGGGCTGGTTTATCCAGGTGAACCTGAACAGGAGTTCGGAGCACTGAGGGCGAAATGGACAGACGCGCGGCGTATCCCAATCGAAAGATCTCCGAGACGTTCCTGCACTTCGCAGCGCCCCTGCTTGACAATCTCCCCAGCGAGGCGCCTGAAGACCGCACGCAGCAAGCATTAGAGGTGTCCTTCGCGGCCTGGAATGCTGTGGTCTTTGCGGATGTGCTCAACGACCATCGGCATCTGGACGAGATTCGACGCCTCACGGCAGACAAGCCCGAGACCGCCCTGCTCGTGGAACAACTGATCGCCCGCAAACGTGCGCTTTTTGCCGATGACGAGCGGATGATTGGGACTTGGGAATTAACGCGGACAGAGGATGGCATCAACCTCCGCGCCGACGCGCGGGACCCGCATTCCTTGCAGCGGGATCCGATATAGATGACCATGACAGACCCCGAGTTGGAATCAATGCGCCTTGTACTCTCGGCGGCAACGGAACTCCGATAGAATTTATCCTCGCTTGAATCAGTTCACTTCGGCTGTCGCTATGCGTGCGCGCGCCTATTGACGAATCCAACGCGCCCGCGGATCAGGATTCGTCCTGAAAAGACGACGATCCGGCCTGGGAATGGGCGCCTCCGGCGGGCACCTGGAATCCAGGACCCTGGCCGTTCTTAACCGGCCAATCTCTCTGAATCACACTTCAAGAAGCTGTAGGTGAGAAGCTGTATTCTCTTCCAGTTGGATTCTCTTCAGGAGGAGAAGGGGCTCCGCTTCCGGCTGAGATCTT
>Ga0182030_10018471_pt1 | contig 13367 bp, 13 predicted proteins | sample 812S3MmetaG_FD_121299 | JGI IMG/M metagenome (GOLD analysis project Ga0182030, IMG submission 121299) | Permafrost microbial communities from Stordalen Mire, Sweden - 812S3M metaG (Illumina Assembly) | ecosystem: Environmental > Terrestrial > Soil > Wetlands > Permafrost | place: Sweden... | reverse complement strand
ATGTCCACCGTCTATGTCCTGCCGATGCGTGATCCGTTCAGCGCGGCCAAAGCAATCTCGACTGCCGCGCGGCTGTCGAACAACCGGGTCGTGTTGGGCGCCGGTATCGGCTGGCAAAAATCCGAATTCGACCTGACAGGCCAAGAATTCGCCAATCGCGGCAAGCGGACCGACGAAATGCTCGACATCATCATCAGGCTGATGTCAGGCGAGGCGGTCGAATATCACGGGCAATTCTATAACTTTCCCCGCCTCCAGATGTCGCCCGGTCTGACGAGGCCCATGCCGATCCTGATCGGTGGCCGCAGCCCGGCAGTCTATAGGCGCGCGGCCCGGTTCGACGGCTGGATCGGCGGACAGCATCAGCTCGAGGAGATCCCAGCGATCGTCGGTGCACTGAAGGCCGAACGGGTCTCCTTGGGCAAAGCCGGTGAGCCGTTTGAAATCCAGCTCAACCTTTATGACTACAGCGCCGACACGCTGAGGCGGGTGTCGGAGATGGGCGTGACGCAGATTCATAAAAGCGCCTGGCTGGACGAGAACGGCCGAGCCAGCCGCATGAACGTGGACGACAAGATTCGAGACATGGAGCGCTTCGCCGAAGCCTTCATCCGCGCGTAACGAGGCACTTATGGGCAAACTTGACGGAAAAATCGCACTGGTGACAGGCGCGACATCAGGAATTGGGTTGGCGACCGCGCGGCTGTTCGCCGCCGAAGGCGCCCGCCTGATCGTAGCCGGGCGCGACGCCGAAAGGCTTGAGTCGGTCGCGGAGGAATTGGGCCCGGATACGCTGGCAATACGCGGCTCGGTCGAAGTGAGTGCTGATTTGGACCGGCTGATCGACGCCGCAGGCGGTTGTTTCGGCCGCATCGACGTCTTGTTCGCCAATGCGGGTGTTTTTCGACCGCTGATGATTCCGGACGTAGACGAGAGGACGTTCGACATGATGTTCAATATCAATGTCAAAGGAGCCTTCTTCACGGTTCAAAAGGCGCTGCCATTACTCAGCAACGGTTCGAGCGTGATCTTCAACACCTCGGCAATGATCCATATCGGCGTGCCCAGTACGGCGATGTATGTGGCGACCAAAGCGGCGCTGCGATCGATCGTCCGCGTCATGGCCGAGGAACTCAGCCCGCGCGGGATCCGGATCAACTGCGTGAGCCCTGGCTCCATTCTGACCCCTCTGCACAGTCACAGTAGCCTCGAAGGTGAGATCCGCGATGAGGTTGCCGGGGCAATCGCAGCGCGCACGCCGATTAAACGGCTCGGTGAGGCGGACGATGTGGCCAAAGCCGTTCTGTACCTGGCGTCAGACGACTCATCCTACGTTCAAGGCGAGGAACTCGTCGTGAGCGGTGGGTGGTCGGCAACCTAATCCACCTGAATCAAACCTCTGAGGAGAATTCCAATGACCGAAGAAGAGATCGTCGCGCACGGCAAGGAAGTCTTCGAGAAATGTTACAGCGGTATCGTCCCGGTACCTCAGAACTTGCCACCCGGAAGTTTCGGTGAGTTGAACATGAAGATGTTCCACGAGATTTGGGGCGACGAAACGCTAAGCTTTCGCGATAAGCGTCTTCTCGTGATTGGCATTCTCGCCGGCAGGGGCGCGGATCCTTCGCTGTTCACGATCCACGCGCGTTCCGCTCTTCGCAATCGCGAGCTGTCGGCTGCGGAACTTCGCGCGATCATGCCGGTCGCACTCTATTATGCAGGTGCCCCGAACGCGTCACCAATCTTTCTCGCAGCCGAAAAGCTACTGGCTGAAACACAAGAGGGAAAAGATGCCTGACATCCTGATAGTGCGTGGAAATGCTGTTCGCACTGGTCCGCGCGAAGGTGTGGTCAAAGGGATAAACCTTCGAACGTTGGAGAGCTGAACCGTGCCGCACTTCAAATATGTCGTCTTTACCGAGCCGGCCGCCGGCAAGGAGGACGCCTACAACGCTTGGTACACGAATGAACATCTTTCCGATGTTTTGAAGGTCGAGGGCTTCGTCGCGGCGCAGCGTTTCAAGCTGGTCGATGTCGAGAACAACACCCTGCCCGCCAGCCGCTACATGGCGATCTATGAGATTGAGGCCGACGATCCCAAGACCGTGCTCGATCGGCTGGTCGCGGCGGCGGGCGCAGGCACTATGCTCATCAGCGAGACGCTCGATCAGGGCAGCGCCAAGACCATCCTATACCAGCCCATTACAGACCGAATCGTGGTCACCACTCCGGCAAGAGCCATTCCATGATTGCGATCTTCGATCCGATTACGATCGGCGATCTGAAGCTGCGCAATCGCATTGTCATGGGGCCGATGACGCGTGCCAGGGCGGCTGACGACGGCACCCCGACCGACCTGATGGTTGAGTATTACTCTCAACGCGCCTCAGCAGGTTTGGTCACGACAGAGGGTGTCTACCCCTCGGTCGATGGTAAGGGCTATTTCTCAACTCCTGGGATAGAGACTGAGGCGCAGACGACCGCCTGGAAAAAGGTGACAGATGCCGTTCATGCGCGCGGGGGGCATATCTTCCTGCAGATGATGCATTGCGGTCGCGTCGGCCACAGCGCCAATAAACCATCTCATGCTGATCATATCGCGCCTTCCGCCATTCAGGCGGCCGCACCGATATTGATTCCGGGTATGACGATGGAGCCGATGTCGCTTCCGCGCGCGCTATCGACTGACGAGGTCGTCGGCCTGCTCGATCGGTTCGAACGTGCTGCCGAGAACGCCAAGGCGGCTGGTTTCGATGGCGTCGAACTGCATGCGGCATCCGGTTACCTGCCCAACCAGTTTCTCGCGACCAACACCAATCAGCGCGACGACCGATACGGAGGCTCGTCCGAAAACCGCATCCGCTTCGTTATCGAAGCGATCGAACGCATCGCAACGGTTTTCGGTGCACACCGGACGTCGATCAAACTGGCGCCCGGCATCGCGTATAACGACATTCATGACGAGGACATCGACGAGACGTACGGCTTACTTCTGAGGAAACTCGATCGCATGGGACTGGCGTATCTCTCGTTTCAGACGAGCCTGAATTATGCGTCGTTGAATGACGGCAGCGCCGTGACCTTGAGCGGCCCGAAGGACATAGACGAAATCGATCGCGTCTATCCTTACGCATTCATGCGCGCCAACTGGTCGGGCGTGTTGGTCGCATCCGGGGATTTGACCTTCGAGCTAGCGAGCGCGGCCTTACAAAAGGGCGCCGCGGACATGTTCGTGTTCGGCCGCGCCTATATCAGCAATCCCGACCTTCGGGAGCGGATGGAAAAGGCCGTCGAACTCGCCTTGCCTGACCGCATGACCTTCTATGGCGGCGATGCCCGCGGCTACACGGATTATCCCACCAGCTGAAAACTCACCATCAAGGGGATCAATATGTCGGGGAAGCTTCGGGTCATTCAGTACGCCACCGGCGTTACGGGGAAGATCGCTATCCGTGCGATGGCCGATCACCCCGAACTCGAACTGGTAGGCTTGCTCGTCTGGAACAAGGACAAGGTCGGCAAGGATGCGGGGGAGCTGGCCGGCATCGCGCCGCTTGGCGTTATCGCCACAGACTCTCTGGATGAAATTCTGAAGATCGACGCTGACGCGGTCTCGTTCATGGGAATTTGGCCGGATCTCGATCTCGTCTGCCCGATGCTCGAATCGGGAAAGCACGTCGTTTTGACCCCCGGTCTGCTCTACCCGAAATACCTCGGCGAGGAGGTCGTGAAGCGGTTGGAGGATGCCTGCGCCAAGGGCAAGAGCTGCGTCTTCGGCGGTGGCATCAGCCCTGGATATGTCCAGTGTGTTGCTCCCCTCACCCTGTCAAATCTTGCCCGCCGCGTGGACCGCATTACGGTGGAGGAGTTCGTTGATTTCCATGACGTGAACGAGTCACCAGAACTGATCGGTGCCATGCTGGGCTTTGGCAGGACGATGGAGGACGTCGCCCAGAACAAGCATCCGCATTACGACGAGATGATGCCGAAATTCTTCAACCAGACAGTGGCTCTGACCGCCGACGCGCTGTGTCTGGAACTCGATAGTATCGAGGACGAAATTCAGTATTTTGTTTCTCCCGGCGGCGGAGAGATCGCCTCGCTCAAGATTGCGCCGGGCACAATTGGTGGTGCGCGCTGCAAGTTCATGGGCATCAAGGACGGCGAGGCGAAGATCACCGTCGTCCTCAACTGGGCCTGCACCTATGACCTGGGCGAAGGCTGGTTCAACGAGGATGAGATCTCGAATTCAACGCAATGGCGAGTTACCGTGCATGGCGACCCGTCGATGCGGCTGACCTTCGAGCAGGCCGATCATTTTGGACCAGGCGGCAAGAACGCGCGCAAATCGACGGAACACAGTTTCATCATCACCGTGATGAATGTGCTCCACGCCATTCCCTATCTCGCCAGAGAAGCCACGCCCGGCATCAAGCATTACGGCAACCTGCCGCTGATGGCAGGCCGGCATACAATTCGCTGAATTAGAAACAACGAGTTTGGCTGGGCGTTAGCACTGACCAATGAGCATTGGAGCGATGGCATGGACAACGCGGCACTCACCGACCTGCTGGCGAAGCAGGAGATAACCGAAGCGATCCACAAATATTGCCGCGCGATGGACCGCATGGACAACGAGCTCGGCCGTTCGATTTTCCATCCCGATGCGGTTGCCGACTATGGCGAGATGTTCCAGGGCACGGGGCATGAATTCATCGATTTCGTTTATGACGCCCATGCGGGGATGCTGGTACACCAGCACCAGATCGGCAACATCCTGATCCGCGTCGAGGGTGATCGTGCGGTTAGTGAGAGTTATGTGACCGCCACCTTCCAATCGCAAACGGAGGGAGGGCCACTACTCAAAAGGCGGAGCTATGGCCGCTACATCGACCATTGGGAAAAACGCGACGGCCACTGGGCCATCAGCCGACGGGCCTATCTGCACGCGATGGATGAGACGCAGCCCATTCAAAGCTCCGAGTATGCAAACTGCGGCCGACGCGACAGGGACGACCTGAGCTACAGCGTGCTCGGCTAATCGGGAGGAAGCAGTATGATGAAGGCGCCGGTACTGCGCGACGGCCAAATAACCGTTCGCGAAATCCCGATCCCGAAACCCGGCAAAGGCCAGCTTCTCGTGAAGACGCATGCCTGCGGGATCTGCGCCTCCGATCTGCACTTCATGGAGGATCCGGCCGCGATCATGGCGCAAGGGGATGGCCTGTGGAATTACGTGCCAGGCGCCGATATCGTGATGGGCCACGAGTTTTGCGGTGAGATCGTCGATTACGGTCCGGACACGGAGCGGAAGTGGAAGCGGGGGACGCGGGTAAGCTCGGTTCCGGTTCTCATCAATCCCGACGCGGTCAGAATCACCGGTTATAGCCCGGACGCACCCGGCGCCTTCGGTCAATATTTCCTGATGTCGGAAGCGGTAACCCAGGAGGTGCGCAGTGACCTGCCGTCGGAGCACATCGCGACGAACGATGCGATGGCTGTCGGCTGGTACTACGTCAAGAAGGCCGCGATGGGATCGAGGGAGATTCCGTTGGTCATCGGCTGTGGCGCAATCGGCTTATCGGTCATCGCTGCGTTGAAGCATCGTGGAATCGGCCCTATCGTTGCGGTGGATTTCAGCGCAAAACGGCGTGAAGTCGCCCGGATCATGGGCGCCGATGTCCTGATCGACCCAGCGTCGGCCTCGCCTTTTGCCGCTTGGCGCGAGGTGGCCTATGGCAATCCCGATCAGGTCCGCGGCATCTTCGACGCGATCGACCTACCCCGCTGCGTGGCCTTCGAATGTGTCGGTGTCGGCGGCGTACTGGACGGCATCGTGGTGAATTGCGAACGTGACACGCGCATCATGAGCGCCGGCTGTTGCCCGTCTGGAGACCATATTCACTCGGTGAAGGCCCACTCCAAGGGCGTCAACATCCAGTTCGGTGGCGGTCCCCAAATGCACGACTGGAATGAGGCGCTAGCCCTCGTGAGCTCGGGCAGGATCGACGTCAGCACGCTTGTCGGCGATCTGATCGGGATCGAAGAAGTTCCCGCCGCAATGCTTCGGATAAAAGGGGCAGATTCGCCGGCCCGGATCATCATTCGGCCGAACGGAGATTCAGCGCGCTGATCGACGCGCACCGCGCGCCCGGTAGATCACAGCGGATGTTTTTGGATCCATCGCGCCCGTCATGGGCATCGCGTCGGTACCGACCGCGCGCTGCATCGCGGACAATGTTTCCGTCAGATCGTCAGTGCTGATGTCGTAGACCGCCAAATATCGATAGGCGGCGCTTGGTTCGACACTGAGTTCGGTATCGTAGTCGAAGCATTGTGCGGCGATCACCCCTGGAAGCCGAAGCATGTCGTCCAAATGCTTGTCATAGCATTCGACCAGATCAGCATCGCGACCGGGCAGTGAATTTGTCAGCATCAGTAGTTTGTAGTCCATCGTAGATCCTCCCAGGGGTCCCTTTCGTGCAGTGCGCAGTTCGTCACCAGGTCGCGAGCAGCAATTTCGAATAGCCGCGATCCTGGTTCATGCCGGTCCGTGCTCGTCGGCGAGAATGAAGTCTGCTGCACGCAGTCCGATCACCATCGCCGGCCCATTGGTGTTTCCTGAGACGAGCGTCGGCATGATCGACGTGTCGGCGACGCGCAGCCCCTCGACTCCGCGAACACGAAGCTGCGGGTCGAGGACCGCGTCGGGATCGGTGCCCATCCGAGCCGTACCCGACATGTGGAAGGCACCGCCACCAAGCGACATCGCATTGGCGAGAATCTCGTCATCGGTTTTCAGGGTGGCGCCCAGCCCCATCTCCTCCACGATCCAGGGCTTCAGCGCGGGTTGCTGCGCCAGACGCCGGTTCCAGTGGAAGGCGGCGACAAACTTGCGACGATCAATTTCCGCCGAAAGCTGGTTGGCATTAATCACCGGGGGGATATCGGGGTCGGCGGAACGGATTCGTACTTCTCCCTGACTTTCGGGACGCGTGAAATAGGTTAGGAACGTTATCCCGGGATAAGGCGCGAGCTGGACATCACCGTCTTTTCCGATGCCGGCCATCGCGGTCGAAAGCAGGCCGAACTGAAGATCGGCGTGGTCGAGCCCCGGTTCCGATTTCACGAAACCGCCAATTTCGTGCGCCGCATGCGTCATGGGGCCGGAGCGCAGAAGCATATATTGCGTGAGGGATAGCAACAGACGGCCGCCGCTCAGCCTCGTGTTGTGACTGTGGCTTTTCACCTTGAGCTGCAGATCGACGTGCCGGTGCTCGCGCAGGTTCCGGCCGACGTCGGGCGAATGAACGATGGGCTCAATACCGAGCGACGTCAGCAATTCCGCTGGCCCGATACCCGAGAGCATCAGAAGCTTCGGCGTCTCGAAAGCACCGGCTGAAATTATGATCTCGCGCGCCGCTTGCACCGACCGCACGCCGTCCTTGTCGCGCAGTAGGACACCTGTGGCCCGGTTGCCGGTGAATACGATCTTCAGGACATTGGTTTCGGTCGCTACATCGAGATTGCTGCGTCCGCGCACCGGATCCAGGAAGGCGAGAGCGGCGCTGAAGCGTTCGCCCGAAAAGCGGGTCGCCGACTGATAACCCACACCGCCGTCGCGCACAGCATCGATATCGTTAACGTCCACTACACGCTTGATGCCCATCTCCTCCGCAGCTGCGAGGATCGCTTCAAATAGCGGATCGCCTTGCAGATGCGTGCTGATCTTGAGCGGCCCGCCGGTACCGCGCCATTGCGCCGGCCCAAGATCGTGATCCTCAAGTTCCACAAACTTGGGACCGATGTCCGACCAGCCCCAGCCGGTGCAGCCCATTGCGGCCCAACCGTCATAGTCTAATGGCGCACCCCGGACATAAATCATTCCATTGACGGAACTGGACCCTCCGAGTGCCCGGCCGCGATACCACCGCTCGGACGGCTGATTTCCGCCGGCCTCGACCTGATACTCCCAGACCACCTTGCTTCCGGGGTTGAGAATCTTCCCAACGCCGCGCGGCATCTGCATCATCATGCCACCGTGCTTGGGGCCGCTTTCGATCAGCAGGACCGACCGGTTCGGATCAGCCGAAAGCCGATTTGCCAGAGGACATCCAGCAGATCCGGCGCCAATGACGATGTAGTCGTAACGGTTGTTCACGCTCGCCTCCCCCGCATCCCGCGCTCGCCTGTTGGTCGCAGACTATTGCGGCGATACCTCTGAAAGAATTGCTGTCAGGTCGAATTGGGCCGTTTTGCCGGACTTTGGCCATATTCATGGGAAGGGCATAGAGATAAAACATTTCATTCACAATGTTTTTGAGGTACAAGAACGGGAGATTCAACGGATCGATTGGTAAGCCAAATGCACCATCCATCAGGCCGCATGAAATTCGGAGCGTTTTTCGCGCCCTTCCATGGCAATACCGTAAACCCAACCCTCGCCTTCGAGCGTGATCTGTCGCTGATCCAGTGGCTGGATGAGCTCACCTACGACGAGGCCTGGGTCGGCGAGCATCACTCCGGCGCCTATGAATGCATCGCCTCGCCGGAGGTGTTCCTGGCCGTGGCGGCGGAGCGGACCAAGCATATTCGGCTGGCGACCGGCGTCAGCTCGCTGTCCTATCACCATCCGTTGGTCCTGGCCGACCGGATAGCGCAGTTGGACCACCACACACGTGGCCGGCTGATCTTCGGCGTCGGGCCCGGGCAGCTGGTGGCCGACGCTTATATGATGGGCGTCGATCCCGCCGATCTCAGGCGTAGAATGGACGAATCGCTGGACTGCTTGGTGCGCCTGCTGAACGAAGAGGTCGTGACCCACAAGACCGATTGGTTCACCCTGCAGGAGGCGCGCTGTCAGATCCTCCCCTATCAGTATCCCACGGTCGAAATGGCAGTCGCTTCAGCGATTTCGCCCACCGGCGCGCGCACGGCAGGCAAGTATGGACTTGGCATGCTGTCGGTCGCTGCTTCCAGCCCCGAAGGGTTCAAGCAGCTGTCCAACCATTGGGATATATGCGAGGCCAAGGCGGCCGAGCACGGCAAGACGGTCAGCCGCGAGAATTGGCGTATCGTGACACCATTCCATGTTGCTGAAACCCGCGAACAGGCCTTCAAGGACCTGGAGTTCGGCCTGATGGACATGATGAAATATTTCCGCAAATTCGGCGGCTCAGCCTTTCCGACAGCCAATTCTTTCGACGAAGCGGTCAATATATGGACTGGAGGCGGACTGGGCGCTTTCGGGGTCGGCGTCGTTGGTACGCCGGACGACTTGATCGCCCACATCAAGAAGGTTCAGGTGCAGTCGGGCGGGTTCAAGACCTTCCTGCAACTTGCGCATAATGCCGCCGACTTCACGGCGACGAAGAAAAGTTACGAGCTGTTCGCCCGGCATGTGATGCCGCACTTCCAGCATTCCAACAACAACCGCACGCCTTCACTCGAATGGGCGGCGGAACATGCCGATCGCTTCATGCCGCAATATATCGGCGGAATCCAGAAGGCGATCCAGGACCACAATGACGAACAGGCTGCGCGGGCCCACGCCGCCGCAGCCGAGTGACAGGAGGAAACGACCATGACAGCGATTGATCTTCCGGCCACCACCACCAAGCCAATTCCGTTTGTCAGCGGCGCCAAGGCTGGCATTGGGCACTATGGCGAGTTCGCCGGCACGCCGCTCGAATTCCTCCATCGCGCCTATGAAGAATGCGGAGAGGTCTCCGAATTCGATCTTGCGGGCCTGAAGACCGTCCTTCTGGTCGGCCCGGAGGCTCACGAGGCTTTCTTCCGCGCCCCGGACGATCAACTAAACGCCGCCGCCGCCTATCAGATGATGGTTCCGGTATTCGGCGAGGGCATCCAGTTCGGCGCCCCGCCTGATGTCGAACGGCAGCAACTGCGCATTCAATATCAAGGCCTGCGTTACGAGAAGATGGCCGGCTATTACGCCATGGTCGCCAAGGAAGTTCAGGATTTTATCAAGGACTGGGGTGACAGCTGCGAATTCGACTTTTACGAGGCGTTTACCGATCTCACGCTCAAAACCTCGACGCACTGTCTGCTGGGATCCGATTTCCGTTACAGACTGACCGGAGAGTTTGCGGAGCTCTATCACGATCTTGAGCAGGGGCTGAACGCCTCAGCTATCCGCGATCCCAACCAGCTAACAGCCACCCACAAAAAACGCGACGCTGCCCGAAAGCGCCTGCAGGAGCTCATCACCGAATCGGTGCGTGATCGCCGGGCGCGTGATCTTCATTCCGAGGACATGCTCGAGATCTATATGACGGCCCATTATGAAGATGGTACTCCGCTGACCGAGCATGAGATCACCGGCATGGTGATCTGGTTCATGTTCGCCGGGCACCATACCAGTTCCAACACCTCGGCTTGGACGCTGCTCGAGATCTGTCGCCACCCGCAATATATCGACGATCTGCACGCGGAAGTTGATGCAGTCTTCGCCGCGGGCAAGCAGTCCGGCATGACGACGCAGCGGGACCTGCCCTTGCTGGAAGGCTTCATCCGAGAATCTCTGCGCGCACATCCGCCCTTGAATGCCATCACCCGGCGCGTGCTCTATGACTTCGAGTACAAAGGCTACACAGTCGAGGCGGGCAAGAACATCATGGTCTGCCCGCACGTGGCGCATCACTTGCCAGAATACTTCCCCAATCCGGAGGTGTTCGATCCGCGGCGTCCTGTTCCGGAAAATGTGTTCGCCGCCATCCCCTTCGGCGGCGGCCGGCATAAATGCATCGGCAACGCCTTCGCATTGCTTCAGGTGCGGACGATCTTCACCTGGCTGCTGCATTTCTATGAGTTCGAACTGGCGGAGCCGCCGGAATATTACCGGGAGGTGATGCCGACACTGATCCTGCGGCCGTCCGATCCCTGCCCCGTGAAATACCGCCGTCGGAAGGTTTGATCGATGGCGAAGAAATACCGCATCGTCGTCGACAAGGGCATCTGCCAGGGACATAGCGTCTGCGTCGCCCAGGCACCGGAAATATTCCGCACAGTTGATACCGACGGCGCCTATCCGATCGTCGATCTAATCACCGACACGCCGCCAGAGGAGCTGCTGTCCAAGGCCGAGGCGGCCGAGGAGCTTTGCCCCAATGGCGTCATCCGCATTGTCTATGAGGACTAATTGTGCGGATGCGTCTCCGCGCGGCAGTTTTCGTCGAATCACCCAGCAATGCGTTGCCTGTTCTGCGGCTATCCCGACACTCTTAGTTTAGCCACCGCTTCGCCACTACCGATAATCGCGCAGCTAACCAACCCTGGAGAAGAGGCCAGCTTCGGTTCCGTGGCTTGACAGGTATCGACCGTCCGAGCTTCCACGCGGTGCTCGGAATCAGCGCGTCGGTAAGTGCCCGGATGGGCACCCTCCTGGGAAGGCAAGTCGCGACCGACGACGCTCTGGAGTCGCCCATCGTCATGCGTCGCCTGCTTCAATCTGCCGAGCGCGAGGCCGCGGCGATCAGATGGTCCTCAGAAATTAACGGAACAGAAAGCAAGAGGGCCACGAATGGACGCGATTTTCGATTACATAATCGTCGGCGCAGGATCAGCCGGCTGTGTATTGGCCAACCGGTTGTCGGAGGATCGCCGATCTCGCGTGCTGCTGATTGAGGCCGGTGGCGAAAATAAGTCGCCTTTCGTCACCATCCCGAAGGGCTTTGGCCGAACGCTCGCAGATGCCCGCCACGTCTGGTTTCACCTAGCCGATAAAGCAAAGCCGGGTGGCGCCAACGCACCAGAGGTCTGGATTCGCGGCAAGGGCCTGGGTGGCTCATCCGCAGTCAACGGCATGATGTATGTCCGCGGCCAGCCTGAGGACTATGACCAGTGGGCGCGCATCGCCGGCCCCGAATGGGGTTGGCCGGCGATGAAGCAAGCTTTCCGGGCGATCGAGAACCACGAGCTTGGAGATGACGGCAATCGCGGTGTCGGGGGCCCCGTGCATATCTCGCAATCGATCATCCGCGACTCACTGACTGAAAGAATGATCGGTGCCGGCGTCCAGATGGGCCTTCCACGCCGGGAGGACCTAAACGGGGAGGATCAGGAAGGCGTCGGCTACCTCTCGCAGAATATCAAGAACGGCAGGCGCATTAGCGCCAGCGAAGCGTTCCTAAGGCCGGTGCGAACTCGGCCCAACTTAAAAATCGTCACCGGCGTCGAGATCGATCGCATCCTATTCGAGGGCCGACGCGCCACGGCCGTCATAGGACGGCGCGACGGAAATCCGGTCCGCTACAACTGCGTTGGCGAGATCATCGTCTCCTCCGGCACCATTGGCTCGCCGCTTATTCTTCAACGGTCAGGCATCGGTGCGGCGCAATCGCTGCGGGCGCTTGGAGTTGAGCTCGTCAGCGATCTTCCAGCGGTAGGTTCCGGCATGCTTGAACACATAACGATGATGGTAGCCCGTCCGCTAATTGGCGAAAAAGGGCTCAACGACCGTTATCGGGGAATCGGTTTTGCCGGCAGCGTTGTCGAATATATGCTGTTGCGGCGGGGAGCTTTGGCCAACGGCATATGGGAAGTCGGCCTGTTTGGGCGAAGCGGTCCGGACCGCGCACGGCCTGACTTTGAATTGCTGATGGGCGGAACAACGTTGGGCGAACGAGTCGTCAAACACGGCATCAGCACCGCAACCACCGGAACCCAACCCGGCATGACGATTTGCGGAATGCTGAACAATCTGGATTCGGAGGGCACGGTGTCGATTACCTCAGCCAATCCTGCCGCATCTCCGGCGATGTCAATGAACTGGCTCTCGACCGAGAAAGACCAGAGTTCGGCAGTTGGTATGTATCGTTTCATCCGAGAACTGGTGGCACAGCCGGCGCTAGCGCCGGTCGTCGGCCCCGAGGATCCAGCAACGGCATGGGCGCGAAGCGATGCGGAAATCATCGAACTGTACCGTCGGCTCTCAACATCCGGGCTACACGGCATCCGAACCTGCCGGATGGGGAGAAGCGACGACAGCGTGATCGACAGCAGGCTTCGCGTGCGCGGCGTGGAGGGTCTCAGGGTAGTCGATTGCTCCGCCATGCCAAGTCCTGTGTCGGGTAACACTAACGGACCTGCGATGGCGATGAGTTGGAGAGCTGCCGATCTGATCTTGCAGGATGCACGAAAGTGGTCGGGGAACTAGCGGGGGAAAGAGCCCCCAACGCATTGAAAAACCTCACGCTGCACTAGCCCTCCGAAGGCAGAGGCCACACAGGGGAATCGCATTTGGAATTTTCTTGACGGTGAGTGTTTTGGGTTGCGCGATTCGGCGGAGATGGATTCTACCAGTGAGCGTTAGAAACGCGCGCTGGGAGGATGGCTTTGGAACAATT
>Ga0182030_10018470_pt1 | contig 13367 bp, 13 predicted proteins | sample 812S3MmetaG_FD_121299 | JGI IMG/M metagenome (GOLD analysis project Ga0182030, IMG submission 121299) | Permafrost microbial communities from Stordalen Mire, Sweden - 812S3M metaG (Illumina Assembly) | ecosystem: Environmental > Terrestrial > Soil > Wetlands > Permafrost | place: Sweden... | reverse complement strand
GGCGTTCATGAGGGTTCCGGACTTGGAAATAGACCGCGAACCCTTTTTGAGTTTTTCCAACACACGTGGGCCCATCTGAAGTCCACTCGTCTCTGGGCTTCTCAGGAAAGCTGCAAATCTCCGTTCCAATAATAGGCGGGATCTACGGGAAGCAGATCGGGTTCACTGCAGTTCCGATCTGTAGAAATGGCGGCGCTCGAACAAGGAAACCGGCAGTTCAAACACCCGAGTCTCACTACCCTCGAATACGAACTGTTTTCCGCACTCTTGCACCGGACAAGTGGTGTTGAGCCTACCCTCATTGTGCGTGTGTCCAGCGGCTCTTCCTTGAACGACAACCCAAGCCCCACAGCCAGGACATGTCACGCACGAACATACAATCCGATCCGCCACTCAATAATTATAGGGCCACCGAAAGCAGGCTGGCGACCAGGACCTCAGCTGTTGCTGACTTCGCAGGAGAGCAACCAGTGACGCGGCCGCTCTCCAGCCTCCGTAGTGGATCAACCGCGCAGCTCTTATTGCGAAGAGCTGGCTTTCTGATTCTTAACCTGCAGATTATTCACGACCTGCGTCACGTTGGGCACTCCAGTTGCCACTTTCTCGGCGCGCGCGCGCTTGTCTTCTGAGTTCACTTCTCCGGTCAGTGTGACTACGCCGTTCTTCACTTCGTATTTCACGCTCTTATGCAACTTGTTCTGGATGAGGGCAGCGTCCAGATTCTTCTCGATGCCTTGGTCCAGATCGGAGTTCACGGCCTTTGCTTCTTTTTCTGCGCCTACAGGAATCACCGCAATTTGATCTGCGACAACCTGGACGCCCGCCAGAGACTTTGCAATCGATTCGGCTTGTGACTTGTCGTTCTCGCTGGCGACTTGTCCCCCGAGGGTCACGATGCCCTTGTCGCGATCCTGACTGACGGTAACGTCTTTGAAGCCGGCTTGATCGAGCGATTTGCGAATACTGTCCGAAACGTCAGGTGACTTCGTGGCCGTCTGCGAGCATCCGGCCAGGATCCCGACAGCGAGCAACGCAACCATAACCACGGACAATCTGAGCTTTTTCATATTTCTCCTTTATGAATTCGAGATGGAATCTCAAACGGCGATGAAGAGATGGCTAGAGTGTTGCCTTTGTATCCCACGTGTTCACCCAGCAGACTTGAAACTAAAATCACTTTCACGTTGATCAGGACGGCTCGATGTGAATCGAACCGTCCTGAGCCCTCCATTTCACCTGTTCCAAATCCACCGCAGCCTAAGCATGTTTCTTCTGCGGTTGATCATGTTTTTCCGGTTCCGATTGCGGAACCTTGGGCTGTGCGATCGGGACCACCGGTTTCTGTTGCACTGGCTGATTCGGCTGGATTACCGGTTTCTGCTCCGGAGGAGTGGGCTTCTGCGGATCGCTATGTTGCGGGTTCCGATTTTCTTGATCTGACATTTTAATTTCTCCTTTGCTTGTCTTGCTGTTCGTAATTGGTGAGTTGTTGCAAAGTGTTGACGCCGATTCAGACGTTTACCGGGGACGGCCGCTCAGGTTCAACCCTGGAAGTAGCACGGTCTTCATAACCGGACCATCCGCCTTTATGCGTCACACGAAGGCTGAGAGGTTGATCCGTATCCGTACAATTGTGTGATCGTGGGCAACAACTGGCTGGCCAAACGATCCTTGGCTATGACGGCATCGACCCACTTCAAGGCCTGCTCGGGAACATCCGCTGCTCCGGATAGCATGATGATTGCCGCCTCCGGCCTTAGTCGCCTCATCTCAATGGCGACCTCTTGTCCGTTCATTTCGGGCATGAAGTAATCCAGAATTACAACGTCAACCCAGTGCTTGGAGGCTAGTTCCAATCCCTTGCCACCGCTGTCAGCGGTAAGAACGGAATAGCCGAAGCTTTCGAGAAATGATCTCTCGCATTCCAGCAGGTCTTCGTTGTCGTCGATACAAAGCAGGACCGCGCTTTGGAGTACCGGATAAACCGCCGCGGACATGGTTCACCTTCAAAATAATTGTCAACACTTCCGCTCAGAAAACTGTTCACAATTGCTCACACCATGCTCGGTGGAAACCGGATCATGTTCCAATAGACACCTCAGTCGCTCCCAATCTATTGGGACGAAGACACAGTCGGCATCCCCTAGCCTTCGTCGCGCTAACCTCACAACGCTGCCTTCATGTAGCCTCACGGGTAGCGCAGCGTACTGGTAACATCTCCAGGACGGCGGGTCATTCGTATCGTTGAACAGATCGGCGCCGGCCCGGTTTGCTAGAAAGCGGAGGTGCGAATCGGTTTGCCAATGACCACCATGAGTCCAGCTCAGCGCCAGGGTAATCTCACGGGCGAGAAGGCAGCGCATGTTTCCGATCAATTACTGGAAAAGGCGCGCGCCGATACCGACACCGTCCTGAGAGAGCTTGAATCGCGACTAGACGGCCTGAGCCAGGCGGAAGCCGATTCCCGGTTGAAGCAGTACGGGCTGAATGAGATCGCCCGCGAGAAGCGTCAATCAGCGCTGATGCGGCTCCTGAGTAACGTCAAGAATCCATTGGTACTCTTGCTCACGGCGCTCGGTGTGCTTTCCTTTCTGACCGGTGACCTGCGGGCAACAGCGGTGATTTTCGTGATGGTAGTTCTGGGCGTGGTTTTGCGTTTCTTCCAGGAGATGCGGGCCGATAACTGAAAAGCTCAAAGCGATGGTCAGCAACACTGCGACGTTGGTGCGGGATGGTAAGGAAGCCGAAGTACCACTCAAGATGCTGGTGCCGGGCGACATCATTCGGCTGGCCGCCGGCGATATGGTCCCAGCCGACGTACGGGTGCTTTCCGCTAAAGACTTGTTTCTGAATCAGGCGGCCCTTACCGGCGAATCCCTACCCGTGGAGAGAAAAGCCGACGCCACGTCAGCCGACGTTCAGAACCCGCTGGAACTGCCCAATATTTGCTTCCTGGGCTCCAACGTGGAGAGCGGCTCCGCGACGGCCGTGGTCATCCATACCGGAGACAAGACCTACTTTGGATCGCTGGCTGCCAGTATCGTCGGGCAGCGTCAGCTGACCAGCTTCGATAAAGGTGTCAACCGATTCACCTGGCTGATGATCCGTTTTATTGCCGTGATGGTTCCGGCGGTCTTCCTGATTAACGGACTGAGCAAACATAACTGGTTAGAAGCTTTCCTGTTTGCGATGGCGGTGGCAGTCGGACTCACCCCCGAGATGCTACCCATGATCGTGACGGTCAACCTATCCAAGGGCGCGCTAGCGATGGCGCGCAAGAAAGTGATCGTCAAACGTCTAAACGCCATCCAGAACTTCGGGGCGATGAACGTGCTGTGCACTGACAAGACCGGCACCCTTACCCAGGGCAAGATCGTACTCGAAAAGCATTTGGACGCACACGGCGATCCGAGCGAGAAAGTGCTGCAGTATGGTTACCTCAATAGCTACCATCATACCGGGCTGAAGAACCTGCTCGACGAGGCGATTCTCGACCACGAGGAACTGGCAGAACGCCTGAAAGCGAAAGACAAATATCGCAAGATCGATGAGATCCCGTTTGACTTCGTGCGGCGCCGGATGTCGGTGGTGGTGGAAGATGAGACCGGCTTGAACACATTGATCTGCAAGGGTGCCGTCGAAGAAGTGCTCGGCTTGTGCACCCGGGTGGAAGTCAAGGGAGAGGTTATCGAAGTCCTGCCCGAGCATGATGCCAAACGCCGGTTGTTGGCGGACGACCTGAACGGTCAGGGCTTCAGGGTGATAGCCCTGGCGTATAAGCAAATGCCGGGTGCGACGGACGAACCCGTTTACGCGGTCAAGGATGAGTCAGACCTGATCCTGCTGGGTTTCCTGGCCTTCCTCGACCCGCCAAAGGACAGCGCCACGGAGGCCTTGAAGCGGCTCCACAATTTGAGCGTGGACGTGAAGATCCTGACTGGCGATAACGAGATCATCACCGCCTACATCTGCAAGGAAGTGGGAATGCCGGTAGAGCACCTCTTGCTCGGCTCTCAGATTGAGGGGATGAGCGAAACTGAGCTGGCCGAAGCTGCCAGCGTGACCAGCGTCTTTGCCCGGCTGGCTCCAGCCCACAAGGAACACATCATCCGCGCGCTCCAAAGTAAGGGACACGTGCTGGGATTCATGGGCGACGGCATCAACGACGCTCCGGCCCTGAAGGCTGCTGATGTGGGCATCTCGGTGGACAGCGCGGTAGATATCGCCAAGGAGTCGTCCGACATCATCCTATTGGAAAACAGCCTTCTGATATTGGAGCAAGGGGTGCTCGAAGGCCGGCGCGTATTCGGCAACATTGTCAAGTACATCAAGATGGCAGCCAGCTCCAACTTCGGCAACATGTTCAGTGTCGTGGGGGCCAGCGCGTTCCTGCCCTTCCTCCCTATGCTGCCGATTCAGGTGCTGACCAACAACCTCCTCTACGATTTCTCGCAGACCACAATCCCCACCGACGAGGTGGATGCCGACTGGCTGACCAAGCCCCGCAAGTGGGAGATTGGCGGGATCCTTCGTTTTATTCTGTTTATCGGGCCGATCAGCTCGATCTTCGATTACCTGACATTCTTCATGATGCTGTACCTGTTCAATTGCTGGCACAACCCGGCTCTATTCCACACCGGCTGGTTCGTCGAGTCACTTTTCACCCAGACATTGATCATTCACGTCATCCGCACAAACAAAATCCCATTTATTCAGAGCTGGGCCAGTTGGCCACTCATCCTCACTTCGATAATCATCGTCGCGGTGGGCGCCGGGCTGACAGTTTCGCCCCTTGCCGGTGCTCTCGGGTTTGTCCCACTTCCATCCCGGTACTGGTTGCTGCTGGCAGTGATATTGGTTTGTTATGTGGTGCTGACCCAGTTGATCAAGACCTGGTTTTACCGCAGATTTGGCGAATGACGGCGGTGGCGAGAAACAGGCATTCTTGACCAAGGTCTGAGGCAGCCACGGAACTCACGGCTAGTCAGCTCGGCATACTGCCTCGGTCACCGCGCGGAAGTGATAACCCAGGATCGCCAAGGTCACTGCAGTGCCGAAGGCGTGGCGGTACCGGATGCCGGTCTCAATGAGCAACTTCCAGTAGCTTGCGCGTGCGTCGCCGAGAATGCCTTGCTTCACGATGGAACGACATAACGCGAGGTACTCCGAGAGCGACCTGCGCGTTCGGGTGGGCTGATAGCGCTCCAGAAACCGCCGGACCCGATCATAGTATGCGTCCGGAGCGTAAATGCGCTTCAAAATCGAACGATACCCATCCAACAAGCATTGTGCAGACATTGTCGGAATGAAACTCAGATTGCAATCGATGTTGTTTCCGTTTGCGTCGCTGACAAGGCGTCCTTCGCGCTCCAGGCGCCGGTACAGCTGCGTGCCGGGAAGTGCCTGGAGAAGCCCTACCATTGCGATCGGGATGGCGCTCTCCTCGATAAACTCAACCTGCCTGTCGAACACATCTTCCGGATCACTATCGAAGCCTACGATAAAGCCGGCCATAACCTCGATACCGTGTTGCTGAATGCAGCGTACGCTATCGAGCAAGCTTCGCTGGGTGTTCTGCAGCTTGTGCGCTTCTTTCAGGCTTGCTTCTACCGGAGTCTCAATGCCCAGGAACACTCGGATGAAACCAGCGGCTTTCATCAACGCAAGAATCTCAGCATCATCTGCCAGGTTCATGGACGCCTCTGTGAAGAATGTAAATGGCCGGCGATGTCGATTGTTCCATTCGGCCATTGCGGGTAGCAGTTGCCTGACGTTCTTCTTGTTTCCGATGAAGTTGTCGTCCACAAGAAACACTGCCCCTCTCCATTTGAGGCGATACAGTTGCTCCAGTTCAGTGATGACTTGAGACACAGACTTCGTCCTGGGCTTGCGCCCGTATATCTCAATAATGTCGCAAAACTCGCAGTTGTATGGGCACCCACGTGAATACTGGATGGCCATCGAGCAGTAATGCCGGGTATTGATCAAACTCAAGTCAGGCAAGGGACTGCGATCAAGGGATGGCATCTCGCTAGCCTTGTATTGCGGCTTTGCTGCACCCCGTTCCAGGTCTTCGGCAAGTGGCGCGATCAGGTCCTCGGCCTCCCCAATCACAACATGATCGGCGTAACGATGCAGGTCCGCGAAACCGCTGGCGATCGGTCCACCCACGACTGTACGTATTCCGCAAGCACGGCACCGAGCCAGGATTGCGAGTAGATTGTCCTTTTGCACCAGCATGCCGCTAACCAGCGCGACGTCGGCCCACGCCAGGTCGGAATCTGTTAGGGCGCGGACGTTCGTGTCGACGAGGCGCTTCACCCAGTGAGTTGGCAGTAGGGCAGCAATCGTGAGCAACCCCAAAGGAGGATACGAAGAACGCTTGCCCTGAAAGGGCAGAGCATGCTTGAAGCTCCAGTAAGTGTCCGGCCATTTCGGATATAGGAGAAGAGCATTCATATTTGCCAGCTCCGCAGCAGCCTCAAGACCGGGTCAACGAACAAAGCCACGCACCAGGGTCCAATGGGGGTGATTCGTACGACGCCTCGCCAGCCGGGAACAAAAAGTCTCCCCGCTGGTCAGAGAGGGCCCGGCGTTTTAGTGGTGTTCCACCAATTCTGCAGCGACTGCCTCGGCTTTAGTCTTGTGCACCGTCCCATCGGGATGGTTTGGCGGAGAATAGATCGTATAGAGCTTCAATAGTGCCGTCTTCGAAGTATTGACCACGTTGTGGTAAGTCCCTGCGGGAACCACGACCGCGTCTCCGTCATGCACCAGGTGCGCCTCCTTTTCGTTAAAGACGAACTTGGCCTCCCCCTGCTCGATGCGGAAGAACTGATCGACATTCGAATGCACTTCATCTCCGATGTCTTCTCCGGGCCGCAAACACATCACGACAAGCTGTGCGTGCTGTGCCGTGAATAACACCTGCCGGAAATATGTGTTTTCCAAAGTTTGTTTTTCAATTGCTCCAACGTATTCAGTCATAGTCACGATCTCCTTCACTCAGGCATTCATGAGTCGGCTTGTAGCGTTCTTCTGGGCGTTCTGTGCGGGGAACGCCGCGCGGGCAGGTTGCTTGCGACCAGCGGAAGCTCGTACGAAGGTCTGCATATATGACTGCGCCACTTGGTCCCAGACCATTCGGCGTGCATAGCTGTAGGCACGTCTACGCATGGCCTCGCGAGCTGCCTGGTTGTCCAGGAGTTCAATTGCCACATCTGCAAGAGCCGCTGGATCCTCGAAGGGAACCAACTCCCCGCGCCCATCGGCCAGGAGTTCGGCAGCGTGCCAGTACGGCGTGGAGATGATCGCCTTCCCGGCGCCCAAGGCGTACGCGAGTGTTCCTGATACGGCTTGTGCCTCATAGCGGTACGGCGTGACGTAGATGTCGGCGGAACCCACTAGCGATGCCATCTCGGGCGGGCTGACAAACCGGTTGTGGAAGACCACGTTCTCCTCAACTCCCAGCTCCTTGGCTAAGGCCTGCAATTGGAACCGGTATCGATCACCCTCACGACGTCTGACGTGAGGGTGAGTAGCGCCCGCGATCACATAAACAACGTTGCTGTGCCGTGACAAGATGCGTGGCAGGGCCTGAATCACGGTTTCGAATCCCTTATTCGGAGACAGCAGGCCGAACGTGAGTAATACGATCTTTCCTTGTGCTGAGAGCGAATCTCTATGAAGAACTGGCTCCGCAAAAGGCAGGTCGGGGATGCCGTGTGGAATGAGGTCAATCTTGCCCACCGGGATCCTAAATACGTCCTGCAAAAACTGGGAAGAGTGTTCACTCATCACAATAAGACGATCAGAGAGTGCGGCGATTTCTTGCAGGACGATCAGCTGGTCGACATCTGGCTCACGAAGAACCGTATGCAGAGTTGTCACCACTGGCAGTTTGAGGTGCTGCAGCAGCCGCAGGACATGGCTGCCGCGCTTCCCTCCAAAAATCCCATACTCGTGCTGTAGACAGACGAGATCGACGTTGCTGGAATTAAGAAAGTCGGCGGCTGCCTGATAGGAGGAGAGATCGCTCTCGGTTATCTCGAATCGCACCCGCACAGGGTAGCTGTAGTCTGATTGGGGGTCGTTGACGGCTACAACCAATACTCCAGCGGCTCCAAACTCATCAGCAATCGCATCGCACAAATCTGTTGAGAAGGTCGCAATTCCACACTGTCGCGGGAGATGGTTCCCGACAACCGCTATCCGCATTGGAAGGGACGGCATGGGTATCCCATATGAGGACGCTGACTTTTTTCCGAACAACAGAGGACTCGCTGTGCGCATCGTGGTGTTCGACTGCATACTCCCGGAGCGGTCCGGCTCGGACATTGCGGGCTCCTTGAACGGTGTGGTCCGGTCGCAACGGTACCGAACCGAAGGTGAAGGCCACACGGGTCCGTCCTGGTGCCCGGGACTCGTGCTGCGTCTCATCAAACGGCCTTTGCTGTCCGCTCAACAGGTTAGTGACCGGAACAGCTATCGCGTGGTATCTCCAGTCGGCGAAGGCTTCGACGACAGGCTAGCAAGCACCTGCTTCCAAGCATCCTGGCTATTTGCCAGACCTACCTTCGTTTCATCATCCAGCCGATCAGAATTCCTACGGTCATGCCTACAGCTAATGACGCTATGACAGTTTCAATCGGGTGTCGCTGCAGGCGCTTGGTTGTATCATCAAAGAACTCTTCGGCAGCATCGCCGCCCTGTCTCACAACACGCCTCGCCGCTCCTACGCCATCTTCAATTGCATCGGCAACCACAGATGTCACGCGAGAAGCCTTGCGCGCAGATTCGGCGATGTGCTCACCGGTTCGTTCCAGCACTGTTTGCGGCATCATTCTCTCCAAGTTCGACGTTGATTCGCTTGGTTTTCGATGGCTCGTAGAACTTTGCAGATTAGATACTGAATGGCTTATCCAGTCTTCAGCTCTGTTAGCTTGTCTTTCAAATCTGCGACGGCTTCTTTAGCATGGCCTATCTTCTGTTGAACTTTGCCTTCCTTCTTTTCGGCTTTCCCTTCGGCTTTCAGATCAGGATCATTCGTGATCTTTCCGACCTCTTGCTTGATCGTTCCCTTCATTTCGTGGAAGCTGCCTTTTAGCTTGTCCTTCGTGCTGGTCTTCATATTCCACCTCGACCCTCGCGAAGCGTGGATTGCGCGTGAGGGCTATCTCTTTATTAATCTCGGGGGGTCTCTGAGGTCTGTGCACAATTGACCATCTCTGCGGGATCTAAATGCAGACCGCCAAGCGACTTCACAGGGTTCGTATGTTGCCGGGAAGTCGCCGGTGATTCCGCGACGAGGGGTGCCTGCTGCCGGGCCACCCTGAGCCGAGACAGAACGTCCCGTGTGTCAGGTTCAAAAATCCCATCGAGAGCATCAACGTCGCGTGCGCATCGTATGTTCCGTTTTGACCAGACACGTGTGAGATCAGAACGAAACAATGGTTTTGGCTTTCGTCCAGACACCCAGACAGGTCCGGGATCTCTGTCTTTAAGTTCTCTCGCTCGGCGCATAGCCCTTTGGAAGATTTGTGGGTCTGTGAGTTTTCGACGATCTACAGCAATTCGCGATCCCCAGAAGTCGGAATCGAGCAGGCAATGCTAGTGACGGACAAACTGTCCCGGTTGCGCGACGCGCTAACTCTCTCGGGGCTCCTCTTGGTATTGCCCGCGATAAATTCAGCCCAAGAGGCAAATCGCCTCCAGCTTTCTCCCCCTGCGCTGCAGGCGGCACGGCTCATTAATGTTGAGTCTCAGCTAGGACCGCAGCCGCCGTGCGGAGATGAGCTCACTCCGTTCTATCCGATCTATCCGGGTTTGGATCATTTGGCGATCGTGAAGTCGTGGAGCAAGTCTGACCTGGGCCTGGACTGGAAACCGCCCCCATGCACCGGTTGGGCTGAAGTGGGCTTTACGACGTTGGTGACCGTAGCCGCACGATTTCCTCATACCTCGGAAGCTAGCGGCTTGTTTCGCCAAATTGGAGCAATTTCAGAACTCGCGGGCATGCGCTACTGGTCAACCACTCACAAGCAGTGGCGAACGCTAATTGTGGACGCCTATGCTCTGACCGGTTTGCAGTCCGGTCGACGCCGCGGAGACTTTACGTCCGATGAGATGAAGGAAGGCAAGGTGCTCTACTTCGAACAGGTCGACAACCTTTCTGGCAAGGCCATCTACCGAATGCACATTGTGGAGGCTTCGGCCAGGCGACTTGTCTTCGATGTGGAGAACGTCAGCACGATGCGCTATTTCCTCATCCCTATCCTTCACCCGGGTGACCTCCAGTCGATGTACTTCCTGGATCGCGAGTCAGAGAGCGTCTGGCGCTACTACAGCATCGTGCGCACAGGAAAGAATGCCAACGGGCTGATCGCGGGAAATGAGTCTTCCTCGGTCAACCGGGCCGTTGCGTTCTATCGCCACCTGGTCGGAATTCCAACCGCCCAAGAGCCGCCGGGAGCGCGATGAAGAAAGAGAGTTGTGAAGCCCTCGCAGCTGCTCCTGCTCTCCATCTGATGCTGCACTAATGTTCAGGAGTCACAATCGAAGGGGCAGCACACGATCCAGAGAACTATTGCCCGGGGCGGGCGATCTTGGGATCAGGGAAAAACGAAAAGCACCCGGCCAGCAAAAGCGCCCAGGCCGCCCCAAGTGATATGCCACTGGCGACGTCGCTTGGGTAATGCACTCCGAGGTAGATGCGAGTCATTCCCACCAGCAGTATGATCCCAACCGTCATCGCCAGAATCGCGATTTGATGCCCGGTTCTTTGAAGATGCCGGCACACAAGAATGGCTATGGTCAGATAGAGGGATGCGGCCGCCAGTGAGTGGCCGCTGGGATAGGACAAGCCCGAAACCTCGACGAGCTGTGGAACGACCTCAGGGCGAGCTCGGTCAATGTAGTCCTTTATTGTGGTCGTTAGAATTCCTGCACCTACGGACGCTGCCGCTAGTTGCAGCGCACCCATGCGGTCCTTCACGAGAAGCAGCACACACAAAGCTATGGTCGAAATAAGCACTACGAGTGTGACCGATCCCAGTGCCGTCAAATCCACGGCCACCACAGTGAGCCAGGGAGTTCGTGCCTTCGCGAAACCAGTTAGGATCGTACGATCCACGCCGGACATCTCGTGCTCCAGCAGTTCAGAAGTGACCTTGATAAAAAGGCCAAAGGCCAGCGAGGCCGTCCCCAACCACCAGGAGGCCTTTATGGCTCGGGCCGAGAATTTGGCTGGACTCGGTTGCATGCCGTATCTCACACATACAGTCTCAACCGCGACGGTTGAGAGCACACAGAAAATCTTCCCCTTACTCGGACGAGAGGCCTGGCTGGACGGGACCATCCGCGGCCGGCGGAACCACTGGCGGACCTGCTTTCTTCAATTGTTCAATTTCGTCCTGGACTCTCGCCCAGTCCTTTGGCTTTCGCTTCGTCGCGTAAGGAGCATCCGGATGCCCATAGAATTCCAGAAGCTCAGCCCGAACCTCGAGCGAAGCACCACTGAAACTCTCCTTCGCCAGCGCGTCGAGCAACTTTGCGTGCGTCTCATCGTTGAGTCGATATATTCCGGGCCCTGTTATCGCACCGGTGTCAAAATTTTCGTTGGGCAAGTCTGGCTGGCCGGAACCTACCTTGGTTAGCAGCTGTCGGTAGCGATCCAGAGTCGAGTTGAAGCTCGCCTGGAATAGTTTTTCCGCCGCAGGCGTTGGTGTTTTGAGTTGCAGCACTTTTAGGGGGCCGACCTTGGGGAGAATCCGAGTAAGGAATGCGAAAAACCTTTCCCAAAAGGTCGGCGGTCGATAGGTCTTTCCCCAGTTCTTTTGGTAACTCGCGCGAGAAAGATTATAGAGAAACTTCTTTCTCGTCATGCTGGGCTGGTCCTTCAAAATCTCGTCTTTCTTCAGGCTCCAGGCAACGCGCGTGGCTTTGGGAAGGAGTTGGCTGACAGCGTGACGGTAGGAACCGAGGACCTCGTCTTCGTTAGTAAGAACGGTTTTCAAATCCAAACCGTAGGTTTCCTGAAAGGCTTGTTCCAGTAGAGGAACCGAAACTCCAAAGCCGATGAAGTCGTGGTAGGTATCGGGAGCGTAACGTCCCTGCGCTACTTCCAGAACGTCGAATCCAAATTCCGTCTTTACGTGTGCGAGCTTGTCTTCTTCATAGGTCACGGAGTCGCCGTATTTGGTTTTCAACTTGGGATACAGGAGCGGGACTGCGCGATTCGTGCCGATGGGGTGACCTTCGTTGTCCGAGGCATAGTGAGCGAGGGCACCAAGCGCAAAGGCATAGCCGTCAAGATCCTTGGAATCGTGGAGAAGGGCCAGGACAAAGTCTCCGCTCCGCACATAGTGCGTCAAGTCGCTGAAGAAAAAACTTCCGTGCGGGTAATAGCCCATGTCCTGGATAATCGCCCCGCCATATGCATAGCCATGTGCTTCTTTGAGTTCTTGTGGCGTGGCACCGGGGAAACGCTTCAACAGTAAGGGGCGTATGTTGGTGTCCCATGCGCTGTCAATGATCGCTTCATGCGCAAGGACGGCATAGGCCGCGGTCTCATTTGGCCAGCCCAAATACAGGACAAGCGCCATGACGATGGCAAGAGCTCTCACAGACCACGTCTCGTCGCGTCCCATTCTCCCCATTCCAACCTCGTAGTGAGTTTAGCTCGCTTCTATCTTACGGGGAAATCACATGCCCGCTTTTCAACGGGGAGTCTCGCTTGAATGTTTTGAATCGGGTCTTCAGCAGCAATTAAGCAGCAGTCCTCCTCCAATCGTTTAAACCGGTCACGAAAGATCGTGCCGCGCAGGCCCCTTGCCAGCTCCCAGCCTGACGGTTCGCGGCTATTGCAAGAGGTGCAGGCCTTTTTGAAGCTGCACCAAAGAGGTTCGTCGTCCGCGCGCAGAAACATTGGCCCCAATTACAGCCACCGCCACAACATCGTCCGTTCTCACTCTGGTCAAAACGAGACAGTTAAGCACCTTTTGCAACGCTTACGCTGGAAGCGTGAGGTAACGCTCGTAAGCGGGAATGTGAGGCAACTTTCATGAAACGACTCGGATTCATCATCACCACGGCAGTTCTGTTCTGTTTTGTCGGAACCACCGCTCCTGCTTATGCTCAGCAGGATCAGCAGGACGAAAAGCAGGCCAAGCAGAAGGAACAAGCCCAGCCCGACAAACAGGCGGGCCAGCCTAAGAACGCCCAGCAGCAGAAGCAGCAACAACAGAACCAGCAGCAAAAAGCCCAGCAGCAGAAACAGCAACAGCAGAACCAACAGCAGCAGGCGCAACAGCAGAAGCAGCAACAACAGGACCAGCAGCAAAAAGCCCAGCAGCAGAAACAGCAACAGC
>Ga0182030_10018468_pt1 | contig 13368 bp, 15 predicted proteins | sample 812S3MmetaG_FD_121299 | JGI IMG/M metagenome (GOLD analysis project Ga0182030, IMG submission 121299) | Permafrost microbial communities from Stordalen Mire, Sweden - 812S3M metaG (Illumina Assembly) | ecosystem: Environmental > Terrestrial > Soil > Wetlands > Permafrost | place: Sweden... | reverse complement strand
GGTACGGGGACGGGCCAGGCGGCGATTGCCGAATACGACGCAACCGGGAAGTATATAGGGATCAACTCAGCATCGTTGCCGGCCCAGCCCGGCTGGATCCTGTCGGTCTATATGACCGGCGAAGGCGTGCTGGTCCCGGGGGCCACCGACGGGGCCGTGACGATGGTCTTGCCTGCACCGCCGTATCTGCCGCAGCCGCTTAGCGTTCCCATCGTGCGCATCGGCAATCAGCCGTGTTCGCTCGCGGGGTATGGCGATGCCAGTGGCCTGGTGTCCGGGGTATTGCAGGTCAATGTGATCGTGCCGCCGGGCGCCGGTTCGGGCCCAGTCTCGTTGTCGGTATCGCTGGGAGGCAATTCCGCGCAGGCCGGCATGACGGTGGCGCTGCAGTAGTTCAAGGCAATTGGCTCTGCTGCCGGAGCGGGATTCCCTTTTTGGGCGCCCGCTCCGGCTCATGTCTGGTTCGAAGTCGAGGTATGCTAGATTCGCGTCATGGGGACGACTGCGCTCATCTCCGAGGAAACATATCGCCGCACCTCCTACGAGCCTGAGCGCGAGTACGCCGACGGCGTGCTGATCGACAGAAACGTGGGCGGACAAGATCACAGTTGGCTAAGCGGCGCTGGCTGCCTACTTCTTCCGGCGGCGCAAGACCTGGGGGATTGAAGTCTCCACGGAGCAAAGGCATCTCATCCGCCCGGGCAGGTACCTGGCGCCGGATGTGTGTGCGATCCGGTCTCCGCGGCCGCCCGACAAGGTATTCGACAAACCGCCGCTCGTGTGGATTGAGATCCTATCGCCTGAGGACCGTCCCATTCGGGTGAACGAAAAGATCCGCGAGCTGCGGGAGTTTGGCGTGGTTAACCTGTGGATTGTCGATCCGGAGACTCTGGAGGCCGAGATCCACACCCCATGGGGAAGCAGCAAGGTGGAGAATGGCGTTCTACGGGTTGCGGGAACCCCGGTCGAGGTTCCGCTTCACAGTCTGGAGAACGACTAGACGCCCCGGTTTCCGGTCATTGCCGGCGAAGGCGTGCCGGTCCTGGCGGCCACAGACGGGGATTCAGCGGTAAGCGTCCCTGCCATTGCGCACTCTGGTTATCTCGATGGCGCCGGATTCCTGCACGTTTCCGCCCGCGTGCGCGTCAGAAGTATTGTGAAGCTGTTTTGCCCGTTGTTGGCCCTGCTAGCGGTGTCGGCATCCGCCGCCGAAGCGCCCCTGGCCGGCCTGCTGAAGACCATCGAGCAGCGTTACAATCGCGCCGACACGCTCGAAGTCCTTTTCCGTGAAGACTATACGAGGACCGGCCACGCTCCGCGTTCGGAGAGCGGGCTGCTCGAATTGCGCAAGCCCGGCCGCATGCGCTGGGAGTATTCCAACCCCAAAGGCAAGCTGGTGGTCAGCGACGGCAAGGTCTTGTGGTCCTATTACCCCGATAAGAACCAGGTGGAAAAGATGGCGCTGCGCCAGGCCGACGACGCCCCGCTCGCTTTTCTCCTCGGTAAGTTACACTTTGATAAGGAGTTCCGGAACCTGCAGGGCAAACCGGAGGGGAACGGCATGCGCATCGCGGCGGAGCCCAAAACTGACAATCTTCCTTACACCGCGGTGGAGTTCCTGGTGGCCGCCGACGGGCGCATTCGCGAAGTGAAGGTGACGCGCTACGATAATTCGGTCATGGAGTATACCTTCGACCAGGAGAAGATCGGTCCCATACTGGACGACAAACTGTTCCAGTTCCAGGTTCCCAAGAGCGCCGAAGTGGTGGAGGCGGGCCAGTAGCCATGGCGGAATATCTCCTGAAATATGCCGACGGGCGCGGCCAGATACACCAGCAGGTGATGGCGGCCGGCTCCGAAAAGGAACTGCGCGACCGCTACTCCTCGCAAGGCTTCCTGATTTACTCCATCAAACCGCGCGCCGCGGGCGGCGGGTTGCTGCGCGGCCGCAAAAAGATCAACATCGAGAAGTTCCTCATCTTCAACCAGCAGTTCGTCACCCTGATCCGCGCCGGACTGCCGATCCTGAAGGGTCTCGACCTGCTGGCGGACCGCCTCACCGACCCCAAATTGGGCCCGCACATCAAAGCCGTGCGCGATGAAGTCCGCAACGGCACGCTGCTCTCCGAGGCCTTCCGCGCGCAGGGGGTATTCCCGAAAATCTACGTGACTTCGGTGATGGCCGGTGAGAAGAGCGGCAGCCTCACCGAGGTGCTCGACCGCTTTATCCACTATCAGAAGCTGTCGCTGGCCGTGAAGAAGAAGGTCGTACTCTCGCTGATGTACCCGTGCGTGCTGATCGTGCTGGTGATACTCCTGATGGTTTTCCTGGTGACGTTCGTGGTGCCGCGTTTCGCCAGCCTGTACGACAGCTTCCATGCCGCACTGCCCATAATGACCCGGTTGCTGATCAGCGTGGGGACGGCGGCGCAAAGCTCCATTATCGCCATAGCCGCGGGGGTGGTGGTGGCTATCGCCGCTTTCCGCTGGTGGTCGCGACGGGAATCGGCGCGCGCCAAAATCGACCGCCTCAAACTGAAAATGCCGGGCGTGGGCGAGATCTGGCTGAAATACCAGGTGGCCCAGCTTTCGCGCATCCTCAGCACCCTGCTCACCGGCGGTATTCCCCTGGTGCAGGCCATGGAAACGGCGGCCGAATCGCTCAACACGCCGCTGCTGCAGCGCGCCGTGGAGGCCGCCGGCAAGAGTGTGCGCGAGGGACAGCCGTTGTCGGCATCTTTGAAGGCATCGAAGTTCATGCCCGGCCTGGCCGTCGACATGATCGAGGTGGGCGAATCCACCGGCGCGCTGCCGCAGATGCTGAACAGCGTGGCGGAATTCTTCGAGGACGACGTGAATGTGCGCATGCAGGCCATGCTCTCGCTGATCGAGCCGGCCATCATGCTGATGATGGGGACGGTGGTGGCGTTCGTGCTGGTGGCGTTGTATCTGCCCATCTTTTCGCTGGCGGACAGCATCAGATAGCAATAACATATGGGGACGATTGCGAAAGTCCGGTTGACAGATCCCGCCGGGGAGGTGGACCAGGCGAAGAGCATGGCCGCGCGCTACCGCTGCGAGTTCGTGGATCTGCGCGAAGCCTCCATCGATCACGACCTGTTCCGGTCCATCCCGGTGGACCTGATGTTCCGCTACAATTTCGTGCCCATGCAGGCGCAGAACGGCACCCTCGAAATCGCCCTCTCGGATCCGCGCAACCTGAACCTGATCGATGAGCTGACGCTGCTGCTCAACAAGAAACTGCGCGTCAAAGTGGCCACGCTTTCGCAGATTTCCGAGCTGCTCAAGAAGACCGAACAGTCGCAGCGCGTGCTGGAAGAAGTCACCGAGGGTTTCGCGCTCGACGTGGTGGTGGAAGACGGCGATTCCGACGAGACGCTTTCCATCGACAAGCTCACCGCCACCGATAGCGACATCGCGCCGGTCATCAAGCTGGTGGACACCACCATCTTCAACGCGCTCGAGCGGCGGGCGAGCGATATCCACATCGAATCGCGCGACCAGGAAGTGGCCATCAAGTACCGCATCGACGGCGTGCTGCACTACGCCATGCCGCCCATCGCGAAGGATTGGCAATCGACCATCATTTCGCGTATCAAGGTGATGAGCGAGCTGGATATCGCCGAAAAGCGCGTCCCGCAGGACGGCCGGTTCCGGGTGCGCTACAAGAGCCGGCTGATCGATTTCCGCGTCTCCATCATGCCCACCATCCACGGCGAAGACGCCGTGCTGCGCGTGCTCGACAAAGAATCGATGAGCGAAAAGTTCGCCAAGCTGTCGCTCGACGTGGTGGGCTTCGGCGAGTCCGACCTGCTGAAGTTCCGCCGCTACATCACGGAGCCGTACGGCATGGTGCTGGTCACCGGGCCGACCGGTTCCGGCAAGACCACCACGCTCTACGCGGCGTTGAGTGAAATCAAGAACGACGAAGACAAGATCATCACCATCGAAGACCCGGTGGAATACCAGGTGAAGGGCATCACGCAGATTCCGGTGAACGAGAAGAAGGGGCTGACCTTCGCGCGTGGGCTGCGCTCCATTTTGCGCCACGACCCGGACAAGATCATGGTGGGCGAAATCCGCGACCAGGAAACCGCGCAGATCGCCATCAACTCGGCGCTTACCGGCCACCTGGTGTTCACCACGGTGCACGCCAACAACGTGCTCGACGTGCTGGGACGCTTCCTCAACATGGGCGTGGAGCCGTACAACTTCGTGTCGGCGCTGAACTGCATTCTGGCGCAGCGCCTGGTGCGCGTGATCTGCGTACATTGCAAGCGGCAGGTTACCTATCCTGATTCGATGCTGGTGGAAAGCGGGCTGAATCCCGAAGAATGGCGCGATGTTCCGCTGATGGAAGGCGCGGGCTGCTTCGAGTGCGGCGGCACAGGGTTCCGCGGGCGCTCGGCGATCCACGAACTGCTCGACCTGTCGGACAAGATCCGGGAAATGATTCTCAACCGGCGGCCAGCGACGGAGATCAAGCGGGCGGCGCGCGGAGAAGGCATGACCTTCCTGCGCGAGTCGGCGGTGGAGAAACTGCGCCTGGGCATCACCACCCTGCGCGAGATCAATAAGGTGACGTTCATCGAAGGTTAGGGATCCACGTGCTACTGGGACGTTTCAAATCGCTGCTGCTCGATCCGCCGCCGGGCATGGTGTTCGAGGTGTCGGAAGCGGGCATCGCCGCGGCGCGCATCGGAGCGCGCACAGAACTCGATTTTCAAGCGCTGAATCCCGGCGTGCTGGCAGTATCGCCGCTCAAGGACAACGTGCTCGACGAGGCTGCGTTCGCGGCTGCCGTGAAGGCCCTCGCCGCCACTCACACGGCCCGCAAAGGCCGGGACGCCGCGCTCATCCTGCCGGATTTCACCACCCGCACGACGGTGCTCGATTTCGACAGCTTTCCCACAGACGCGGAGGAGCAATTGGCGCTCATCCGCTTCCGCCTGAAGCGCGCCGTGCCCTTTGACGTGGAAACCGCGGCGGTGAGCTATTGGGTGCAGCCGGGCGCGAAGCGCGTCGACGTGGTGGTGGTCATGGCGCCGCTCGAAATAGTGGCGCGCTTCGAGGCCCCGTTCCGGGCCGCGGGACTGAATCCGGGGCTGGTAACTACCTCGGCGCTGGCGGCGCTGGAGCTTGCGCCGGAGGGCGGATTGACGATGATCGCCAAGGTCACCGGGCGGGCACTGACCCTGCTGGTGCGCGACAAGGGCGCGCTCAAGCTGGTGCGCTGCCTCGAACTGCCGTCCGCGGAACTGGAAGATATTACCGCCGTGCTGGCGCCCACGTTCGTCTACATGGAAGACAACCTGGGCGGCCGCGCCGAAAAGCTGCTGCTGTGCGGTTTCGGCGCGCGCGCGGACGAAGCGCGGCGCCTTTTCGGGCAGGAACTGGCCGTGGAAGTGGACGAGTTGCGGTCGCCGCTGGGAGTGCCGGGCGAACACAACGCGGGGCTGCTGGGCTATTTGCGCTCGGTGGCCAGGAATAATTGATATGAAAATAGCGATTAATCTCGCGAGCCAGCCGTTCCGGCGCGACCGGGCGATGGTGGTGGCCTCCAGCCTGGTGGCCGTGCTGCTGGTGGCCACCTTGGGGGTGCTGATCAACCTGGCGCTCGAGGACAACAAGCAACTGGCCGACGTCCGCCATGAGGTGGCGGCGCTCAAAGAGCAGGTGCGGAAGGCCTCGGACCAGCAGGCCCAGCTCAACACCGTGATCCGCAAGCCGGAAAACGAGACCGTGCTGGAGCGCAGCGTTTTCATCAACACCTTGCTGTTGCGCAAAGGCATCAGTTGGGACCAGATTTTTACCGACCTGGAGAAGACCATTCCGTACAACGTGAAACTGGTGCGCATCCGTCCCACGGTGGACGATCAAGGCCGCGTGACGCTGGATATGATCCTGGCGGCGGAATCCAACGGCCCGGCGGTGGGGGCGCTGAAGGCTTTCCAGGAAAATCCCTTGTTCGGCGCGGTGGAATGGAAGACTATCACGCCTCCTTCGCAGACGGAACCCCTGTACCGCCTGGCGCTGAATGTGACCTATGCCCAGAAACTCTAAGCTCGCGCTGGCGCCCAAGGTTTTTCGCAAGGGTCTGCCCCTCAGAGATCCGCGCATCGCCATGCGGGCGCTGATCGGCCTGTTGCTGGCGGCAAACCTGGTAATGGCGGTGGTCGCGTTCAAACCCTTCGGCGGTTCGGCCGACGATCTGCGTAAGGACCAGGCCCGCTTGAGCGCGCAGTTGCGGGAATTGCAGGCGACGCTGGCGAGCAGCCGGCAGCACGTCAAGAAGATCGAAATCGCGCGCACCCAGGGCGACGAGTTCCTGGCCAAGTACATCATGGAAAAGCGGGCCGCATCGGCCATTACGGTGGAGGAAATGAGCCAGACGGCGAGCGATGCGGGCATCCGCGCGCTGCCGGAGAACGCCACCTACGAACCCATCGAAGGCAGCGACACCCTGCAAATGATGTCCATCACGGCCAACTTCGAGGGCTCCTACGCCAACCTGGCCAAGCTCATGGACAAGCTGGAGAAGTCGCCGCGGTTCCTGATCATCGACTCCATGAGCCTGAACGCGCCGCAGCAACAGAGTGGGCCGCGAGCCGCCGCGGTCCAGAATATCAACGTGTCGGTGAAGCTGCTGACGTTCGTGCGCGACGAATCGGGGGCGGCGGAGTGAAGATCGGGGCCGAGAATAAGAAATCGCTCTACGCCCTGGGGGTGCTGGGGGTGGTGGCGGCGTACCTGGTGTACTCGCAGTTCTTCTCCGGGCCCTCGTATACCACCGTGCAGCCGCCCGCCCGCAGCGACAACTCCGCCGCGGCGCCCGGCCCGGCGGCAACCAGCCAAGGCCCCGACGTTTCGCGCGCCCAGAACGCCGCGCGGCCCGCTTCGCGCTCGCGGAACGGCGAGTTCCATCCGGTGCTGGTGCCTAAGAAAAAGGAAGACCGCATCGCCAACATTTTCGATATCGACCCGACGCTGCGCCTCGATCTGCTGGCCAAGGTGATGAAGGTGCCGCCGGCGGGAGGCGAGCGCGACTTGTTCCAGATTTCGAACACCCCGCCGGTGAGGGTGGCTGAAGCGCTCAAGGGGCCGGAGCCCAAAGTGTATCCGTTCGTCGGCCCGCGCCAGCCGCCCCCGCCGCCGCCACCACCACAGCCGGCGGCCCCCGTAATTACGCCGATTCCGCTCAAGTACTACGGTTATTCGGCTCTGAACCCTAATGGCAAGCGGACGGCGTATTTCCTTTCTCCAGGCCCGGATGGCGACGAGATTCTGGAGGCCAAGGAGGGCACCGTGCTGAAGGGGCGCTATCGCATCGTGCAGATCGGGGTGGATAAGGTGCTGGTGGAAGACACCCAGGATAAGCGGCGGCAACCGCTGAACCTGGAACCGGAGGTTACGGGATGAAACGCCCTGGCCGAGAACGTGGTTTTGCCCTGCTGATGGTCTTCTTGATGGCCGCGTGCGTGGCCATCCTGCTCTATCTGGAATTGCCGCGCGTGGCCTTCGAGGCCGAACGCCAGCGGGAACTGCTATTGCTGGACCGCGGCAACCAGTTCAAGCGCGCCATCCAGGTGTTTGTCACCGACAAGATCAACAACCCGACGCACCGCTACCCGGCCTCCCTCGACGAACTGGAGACCTTTAACAACCACCGCTACCTGCGCCACCGGTACGTGGATCCCATGACCGGCAAGGACGACTGGCGGCTGGTGCATATCAACGGCGGGGTGCTGACCGACTCCGTCACCACCCAGGCGAACCAGACCAAGACCGCCGCCGCGCCGGCTGGGCCGGACTTCATTTCGGGCCAGGCATTTTTGGATTCGACGTCGGGCGCCAACGCCGGCGGGGCGACGCGGGCGATGATCCGGCGTCCCAGCGAGTCGCAACCCGGCGCGCCGGGAGATTCCAACACGACCGCGGGCGGTTCGGCGGGAATGCAGGGCGACGTCGGCGGTGCGGGTATCGCGGGAGTGCCCGGTCAAACCGGAGTGCCGGGCTTGCCGGGCCAGGCGGGAATACCAGGCATACCCGGGTTACCGGGGGTGCCCGGTCAACCTGGCCAATCGGGCGCGCCCACGAGCGGACAGCAACCGGCGCAGCAACCCTGCTCTGCCTATATCGGCGAATGCTCCACCACCACCACGACCTCTTCCGGGCCGCAGTCCGGGCAGTCCGGGCAGGCGGTTCCTCCCGGCATGCCGCCGAATATGCTCGGCGGCGCACCCAGCTTTGGCGGACCCGGAGGCTTCAGCGGCACGCCGGGAGCGCAGGCGAACCCGCAGTCGGCCGCGGCCGCCATGATCGGGAATCTCCTCACCTCGCCGCGGCCGGGTGGGATGCCCAGCAGTATGCCGGGGCTGACCATCGGCGGCGGCATCGCCGGAGTGGCCAGTAAGTTCGAGGCGGAAGGCATCATGGTGATCAACGACCGCACCGCCATCAACGAGTGGGAGTACATTTTCGACATGACCAAGTATCGGGCGCCGCCGAACCCGCTGAGCGGCCCAGTTGGAGTGTCGCAGTCGCCCATGGGGAACAACTCGCAGCCGGGGCAGACCCAGACCAACCCGGGCACGAGCACGAGCCCCATCCACGGTCCGGGGCAGTAACTCCGCGCACTTCACCAAATATCCTTGGCCGCCGCCCGCACGTCCGCCAGTACGCGCTCCATGTCGTCCTTGGTGGTGCGATAGTTCAACACGCACCCTCGTAATGCGAACCGGCCGCGGACCCTGGCATTCGAGAGATACGTGCTGCCGGCGCGCTGCAACGCCACCAATACGCGCTCGTTGAACGCGTCGAGATCGCCCGCGAAACCCGTGGGGATGTACCGGAAGCAGAAGATCGAAAGCTCCACCGGGGCGAGCATTTCGAAATCCGCGGAGGCCTTCACCAGTTCCTCGAAATACTTTGCGCAGGCGATGTTCTCCTCGATCGCCTGGCCGAGCCGCTCCGCGCCGGCGAACTTAATCTGCAGCCAGAGATTCAGGGCGCGAAAGGGCCGCGTCAGTTCGGGACCATAGTCCCAAAAGGCGAAGGCCTCGTCGTGCTCCAGGCCGATGGTGCGGGTGTAATCGGCCCCGTGGCTGAATGCGGCGCGGGCGGCGGCCGGGTCCTTATACAGCACGCAGCCGCAGCCCACCGGAAGGTAGAGCCACTTGTGCGGATCGAGCGTCACCGAATCGGCATGTTCGATCCCGGCGAACAGCGGGCGCACCGACGGGGCGAGCGCCGCGAAGCCGCCGTAGGCCGCGTCCACGTGCAGCCAGAGATCGTGGCGGCGGGCGAAATCGGCGACTTCGGCCAGCGGGTCGAACGCGCCCGTGGCGGTGGTCCCGGCGTTGGCCACCACGCAGAAGGGCAGGTGGCCGGCGGCCCGGTCGGCCGCTACCAGGCGGTCGAGATCGGCCAGGTCGATGTGCAGGCGCTCATCGGTCTTCACGGCCCGCACGCTCGATTCGCCCAGCCCCAGCATGCCGGCGGCCTTGGCGACGGAATAGTGGCTCTCTTCGGAGACGTACAGGCACATCCTCCGGCCGGCGGCGGCCATGCCGTCGCGGACCACATTGGCGCCGGCCTTGGCGCTGCGCGCCGCGCCCAACGCCGCGAAATTGGCCATCGACCCGCCACTCAAGAGCAGTCCGCCGGCGCCGGCGGGATAGCCCAGCATCTGCTTGAGCCAATCGATGGTGAGCCGTTCCATGTCGGTCCCCGAGGGCGCCGACCGCCAGGAGGTGACGTTGATGCTCATGCCGGCGGCCAGCATCCCGCCGATGGCCGTAACGGCCGTCCCCGGCGAGGCGACGTAGCCGAACATGCGTGGATGCCCGCTATGGCGGCTGTACTGGCAGATAACCTCGCGCACCGTGTCGAGCAGCGCCGCGAAATCGGCGCCCGACTGCGGCAGCGGCTCGTCGAGACGCTTGCGGATAGCGAGCGAGGTAGCCGCGACGACGGTTGGCCCGGTGTCCAGGCTGGCAAAGTAGGAGGCCAGGAAATCCACCGCGGCGGCGGCCATGGAGCGGAATTCCTCGGGAGGAAGGGCGAGTTTATCGGGCATGAAGTGGCGATTTCCTATACACGCTTTACGGGTTTGCCATGTTCTATCTTATGAAAGGATGAAGACCCTGGCGTTGGTCGCGATGGCAGAGGCGGTGGGAGGTCCGGCGGCCCGCGCGGCCGACCGGGCGGCGTTCGAAGCGGTCATGCGGCGGCAAGAGCGCCTGGTCCTGGTCACGGCGTTGCGCCTGCTGGGGAATATCGAGGACGCCAAGGACGCTTCCCAGGAGGTTTTCCTGCGGCTCTACCGGAACCTGGGGAAAGTGGAACGGGAGAGCAATTTCCAGGCATGGCTATACCGCGTGACGGTCAACGTCTGCCACGACCAGGGGCGGAAACGGAAACGCACTGTACCGCTGGAGGACGTGCCCGACCCGGCATCCGCGGCCGCTGATCCGCACCAGAGCGCCACAGGCGCGGAGCGGCAACGGGTGCTCCACATGAGCCTGCGGGCGCTTTCCGGGAAGGAGCGCGCGGCCTTGGTATTGCGCGATCTGGAAGGGCTTTCCACCGAAGAGGTGGCGCGGGCGCTGGGATCGAGCGAAGCTACCGTGCGATCGCAGATTTCGAAAGCGCGGGTGAAGATGCGCGACTTCGTGGAGCGCTATTTCCGGAGGCGGGTATGAATTGCAGGGACTGGGAAGATCGCATTGCGCTGTACGCGGGTGGGGATCTGGCTGCGGCGGAAGCGCAGGCGGTGGAACGGCACGTGGCGGCATGCGCCGGGTGCCAGTCGCTGCTGGGCGGTCTGCGGGGAAGTCTGGAGACGCTGCGTCAGGCGCATGGCGAGCCGGTGGATGCGGCGCATTACGCGGCCGTGCGGGCGCGCGTAATGGGGCAACTGGAACGCGGGCTCGATACCCGCTGGCGTCACGCGTGGGTGTACGCCATGGTCGTGGCGGCAGTGGCGCTGACGGTTGCCGTATGGCCGCGTCCGCCAGAGAGCCTGCTGGCGCCGATGCCGCCGGCGCCCGTCGCGCCGGTGGCGCAGGTGCAGGTGCAGGTGCAGCCGGCCGAGCCGGTTGCTCATCCGGCGCCCCACCGGATGCGGCCTCGCAAACTCGCCATGAAGTCGCCGGAATCCGCGGAACCGCTGGTGGTGAAGCTCTATACGAACGACCCGAACGTGGTGATTTATTGGATTACAGGCAGCAAAGGAGAGTGATATGAAACGAGTCTTTTTGGCATTGTTGTTGATAGCGCTGCCGCTGGCGGCGCAACAGGAAGTCAGCCCGCTGGTGAATAATGTGAAACCCGCCCCAGCCACGGAACAGAAACTGTTCGTGCTCAAATACGCGGACCCAATGGCCCTCAGCGAGCTGCTAAAAGTGTTCCACGCCGGTATCGTTCCTAATCGGGATATGCGCGTGCTGGCGGTGGACGCCACTGCGCCGACCATGGCAGCGATCGAAGACGCCATCAAGCGCCTGGACGTGCCTTCGGCGGCGCCCGCCAATGTCGATCTGACGGTGTACCTGGTGGTGGGTCACGAGGGCGAAAACCCGGCGGGAAGCGCTCCCGTGCCCAAGGAACTCGACAGCGTGGTAACGCAACTCAAGAACGCTTTCGCCTTCAAGAGCTACAGCCTGCTGGATGCCTTGGAGCTGCGCACGCGCACCGGCCAGCAAGCCAGCACCACCAGTTCGGGAGGCGCCGTGCAGAGTGACGGAGGCGGCACGCAGCCGGTCATCACCCAACTGCGGATCGGCGCCGCCGGCATCGGCAGCGATGGCGCCACCATTCACATTAACAATCTGAATGCCAACATCAGGATGCCGGTACGCAACGGGAACGGCTTTTCCGACCAGAACCTCGGGCTTAGCACCGATATCGACATCAAGGAGGGCCAACGGGTGGTGATCGGAAGGCTGGGGATCAGCAAGGATCAGGCGTTGTTCCTGGTGATGACGGTGAAGATTGTGCCGTAGGCGCGGTGCCCCCCTACCTGATCTTCTCGTCTTTTTCCACTTTGCCATCGCGCACGTGGATCACGCGGTGGGCGTGCAGCGCGATATCGTGCTCGTGGGTCACCAGCACGATGGTATTGCCCTGCTGGTAGAGGCGTTCGAACAGCGCCATGATTTCGTTGCCGGTGGCGGTATCGAGGTTGCCGGTGGGCTCGTCGGCCAGCAGAATCGAGGGGTTGTTGACCAGCGCGCGAGCCACCGCCACGCGCTGCCGCTGGCCGCCGGACAGTTCGTTGGGCTTGTGGTACATGCGCGCTTCCAAGTCCACCTGCCGCATGGCGTTCTTGGCCATTTCCAGGCGCTTTTCCGAAGAAACGCCGGAATAAATCAAGGGCAGTTCCACGTTGTGCAGCGAGGTGGCGCGCGGCAGCAGGTTGAACGTCTGGAAAACGAAGCCGATTTCCTTATTGCGGATGCGCGCCAGCTCATCGTCGGTCATCTCGCTGACGAGATTTCCGTTGATGTAATACTGCCCGCTGGTCGGCGTATCGAGACAACCAATGAGGTTCATCAAGGTCGATTTCCCCGACCCCGACGGGCCCATGATGGCCACGTACTCGCCGCGTTTGATCTCGATGTCCACGCCCGAAACGGCATGGATCTCCTGGTCGCCCATGACATAGGTCTTCCAGAGATTATAGGTGCGGATGACGATACCGTCCCGCTTCAACTGCTGGCCACGCTGTATGAGTTCCGATTTTTCTGCGACCGCCATTTAGGATTCCTGTTCCCCGATTGTAGCGCGCTTACGACGTGGTTTGCGCGGTGACCGCCGTGTTATCGACTTTCACCTGGGCGTCGTTGGCGATGGTGCGGATCACCTGGTAGGTGCCGGTAATGATTTGATCGCCCTCGTGGAGACCGCTGAGCACTTCGATATCGGTGTCGCCGGTGATGCCGGTCTCCACCTTGCGGAAGGTCGCCTTGCCGTTCGCCACCACGAAGACTCCCTGCAATTCCTCCTTGCGGGCCTTCTCCGCCGCCGGGTCGAGTTTGGTGGCCGCCTGGGCGCCGCCCGAAGCGCCGGTCTTCTTGGGCTCCAGGTCGCCCTTCTGGCGCACGGTGAGAGCCTGGATAGGTATGGTCAGGGCATTCTTGCGGGTCGCCGTGGTGATTTTGGCGGTGCAGGACAACCCCGGCCGGATTTCGTCGGGCGGGTTGTCCATGGCGATCACGACTTTGAAATCCTTGGCTTCCTGGCTGGAAATCGCGCTATCCGAGGCAGCCACCCCGGTGGAGCGCAGAATCGCCGTATTGCCGATTTCGGTGACGTGGCCGGTGAAAGTCTTGTTGGGAATGGCGT
>Ga0182030_10018467_pt1 | contig 13368 bp, 11 predicted proteins | sample 812S3MmetaG_FD_121299 | JGI IMG/M metagenome (GOLD analysis project Ga0182030, IMG submission 121299) | Permafrost microbial communities from Stordalen Mire, Sweden - 812S3M metaG (Illumina Assembly) | ecosystem: Environmental > Terrestrial > Soil > Wetlands > Permafrost | place: Sweden... | reverse complement strand
TCTCCAACCCTTGCAGGAACAGGAACGCATTCAACGGCGCCACCGCCGCCCCCAGGTCGCGCAACAACACCACCCGCATGCGCAATATATACGCGATCGGACCCAGCGGCTTGGCCGCCTGCGCCCAGACCGCGCCGTGATAGCTTGGATCGGGCGTATTCAGCAGCGGCTGGCGTGCCGGATGCGCTTCCCAATCGAAATTGCCCCCGTCGATCACCGCGCCGCCGATCGAGGTACCGTGCCCGCCGATGTATTTGGTCGTCGAATACATCACCACCGCGGCGCCGTGCTCGAACGGCTTCACCAGGATCGGCGCCGCCGTGTTGTCCATGATCAGCGGAATGCCGAACTTGCGGCCGATCGCCGCAACTTCCGCGATCGGGAACGGGATCAGCTTCGGATTGGGCAGCGTCTCCGCATAGTAGGCCCGCGTGCGGTCGTCGGTGGCGCGCGCAAACGCCTCCGGATCGGTGGGATCGACGAAGCGCGTCTCGATGCCCAGATCCTTCAGAGTATTCGCGAACAGGTTCCAGGTGCCGCCATACAGATCGGTGGAGCTGACGATATTGTCGCCGGCCCGCGCCAGGTTCATCACCGTGAACGCCGACGCCGCCTGGCCGGACGCCAGAGCCAGCGCCGCAGCACCGCCTTCCATCGCCGCGAGCCGCTTCTCAAACGCGTCCTGCGTCGGGTTCATGATGCGCGTGTAGATGTTGCCCAGTTCGCGCAGGCCGAACAGGTTGGCGGCGTGTTCCGTGCTGTCGAACTGGTACGACGTGGTCTGGTAGATCGGCACCGCCACCGCGTTGGTCGCGGGATCACGCCGCCATCCCGCATGCAGTGCGAGCGTCTCCGGATGTTTCGACATTGCTTTGCCCTCCCGTTGCGTGGCGGGACTATACAGGAGGCGACACCCTCGGCCATAGGGTCGCGTCTCCCAATGTCATCGCGTCCCCCGATGTCATTGCGAGGCGCTACGCGACGAAGCAATCTCCCGCCTGAAGAGCGCTCCTCGGCTCGTCAGGCAGGGGATTGCTTCGGCGCTGCGCGCCTCGCAATGACCGGGCGCGGCGGAGCCGCTATGCCGCGGCGCGCTGCCGCAGGATCGCCTGGCCCTTGCGCAACGCGTCGGCCATCGTTTCGGCTGGCATCGCACCGGAGAACAGCCCGTAGCCATCGAGGAAGAACGACGGCACGCCGTTCACCCCGGCCTCGCGCGCCGCCTGGTCGGCCGCCCGCATCTCCTTGTCCGCAACATCCCCGGCCAGGAATGCAAGCACCGCGTCGCGATCCAGCCCCGCCTGCGCCGCGCAATCGGCCAGCACGGCGGCATCGCCGATGTCGCGCCCCTCGATGAAATACGCCTTGAACACCGCTTCCACCGCCGCGTCCTGCACGCCCCCTGCCGTCGCGAGGCCAGGCTCGTGCTGCCCGGCAAACCAGATCAGCCGATGCGCGTCGATGGTATTGGGCGTGCGCGTCATCAGGTCCTGGCGGAACGGCAGCCCGACATTCGCCGCGGCCTGCGCAACCCGCTCGTCCGCCGCACGCATCCGCTCGACGCTGCCGAACTTCCAGGCGCGGTACGACGCGCGGTCGCGGCCTTCCTTCGGCATGTCGGGATTGAGCTGGAACGGATTCCAATGCACCGAGAACTGCAGGCCCTCATCGGCCAGCATCGCCAAGGCGCGTTCAAGCTGCCGCTTGCCGACATAGCACCAAGGGCAGATCGCATCGGACACGATGTCGATGCGGGTGCCGACGGTCGCCTCGGTGTTGCGCATGGTCGTCGTCGAGTTGGCGGGCACGTCGCAGCCGTCCGGGCCGCATGTCTCACCCTGTCGGGTCATGTCGTCCATGCCGGGTCCTCCTTCGCATTGCCGGGAAGATGGGGGCAAACGTGGCGTCGCGCCAGAGGCGACCCCAATCCAGCCGACCACTGCCGAGATCCAGCCGACCACTGCCGAGGCGATTGCCGCCGAAGTGCCTGCCGCCGAGGTGATCGCTTGCCGAGATGAGCGCCGCCGACGCAACCGCCGCCGTTCCGTCGCTTGCGTCCGTCCGTTTCGGCCGGCCCGTCAGCCGATCGCGTCATCCCCCGATCGGGTCCCCACCCGATCGCATCATCCCCCGCTCACATCACCCGATCGTATAGGCGGCCTGCACCAGGTCCATCGCCGCCGCCATATCATCGAGATCCGCGATCGGCCGTTCGCCCGCCTGCACGCGGCGCAACGTGTCGCGCACGAACGCCGGATAAAAGAAGACGTTGGTCAGCTTCATCTGCCGGGTCTCGCGCTGCCGGTCGTTGGTGACGATCTCCAGCGTGTGGTTGTCGCGTGCGGCGAAGTAGTGGCCCTCGGTGCGAATGCTGTAGTGCATGTCGAACACCGAGTTCGGCGCTGGGTAGAGATAACCGGTTTCCACCATGCAGGTGGCGCCGCCGCCGCGCAGCAGCACCACCGCATGGTCTTCGATCGTCAGATGCGCGGTGTGGTTCGACATGGCGGCACCGGTCACCGTCAACGCCGCACCGTTCAGCAATATGCGGCAAAGATCCAGGTGGTGCACGCCAAGATTGAGCAACGGGCCGCCGCCGGACAGACTTCGGTCGAGCATCCAGGGGACGTTCTGCTGGTGGTAGCGGTCCACCATGCCGCCGACAAACTTGAAGGTGATGTACTGCAGCGCCTCGCCGGCGGCGACCTCGCGGATGGTGTCGATCAGCGGACAGTAGCGCAGCACGAAGGGAACCGCTGCGAACACGCCGGCCTGCGCGGCGCGTGCGGCGATGTCGTGCACCTCGGCGCTGCTGATGCCGCACGGCTTTTCCATGGCGAAGGGGATGCGTTGCCCGATCAGGAACCGCGCCGTCTCGGCCATGTCGCAGTGACGGCCGAGCGCGAAAGCGAAGTCGGGGCGCAGTTGCGCGCACATCTCGCGATAGTCGGGGTAGGCAGGGCAGCCGGCCTTCGCCGCCACGGGCGCGGCGCGCGCAACATCGGGATCGCTGACACCGACGATCGTGACGTCCGGCTGTTCCAGCGCGGGGTCGAGATAGAACGGCGTATGCCAATGCGACACACCGATGAGTACAATCCGCATGGGCCGCCCCCCCCTTTTGCCGCGTGCCGGCGCGGCGCATGCTAGGCTTGTGGCTGCGGCGGGGAAGGGCGAACGTGCTGACACTGTCGGAAAATTTCCGGGCGCTGTTCTACGCGCCGTTCTATGCCGCTTTCGCCATCGGCGCCTATGCGGCCGAGGGCGTCGCAGTGACGTTGCGTCCGTCCCCCGATCCCGCCAGCACCGCGGCGGATCTGCTGGCGGGCCGGGTGGATGCGATGTGGGGCGGTCCGCTGCGCGTGCTGCTGACGCATGCGGCAGACCCGTCGTCCGACACGGTGTGTTTCTGCGACGTGGTGGCGCGCGACCCGTTCTTCATCGTCGGACGCGAGAAGCGCGACGACTTCCGGTTGGCGGATCTTGCCGGGTCACGCTTTGCCTCGGTCGCCGAGGTGCCGACACCCTGGCTGTGCTTACAGGACGACCTCCGCCGCGCCGGCATCGATCCAACGGCGTTGAACCGCATCACCGGTCCGAGCATGGCCGACAACGCCGCCGCGCTGCGTGCCGGCACGCTGGACGCGGCGCAGTTGTTCCAGCCCTACGTCGAAGAACTGGTGACGGAGGGTGTCGGCCATATCTGGTACGCCGCGGCGAGTCGCGGCCCGACCGCCTATACGACGCTGGTCGCCCGCCGTTCCGTGCTGGCCGCCCGGCGCGACGAGTTCGCCGCCATGGTGCGCGGCATGGCCCGCGCGCTGCGCTGGATGGCGGAGACGCCGGGACCGGAGGCTGCCGCTACGCTGGCGGCGTTCTTTCCTGACGTGCCGCCGCCGGTCTTCGCTGCGGCAATCGATCGCTATCGGGCGCTAGGCCTCTACGCGCCGGACCCGGTGATGCAACGCGACGGCTTCGACCGCTTGCAGGCGGCGATGCTATCGGGCGGCGTGCTGCGCGCACCAATAGCGTTCGAGGATTGCGTCGAACTTTCCCTCGCTTGAATAACCTCTCCCGCGGGAGCGGGAGAGGTCGAGGGCGCGAAGCGCACGAGGGTGAGGGTGATCGGGTCGCCTCGCTCTACCCGTAGCCTCGCTCTACCAGCTCTCTGCCGACCCGATCACCCTCACCCTCGGTGCTGGGCACCATCAACCTCTCCCGCGCGCAGCGCGGGAGAGGTTGCTCCCTCCCCCGCACCTCTTGACTAATGACCGACCAGTCAGTAATTAGTGGCCATGCCCCCCGCTCCGCAGGTTACGGCCCCACCCCGCCGCCGGGCTCGCCGCAAGGAAGCCCGCCCCGGCGAAATCATCGAAGCGGCCCTGCGCCTGTTCGCCGATCGGGGCTACGCGGCCACCAAGCTGGAAGACGTCGCCGCCGCCGCCGGCATCGGCAAAGGCACGATCTACCTCTACTTCCCCACCAAGGAGGATCTGTTCCGCGCCGTCGTCCGCCAGGCCGTGCTGCCCAACCTGGCCGCCGCCGAGGCCCTGTTGCAGGACCCCGACACCTCCGCCGCCGACATCCTCCGCGCCATCGCCGAACGTTTCCTGCTCCTGCTCGACACCGACCTCACCGCCATCCCCAAGCTGGTCGTCGCGGAATCCGGCAACTTCCCGGCCATCGCCCGGTTCTACGCCGAGGAGGTCATCCTCAAGGGCATGGCGCTGATCCGCGGCGTACTCGCCCGCGGGATCGAACGGGGCGAGTTCCGCTCGATCGACCTCGACGGTGCGCTGCCGCTGTTCTCCGCGCCGATGCTGCTGCTGTTGCTGTGGAAGCACTCGCTCGGCCGCCACACCGACATCCACTTCAACCCGCGCACGGTGGTCGCGACCCACCTCGACATCCTGCTGCGCGGACTGGCGGCAGACCCGCCGCCATGACCCGCCGGCTGATCTTCGTGGCGTTGCTGGTTGCCCTGGTCATCGGCGGCGGCCTGTGGTGGCAGAGCCATGACGCGCCGCCGCCTGGCTGGCAGGGCTATGTCGATGCCGACTACGTGCGGGTCGGCCCGACGCTGGGCGGCCAACTGGTCAGCCTGTCGGTGCATCGCGGCGCGCAGGTCGCGGCGGGGGCGCCGCTGTTCGCGCAGGACGAGACCGACGACCTCGCCGCGCGCAACCAGGCGGCGGCGACGCTGGCCGAGGCGGAGAACCGGCTGACCAACCTGGAAAAGGCCGGCCGCGAGACCGAGATCACACAGGCGGAGGCCGACCTGGCCGACATGCGCGCCACAAGGGACCGCATCGCCACCGACCTGAACCGCAACCGGCAATTGCTCCGCGCCGGGGCGGCGACGCAACAGACCGTGGATCAGCAGCAGGCCGACCTCACCTCCGCTATCGCCCACGTGAAGGCGTCCGAGGCCAAACTCCAGCAAATGCAGGACCCCACCGGGCGGCAATACGAGATCGCGGCGCAGCGCGCCGTGGTCGCCGAACAGCGCGCGGCGCTGGCACAGGCAGAGTGGCGCCTGGCCCAGCGCAACGTCACCGCTCCGGCCGCCGGCGTTGTCGCCGACACCTACGCTCTGCCCGGCGAGATGGTGGAAGCCGGCGCGCCGATTGTGGAACTGCTGCCACCAGGCAACATCCTGGTGCGGTTCTTCGTCCCCGAGACGGCACTCGCAACCATCCACCGCGACGAGCACCTGGCGATCACCTGCGACAGTTGCGCGCCCGACCTCACCGCGCGCATCAGCTTCATCGCGCCGCAACCGGAATACACCCCGCCGGTGATCTATAGCGAGGCATCGCGCGAAAAGCTGGTTTACCTGGTCGAGGCCCATCCCGATCCGGCCCAGGCGGCAACACTCAAACCCGGCCAGCCCGTCAACGTGCGAGTGGCGCCGTGACAGTGAGTGAACGAAGGAAGGCCAGGGCTCTGCCCTGGACCCGCCAAGGGGCGCTGCCCCTTGGATCCCCGCCAAGGGCGGAGCCCTTGGAACCCTTCACTTGGAGTGGTTGGACGGGAGGGGGCCATGCGCTGTGGTGTCCGTGCCAGATCGGCGGTCGCCGATCTGGCACGGACACCACAGCGCATGGCCCCCTCCCGTCCAACCACTCTAAACGGATGGATTGCAAAGGCTGCGCCTTTGCTGGGGGTCCAGGGGGCAGCGCCCCTTGGGCGACGTCCAAAAATAAGCGAACCGGTTGTGAACTCCGTCATCCCCGCGAAGGCGGGGACCCAGGTGGCTTAGGTCCCCGCTTTCGCGGGGATGACGTGGAATGTTGTCTGAACGCCACGGGATTCAACTATTTCTGGGCGTCGCCTTGGCGGGTCCAGGGCAGAGCCCTGGCCTTCTCCCGGTCCACGCCATGACCACGCTCGCCATCGACGTGCACGACCTGGTCAAGAGCTTCGGCGCGCTGAAGGTGGTGGACGGCCTGTCGATGCAGGTGCCGGAAGGCGAGATTTGCGGCTTCCTCGGCGGCAACGGCAGCGGCAAGACCACCACCATCCGCATGTTATGCGGGTTGCTGCGCCCAGACGCCGGCGGCGGCACGTGTCTGGGTTTCGACCTGCTGCGCGAGCCGATGAAGATTCGCGAACAGATCGGCTACATGACGCAGCGTTTCAGCTTCTATGAAGATCTGACGGTCACGGAGAACCTTCAGTTCGTCGCCCGGCTTTACCAGATCCCGCAGCGCGACCGCGCCATCGCCGAAGTGCTGCAGCGCATGGAGATGACGCAGCGCGCAAACCAGTTGGCGCGCGAGTTATCGGGCGGTTGGAAGCAGCGGCTGGCTCTGGCGGCATGCGTGCTGCATCGGCCTCGGCTACTGCTGCTGGATGAGCCGACGGCCGGCGTGGATGCGCGGGCACGGCGAGAGTTCTGGGACCTGATCCACGAGATGTCGGCCGACGGCATCACCGTGCTGGTTTCCACCCACTACATGGACGAAGCCGAGCGGTGCAAACGCGTGGTGTATCTTGCGGGCGGCCGGCTGGTCGTGCAGGGCACTGCGGCCGAGGTGGTGCAAGGCGCCGGCCTGACGGTGTACCAGGCCACCGGTCCGGGCATCGAGGCCCAGGTGCGCCGCCTGCGCCACACGCCGGGGGTGGAGACCGCCGCGGTGTTCGGCGACGCTCTGCGGATTGCCGGCAAGGACCACGCGGCGTTGCGCGCCGCGATCGACGGCCTGCCGCCGCCCGCGCTGACCTGGCAGGAAGTGCCGCCGCGCCTGGATGACGTGTTCATCCACCTGCTGACCGAGCAGGAGGGGGAGTGATGACGAAGGTGGCAAGAGTGCAGACTGCTCCCCCTCCCCTTGTGGGAGGGGGAGCCCTCTTCCGACCGAGCACCCTCATGACCTCCTTCTCCTTCGCGCGCTTCCTCGCCATGCTGCAAAAGGAGTGGCTACAGATGCGGCGCGACCCGATGACCATCGGGCTGGTCGTCATGCTGCCGCTGATGCAGCTCTTCCTGTTCGGGTTTGCCATCAACACCAACCCGCACGACCTGCCGACCGGTGTGCTGTCCGCCGATCACTCCACCTATGAACGCACGCTGACGGCCGCCTTGCAGAACACCGGCTATTTCCGCATTCGCTCGTTCACCTCGGAGCAACAGGCGAATGAGGCGCTGGCCGATGGGGACGTGCTGTTCGTGCTGGAAATCCCGCCCAACTTCGCGCGCTCGGTGGATCGGGGGGAACATCCCTCGGTGTTGCTCGACGCAGACGCGACCGATCCGGTGGCGATCGGCAACGCCACCGCGGCGGTGGCGGCGCTGAATGCCAATGTGCTGGCGCGCGACCTGCCGCCGAACATGCAGACCACGCCACCGCAGCCGCCGTTCAGCATCGTGGTGCACGCGCGCTATAACCCGGAACAAATCACCGCCTTGAATATCGTTCCGGGGCTGATCGGCACGATATTGATGATGTCCACCCTGGTCATCACCACCCTCTCGATCACCCGCGAGCGCGAAGCCGGCACGATGGAAAATCTGCTGGCGATGCCACTGCGGCCGATCGAGGTCATGCTGGGCAAGATCGTGCCATATATCGGGCTGGGCTATGTGCAGGTGCTGCTGATCATCGGGGTGTCCTCGCTGGCGTTCCAGGTGCCGATGCGAGGGTCTCTGTTGGTGCTGCTGGGTGCGTTGGGCGTGTTCATCGCCGGCAACCTGGCACTGGGGATCACGTTCTCCACGCTGGCGCGGACACAGCAGCAGGCGCAGCAACTGGCGCAGTTCTCGCTGCTGCCGCAAATGATGCTCTCCGGCTTCATGTTCCCGTTCCAGGGCATGCCGACCTGGGCGCGCGCGATCGGGGAGCTGCTGCCGCTGACCCATATCCTGCGCATCTGCCGCGGCGTCATGCTGAAGGGCAACGGCTTCGCCGAGATCGCGCCGAACATCTGGCCGATGGCGTTGTTCGCGCTGGCGATGGGGGTCGTTGCGGTACTGTGTTATCGGGAGACGCTGGATTAGCTAACCTCTCCCGCGCTTCGCGGGAGAGGTCGAAGATGCGAAGCATCGAGGGTGAGGGTGATCGGGAGGCAGACCGTCAGTCTAAGGACATGCCGGACGAACCGTGAGGTCCGCAACATTTGCCGGCGTCAGCGGCGTGATCGCCCCCGGCCCGAGATGGCTGAACCCCAGCGTCGCGCTCCCCAGCACCTGCGGACGGGTGGGATTCCCGTGCTGCAGATAGGCTAACAGGCTCTGCGCCGCGTCGTACGAACCGAGGCAGAACGGCGCCGCCTGCGTCGCGGTCGGCCGTGAGATATAAACCACCGTTCCGTCCCTGCCCTTGGTCCAGATAGAATAGACGGGGGCGGCAACCTGCGCCCCGGGCACCAGCAGCAAGCGTTGGGATGGGTTCTTCATCGTGATTTCGCGCACCACGTCGTCCTTTTCTTCGACGGTGTCGTCGCCCTGCACGATATGTCTGATCGTGTAGATGAGACTGACATCGGCCAACAAATCGTCCGCGATCGGGCGATGCGCCACGCTCTCCTTCCATTTCAAACTCGCGGGCGCCACCCACTGTCCCTTGCCATCCTGGTAATTGCTCGAAACAGAGAACAGCGAGATGTACGATGCCGCCGTGTCGGGCACCCGGAGGTCCATCTTGACAATCGTATTGCCGGTCAGGTCGATGCCGACGCCACCCTGCCGCCGGATGCGCATATGTCCGTCCGGGAAGACCGAGACCGTCAGGTTGTCAACCTGGCTGGTGGCATTGAAGGTTTCGACGCGCGTGTTGGCCTGGCTCGCCGTCAGTCCCAGGCTGGCGGCGACCGACGCGCCGGTCGGCGTGCCGACGGTCAGGCTCTGCCCGGTGTTGCGCGCCTGAGTCAGTTGAATGCTGCCCGCATTGATGCTCGTGTACAGCGTTGCCGCCGTGTCCCAGGCGGTGAATTTCGCGCCGTTCAGCGGTTCGATCGCGACCTCGGCCGCCTCGATCCGATCCGCGGGATTGAAGCGCAGCGGATCCTTGGAGACCGTCACTGTCAAGGTCCGATGCAGCACTGTCTGGTCATCCACCGCTGGCGATGCCGCCGCCTCATCCGTCGCATCGCTCTTGAGTGATGCGGCGATGTTCTGGCGCAGCGCCGCCGCCTTTGCGCTCAGTCGCGGATCCGCCAGGACACGGATATATTCGGCGAGCGCGCGGTCGGGGAAATTCGTCGCACTCGTCAACGGCGCCGGCGCCGAATTGGCTGATGGCGCCGCAGCATTTCCCGCTGCCGGTGGGGCGCTGGTCGATCCGGCCGAAGTGGGGATGGTGACGATCGATACGTCAGCGTCCGGGATGACCTGGTTGCATGGTTCCGGCGCGACGCCGGGGCTTTCGCAGACCGCCGACCTGTAGCGACCCACCACCTGGGCCTGATTGCAGCCGCCCAGCAGCGTCATGCCGGCTGCCAGCCAGAGTGCCTGCGTGCTTCCTCTAACCATTGGTCAGGCTATAAATCGTGCCGCGCTCGGGCGCGCCGCCGCGGCAACTCGGAATGCTGACAGTGGCAACGGCACTGGCGGGGTTGGACGCTTTCGGAACCACGGCCAGCGGCGGCTCCTGGTAGCAGCTCAGAGCCTTCAGGGCGTCGCAATCGTCCTGCGCGGAGACGACCCACGAGTTCGGGTCGGCGTTTTTATCCATCACCAGAATGCAGCTCATGGTTCCTCCAGCAACGCAACGGCTGGATTGCGGCAATGCCCCGGCCGCATGCAGTTCCGTCCGGCGATTTCGCGCGAACAGTTGGAATCGTATCCAAGTGCCACTCGTGTCACATTCGATACATATGGGTCAAGCCCTTCCAAGGTAATCGCAAATGGGTAGTGGAGCGGAACGGGGCACGGCTCGCACCGCCCGCCGTCGAAGCGTACCGGGGCAAAGCAAGTAAGATTTTAACACGGAGGGCACGGAGCAGAAGACAAAGCCACGGAGGCCGCAGAGAATATTATCTTGTTCCAAGAATTTGTGCGTATTGGTCATGCAATGACAGATTCTCTCCGTGAACTCCGTGGCTTTATCTTCCTCTCTGTGCCCTCTGTGTTGAAAACTTGCTTGCTTACTTTGTCGCAGTCCGCTGCGAACGAGCGGAGGCGAGTCACGCAGCGCCTTTGCTGCTCAAATGCGATTGCCCTGCAAGCCCTCCATTTCGGGGCCTTTACGAAGGCACGCACCCCCACCAGGCAATCCCGCTTCGCGCGCGGCCGCCGCCCGCCCGCCGGTCCGAATCTGGTCTCCGATCGTTGCGGGCGCGCGCGCCCGGGCGTCCCCGCCCTACCGCCACCAGCCGCGCGCAAGCGCCGCAACAACGATCGCCGCCGGCAACAGCGCCGCCATCCGGAACACGCCCTGGAAGCTGCTCAGAAACGCGACCGCATCGCTCGCGCCCCCGCTCGCCGCCGCCACGCGCAGCGTCTGGAACCCCAGCATCAGCACCGTGGCGCCCGTCACGATCCCCATCGTGCGCGTCATCATCACCAGGCTGCCGGCGACCCCGCGGTTCTCGCGCGGCAGGGTGGCGGTGGCGATCTCGAAATACGCCACCTGGAACAGCCCCAGCCCGCTGCCTTGCAGGAACAGCCACACCCCGAACAGCGGTAGCCCCGGCGCCGGCCCCGCCGTGCCGATCAGCACCTGCCCCAGCGTCGTCGCCACCGCCCCCGCCAACGCCAAGCGCCGCGGCGCGATCCGCCCGGCCAGCCGCCCCGCGACCAGCGCGGCCAGAGCGGTGCCGAGGCTCGACACGGCCAGCATCGCCCCTACCTCCGGCGCCGGCAGGGCCGCAACCCGGTCGAGGAAGAACGGCACCAGCAGAGGCACCGAAAATCCCGCCAGGCTGACCAGCACATGCCCCGCATTCAGCAGCGAAAAATCCAGGTCACGGAAACAGTGCAGATCGATGATCGGAAACGCCGCCCGGCGCTCCCGCGCGACGAACCCGATCGCCGCCACGACGAACAACGCCAGGAACGGCGCTGCCCAGCCGCCGGGTTGCAACCGGTTCAGGCCCAGCAGCAGCGCCGCGGTCGCCAGCACCAGCAATGCGGCGCCCAGCGCGTCGAAGTGCTCGCGCGGTCCGGTGGGCAGCGCCGCCGGCAGGCCCCACGCGCACAGGAACGCCGCCAGCGACAACGGTGCACGGAACCAGAACACCGCCTGCCAGCCAAAGCGCTGCACCAGCACGCCGGCGAGCAACGACCCCGCCGCCCCGCCGATACCGAAAACCATCGTGTACAGGCCAAGGATCCGGCTGCGCTGCGCCTCCGGATACAGCGACGTCGCCAGCGCCGGGCCGCACGACAAGGCCAGAGCCGCACCGACGCCCTGCGCCACGCGCGCCGCCAGCAACCAAGTGTAGGACGGCGCCGCGGCACACCACAGGAACGCAACGGCGCTGCACCCGGTGCCGAACAGGAACACCCGCCGATGGCCGAGCATGTCGCCGACGCGGCCGAACACCAGCATCAGCGCCGCATACGTCAACGTATAGGCAATGACGACCCACTGGATCGCCGGGATCGGCAAGGCGAAGGCGCGGATGATGGCGGGAAACGCGACGTTCACCGCCGAATCGAACGGCACGACGAGCGTGCCAAGACACACCACCGCCACGCCCCACGCCGGAGACAGGGCATGGGCGCGGATCATCTAGAGCAGTTTCGCCTTGACCGGAAACGTTGCTGCCGGTTTGTCATCCCCGCGAAAGCGGGGACCCAAGCACCTTGGGTCCCCGCTTTCGCGGGGATGGCGAGGTGGACGCGTTCCAGTCACGGTGAAAACGCTCCAGCGGAACACGGGCCAGCAGAGCACAGGCCAGGCGCGGCGCAAAGAAAAGGGCCAGGCACGTGCATCACGTCCTGGCCCGATACTGCGCCGCCTGGTGGGTCAGACTGCCTTCTTCAGCGTGGGAGAAGCCTTGAACCGCACGGTCTTGCCGGCCTTGACCTTGATCGACTCGCCGGTGCGCGGGTTCAGACCCTTGCGGGCCTTGGTCTTGCGCACGGTGAAGGTGCCGAAGCTCGGCAGGGTGAACTTGCCCGACTTCTTCAGTTCCTTGACGATGGCGTCCATCAGAGCGCCCGCGGTGCGGTTGGCGGCGGCACCGGTGAGCTCGGCATTCTCCTGGATCACCTGGGCGAGGAAGGCTTTAGACATGTTCTCTCCTTATGATAGCGGCGTAGGTGACGCGGTGCCCCCAACCTAGACCATCGCAGCCGCATCCTTTTGGTCACGGCGTCAACGCGCTGGTTGCAACGGTCGATTCGCCGCGTCGTTGCAACGGTTCTAGCCATGTCATTCGTGTTGCGCCAGTCTTTCCAACGCATTTTGCGCCACGAATCGGCGTAAAAATCAGGGTTTTTGATAAAAAACCCTCTCCCACAACGTGGGAGAGGGTAAATCAGTCCAATACGAGGCTCGCGGAACGACCGGCTACAATCCAGCCTGCGACACGAACTTTGTCACCAGGTACGACTCGATCGCCTCCAGCCCACCTTCCGAGCCATAGCCGGAATCCTTCACGCCGCCGAACGGAACCTCGGGCAAAGCCAGCCCGTGATGGTTGATCGACATCATGCCGGCCTCAACTGCCGCTGCGATCGCCGTCGCGGTTTTCGCCGAACGCGTGTAGGCATAGGATGCCAGCCCATAAGGCAAGCGATTCGCCTCAGCCACCACCTCATCGAAATCGCTGAACGGCGCAATCACCGCCAGCGGACCGAACGGTTCTTCGTTCATCACGCGCGCCTCTTTCGACACGTCGGTCAGCACCGTGGGTTCGAAGAAATTGCCCTTGTTGCCGATGCGACTGCCGCCGGTGCGGACGTTCGCGCCATGCTGC
>Ga0182030_10018466_pt1 | contig 13368 bp, 11 predicted proteins | sample 812S3MmetaG_FD_121299 | JGI IMG/M metagenome (GOLD analysis project Ga0182030, IMG submission 121299) | Permafrost microbial communities from Stordalen Mire, Sweden - 812S3M metaG (Illumina Assembly) | ecosystem: Environmental > Terrestrial > Soil > Wetlands > Permafrost | place: Sweden... | reverse complement strand
TCTCTCAAAGAATTCAAAGCCATCGAAAGATGGCTCAATCACAGGCCCAGAAAATGTTTGGGTTTTAAAACTCCGGCGGAAGTCTTCCGGCGAAGTGTTGCACTTACTCCGTGAATTCAGCAGTCTTAATCAGACGCGAGGCTTCAAACCCATTGCGCCTCTTTTTCTTTTTCCCTAAACTCTCCTCGATTTTCAATATCCCAAAGGACTAATCCATGGCCAAGATCACATTCGGCACCTCAGGTTGGAGAGCGATTTTGGCCGAGGATTTTACCTTCGCCAACGTGCGGATCGCCGTGGCGGCCATCGCCCAGCACCTGCAAAAAACCGGCGAGGCTTCCAAGGGTGTGGTGGTGGCGGGTGACTATCGCTTTTTGACTGAGGAATTCATGCAGTTGACGGCCCAGGTCCTCGCGGGCCATGGAATCACTTCCTTCATGTGCCCGGTGGGCACTCCCACCCCCACCGTGTCTTACGAGTTGATCCGCCGCAAAACGGCGGGGTCCATCAATTTCACGGCCAGCCACAATTCGGCCACCTACCAGGGGCTTAAATTCAACGGCTCGGATGGCGGCCCCGCTCCGGTTCAAGTGACCTTGTCCCTTGAGTCGCTGGCGGAAAGTATCGCCGCTCAAGGAGGCAAAGTCCCCGAACTCAACTTTTCCGAAGCGGAATCCAAGGGGCTCGTGTTGCCCATTGATCCCAAACCGGCTTACTTCGAGCGGATCCGCCAATTGGTTCAGTTTGAAACCCTTCGAAAGGCCCGCCTGAAGATCGTGGTCGATTTGATGCATGGCAACGGGTTGGGTTACATGGAGACTCTGCTTCAGGAGGCGGGAGTCAACGTGAAGGTGATGCACAATACCCGCGACCCCTTCTTCGGGGGGGCGGGGCACCATCCTGAGCCGGGCGAGGAAGAACTGAAGGAAGCCATCAACCTGGTCAAGACCCTGCCGGCCCACTTAGGGCTCGCCAACGACGGGGACGCGGACCGCTTCGGCATTATTGACGCGGATGGCACTTTCGTGACCCCTAACCAGGTCCTGCCTATCCTCTTCGCCCATCTCTTGAAAACCCGCGACTGGAAGGGCTGTGTGGTTCGAACCATCGCTACCACGAACCTCATCGACGCTATTGCCAAGGAAAACAACATTCCCTTGCGCGAAACTCCCGTGGGTTTCAAATACATCGCGGAAGTCATGGCCCAGGAACCCATTATCATTGGCGGGGAAGAATCGGGAGGGCTTACGGTCCATGGCCACGTGCCCGAAAAGGACGGAATCCTGGCAAACCTGCTGATGGCGGAAGTCGTGGCGCAGGAAGGAAAGACCCTGGTGGCGATCTTGAAAGGCCTCCACCAGCAATACGGCGCTTATTATTCCGACCGATTGAACCTCAAGCTTAAGGATGGGGTAAAGGAAATCATGACCGCGAGGCTCAAGGACAACCCTCCCTCCGACCTGGCCGGGAAAAAAGTCATAGAAATCGTCCGCAAAGACGGGGTGAAATTTCTCCTGGATGGAGGGGAGTGGCTGATGGTCCGCTTCTCGGGAACCGAGCCTCTCATGCGCTGTTATATGGAAGCCCGTACCACGGAGGGACTTGCGAAACTCCGCCTGGCGGGCAAAGACCTGACGCAAGTTTAAAACTCCTAACACCAAAGATTTCACCACAGAGACACGGAGACATAGAGAAGGCCAAAAGATGGATTAGTCACGGATGCACGCAGGTATAATTTTTGAAAGTTATGGGTTAAATCAAAAATCCCATTCATCCTTGTATATCTGTGGTCAAAGACTTTTCTCTGTGTCTCTGTACCTCTGTGGTTAAATTGGTTTGATTTCTGAGGTTGAAACATCCGAAACCCCGCTTTTTGCGGATGTTTTTCCTTTTCCTTTTGCGATAAACTGCTGATAAGCCGTTCCCATTTTATCCCCCATTCAAAGGTTTACCGTGGTTCCCAGCGTTTTGACTAAATTCTTGTCCCATATCAACCGTTTCTTCGGCCTCTTGGGCCTTCTCCTCATCCTCGCCGTTTTGACCGGAGTCGAGGCGTCCCAATGGATCGATAAGGATGACATTGTGTTTTGGATCGCGGTGGGGGCGGGTTTTTTGCTTATCCTCTGGTGGGGAATCGTCGCCTGGACAGACAGGGCCGGCCTGATGGCGGAGCTTCAAACTTCGTTCCTTGAAAATCAAATGCTTCCCTCCAAATACGAGAGGGTGAAAAATTTCTTCCCCTGGAGCCTGGGAGAAAACCAGCGGCTGATCATTCGCACCGCCTCAGCCGAATACCGGAACCTCGTGGATAAGGCCAAGGAAACCCAACAAACCCTCGAACGTTATGTGGGGTCGAGCGTTTCCGACCAAGCGGCTCAAAAGGCAGCCCGCTTCGAATTAGGCGGGGAACTGCGCCGGGTTTACGTCCTCTTTTCCGATATTCGAGGATTTACCCACATGACTGAAATGTTGAAACCGGAAGAAACAGTCGAGATTCTCAACAAAATGTTCACCGCCCTGCAGGAAGTCATCACTCAGAACGGTGGGGACATCAACAAGTACATCGGGGACGCTATCTTCGCCTATTTCCGACGTCCCTATGGCAACGAGGGGGAGGCCTCCAAAATGGTTTTGCGCACGGCCCTTCGTATGCAGGACCGGTTTGAATTGCTCAACAAGGTTTTCAAGTCCGCATACAGCAAGCAGGTGGATATCGGCCTGGGTGTGGGCATTACGGCAGGAACGGCCATCGTGGGCAACCTGGGTTCGGCCAACCGGATGGAATTCACCCTCATCGGGGACACGGTCAACCTGGCCTCCCGGCTATGCGGGATCGCCAAGCACGGCCAGGTTCTCGTCAACGAGGAAATGGCCGATGTGTGCCATGATTATTTCGACCTGACGGCGCTACCCGCGGTTCAGATCAAGGGCAAGTCGGGGTTGATCACCCCCTACTTGGTGAACGGCGAGCGTTTGACCATGAGCCGTTAACCAACTCGTTCGTTTCACCCCTTTTTGAACAAAGGGGAAAGGTTTCAAGAAACCAGGACGTCATGAAAAAAAAGAGCAAACTCAAGCGCTCACCCTCTCCCCTGGCCACCGCCGCTTACCGCCGATTCGGACTTAACTTTGATCCTTTCTCCACGCTTTCCCTGCAGACCCACAACCTGGACTGTTTCATTGGAAGGGAAGAACTTCTCGACCGGCTGACGTCCTCCATGCTCTCCCTTTCGAACACGGGTTTGGCCGGCGAGCCGGGAATCGGAAAGAGCAGTCTGCTGCAGCTTTTGAGAAGCCGGGTCCCTGTGGAATTTCATAGCGTCTCCATCGGCGTTCCAATGGATGACGCTTCCTATTTTCTCGGCGAGCTGCTGCGGGAGATGCTGGTCTCCCTTCCCCGGCCCAAGGGTCTCGCGCTTGGGATGGTCGAAAGCCGTCTGGATAAAGGCGAGATGAATAAAAACGCGATTTTTCTCGTGGTCAAGACTTTCGCCGCCCGGTTGAAAAAACCTCTGCTGGTTTTTGTGGATGACTTGGAAAAAATAAAAGGCGACTGGAACCAGCACCTCACGCGTTCCGACCGCACCCTGCAGCTGCTGGAGGAACTGAAGCCTCTCCTGGAGCTTCCCCGGATCTGCTTCCTCATTTCCCTCCAGGATGAGTTTTATTCCAAGGTTGCCGAGGTGGTGAAGGACGGAGGAGATCCCACCGTGTTGGGATTGTTCCGCCATATGGCTCGGGTGGAACCCTTCACGTCCGCACAGTTGCGTCAGGTCCTCCAGCTACGGCTTGAAAAGGCGGGGTTCAAGGGAGTTCTGGAAGACTTCCTTGAGCCCGAGGCGCTCACCCTGGCGCTGGCTCTCTCCAACGGAAACCCCCGGAGATTTCTTTACCTGGTCTCGGAAGCCATGGTTTGCGGCAACCGAAGAAAGGGGGAACGGGTCGAGTACCAGGACCTTTTTGAGGCGGTGAACGAGTATTTGAAACTCGATCTGGTCTGCAAAAAACTTCTCTATTTTTTGGCCAAAGCGGGACGGGCCACGGCTTCCAACTCGGATCTCCAGGCTTTCATGGGCCTGGACACCATTTCCATCGCCCGCAGGCTGGAAATCTTGACCAAAAACCATTTAGCGGAGATCGTGGAAGTGGCGGATGGAACCAAAATCTATGCCCTTCCCGGCGGGAACCTTCCAGTTCTTTCGCTTGCCTCGAACGACGAGAATCGGTTCACTCGAACTAGCGACGGTGAAAAAAGATATGACCTCTCCGGAAGGAATGAGAAAGCATGATGAAACAAAAAATGCTGGTGGTTTTCATCACGACCCCGGGATTGAGGGCCAGCGAAAAACTGACCGAGGGGCTCTTAAAGAATCGATGGGGCGCTTGCGTGAACCAGATTTCGGGTTTGACCAGCCGCTACTGGTGGAAGGGAAAAATCGAAACGGCCCGGGAAGATCTGCTGATTGTGAAAACCCTCGCCGGAAAATGGCCGGGCTTGCAAAAGTGGGTGCGGGCCCATCACCCTTACAGCGTTTGCGAAATTGTGGCCCTGCCCGCCTCCGCCGTTTCCCCGCCTTATTTAAAATGGGTATGGGAAAGTCTTTCCCCGAAACGCCGATAAAAGGAACCGCCTTTGTCCTCCTTTGAAACCGACCGCCAATCCTTCCGCCATCTGCTCAGGGCCCGCACCCTTTGCCTGGGACTCCTGATCTTACTTCTATGGCTGGGCGAGGGATCACGAAGCCAGTCCATCGCCGTGGAGGCGGGCTGGAACATCTTGCTCTTCGCCGTGGTCCTGAGCCTAGTGTTCATGGCGCTTGGGGGAATCCGGCGGATTACCGGGTTTTTGCTTCCCCTGGTCATGATCGTGGACACGCTCCTTGCCGGGGTTTGGATTTCCGCCTCGGGCGGACCGGTGAGTAATTACATGCCCCTATTCCTTTTGATCCTGGTCTCCGCCCTGATGATCCTTCCCCCCAAGCGGGCGGTCGTAGTAGTGGCCTGGGTTCTGGTTATCGCCATCGTCACCCTCTATTTGGATTTCGCCTGGAGGCTTCCAATGGTTTTCGACGCGGGGGACATCAATCCTTTCTCGGCGATCCTCGAAAAATCGTCTCTGGAATTCCGGCGGGCGGCCTACCTGCACCAGGGGGTCCGCTGGGTCTTCTTCCTGGTCATGATCACTCTGCTTTGTTTCGTCCTGATGCGCCAGGTTTGGTCGCGAGAGGAAAAATTGAGGGCGCGGGAAAAATCCCTGGAACAGAAGCGCCACTTTATCCAGATGGGTGAGCTGACGGGCCGAATCGCCCACGGGGTGAACACCCCGCTTGGCCTCATTTCGGGCAATCTGGAACTTTTGATGGGGGAAACCCGAAAAGACAGCAAGACCTACAAGCAGCTCGCGCAAATCGACCAATACGTCCAGCGGGCCATTAACACGGTCCGGGACGTGTTGGATTATTCCCGCCAAAGCCTTTCCGAAATTAAACCCGTTTCCGTTCCCCACATCCTCCAGGCGGCGGTGCAGGCCATCCAGCCGAAGCTGAAAGAAAAGGAAGCCAAGCTGATCGTGGATATCGACCCCAACCTGCCCGCCTTGTTGGCCTACACCGAGGGGCTTTTCCAGGCCCACCTGAACCTTTTGGAAAACGCGCTGGATTCCATCGATACGGGAGGGCTCATCACCTTGAGCGCTAAGTTCCAATACCGCCAGGTTCGATTGAGCGCGGCGGACAAGCGGGGCGAGATCAAGGTCATGGTCCGGGACACGGGACGAGGCATTCCCTCCCCAGACTTGAAGCGCATTTTCGAGCCTTTCTATTCGACCAAGGGGTTCGGCAAGGGAACGGGTTTAGGGCTCGCCATCGTCAAGCGGGTGGTGGACGAGCACCGGGGAACCATCACTGTGGAAAGCCGGATGGGGGAGGGAAGCAGCTTCACGATCCTGTTTCCGGCGGAGGGGATATCCGCTGAGAGGGATCATGAGAAGGATGCTTTGGGATATAATGCGGATCATCTGAACGGAAAGGATGCTTGAACATGGCTTCTGCCGCAAAACCGAGGAAACGGCCGGCTAAGAATCCCAGGCCCAAGGCGGCCTCGAGAGCCCGGCTTTTGGTGGTGGATGACGAGATTGATTTCGCCCGGATGATCCAGACCAGTCTGGCCCAATCGGGATACCGGGTGGATATTGCGCAGAGCGCGACCCAGGCCATTGCCCTCCAGCGAAAGAAACCATACGATTTGGCCCTGGTGGACCTGAGGATGCCCGAGATGACGGGGCTGGAACTGCTTCAATACCTTAAGCTGAGGGACAAGGGTATTTTCGTCATCATGATGACCGCTTACGGGTCTTTTTCCATCGGGATCGAAGCCTTGAAGAAGGGGGCTTGCGATTACCTGGCCAAGCCTTTCAAGCTCAATTCCATGAAGGAAAAAGTGGCGGAAGCCTTGGAACGGCGCGCCCGGTATTTAGAGGAACAAAGCCTGTTTCCCCAACGCTCCACGATGGATGAATGGTAGATTCAGGGATGCGAATCGGGTGTTTCAAAATGATGGGGAAGATGGTATTTTTAACCCAGTTCAGAAAAAGGGGAGCCGTTTGACCGATACCCACACCGCCAGCCCGGAAGCCCTGCCCGTAGAACGGAAACCTTTCCAGGGGTTTCGAAAGGTTTTCCACGTCCTGGCGTCTTCCACCTTTCCCCTCTTTTATCTTTATCCTCCCGCGCACCTGTTCCACGCGCCCACAAGGGTGGTGCTTCTCTGGTTTTCTTCCTTTTGCTTCGTCGCCTCGTTGATTTTGGATTTGTTCCGCTTGGCCAACCGACGTTTCAATTCCCAATTCATGACCCAGTACGCGTTTCTCATCCGCAAGTCCGAAGCGAACCGTTTGAACGGCTCCACTTTCCTTTTGCTGGCTTTCACGGTGGTCATTTATTTCTTTTCCCGTCCCGTGGCCATCACCGCCATGCTTTTCCTTTCCCTGGGTGACGCGGCGGCGGAATTGGGGGGAAAAAACTTCGGCCGATTAAAAATTTTCGAGAGATCTTTGGAAGGAAGCCTTTCCTTCTTCTTGGTATCTTTTGCGGTTGCTTTTGCCCTTCTGGAAGATGTTCGAGTGGCCCTGCTGGGAGCCTTGGCGGGGGCGCTTGTGGAACTTTTTTCGTTTGAATGGGACGATAATTTGACGGTTCCCATCGGGTCCGCCGTGGCGTTAAGCGGGGCCCTGGTCTTGTTTCATTTTTCGAATCAATTGCTGGCCTTTTAGCCCTTCGAAAAGCCTAAAATCAAAAAAATGGGACTGTATCTTCACGACAACTAAAGAATTTTTTTACCGCAGATAACAACCGACGTGCTTCGCACGCGCCGATAACAGCTTAGTTAAGGCTTTCTCAAACTTATCGGCGTTCATCGGATTTGATCGGCGGTTCCATGTCTTTTTGCTTTTACTTGTTGAATTTTGATTTTAAAGGCTTTTTCCATTATTTCTCTGTCCCCTTTGGCCCAATGGGCCAAAGAAATCGGGACTATACCGCATACATTTTAGTTTTATTGGAAAGCGGCATGTGTCTCCGTGTCTCTGTGGTAAGAATCGGACCACTTTAACGTAAAACATTTAACTATATTGGCAAATAACTGGCTCAAATCGATAATGCAGAATAACGAGTAATACCTTTTTCAAATGCTTGAAATCAAAAAACATGTTGAAAAATAAGACTTAATCCAATGGTTAACCATTTACCTTAATTTGGCATGGATGATGCTTTTCATGAATCAACAACCTAAGCCGCCCGCCTGCCAGCGACGCCTTGGTTTTTAAAGCGCTGGATTTACGAAGTGTCTGAAAAGACAAATTTTAGGACACTGGAGAGCGAGGGGAGCTATGGATGAGAATTGCGAGAGAATTAAAAAACTTTTAAATGAGTACAGACTTGGAATACTGGATGAAGTGAAAAAAGCCGAGGTGGAGTACCACCTGCTGGTCTGCCCCGAGTGCATTTTCCTTCTTACCCTGGTTCCGTCCTTGAGCCCGGATCGCTGATTTCCCCCGCCCTTTGAAAAAGGGCGGGGAGGAGTCCTCCAGGCTTTAAAAGCCCGCGGTAAACCCGTGGGCTTTTTTTGTCAAATTGTCAACACTGCTGTTTTTCCTTGAAAAAATAATCGGCTTGTTTTAAATAACCCAAAAGGGGGGCACTCCCAGTCCATGGTGGGTGTTCGAATCTATTAGGATGGTGCCCCTATGACCGAAGACCTTCAACCCAAGTCATCCCAAGTTGTTCAAATCTCCCTATCCGATCTAATAGACCCTCCCTGGAACCCGCGACGATTCTTTGATGAATTTAAAATGCGGGATTTGATTCAATACATCCTCAAAGGGGGGTATATCCCGCCCATATTGCTCTGGAAAGGTAACGGCCAAACCCCATGGTTCGTGATTTCCGGAAAACGGCGCCGGGAGGCTGCCAAGCGGGCTGCGAAGACGGACATTGAAGCCATCATCATGGATATCAGCCTGACGGACGCCAAAATCCTAGCGGTGACTTCTAACCAAGATGACAAACCTTATTGGCTTGGGGAATACGTGGCCATCAGGGCCGTCATGGATGAAAACCCCGTTTGGAGCCAACCCGAAGTGGCTGCCAAGTTTGGCCGGGTTAAGCAGGTCATTAGCCGGGCTTACTTGCTCACCAACGTGCTCAATGAGAACTCCAGGCGGATTATCGAGCAAAGTTTGGCCGAAGTTGACAAGAATCTTGTCAACCAAGGGGTTGACCCCGACCCCGCTGACCGGAATCTTGTCAGTTCTGTGGGTGGGTCAAAAGCTAAATCTTCCAAGCCCCCCAAAAGGTGGGTTTTGCTCGAGGATGTCGCCTTTCGGCTTACTGCGCTCTTGAATGGCCGCGAACAAACGGAAGCCCAAGCCCTGGGCGAAAAATGCCTTCCGGTGATGATTTCCAAAAGATTGAACGGCCCCCAAACGGATGAATTGATCGCTTGGGCAATCGGGGGTAATGACCCTGGCCTTTTCGTGGAACCCCCCAAGAAGAAAAAGGGAAAGGCAACTGCCCCGAAGTCCCAATCCGACCTTTCCCCGAAAGGGGGAGCGGATGGCCTGGATTTGGCTTTAACCGAAGTAATGACTAAGGGGTTTCAAGCCCATCACGGAGGCAATAAAACCTTCTTCAAATGGGTCGGCAAGGGCCTGCTGCATGCCATTGGGTGGTGTTGGGGACAAATCTGGAAAGTCTTCAAAGATTCGATCAAGGCTATAGGCCAAGAAATAGGGAAACTTTTAGGGAAGACGTGGCGATTGATCGTTCGGATCGTCTTGATCATCGCCCTGATCTGGGCGGTCTGGACCTATCTGGTTCACCCGAGCCATCTTTACCCGCGCGGGAAGGCGCTGGTGGATGAGGTACTCACGGTTTTCCATGGTGAGAAGGCCAATCCAGCACCTACCGTGCCTCCGGCGCCTGTCGCATCCCTCAGTCCAGTAAAGCCGAACCCTCAGCGAGCGAAACGGGTCGAACAGGTCCGCCCTGAGCCCCCTCAAGGGGTCGAACGGGCTAAGCCTGCCGTAAGCTCGCTGCCGACTGCGAACCGCGAACTGCCAACTGTTGTTCTTCCTTGGACATCAGACGAAGAGCCTCTTGAAACCTACCAAGACGAGCTTTCGCTGGTCCCACGGCTTTGCCTGTTAAAGTTAAACCCGGTGATACCTGACGCGGAAATAAGCGTTGATATGGCTATCCGCCGGGTGAACGACCTTCAGGATGGGGAAAGGTATGCCATTTTCATTGGGCGGGATCGGCATAAGGTCTTATCGGCTACCCCCAACCCCACCGGCCTGACCCTGACCTTTGACGGGGGCGTCAACCTGGGCGCCTTAGCGGGCGCCCTATCGGGCGGGCTGGTGGGTGGGGCTTCAAATAACGGGTTGCAAATCTATTGGGAAGATCTGAAGGGCATCCATTGCAACAAGATCCAAACTCTCTCGGACAATTTAAAAGCGATCTACCAGATAGCCTTTGTGGTTCCGGGCATGAAAAAGCTACTCATCGTTCAATGCGCGTCTGCCGACGATTGTGAACGCCTGGTCTCGGCCCTGCAATTCTGGGTTCGAACCGCAAAAAAAGGCATCAACTCCATGATGAGTGGTCTGCCCTATGTCAACCAGGGTGTGCTTTTGGGTGATGGAAACAAGGTGGATGTGACCTGGGTTGGAAGCCCGATCGACAAATCGGGATTGATTACCGGTGACCATATCTGGGGAGTGGACCAGAACCAAGCCAAAGAGCTAGGGCGGGATGAAATACAAACCGCTTTGCAAAATCTACCTTCGGGCAACCACACGCTCTATTCCATCAATCCGGGCGAGTGGAATAAATGGAAATTGAGTTTGAATACTCGAAGGGGCAACCCCTATAACGCCAAGTTGGAGAAGGTGATGTTGATTGTGCCGTAACGTCAGGTTACGGCACACGCCTAATCACCCAAATGCCATAAAAGCATTGGGGTATCAGTTCCATAACTTCCAGTTGTGGAACACGGGGGGCTACCCCACTGCCAACAAAGCATTGGGGTTTGAACGGCCAATGAAAAAGGGGCCCAGCTGGGAGACCACAGGAAAAAAGTGCCCATACAGTTGAGAACCCAGCTAAATTCTGTAATAAACACCCTAAATGATTATGGAACAGCAAAGAAATATTGGTTTTAGCTATAAAATGAATCGTTTTAATTTAGACCTTCAAAAATAACTTCTCCTAAGGTTCCCATGTTCGAACAAGCGTTTAAAAACATCGACGACGTCCTCTGGAAAGAAGCGGGTTGTACCACCGAGCTGGATTATGTCGAACAATCCTCTTGGCTTCTTTTCCTCAAATACTTGGATGGTTTGGAAGAAGACCGGGCCACCGAAGCCAAGTTGGAAGGGAAAAGATACAGCTATATCTTTGAAAGCCAATACCGTTGGGAAACTTGGGCCGCCCCAAAGGACAAAAATGGAAAACTTGATCATAACAAGGCATTAACAGGTGATGACCTTTGTGATTTTGTGAATAAAAAGCTTTTTCCCTATATGGCGGGATTCAAACAAAAATCCAGCGGGCCTAATACGATTGAATACAAAATCGGTGAAATTTTCGGTGAAATTAAAAACAAGATTCAAAGCGGTTATAACCTTCGGGAAATTATTGACCACATTGATGAGCTTGAATTTCGGTCCCAGGCTGAAAAGCACGAACTTTCCCACCTTTACGAAGCCAAGATTAAAAACATGGGCAACGCGGGGCGTAATGGTGGGGAATATTACACCCCCCGGCCCCTCATTCGAGCCATCATCCAGGTTGTCAAACCAAAGCTAGGTGAAACCATTTATGACGGAGCGGTCGGGTCCGCGGGCTTCTTGTGCGAATCTTATGACTACATCAAAAATGCCAACCCCAAACGTTCGACGGTCCAAGATAAGGCCCTTCAAGAAAAGACTTTTTACGGCAAAGAGAAGAAGTCACTGGCTTACGTTATCGCCATCATGAACATGATCTTGCATGGCATCGAAGCTCCCAACATCATTCACACCAATACCCTCTCTGAAAATCTGGCGGATATTCAGCAAAAGGACCGTTTTGACATTGTTTTGGCCAATCCCCCTTTTGGTGGTGGTGAACGCAGTGAAGTACAACAAAACTTTCCCATTCGCACCGGCGAAACGGCTTTCTTGTTTCTCCAGCATTTCATCAAGATCCTCAAGGCGGGCGGACGTGGGGGCGTGGTGATTAAGAACACCTTTCTTTCCAATACCGATAACGCCTCGGTTTCGTTGAGAAAACTGTTACTGGAAAGCTGTAATCTTCACACGGTTTTGGATTGCCCCGGCGGAACCTTTCAAGGGGCCGGGGTGAAGACGGTGGTTCTTTTCTTTGAAAAGGGTTCGCCCACTCGCAAGACCTGGTTTTACCAGCTTGCTCCAGGCCGAAGCCTCGGCAAAACCAACCCGCTTAACGATGATGACCTAGCGGAATTTGTGAAACTGCAAAAGACTTTTGCTGATTCGACCAAGTCTTGGTCGGTCGATATGAATACTGTAGACCAAGAGACTTTTGATCTTTCGGTAAAGAATCCGAACGGCGGGGAAGAGGTTGTTCATCGAAGCCCGAAGAAAATTATGGAGGAGATTGCGAAGCTGGATGCCGAAAGCGCCAAAGTGCTTGAGAAGATTAAGACTTTGTTATGAAAAATGGTTGGAAAGAAGAACGTTTCGAAAAATGTATAGAGCCTGTTGAATATACTCGAAAAATTCAACGTAAGGATTTTCTCGATAATGGCAAATTTCCAATTGTGTCTCAAGAAGCTGAATTTATAAATGGCTATTGGAATGATAAAGATGATCTCTTTAAAGTCTCGACGCCAGTTGTTGTGTTTGGGGATCATACTCAAATATTGAAATACGTGGATTTCGATTTTGTTTTAGGCGCAGACGGCGTGAAAATATTGTTACCGCAGAAATTTCTTTTACCAAAATATTTTTATTTTCAGTTACAAGCGGCCACTATTAAATCGCTTGGCTATGCACGACATTTCAAATTATTAAAAGAATTGTTTATCCCACGCTTTCTGAACAACAACGGATTATCGGGATTCTCGACGAAGCGTTTGAGGGTATTGCTACCGCCAAAGCCAATGCCGAAAAGAATCTCCAAAACGCCCGCGGCCTCTTTGAAAGCTACCTTCAAGAAATCTTTACAAAAGGAGGAGTTGGATGGTTGGAGAAACCATTATCGGAATTATGCGAAGTCAAACATGGTTTTGCTTTTAAAAGTCAGTTTTTTTCAAATGAAGGTGATTACGTTTTGCTCACACCCGGCAATTTTTATGAGTCTGGTGGTTACCGTGATCGAGGAGAAAAACAGAAATATTACTCTGGAGAAATACCACTCGGATTCATCTTGAAAAAGGGCGATATGCTTGTCGCTATGACCGAGCAAGCCGCAGGATTGCTGGGTAGTCCGATACTTGTTCCTAGTTCCAATAAATTTTTACACAATCAGCGATTGGGACTTATTGTAAAAAAAGCAGGTGTGCGCTGGATCAATGAGTTTTTTACCCATGTTTTCAACACTAAAAGTGTACGAAAAGCAATTCATGACGGTGCATCGGGTGTAAAGGTGCGACATACATCCCCAACGAAGATTGGCGATGTGGTTGTAACGTTTCCGAATTCAATTGTTGAACAACAAATAATTGTGGGTCTTCTCCCAAACGTGTGGGTAAAAAATCAAGCTAAAAGTCTGTTAAGCCTTTCCCTGTAACGAATTTCAGGCCTTGATGCGTCTGAAAAACTTGTCATGCTTGAGGAATGAAAAACTT
>Ga0182030_10018464_pt1 | contig 13368 bp, 12 predicted proteins | sample 812S3MmetaG_FD_121299 | JGI IMG/M metagenome (GOLD analysis project Ga0182030, IMG submission 121299) | Permafrost microbial communities from Stordalen Mire, Sweden - 812S3M metaG (Illumina Assembly) | ecosystem: Environmental > Terrestrial > Soil > Wetlands > Permafrost | place: Sweden... | reverse complement strand
CCGTCTGCGCGCAGGCGGTCAATTTCCTGATTCTGGTATGGCTGCTGGAGCGATACCTCTACAAACCCTTGCTGGCCGCGATCGATGCGCGCGAAAAGAAGGTCGCCGCAAAGATCCAGGACGCCGAAACGCAGCAGACAAAGGCGCAGACTGCGGGTGAAGCGCTTCGCAAACGCAACGAAGCGTTCGACGCCGAACGGGAGGGCCTGATGCGCAAGGCGACGGAGGAAGGCGCCGCGGAGCGGCAGCGCCTCATCGAGTCAGCCCGGCAGGACTCCCAACTCCTGCGCGTCAAACTGACACAGTCGCTGGCCGCGGAGCGTGCGGAACTCGGCCGTCAACTGTCGCTGCGCACTCAGGCGGAGGTGTTCGCGCTGACTCGCAAGGCCTTGTCCGAACTTGCCGGGGCGAGTCTGGAGGATCGCATGATCGAGGTAGTCATTGATCGCCTGCGGCAGTTGCCGGAGCAGCAGAGGCTCGCTCTGGCGGACGCGAGCGTGGATACCGGCCCCGCCGGGCCAGCGCCCCAAGTCGTCCCGGGCCGGGTTGTGCTGGTGCGCATCGCCCACGACCCGTCTCCTGCGCAGCGCACCCGACTCGAGGCCGCAATACGCGATCTCAACGCGAATATCGTGGTCCGTTTCGCAACAGCGCCCGAGTTTGTCTGCGGGCTTGAGCTGTCGGTGGCCGGAGTCAAGCTCGCGTGGAGTGTCGCGGACTATCTGTCGACCCTCGCCCAGGACGCGGCTGCCCTCGCGGCGACGGCCCTCGCGGCGACGGAAACAGCAGATGTCCACTGACACCCTGCTTCCTGATCTTGACCTGGCATTCAGCAGCCTGGCCGGGCACGCGAAGCATTTGTACCGAACCTGTCGCTTCGTGAGATTGGCACGATTACCTCGGTCTCGACCGGTATCGCGACCGTCTCAGGACTGCGGGGCGCGGGCTTCGAGGAACTCATCCAGTTCCCCGGCGGACTGTCAGGCATCGCGTTCAACATGGACGAGTACGAAATTGGTGTAGTGCTGCTGGGAGATTACACTCACCTGCAGGCTGGCGACGAAGTCACCCGGACGGGCCGGGTCATGGATATCGGAGTCGGAGAGGCGCTCCTCGGGCGGGTCATCGACCCGCTCGGCCGACCGCTTGATGATCTGGGTCCCTTGGTTTGCCCGCAGCGCCTGCCCATCGAGCGGGAAGCCAAACCGATCATGGATCGCTCCCCGGTTACCGTGCCGCTGCAGACCGGGATCAAGGTCATAGATGCCCTGGTTCCGATCGGGCGCGGCCAGCGGGAGCTGATCCTGGGGGATCGCCAGACGGGAAAAACCGCGATCGCCCTCGACACCATAGTCAACCAGCACGACGAGAACGTCATATGCGTCTATGTCGCCATGGGCCAACGCGCCTCCGCGGTAGCAAAGGCAGTGGCGGATCTGCGCGCCCACGGGGCAATGTCCTACACCATCGTCATGGTAAGCGCGGGCAGCGATGCCCCGGGGCTGACCTATATCGCTCCGTACGCGGCAACCAGTATCGCAGAGCACTTCATGGAAGCCGGCCGCGACGTGCTGGTGGTGTATGACGATCTCACCCAGCATGCGCGCGCGTATCGTGAAATCTCACTGTTGTTGCGCCGACCCCCCGGGCGCGAAGCGTTTCCGGGGGATATCTTTTACATTCATTCGCGCCTGCTGGAGCGTTCCACACACTTGCGGCAGGAGCTGGGCGGCGGTTCCCTCACCGCCTTACCGATCATCGAAACCGAGGCACAGGACATCGCCGCCTACATTCCGACCAACCTGATTTCCATCACGGATGGGCAGCTTTACCTTTCACCCACTCTGTTCGAGCTCGGCATTTTGCCCGCGATCGATGTCGCCAAATCCGTTTCCCGGGTCGGCAGTGCCGCACAACGCGCGCCCTACCGTGCGGTTGCCGGTAAATTGAAGCTGGCGTATTCCCAGTTTGAGGAGTTGGAGGCATTTTCGCGCTTCGGCACGCGACTCGATGAGCATACCCAGCAGGTCATCGGTCACGGTCAACGGATCCGTGCGTGTCTCGGACAGCCGCAATTTTCGGCGGTCCCCGTGCTTGAGCAAATTGTGCTCCTGCAGTCGCTGACCGGCGGACTCCTGGACGCGGTTCAGCTTGAGCGGGTGGGCGCCGCCGAGGCCGCATTGCGCGCGGCCATGGCACAGATGCCCGATACATTGCGCCAGCGCTGCCTGGTGGACGGAGAATTGGACGTCGCCGATATCGCCACCGTGACGCAGATCGTCTCTGCCGCAATCGCCCCTTTCAAGCAGTGAGCGATTCGCTCGACAGCTTGCGCCGCAAGCTCAATGCAGCCGCGCAACTCGGTTCCGTAGTTCGCGCGATGAAGGCGATTTCAGCTTCGTCCATTGTGCAATATGAGAAGGCCGTCGACGCGCTCGGCCAATACCAGCGTTCGGTCGAACTCGGCTTGAGTCTGTGTTTGGACAATGACCACCCGGTCGCGGCCCCGACCACCGGCCGGGATCGCCCGCTGGGCGCCTTGATCTTCGGCACGGACCAGGGGTTGGTGGGCCGCTTCAACGAGGTCATCGGAGAGCTTGCCGGCGAGACTTTGCGGAAGATGCCCGGACCCAAGACAGTCTGGACGGTCGGCGAACGCGTGTGTCCATCGCTCGAAGCAGCAGGGCTGACTGTCAGGAAGCGGTTCGTGGTCCCAAGCTCGGTCGCGGCCATCACGGCACTGGTGACCGAGATTCAACTCGAAATTGAGGGATACACCGCCGATCAACGGCATAGCGAGATCCAGGTCTTTCACAATTCGCCGCGAGCGGCCGCGCGCTACGAGGTCGTGAGCCAACGGCTGCTACCGCTGGATGCGGCCTGGTTTAAACGGCTCAAGGAAATCTCGTGGCCAAACGCTCAACTTGCGCAGGTGCTGGGAGACCGCACCACGAGCTTGACCGCCCTGGTACACGAGCAGCTGTTCATTTCCCTGTACCGGGCTTGCGCGGAATCCCTGGCGAGCGAGAACGCCAGCCGCCTGGAAGCCATGCAGCGCGCTGAGGACAACATCGGCAGCGTCTCGGAGGATTTGCAGCGATCACTCAATCGTCTGCGACAAAGTTCAATCGACGAAGAACTCTTTGACGTCGTGGCAGGATTCAACGCGCTGGCATGACAGAAGCCGATCGCAACCGGACTCGCCAGCTACGTACGCTGGCGTACGGACTCAGGCTCGCCATTGGGCGACTCTAGGACCCCCACCACGCACGGAGCAGCAGATGATCGACAACGTCGGAATCTGGATCGACCATCGCAGGGCACTTGTCGTAATGCTGTCCGCGGATGGCGAGCACACCACACTCATCCTCTCGCGAGTTGAGGCGCATCCGGAACGCGGCGGCGATTCACCGCTGAAAGGTCGCTACGAAGCACACAGCGTTCCCGCGGATGACCGTCGGCAGCGAGCACTGACAGGCGAACTCAATGTCTACTATGACGCCGTCATAGCGACGGTTCGTGCCTATGAGAACGTGTTTATCTTTGGTCCTGGTGAAGCAAAGGACGAACTCCATAGAAGGCTCGTAAAAGCGAAGGTTGGCAAATCCGTGGCGGCGGTAGAGGCCGCGGACAAAATGACCGATCGTGAGGTTATCGCGAAGGTGCGTGAGCACTTCGGTCGCGGCGCGCAGCGCGCGCAACCGAAACAGCCTGCAGCATAGCGTCGGTTGAGCCGCGACCGCGCGTATAACTGGAGAAGATCATGGTTTACAGACTACGACAATTGTTGGGCTTGCATATCAAGGCAGCCGACGGCGAGATCGGCAAGGTAACGGACGTCTATTTTGACGACCATAGCTGGACGGTCCGGTACCTCGTGGTCGAAACGGGTGACTTTTTCGCCAATCGGAAGGTTCTGCTGTCCCCGATCGCCGTGTCCGCCATCGACTGGGACAGCAGCGAGGTGCACGTCAAGCTCAAGATAGCTCAGGTCAAGGCAAGCCCACCGATCGATACCGATAAACCGGTATCACGCCAGCATGAAGCGGACTACTTCGACTATTACGGCTATCCATATTATTGGACGGACCCTTCGCTCTTTCGCTCGGCAGTGAGTCTGGTAAATCCCACTGGGCCGGGACCCGCTGAGCGAAACGCATCGGGCGTCCGCAGCGAGTTACCGTTCGATCCGAGATTGCGGAGCGCCAAAGAGGTGACCGGCTACGGCCTGGAGGCAACCGCTGAGCCAATAGGTCACGTGGAAGACTTCCTACTCGATTCCATCACTTGGGTCATCCGATACCTGGTAGTTGATACTCGCAACTGGCTCCCCGGTAAGCATGTGGTGATTCCGGCCGCTTGGATCAAAGAGGTGAAGTGGGATGACAACACTGTTTGCGTCGATGTCAGCGTAGAGAGCGTAAGACACGCACCCGAATTCGATTCGAATACCGAGTTCTCGCGCGCAAATGAAATAAGCCTGTACCGGCATTACGAGCGCGACGCCTATTGGCAATAGCCGCTCGGCGGAGCCTAGACGTGCATATTGTTATTCCGGTGGCTCCGAGTCAGCTCGCGATTTTTCGGCCGCGACGCTCTGTACGGTGCAGTACGCTCGAAGTACCAAGGGTCTATACTTGGCGAGATGGCGCCCGTCGTCGATATCCATTAGACATGCCAAATCCCGTCCATGTGCCGGAAGAGAATCATCTTTTAGGGGCGTTTCCACCCGCTGAGCGGGAACGGCTGTATCCACACCTGGAAGTCGTGCCTATGCCTCTGGGCAAGGTCTTGTACGAATCCGGGGACGTGATGCGTCACGTGTATTTTCCCACCAACTCCATTGTGTCGCTGTTGTACGTCCTCGCGGACGGCGCCTCGGCGGAGATTTCCGTCGTGGGCAACGACGGGATAATCGGAATCGCTCTGTTCATGGGTGGGGAAACCACGCCGAGTCGGGCCATTGTTCAGAGCGCGGGTTTCGCCCATCGGCTGGCCGGGCAGCTGCTCAAGGACGAATTTCATCGCAACGGGGAAGTGCAACTGCTGCTGTTGCGTTACACGCAGGCCCTGATCACACAGATGGCTCAAACTGCAGTGTGCAACCGCCATCATTCGGTGGACCAGCAACTATGCCGCTGGCTGTTGTTGTCCCTCGATCGCCTGGCGACCAATCAACTGGTCATGACCCAGGAACTCATCGCCAATATGCTCGGCGTACGCCGTGAGGGCGTTACCGAAGCGGCGGGCAAGCTTCATAAACTAGGCGTCATCCGCTACGCCCGCGGACGTATAACCGTTCTGGACCGACCAAAGCTCGAGGAGCTTTGCTGCGAGTGTTACGCAGTGGTCAAGAAAGAGAGCGATCGCCTGCTATCGCGACCTGTGCCGGAAGAGTCACCGATTCTTGCGCGCTGACCCCGGCTGCCTGCCGAACCGCTTTGCGCGGAAGGTCAATGGTGAAAACGCAGCCCGAGGCGGGTACGTCGCGGACATGAAGAAGGCCATTATTCGCCTCGACGCTACGCTTGCAGATGGCAAGCCCCAAGCCGAGCCCGGACTTGTCCGTGCCGACTTGTGTAAAGGGCAGAATCATTCGGTCCACACTGCCTGGGGGCAGGCCACCGCAGTGATCGTGGACTTCGAAGAGGATGCGATCGGCGACCGCATAGGCGGTCAAAGACACCACACTGCCAAGCTTGGTGAATTTAAACGCGTTCTGGAGCAGGTTGCCGAGCGCCGAAAGCAGCATGTCGCGGTCGACATCGACCGCAAGGCCCTCTTCGACATGGGATACCGTAAACCTGCAGCCTCGGGCACGCGCCTCGAGCAAAGCCGAGACGCCGATCTGATCAATGAAATTGGCAACGGAAACGAGTTCGTGCCGGGGCAGCATTCCGGCGGCGACTCGGACGTCCGCGAGCGACCGGTCAACCAGCGTGCGCAGCCCGATCAGGGAGCGCTCCAGGACCGCCCCAGTTGCCCCATGCACCCCGACATTGCCCAGTTTGATAGCGCTGAAAGCGAGCGTGGCCGTGTGCAGCAGGTTCCGCAGCTCGTGTGCGAGAAATCCCAGGCGTTCATTCAGCGCCTGGACGCCGTCGTTCGCCAGGACAGAATAGCGCTGGTAGGAGTACTCGGTGACAGCGTCGGCGATGCCATTGTCAAGGCAGCGGTTGAGTGTCCGGAATTCATCCGTTTCTATCGGCGCGTTGAGTTCGAACGCCAGATCCGTGATGGCCTGACACAAATCGCCGTAGTCGTGAACGACCTGATCGACGGTGAATCCCTGCTGCAAGAGCTCACGCCCATGGAGCGCCGCAGCGGCGCCCATCTCCGACCGCACGGGACTGTCGCCACCGGACGGACCGGAGACCATGCGGCTCAGCATGGGGTCTGAGGTCTGTTCGACCTCGAGGGTCTTTATCAATTGATCAAGAAACAGCGGTATCCCGTGTGTGAGTTCCGCAGGCGTCACTCTGGGTGCTGATCTTTGGGAGACCTTGAAACGGCAGCGGTCGATCAAATCAGCGCGGTTGCTGGTGAGAAATTTGTGTAGCATCCGCCCAGTGTACTTTGTGGCGCGCCGATTCTATGTGCGGTCGCATACAGAGCCATCAAGTCGTGGACCGCCTTACAGATGGTCCAGCTGACGATTTCATCGTATCCACGGGCGGGTATCTCAGGGAACTTGCGACCAGCCACGCGGCGGCGGCCAACATCAGGGTCACGACGAGTTCCGACCATTGATTTTGAGGTGGCGTTGCCCATTCGGGCCTGGGGTACATGAAAAAGCTCGGCACCCACACCAGAAGACCGAACAGGCTCATCATGACCGCTTCGAGGGTACCAGCCAGTCTGGGAAGAATTCCGACAACGATGCCGATTCCAGCGGCGATATGACCGACTCCGGTTAGGTAAGCGAATCCCAACCGGCCAGGCAGCCAGACGGGCACCAAGCTGGCGGTGTAGTCGGCATACTCAAAGTGGGACCATCCGTAGAAGACGCAGGTGAGGCCAAACAGAATCTGCGCCACACGCACGGCGCGCTCATTGGCGATTGGTATCTGAGATCTTCGCGATTGCCAGCGCAACATGGCGTAGAGAATCCACGCGCCAACGCTGAGCGGTTTGGACGCAACCGGGAGTGCACAAATCACGGCCCATACCGTTTGATACCCACCGATCGTCGCCGCGCTCGGCGAAGCAGTGCGCGGGAGACAAAGACCGACGCTGACGACCAGGAAGAGCAGCGCGGATCCGTAGACCCAGACCTCCTTACCCGGAATCCACGCGGGAAAGGGCTGCCCCAGTGGCACGAAGTCGCCGTAACTGAGGCTCAAGATGGCGACGCTCGCCACTGCGATGGCGAACAAGCCATGACTGAGTCCGTCGATGCGCATGGACACCTGCCTGCCCCGCTGAGTGCGGCTGCGTTTGCGTTTTAATGGCCCTCGATCTGCCGCATCATCCGCTCGTGCACGTCGCCACGTTCCATGCTGAGGCCTTGCTCCAGATTCGCGGAGTACAGCGCCTTCAAGTAGGCTCGATCCGCGGCTATCAGGGAGTACGACACGGTTGTCGTGCAACCATTCGCCAGCATGTCGGTAATGCTCGGCAGCGGCGCGCAATTGTCCATCTGGCCGATGCGGGCCAGCGACAGCATGGCGGCATAATCCGCGATCGACTGCAGGGAATAGCGCGCCACCTGCCCGCTATCCGCAATGATCAGCACATGCGCGAACTCACTGCGCAAACCGCGTCTGATACGGCTGCCGATTGCACCGGAGGGCATAAGCCCCAAGGCGGTCTCATCCGTATCCATCTGTGCCCCCGTCAAGAACGGACTATCGGCGCTCGGCGGGTTGCAGTTTCATACCAGGCCTGGATGGGACGACTGAAGGTCGTCATCTGTGCGCGCTGCGAAATAGGAAAAAGGCCCAGCAGAGGCCGATACGATTTCGCCATGTGATCCAGCAACGCCTGCGGATCGGCGGTGAAGACAATCTCCACGTTGACGCTGCATTACTTGCGTGCCGCCTGCACCGGAGCGCCCACATCGCGCGCCACGTCGAGCACTTCCCTGACGACGAAATCGTTGCACGCTGGCTGCAGTCCCGTGACCTGCGGGCACACGTTCAGGTGCCAGCGGCCGACCTGGTTGATCCGTGCGCCCGGTGCCGAATGCGATTTCACAAAGCCGCTCACTGCATGGACCAGCGTACGGTGATCAAGTACCCGTGCGGCGGTGACCGTGACTTCCTGGAGCGGTGCGTCGGGTGTGGAGTCCGTAGCTCCCTGCTGCGCGACAGCCGTGTTGCCGCAGTCCGCGATCACTCCGACCAGGATACAAATCCGGGCCAGGAGACGCACGCGAATGGACCAGCGGCGATGCATATCGAGGCCTTGTGGGCGGCGAAGACCGACGATGACTTTACGCCGCTTCGGACCCGGGCTGCGTTCACTTGTGTCGCTGGGTATCCCTTTCGCGCCCTGGTCCGAAGATGATGCGTGCGCTGCGATGGTAGGTGAGGTACGCCCAGGCCCAGTCAATGAGTACCACCAGGCGATTGCGGAAGCCGATAAGTAAGAAGATGTGCGCGGCCAGCCAGAAGCACCACGCGAGCGTGCCGGACAACTGGTGGCCGCGCATTTCAATGACGGCCGCCCGGCGGCCGATGGTGGCAAGGGTGCCGTAATCCCGGTAGCGAAACGCGCCGTGGGGACGTCCGGCAACGCTTGCCGATATGTATCGTGCCGCATGCGCACCCATCTGCTTGGCAGCGGGCGCAATGCCCGGGACCGGGCGCCCGTCGGAAGCAATACTGGCCAGGTCCCCGATCACCAGCACTTCGGGATGCCCGGGGAGCGAGAGATCCGGCTCTACGACGACGCGTCCGGCACGGTCGAGCGGCGCACCCAGCAGCTGGCCCAGCGGCGAGGCCGAAACCCCCGCAGCCCAGAGGATGGTCCGCGTGGGAATGCGCTCCTCGCCGAGTTCAACGTAGTCGGCACCCAGCCCCGTGACAGCCTGTCCGGTCCGGACCGTGACGCCGAGCCGCGTCAACTGCGCAGACGCCTTGGCGGACAACTCAGATGGGAGATTCGCCAATACCCGCTTGCCAGCCTCGATCAGCAGTACCCGTGCCTGCCGCGGATCACTGCGCCTGAATTCCGGTGCCAATGTGTGGCGTGCAATCTCGGCCAGTGTGCCGGCGAGTTCCACGCCCGTCGATCCGCCTCCAATGATCACGAAAGTGAGCCACACGCTGCGGCGCTGCGGGTCCGTTTCCAGTTCGGCTCTTTCAAAGGCAGTCAGAATTCGCGCACGAATGGCGAGCGCATCATCCAGACTTTTCAGGCCCAGCACATGCTGGGCCCAATCGTCATGACCAAAGAAGGCGTGGGTCGCGCCTGAGGCGACGACAAGATAATCGTAGTCAAAGGCCTGCTCGCCCAGGTAAACGCGATGTGCCGCGAGATCGATGGTCTTCACCTCGCCCATCAGTACCTCGACATTGGTCTGCCGGCGCAGGATGTGTCGCAGGGGCGCCGCAATCGAGGGAGCGGCCAATCCGGTGGTAGCCACCTGATACAGAAGAGGCTGAAACAGGTGATGGTTGCTGCGATCAATGAGCGTGATGTCCACGTTCGCGGCAGCGAGAGCCCGGACGGCCCAAAGTCCGCCGAATCCTCCGCCGACCACTACGACCCGTTTGCGTAATGTCATTCCACAAGCATATCAATCGCGGCAGGCCTGTCCCAACGTTGAACTTTGAGACGCCGATAAGTCCATGAAGGTACTAGCAAAAACACGCAGAAGACACTGGCGCGATGCGTGGCGCGCTATCGATGCGTGTTTGCGTTCCCAGGCATCCGCGGTCAGGTGTCGCGCAACACGCTGGCCAGTGCGAACGCCACCCGCGACTGGCGTATCTACGCCGACTTCGCGCAGCGCCTGATCGGCATCGCTCGCAAGCTGTACATCAACGAGCCCTTTGGCGTCGATCTGGCCAACATCGGGCTGCCTCCTTCCGAGCCCCCCCTCGTCAGTTCTTCACGGGAGTGCCACAATCTCCAGGCCCTGGTATCAATAAAATCAAAGCCAAGGATCGCCGCCCATGTCGAGTTCGTCCGCTTGGATCAGCGCCGGCGCAGATGGCAGCAACTGGCTGACCTATGGCCGCACCTACGATGAGCAGCGCTTCAGCCCCCTGAAGCAGATCAACGCGCCGAATGTTTCGCAGCTGAAACTCGCCTGGCATTACGACCTGCCGACCGATCCGCGCGCGCACGAATCGACACCGCTGATCGTCGACGGAAAACTGTACGTCACGGGTACGGACGGGGATTTGGGGAAAACAGGGAAAGAATCCCGATGTGACGTTTCTTAGGTAGCATGGAAGCACCCTTGTCTCACCAAGTGAGCGCCGCGCGATGACAGCCGAGCGGGCGCCGGCCCTCCGCCGTACGCTGGAGCGGCGCCACATGGAGCTGATTTCTCTGGGTGGCGTGATCGGGGCCGGTCTGTTCGTGGGCAGCGGCGTGGTCATCCAGCAGACCGGGCCGGCTGCCGTCCTCTCCTTCGCGATCACCGGTGCCCTGGTGGTGCTGGTCATGCGCATGCTCGCCGAAATGGCGGTGGCCCTTCCCGCCCTCGGTGGCTTCTACGGGTACAACCGCGCCGCCCTGGGCGAACTCGCCGGCTTCATGACCGGGTGGATGTACTGGTATTTCTGGGTGATCGTGGTGGCGCTCGAGGCGGTCGCCGGCGCGCGGCTGCTGATGTACTGGTTTCCGCAGGCTCCGCCCTGGAGTCTGACCCTCGCACTCATGGTCAGTTTCACCCTGCTGAATCTGCTGGCAGTGCGCTCCTGGGGTGAATCAGAGTTCTGGTTCGCCATGATCAAGGTGGTGGCAATCGTACTGTTCCTGTGCGTCGGGCTGCTGGTTATCACGCACCTGTGGCCGGGCGTGCCCGGCGGACTGCGGAACCTCACCGCTTACGGCGGCTTCATGCCTAAAGGACTCGGACCCGTGCTGGCGGGTGCAGTGGCCGCCACCGGCTTCTACTTCGGCGCAGAAATGGTGACGGTCGCGGCCGCCGAGTCCGCGGAGCCCGCGGAGTCGGTGGCGCGGGCCGCGCAGTCGGTCATTTCCCGCGTGCTGGTTTTCTATGTCGGCTCCGTGTTCGTCGTGGTGGCCATCCTGCCCTGGAACAGCAGCGCCATGGCACAGCCGTACGTGAACGCGCTTCAGGCACTGCATGTTCCGGGTGCCGGCCCGCTCATGAACGCAGTGGTCCTCACCGCCGTGCTGTCGGCACTCAACAGCGGACTGTTCGGCTCGTCCCGCATGCTGCTGGCGCTCGCAACGAATGGCGATGCTCCGCAATATCTCACCCGTATCAATGCGCGCGGGATTCCGGCCCGGGCGATCCTCACCGGCACGCTCTTCGGCTACGTGGCGGTCATCATGAACTACATCTCTCCCGAGCACGTGTTTGCCTTTCTGGTGAACTCCTACGGGACGGTCGCGATCTTCGTCTATATGCTGATTGCCTTCGCCGAGCTGCGGCTGCGCGGGCAGCTCGAGCGCAGCGCGCCGGAGAAGCTGCGGGTGCGCATGTGGGGCTATCCCTATCTCACCGTGGTGGCGATCGTCGCCATGTTTACGATCGTTACTGCGATGGCATTCATCCCCGACCAGCGGGCACCACTGCTGTTCGGACTGGTGAGTGCCGTGGTGATGCTATTGGGTTACGCACTACGCCGGCGCTTCGGCCCGTAACTACCAGATGTGGACGCGATCCGCGGGCGCGATGTAGAGGGGCTCACCGGGCTTGATGTCAAAGGCGCTGTACCAGCCCTCGACATTGCAGATGGTGCCATTGACGCGATACCGGTCCGGTGAATGCGGATCGGAGACCACCTGGTTGCGCAGCGCATCGTCGCGCTGCTTGCTGCGCCAGACCTGCGCAAAGCCGAGGAAAAATCGCTGGTCGCCCGTGAAGCCATCGAGGACAGGGGCCGTCTGGCCATGCAGGCTGGCATGATAGGCGTCCAGGGCCAGCGACACCCCGCCCAGGTCGCCGATATTCTCGCCCATGGTGAGCTCCCCGTTCACGTGCAGGCCCGGGAAGGGTTCAAACGCACTGAACTGACTGCCGAGCCTTGCGGCCTGAGCCTTGAACTTGCTGGAGTCCTGCTCGGTCCACCAGTCCGTGAGGACGCCCGCGCCGTCTGACTTGCGGCCCTGATCGTCGAAGCCATGGCTGATCTCATGACCGATGGTCACGCCGATGCCGCCATAATTCACGGCAGGATCAGCGGCAGGATCGAAGAAGGGCGGCTGCAGGATCGCGGCCGGAAACACCACTTCGTTGTTGGTGTAGCGGTAGTAGGCGTTCACCGTCTGGGGTGTCATGCCCCACTCCGTGCGATCCACCGGCTGGTTCAAGCGCACGAGTTCCCGGTGCCACTCGAACGCATCGGCGCCACGCCGGTTCGACAGCAGATCACTGCCTACGGTATAGGCACGGTAGTTGCGCCACTTGGCGGGATAGCCGATTTTCACGGTGAACCGGGAGAGCTTATCCAGCGCCCTGGCCTTGGTTTCAGGTGTCATCCAATCCAGTTTTTCGATGCGGGCCTTCAGGGCGATCTGCAGATTGGCCACCAGCGCATCGATGCTGACCTTGGCCTGCGGCGGGAAATACCGCGCAACATACACGCGGCCGACCGCTTCCCCCAGGACACCGTTGACGAACACTACGGCGCGCTTCCAGCGCGCGCGCTGCTCGGGTTGACCGGCGAGAGCCTTGCCGCGGAATTCGAAGCGGGCGTCCACGAAGCGCTGCGACAGGTACGGCGCCGCATCGTCGGCCGTGCGGAACGCGAACCACGCCTTCAGGGTCGGCAGCGGTGTGGCGGCGAAGATCTGTGCGAACTTTGGGAAGGCGGTGTTGGTCAGGACAATGAAACGCTCCACCCGGGGCAGCCCGCTGGGCTTCAGAAAAGCGTCCCAGTCAAACTCCGGCGCCAAGTCCTGCAGCTGTGCCAGTGTGACCGGATTATAGGTCTTGTCCCGGTCGCGGCTCTCAGCGCGGGTCCACGAGACCTGCGCGAGTTCGCTCTCAAAGTCAACGATCGCCTGGGCGCTGCCGGCCGGGTCCCGCCAGCCGATCATGCCCAGCAGCTGCTGGGCGTACTGCTGATAGGCCGTCTTCTTTGCGGCGAACGCGGGCTTCAGGTAATAGTCACGATCGGGAAGGCCCAGGCCCCCGGCATTCAGTTCGACAGCGTACCGATCGGGCGCCTTCGCGTCCTGTTCGATGAAAAGGTCGAAAATCGACGGGTAGTCTTCAGT
>Ga0182030_10018461_pt1 | contig 13370 bp, 14 predicted proteins | sample 812S3MmetaG_FD_121299 | JGI IMG/M metagenome (GOLD analysis project Ga0182030, IMG submission 121299) | Permafrost microbial communities from Stordalen Mire, Sweden - 812S3M metaG (Illumina Assembly) | ecosystem: Environmental > Terrestrial > Soil > Wetlands > Permafrost | place: Sweden... | reverse complement strand
TGGCAAGCGCCGATTATAGCCGGACGCGCCGGTTTGCTCCAAATCTTCGGCGACCATCACCGATGCTCTAGCTGCCGGAATCTACGGCCTCGGCTGACCGCTTCGATCCGCCCGATCAGTGAAACACGGCAGGTCTATCGTGAAGACGTGGCCGCCTCCCTGCAGATGGCGGACACTCAAAATGCCATTATTCAGCTCAACACGCCGTCGACAAACTTGAAGGTCGAGGCCCAGTTCCGATCTCTCCTGCGCGCTTTGTGAGGAATTCAGCAGCATCGGTACTGCTTCGTCCGCCGAGGGAGCGCCGCAATCGTTCTCGACTTCAATCAGGATCCGATCCGCCACCAGGGTTGCGTGAAGACGCACAACCGAATCGCTGTTCGTGAATCTAAATGCAGCGTCCAGCAAATTGACGACAGCCGCCGATAACAGCTCAGCGTCCGCATTTACCAGGAGATGATTGTCCGGTACGGTTGCCGCAAAATGGCATGCGTGCGCGAGCGCGTTGGGTGCTGCAGTGGCAATGACGTGACCCAGGAAAGTTGCGATGTTCAAGGGCCGCAAACGCGCCTTTGCACCTGCGTTTAATCTGACCTCATCGAGCGCACGATCGGTAAGATTTCGCATACCGGAGAGCGATCGATCAAGCGCCCTGCCAGCAGCTTCCGACATGCCAACGTTGTCCGTCTGGATGGCGTTTACAAACTGAGAAGTCGTCTGCAGATCTTTTTGAAGCTCGTGTACCAATTTTCCTAGGCGGGCATTCCCCCCGCGGGAATCGTCGTCGTTCCCGACAGTACCCCGGCGCTGAACATACTCGGTAACGGCAGCCGCGATCGCATTGTCGAGACAACGGTTAAATGTCCGAAACTCCGATACTTCGATCGGCGCCTTGGTCTCGGCGGCAAGATTTGTGACTGCTTGGCAGACATCGCCATAGTCACGAACCACTTGCTCGAGTGTAAAGCCCTGATCCAGCAGCTCCCGTCCGTGCAGACCCGCCATATCCTCGAGTTCGGTGTGGACGATGCCGCCGGATTGTGAACCTGAGTTTGGCAGTGAGCCAGCGGCTTCCTCGACGTCGAGCGTTTTGATTACCTGTTCGAGGAAGATGGGTACGCCATGCTGCGACTCGCGATGGACCAGGAAACGCCCTGTCCGAATGGCTGCCAGGCTACGACAACGATCGATCAAGATCGTGCGGTTCGCCTTGAGGAGGTCCTGGAGCACGGGCCAAGCTTAGGACAAACATCCTCCGGTGTATGTACGCTAGGACACGGTCGATTACTCGCGCTGAAGAGTCATGATGTGCTCGCGAGCGGCGCGGCTTTGAACGCCGCCGCAAGGAAGTCGGTGAACGCCCGCACCTTTGGCGACGTGCGAGGCCCGCCCGGCATTACAGCATGCACTTCCACCGGCTCCAGCCCATAGTCGCTCAGAAGCGCCACCAACATACCCGACCGTAGTTCGGCGTCACACATAGCCGCCGACGCCTGAGCGATACCGAGTCCCGCCATCACGCAGGCGTAGAGGCCAGGGCCGGAATCGGTTTGGATGCGGCCGGCCACTTCCACCGAGATCACCGTACTGCGGCGTTTGAAGATCCAGCTCTCGCGGCCCGAGCCGCTCGGGCCAAAGAGGCAGTCATGATTCGACAGGTCCGCCGGAGTTCTTGGCGTGCCGCGCGCCTTCAGATATGCCGGTGCGGCGACAAGGTATCGCGGCAGCGTCGCAAGCCTTCGAGCACCGAATGTGGAATCCGCAAGCTCGCCCAAGCGGATGGCGACATCCACACCTTCCGCCACAAGATCCTGAAAGAGGTCAGACAGACGCAACTCCATTCGCAGCAGCGGGTGTCGATCCAGGAATTCAGACAAACGCGGAATGACTTCGCGCGTACCGAAGACAACCGGAAGCGCGACCCGTATTGTGCCCCGCAGAGAATCCAGCCCTCGGGCAGCGTCCTCGGCGTTGTCCAATTCGGCGAGGATGTCGCGCGCCCGTTCTAGGAACTTCTCACCCGCGGCGGTCAAGGTTAGCCGTCGCGTGGTGCGCAGCAGGAGCTTCACCCCGAGCCGAGCCTCCAGCTCTCCCACGATCCGCGAAGCGGAGGGCTGCGAAAGATTCATGTCGCGGGCGGCACGCGTGAAGCTGGCGCTTTCGCCCACTCGCACGAAGACGGTCAATTCTTGGAGCCGATCATTCATTTGTCGATGGAATAAATGTTATCTGTTATTTACGTATACCCTCAATCCCATGGATAGATCAAACTCAGTCTCTCTCGAAAACAAAGGAAGCCCGCCATGACTCTTCAAGACCGTCTCGACGCCCTAAAGGCTGACTTTGAAGGCGGAAGGGCTAGTTTCCGACCAGGCCCCGAGGTGATCGACATGATGCATCGAGCCACGGCGGAGCTGATTGCATCCGGCCAGGCGCTCAACGCCAAGAAGGCCGGCGACAAAGCGCCAGGGTTCACTCTCAAGGATCCCGACGGCCATGCCGTATCCTCAGCGGAGCTTCAGGCAAGAGGTCCGCTGGTCATCTCATTTTATCGCGGCGTCTGGTGCCCCTACTGCAACCTGGAACTTCAAGCGCTGCAGGCAGCCTTGCCGCAGATCGAGGCCCGAGGCGCCAGCGTCATTGCCATTTCACCTCAGACCGGGTCGAACAGCCGCAAGTCCCAGCGCGACAACAAGCTGACCTTCCCGATCCTGGGCGACGAGAAGAGCCGCGTCGCCGCCGCGTTCGGATTGCGCTTCTCGCTGCCGGATTACCTGGTCGAGCTCTACAAGGGTTTCAAGAACGATTTGCCGGCCTTCAACGATGATCCGGCTTGGGTGCTGCCGATGCCCGCGCGCTATGTCATCGGCATCGACGGCATCATTGCATATGGAGAGGTCAATCCGGACTACACTCAGCGACCCGATCCTTCCGAACTTCTCCCAGTGCTCGACAAGCTGCACAGACCCGCCGCAGCGTGAGCGAGCGTTCCCAAACCCGACGAAGCCACCCATGATCCGCTTTTATTTTCATCCGACACCCAACCCCGCAAAGGTCGCGCTTCTTCTGGAGGAAACCGGACTGCCGTACAAGACGATTCCGGTGGACACCAGCAGGGGCGAACAGTACGCGTCCTCGTTCCTTGCCATCAATCCGAACGCCAAGGTGCCGGCGATCGTTGACACCGACGGGCCTGGCGGCAAGGAAGTGCGTGTCTTCGATTCCACGGCGATCCTGCTCTACCTTGCCGAGAAGAGCGGCGATTTTCTCGGCCCTCCGCAGGATCGGCCGGAGCTGCTTTCCTGGCTCCTATTCCTCGCCTCGGGTCTAGGGCCATTCTCCGGTCAGGCCGTTCACTTTCAGTTCGCCGCACCCGAAGGTCTCGACTACGCGGTGAATCGCTACAGGCGCGAGGCCGAACGGCACTATCAGGTCCTGAATGACCATCTGCGGGAGAAGAGTTACATTGTCGGCGATACTTACTCGATCGCCGACATCTCTGCCTGGGGCTGGCTAGACCGAGCCTCACGCGTGCGCAAAGGCGCCGAGGACCCGCTGGGGCCGTATCCGAACCTCAAGCGCCTCTTCCAGACCGTTGACGCAAGGCCTGCGGTCGCGCGAGCACGTGAGGTCGGCAAAGATCATCCGTTCAAAAAGGTCAATGACGATGAGACACAGCGATCACTCTTCCCCTCCAATTATCCTCCGGCTGCGTGAGCCGGGCTCGAACGATCCCGGAGACGCACATGGCTGAAAACCCTGACTATACGCCGCCGAAGGTCTGGACCTGGGTCAAGCCCAGCGGCGGTACGTTTGCAGCGATCAATCGGCCGACGGCCGGCGCTACGCACGAGAAAGAGCTACCTGTCGGCCGCCACCCACTCCAGCTGTACTCCCTGGGGACGCCGAATGGCGTAAAGATCACGATCCTGCTCGAGGAGTTGCTCGCGCTCGGCAATTCCGGTGCCCAATACGACGCTTGGCTGATCAAGATCGGTGATGGCGATCAGTTCGGCTCGGGGTTCGTGAAGATCAACCCCAACTCCAAGATCCCGGCGCTGCTGGATCTCAGTGGGCCTAAGCCGATCCGCGTGTTCGAGTCAGGCTCGATCCTGCTCTATCTAGCGGAAAAGTTTGGCGCCTTTCTACCGAAGGACATCGCGTCCCGTACCGAGACGCTGAACTGGCTGTTCTGGCAAATGGGCAGCGCGCCATATTTGGGCGGCGGTTTCGGCCACTTTTATGCCTACGCGCCGACCAAGATCGAGTACGCGATCGACCGTTTCGCCATGGAGGTGAAGCGACAGCTCGATGTGCTCGACCGACGCCTGGCCGAGAGCGAATACCTCGCCGGAGAGGATTACACGATTGCCGACATCGCGGTATTCCCCTGGTACGGCGGGCTCGCGAAGGGCTGGGCCTATGGCGCGGCAGAGTTTCTGAGCGTGCAGGACTACCGCCACGTGCAGCGCTGGGCCGACGCCGTTCTTGCGCGACCGGCGGTCAAGCGCGGACGCATGGTGAACCGTATGAGCGGCGATCCGTCCGAACAGCTCCGCGAGCGTCACGACGCCAGCGATTTCGACACTCGGACTCAGGACAAGATTGATCGGGGTAAGTAGTTCTGTTTCGACGACTCACCGGTTGCAGGGGCGATGCAATTTTCTCGTCATTGGATTGCACTGATACTCGTGCTGCTCGCGGGTAATACCATCGCCGGCATTCCCGACAACGCGAAGGACGTGCGGCCGCTTTCGGTCGGAAGTCCGGCGCCGACCTTTACGGCGCGAACGACCGATGGCGCTGTGCGCACATTCAGCGCCGGGAACTACCCGAAGTCAACGGTGATCCTGTTCTATCATTACACACTGCTGTCCGACAGCAAGCTGGAAGCGGCAAAGGCCTTCCATATTGCGTACCACGTCGATGACGGGACCGTTGCCAAGATGCGGGACTATGGTACTGACTTAGAGGTGACCTCGGGCACAAAGCAACATGAGTTGCCGGTGCCCTCAGTCTTCATCATCGATCGGTCCGGTACCATTCGATACGTGTATTCGAATGCAGACTACACGGTTCGATTGGGCGCAGACGCTCTTTGGGCTGCTGCCGCGCGTCGCCGTCTGTCGGATAGAACTGACGCTTAATCTCCCGCCTGGCTGCTAGAGAATCGCAGCAACTCACTCACACTCCGACAGGGTCAGTCGCCTACGGGTCTGCAAGGAATTGCCCATAAAATGGCGCTTTAAACGAAAGTGACGCTGAATTGGTGGGCAAGGAGTGTTCGTGAGTTCTAGCCTTCTTCAGCGCGTTGCCCTCGGCCAATCATCCGCCATGCATGAATGTATCCAGCAGTACGGTGGACTGGTGTGGAGCATCACCAAACGTTTTACAAGGACACACGCAGACGCTGAGGATGCTACCCAGGAAATATTCTTGGAAATCTGGCGGCATGCGAATCGTTTCGATGAAGCTTTGGGTTCTGAGCCATGTTTTATCGCGACAATTGCACGCCGCCGCCTGATTGATCGGCTGCGCAAAACGATTGCCGAGCCCTTCACGGAGACTCCAGCTGAAGTTCTAGAATCCGTGGCCTGGATAGCCGACGACAGCGCGGAGTCGGATTCTTGCTTGGATGCCGACAGGGCTATTCGGGCGATGGACGCATTGCGACCTGAACATCGGCAGGTGCTCGAACTTGGATTTTTATACGGTCTTACCCATAGCGAGATCGCAAAGCGATTGAACATGCCCATGGGTACTGTGAAATCAAGCATGCGTCGTGGCCTCATGCAAGTGCGAGAATTCCTGAATACGGAGATTGCGCCCGACCGGGCCGTCGCGACCATCAACCCCTGGCCGCCATCGCGCTCAATAGGCGGTCCGCCGGCATCGGTCGCCCGAACAGATAACCCTGTCCATAGCGGCAGCCCATAGCCTGCAACATGGCCACCTGCTGGGATGCCTCGACTCCCTCGGCCACGCTGATCATGCCGAGGTTTTCGATCACGCTGACAGTGGCATGAGCCACGGCCAGCACATGCGGGTCGCGGGACAAGTCCGTAACGAATGACTTGTCAATCTTGATGGCGTGAAACGGAAAATCGCGCAGACAACCCAGGGACGAAGTACCCGTGCCGAAATCGTCCATTGCCAGCCGTACGCCGATGGCGCTCAAGCCCAGCAGCAGTTCGCGCGCGCTGGCCGGGTCCTTCATCACTTCGCGTTCGGTAATCTCGAGCTGCAGGGCGGAGCCGGGCATATCGGCCTGCTCCAATGAAGCACGCACGGCGAGCAGCAGCTGATTCCCGAGGACCATCTGTCGTCGCGACAGGTTGACGCTGACACTCGTCGGTGCGATGCGCGGATCCTCGCGCTGCCAGCGTGCCCATTGCAGGCAAGACTGCCTCAATACCCATTCCCCAATTGGGACGATCAGGTCCGTTTCTTCCGCAAGTGGGATGAACTCGTCTGGGGACAGCTTGCCCATTTCCGGATGGTTCCACCTCAACAGGGCCTCTGCGGAGATCATGCTACCGCTACTGAGGTCGACGATCGGTTGGTAGAACACCGTGAACTCCTGACGCTGCAGCGCTAGCCTCAGGCCCGCTTCGATGCGCAACGCTCGCGTGAGCCGATCGTGCATCGTCACATTGAAGAGGACGGTGTTGCCCCTACCCGTGCGCTTGGCCTCATACATTGCAGTGTCTGCGTTGCGCAGCAATTCGTGAGGTCCGCCGGCCGTGGAACCGCCCATGCTAATACCGATACTGACCGAAGAATGGAAGGTTTGGCTCGTGAGATCGTAAGGAGCCGAGAGTGCTGACTGCAGGCGATCGGCGATGACGCGGGCTTCGCTGATTCCATCGATGCCGGCTGCGACATAAACGAACTCATCGCCGCCGAAGCGCGCGGCGAACGACCCGCTGCCATCGTTGGCGGCGCCCGATGTCGCCAGCTCATTGTTCAGGCGTCGACCCATTGCTAGCAACAACTCGTCACCCGCCCCATGGCCGAGCGTATCGTTGACGAGTTTGAAGCGGTCGAAATCCAGGAACAGCACTGCAAAACAGAACCCCGGTTCAGTGTGGCTGCGATCACAGTGCTGTTGCAGCCGCTGCAATAATACGGTTCGGTTGGGCAGACCGGTAAGCCGATCTTGCTCCGCGGCCGCGCGCAATTCCCGCTCCATCGCCTTGCGTTGCGTGATGTCCTGCTCGATCGACCAGAGGTAGGGCCTGCCATCGAGTCCAAGTACCCGCGTGCCACTGAGCAGCACGTCGATTCGACGACCATCCTTATGGATAAAAATACTTTCGAGGGGGCCGCAGCGACCGACATGGCGCGCTTGCATCAGGTACTGCCCGCGCTCACCTGGCGACTCGTAGAGCGTGGGCCGCGCAGCGTTTGTGCTCAACAGCTCGTCGCGAGTGTAGCCGACGATGTCGCAGCATGCGCTATTGAAGTCCACCGGCTGGAGTGAATTCAGGTCGATCAAGCTGATGCCTAGCGGTGCCATATCGAAAAGCGCCTGCAGCATTCCATGTTCCCGGCGCTGGGCAGTTTCTGCCTCCTTGCGCCGTGTGATATTGAGGTGACCGACCGAGACAACAGCCGCGTCGCTGTCAAGCCGAGTGACGCTCATGTGAAACCAGCGTTGCTCGTTGGGGCTGTGACAGGGATATTCGAGGTGAAACTCCGGAATTCGGCTATTCAGAACCTCTTGAATTCCGGCGCGCGCCGCCGCTGCTTCCTCACCATTCAGCCGGTCAACGGCCTGCTCACAGACCTCGAGGTAGTTGACGCCGATGGGATTCTCGGCCTGCTCCGGAGAGCCGTTCTCGCGGGCGAACCTCCGCCAGCTTTCATTGACGTCTAGGATTACCCCTCGCTCATCGACAATCGCCATTTGTTCGGAGAGCGAATTGAATGCTGAAGGACGGAATCTCTGGCCCATATGAATGCCTCAGACGGATGTAAGGCGTAAAACTGCGGCGCGCAGCCCTGCAACCACCTCGTGGCAGGCCTCATCGTCCAATCCGAGGTTAGAATTCCAGGCGGCGTTGTGGGGTCCGGAGGGCGAGGCCCACAGCCGGAAACCAGCCTCTGCTGAGCAGCGCCCGCCCAGCGCTAACAGCGCAGGTAGGGCTTCGGTCCCGATGAGGCGTATACCGATCTCTGGTGGGTGATGCGAGCGGAGTGCTGAGCATAGCCATGGCGGCAGATGCCAGGCCTCGGCCACTACCGCCGATGCCGAAGCTTGGTCAATGCCGAACAGATCAATCTCGGTTTGTAAAATGGCGGATTCGTCCAGCCCCAATCCAACCAGAGTCGCTACGGCGTGCGGTCGCAGGCGCGACAGGATGATGAGACCAATGTCGTGGATAAGGCCAGCCATGAAGGCTTCGGCGTCAACCCCAGCACCGGCACGTTGGGAGAGCGACTGAGCCGCCGCGGCGACCGCGATGCTGTGACACCGGAAACGCTGGGCGTCGAGCAGGCGGCCGACGCTCGGCACGGGAATCCGAGCCATGCATCCAACTGCGGCAATCCCGCGAACACCGGAAAGACCCAGGACTACGAGCGCTTGATCAAAAGTCCCGACGTTGCCGCCTCGCCGATAGTAGGCGGAATTTGCGACTTTTAGCACCCGCGCTGCAAGCGCCGGTTCCGCTTGCAAACAACGCACGATCTCGGCCGCATCGACGCTGTCATCGTATAGTAGAGCCACCAGTCTGGCGGTGCCGGCGCCTCCGCCCGATGCGCCCAGTTCGTCGGCGATCGCGACAATTTCCGATGGCGCGATGGGTTTCATGTACGGAGAGGACCTGGTCATTGAAACGGTCTCATTAGAATGCGTTTGGCGCCCCGCTGAAGATTTGGATGAACACCGCAGATCAAAGGAGGGTTGGCCTTTTCCAGACTGTTTGGAGCGCCGTACCGCACAGTTTTCACACTTGGATCTGCGCGGTTAATTTGGCTGGGCGCTCGTAGTGCGCGGACTAACGACTCACTCGCATTTCCCGCCATGCAACATTCGCGGTGTTTGCAAGCATGTGCTTGTGGGGAAAATACCGACACGCGCACCGGCCCGAAGTGGCTGCACGCAGCATGATCGCCAGACGATCAAAGAAACGAACGGCCGCCCGCAACAGCTCCGGTCGATTACTCTGCTCTACTCGTCGATTCGGAAACTGCGTCATGCATATTGCGGTACGTGCCTTGATACCGCGGCAAAGCCATCTTTATTACGGGTGCTGAGAGAATCGCCTTTCCTTTGATTGTTGGATGTTATGTGGCGCCAAAGTGCCGCTGAGCGCAGGATCGCACGCGGGCCAAATCGCGTTCGAGTGCTTCCTCTGGGGTAGGCGGCTCTACTCCATCGAAATGAAGGTGCTCGATCAAATCAAACCCAGAGGAACGGAAGATATGCGCATCCTGCAGCGTATCGATCGCCTGCCATTCTCCGCTATCGAGCAGCCTCGAGAATGGCGAGCCTGACAGGGTAATCAGTATGCAGCGCTTTCCGTCCATGAGTCCGGTAACCACACCCCCACGGGCCTCGTAGGCGAATCCCCGCGCAAACACGCGGTCGATGTAGCCTTTCATCATCGCCGGCATCGTGGCCCACCAAAGCGGATACACCACAGTCAGTACCGCAGCGGCGCGCACGTCCTCCTGCGCGTGAGCAACGTCCGCATCAGCAGCATGGCCGATGTTCCGTGGCTCAAGTTCATGTGCGCCCATGACAGGATTGAACCTCATGCGGTACAAATCGTGGGTTTTCTGGTTGTGTCCGAGCTGTTGCAGCTCCCGCGCGAAGCTACGCGCCAACTTCATGGTAACGCTGTCTTCGAGAGGATGGGCAACGACAATAAGATGCTGCATATAGGAACTCCTGGTTAGGCGCATACGCTTACCCTCCATCCTGCACGAACGGCACGCCGGGCTCTCTTTACCCCGGGATCAGGTCATCCCTGAGTGCAGCCATGAACCGCCTACGCGATCCCGTGAACAAGCACGGGCTGCGCGGGTTCATCAGCCGCGTGGCGCGATCAAGCCGTTGGATTAAGAGCGTTCGAAAAAAGCACACTACTCACCGGGGGCGCGATGATTGATATTGGCGGGGGCGGCAGGCTTGTCACCGGCGTGACGATCCGCATCGAGTTCGAACCACATTGCATTGAGGATCGCAAACGTGCAGGCAAGTCCCACTCCCAAAATCCAGCTGAAGTACCACATGGCGGCTCCTTAGTAGCTCGTGTCTTGATGTGAATCGATGTAAGCGCTCGTCACCGGTCCACGCAAGACGTGGTAGACCCAGCTGGTGTAAGCGACGATGATGGGCAAGAAGATCACCACGGCGATCAACATGATTCCCAGCGTTCGCGCGCTGCTCGAGGCATCCCAGACCGTTAAGCTGCTGCTGGGATGCGACGAAGAAGGCAATAAAAATGGGAACAGGCTCACGCCCATCGTACCGATGACGCCCGCGATACCTAAGGCGCTGATAACCAAGACGACGAGCCGATTAGCGATGCCCGAGAGCCATGCTACGAGCAGTGGTGCTGCGAGGCCGATCGCAGGAACCAGCGCCGCAGCGGGCCAGCGTGAATAGTTGGCGAGCCATGCGCCGCTCTGCAGGACCGCGGTCTTTGCCAGTGGATTGGGTTCCCCCGCCGGAAGCGCGCCGCCGGTTATCGCGACGCCAAAATGGCTGGCCCAAAGCCATAGTCCCGCCAGCGAGAACAGCACCATCCAAGCCACAGCAGCTACCCGTGAAATCGCTCGCGCACGTTTCAGAAGGACACCCTCGCATTTGACGGTCAGATACACCGCCCCGTGAGTCGTCAACATCGCCACGCTCACCAAGCCGCACAGCAAGGCAAACGGATTCAGCAAGTAGAAGAAGCCGAAGCCGTAGGTGGCTCGCATTTCGGAATCAAAACTGAAGGGCACACCCTCGAGTAGATTGCCCATCGCGACCCCAAACACGAGCGTCGGCACCGCACCGCCGATGAACAGCGCCCAATCCCAGGTGTTGCGCCACGCTGTTCCAGGCATCTTGCTGCGAAACTTGAATCCGACGGGGCGCAAAATGAGGGCAGCCAGCACCAATAGCATTGCTAAGTAGAATCCTGAAAAGCTCGCCGCATACAGTGACGGCCATGCTGCAAATATGGCGCCGCCCCCCAAAATCAGCCAGACCTGATTGCCTTCCCATACAGGTCCGACGGTGTTTATCACCACTCGCCTTTCGGTGTCACCGCGTGCAATGAAAGGCAGCAGAATTCCCGCGCCCAAGTCGAAGCCATCCATGACCGCGAAACCGATCAATAGTGTCCCGAGCAGCAGCCACCAGATCACCTTTAGCGTGTCATAGTCGAACATCGCAGTCTCCTCGTTTCATGCGCCGCTTGTGACAAGGTGGGTTGAGGCCTCTGTCGGTGGTGTCGATTCGGCAACAGGCCCAAGCCTGATATATTTCTTCAGCAAGTACACATCGACGACGGCGAGGACTGTGTAGAAGAGGAGGAACCCAGCAAGACTCAGCGCAACACTCGAGGTAGGAAGCGGCGATACGGCAAGAAACGTCGGCAACACCCCTTCGATGGCCCAAGGTTGCCGCCCATGTTCCGCGACAAACCACCCGAGTTCGGCTGCAATCCACGGCAGCGGCAACGCCCACAACGCCACTTTCAGAAACCGCGGGCTCTGCGCGATACGGCGCCGCGTCGAGAGATAGAATCCGCCAGAGAATAAGGCTATAAAGAAAAACCCCATCCCCACCATGATGCGGAAGGACCAAAAGAGCGACCCGACGGAGGGCACCGTGTCCCAGGCCGCCTGGTCAATTTGTGCGGGGGTAGCCAGAGCCGGATCGTCGACATATTTGCGCAACAGCAAGGCATGCCCTAGATCCTCCGCATGTTCCTTGAGTGTGCGGCGCGCGTTTTCATTGGCTGGATTCTGACGCAGTTCGCGCAGCGCCGTCGCGGCGGGAATACCGTTGATGATCTGCTGTTTGGCACGGGAGACCAATTCGAAGATGCCGGGCACGTCGGTATCTACGGAGCGCGTCGCGATGAGACCCAGCATCCACGGCACCTGAACCGCATCCCGAGTCTCGCGTCGCTTCGAGTCCGGAATGCCTATCATGGTAAACGATGCGGGCGCAGGTTCGGTGTGCCACATGCTTTCAATGGCGGCAATCTTCATTTTTTGATGATCGGTCAGGGTGTAACCGCTCTCATCGCCCAATACGACGACGGACAGCGCGGAGGCGAGACCAAAGCTAATCGCAATCGTCGCCGAGCGTTTCGCAAATTCCACGTGACGACGTTGCAATAAGTACCAAGCGCTTATCGCAAGCACGAATATCGCTCCCGTGACGTAGCCGGCGCTCACCGTGTGCACAAACTTGGATTGCGCCACTGGATTAAATATCACCGCGCCAATCGAATCGAGCTCCATGCGCATGGTGTCGGGATTAAAATGCGCACCGGTAGGATTTTGCATCCATGCATTCGCAATCAGTATCCACAGCGCCGAGAGGTTGCTGCCGATGGCCACCAACCACGTAACGATCAGGTGTCCGAGCCGGCTCAGGCGGTCCCAGCCGAAGAAGAACAAGCCAATGAACGTACCCTCCAGAAAAAAGGCCATCAATCCCTCAATGGCGAGTGGCACGCCGAAGATGTCGCCCACGTAGTGGGAATAATAGGCCCAGTTCGTGCCGAACTGAAATTCCATTGTGATGCCGGTGGCAACTCCCATGGCGAAATTGATGCCGAAGAGAATGCCCCAGAAGCGCGTCATATCGCGCCAAATGGAACGGCCCGTCATTACGTAGACGCTCTCCATGATGGCGAGCAATAAGGACAAACCCAGCGTCAGCGGCACAAATAGGAAGTGATACAAGGCGGTGGCGGCGAACTGCAACCGCGACAAGTCGACCAGATTCCACGTGCTCATCGGTGAATTTCGCCGGCACTGGAGCCCAGCAGCGCGTTTGCCACGACCGGCGCATCGACAGATACCCGATGGGATGCGCCGAAGCACAACAGATATAGCGCAAAGAGCAGTGCGCCTTTGAGCGCCAGCGCCCAGCATACGTCCCGCCTGACACTCCATTGTTGCATTTGTTTACGCTTGCGATCTTTATCCATCGAATAATCCCCTTGGTGTTACACAGCACGCGGCAATCCTGCCTCTAGTGCATCAGAAATACCGCGCATTTGGCATGGTCGATGAGGGATTCAGTCACGCCGCCGAAGAGTGCTTCGCGCCAGGGACCACGTTGATAACCACCCACCACGAGCATATCGGCACGTCGTTCGGCGACTTCGCGCGATAAATGAGCCCGCGCC
>Ga0182030_10018458_pt1 | contig 13371 bp, 9 predicted proteins | sample 812S3MmetaG_FD_121299 | JGI IMG/M metagenome (GOLD analysis project Ga0182030, IMG submission 121299) | Permafrost microbial communities from Stordalen Mire, Sweden - 812S3M metaG (Illumina Assembly) | ecosystem: Environmental > Terrestrial > Soil > Wetlands > Permafrost | place: Sweden... | reverse complement strand
TTGACGCTGACGGTGATGGCTTGAGGCGTGGAGATGCCGTAGCCGTAGGCGCTGGGCGCGATGGTGAGCCAGCTTCCGCCGGTGGAGTTGACGGTGACGGCGTTGAAGGTGAAGTTGGTCCCAGTGCTGGCGACGGTGATGACCTGTGGCAGCGGGTTGGGTCCGCCGTAGGTCTTCACGAAGCTGAGCGGGCTGATCTGGGCGAAGGCATTGGCGCCTACGGTGAAGCTGATGGGGACGCTGACGTTGCCGGTGGCGTTCTGGAGCAGCACCTGGCCGACGAAGGTTCCAGCGACGAGGCCGTTGCCCGGTAGGTTTTTAGGGTTGACCAGGACAGAAAGCGAGTCGGGCGCGGTGCCGCTGGCTGCGGACAGGCTGAGCCATGCGCCACCGTCGGCGGTGTTGCTAACGGCGGTCCACGGCAGCGTGCCGGTGCCGGCGTTGCGGATGAGCAGTTCCTGCGATGGGGGTGCGTCGCCGGCGGTTTGCATGGAAAAGTCGAGCGCGCCGGAGATAACGTCAAAGTAATCGGTGGTGGTGGGCTCGACGGTGAGGGTAACGGGAATGCTGAAGCCCTCGGTGCCGTCGACAGAGTTAACGATGACTTCAGACATATAGGTGCCGGCGGCGAGGGTTACGGCCGGGTTCACGCCGACGGTGATGGTCTGTGGAGTGGGGACGCCATAGCCGTAGGCGCTGGGAGTGATGGTGAGCCAGCTGCCGCCGGTGGAATTCTGAACCGAAGCAACCAGGTTAAACTGCGTGCCAGTGCTGGCCATGGTGATGACCTGCGAAAGCGGATTGGCTCCGGCATAGGTCTTGGTGAAGCTGAGCGGGTTGATCTGGCGGAAGACATTGGGGCCAACAATCATGGTAATGGGAATGGTCTCGGTATCGCCGGTGGTCTTGAGGACGACTTGTCCGGTGAAGGTGCCGGCGACCAGGCCCGCGCCGGGGAGCTTCGCGGAGACTACGCTGACGGTGAGATTGGAGGGCGCGGTGCCGCTCGCGGCGGAGAGGCTGAGCCATGCGCCGCCGTCAGAGGTGCTGGTGGACGCTGTCCAGGCAAGAGAGCCAGCGCCGGCGTTGCGAACATGCAGCAACTGGCCTGGCGGATTGAGGCCTGCGGTCAATTCAGTGAAGGTGAGACCGCCGGCAATCTGGTCAAAGTAGGTTGCCGTGGGCTCATGAACCACCAGGGTGACCGGAATGGTCATGGCTGCAATCGTGGTGGTCGCTGGAGTGACGACAATCTGACCCGTGTAAGTGCCTGCGGCGAGAGTGACGGCCGGCTTGGCGCTGACGGTGACGGCATAGGGCGTGGCGACTCCGTATCCGTAGGCGCTGGGCGTGAGGCTGAGCCAGGAGCCGCCGGTGGTAGTGGTCGCGGCGGCGGTGAAGTTGAACGATGCGCCCGTGCTGTTCACGGTGATCATCTGGGAGAGAGGAAGATCCTGGCCGAAGGTGGTGCTGAAACTGAGGGCCGGGATAGGCTCCAGCTTTTGTGCCATGAGCGTGGAAGGTGCGGTGAGCAACAGCAAGACGAGGCAGAGCAGGGTCCATCGGGATGGCCACGTGATCCTGCGCAGCCTGGAGAAGTGGATGCGGGCACTGCCGGTAGTGGGTTGGAATCTCTGGCCCGGGGCAATTGCTGGAATCGGTGGCATGGTGGTTCCTCTCTCGAAGTAGCGTGGGTCTCGGGAAGTGTTTGAGGTGCGCGACAAACGTGCTGACTTACTCTCTAGAAGCGGAGGAAATGAAATTTTCTGCTCTGAATTCAACCCTTACGCTTCCCTGGGGGTTGGGAAGCGGATAATGTCGTACACACCAGGTCATCGAGCAGAATTGGGGGAATGGAGCCAGCGCAGGGTTCTTTCGCGCACCTCGCAATTCCTTGCAGGCAGAACCCTTCACTGTGCTATTGCGCAAAGATAGCGCGAAAACTATCACCGGGACGAACATTATTCTCGCTATTGCGAGCAGAGGGCTCAGAAATGAATGCGGCAGAGGGGCGAGATTCCTTCGATGAGCAGTTCAGCCTCGTGTACGAGGAACTGCGTCGGCTGGCGGCCAATGTTCTGCGCAGCGAACAGAACGGGCGCGTGACGCCGACCACGCTGGTGCATGAGGCGTGGCTGAAGCTGGCGCATTCGCCGGAGGTTGCGGAGACTTCGCCGCTGCATTTTCGCAGGATAGCGGCGCGGGCCATGCGCCAGGTACTGGTAGAGGCGGCACGGCGGCGCAACGCGGTGAGACGTGGGAGTGGCGATGTGATGGTGACGTTTGATGAAATGGTCCCGGGAATGACAACGTTCTCCGATCCGAAGGATATTCTCGCGCTCGATAGTGCACTGGATAGCCTGAGCCGCATCTCGGCGCGGCAAGCGAAGTTGGTGGAGGGGCGATTTTTTGGTGGGCTTGAGGTGAGCGAACTGGCGGTGCTGCTGGACGTTTCCGAGGCGACGGTGGCGCGCGAGTGGCGATCTGCGAGAGCCTGGCTGGCGGTGGAGATTCGCCGCGCTTTGCGAGGGAAGCCGGGCGAGGATGGGGTTCAGGCAGGGTAGATGGAGAGGCAAGCCGGCATGGACGAAATGCGATGGCAGGCGGTGCAGGAGATTTTTTCGCAGGCGGTTGAATTGCCCGCGGAGTCGAGGCGCGCCGCTGTAGTTGCCCTGTGCAATGGCGATGCCTCCATGGTGGCCGAAGTGATGGAGCTGCTGGAGGAAGATGGCCGCGGCCAGCCGCTGCTCGACAGCAGCATTGACCAGGCAGCGCGCGCAGTACTTGATTTCGGCCCGCTGCCTTCGCTGATAGAAAAACAGATTGGACCGTACAAGTTGCTGCGCCTGCTGGGCGAGGGAGGTATGGGGGTGGTGTATCTTGCCGAGCGTACGGATATCGGCGGCAAGGTAGCTATCAAGTTGTTGCGCGACGCGTGGCTGTCGCCGATGCGGCGGCAACGCTTTCGCATGGAGCAGTTGACATTGGCGCAGTTGAGTCATCCCTCGATTGCGCGAATTTACGACGCGAACATGCTCGAGGACGGTACGCCGTGGTTTGTAATGGAGTATGCGGAAGGGCTGCCGCTGACCGAGCACTGGCAACAGAAAAGCGGGACCATACGCGAGTGCCTGCTGCTGTTTCGGCGAGTCTGTGCAGCCGTGCAATATGCGCATAGCCATGCCATCATCCATCGTGATCTGAAGCCCTCGAACATTGTGGCCAATGAGCAGGGTGAAATTAAGTTGCTGGACTTTGGAATTGCCAAGCAGTTGAACACTGAATCGGAGGAGCTTGCGACCATTACCGGACTTCGACTGATGACGTTGGCGTATGCGGCGCCTGAGCAACTGGCTGGGCGAGCAGTGGGTGTGTACACCGATGTATATGCGCTGGGTGTGCTGCTGTTCGAACTGCTGGCGGGCCGGCTGCCGTTGAGAAGGAGCGAGTCGAGCGCTGATGCGGCGCCAGAAAAACCTTCGGCGGTGATTCGACAGGAGAGGCCAGCGTTATACGCGCAATTGAGCAAGGCGGAGTGGGCCGATCTCGATGTGTTGACGATGAAGGCGCTGGAACCCGAGGTGCCGCGCCGCTACGGCACCGTGGATGCCTTGATACGCGATGTCGACGCGCTGCTGGATGGGCGTCCATTGGAGGCGCGGCCGTCCGATTGGAGTTATACCGCGAGCAAGTTTCTGCGCAGAAACCGCAAAGTGCTGGGCACGCTGGCGGCAGCAATGCTGGTGGTGGCGGGAACGATTGTGTTCTATACCGTGCGGGTAGCGCAGGCGCGCAATGCGGCTTTGCGAGAGGCAGCCCGTACGCAGCGCATTCAGCAGTTCACTGAGAGTCTGTTTGACGGCGGCGACAAGGAGGCAGGGCCGTCATTGGATCTGAAGGCGGTGCAGTTGCTGGACCGAGGCCGCCACGAGGCTGAGGGTCTGCGCGGCGACCCGGAACTGCAGGCGGATATGCAGGGTACGCTGGGTGGGATTTACCAGAAGCTGGGCAGGCTGGAGCTTGCTGCTCCGTTGCTGGAGGCTTCCCTGGACGAGAGAAGGCAAGCTTTTGGGGAAGGAGATCCCCGGGTGGCGGAAAGCCTGGTCGCGATGGGTTCCTTGCGCAGGGAACAAGGCAAGCTGGACGATGCGGAGAAGCTGATGCGCGAAGGGTTGAGCGTTTTACAGCGGAGCGAGCAGGCTTCACCCTCTGCCAAAGCGCGCACCATGGTGGGCCTGGGGGCCGTGCTTGAAACGCGCGGCAAATATGACGATGCAAAGGATGTGCTGGAAGCAGCCTTCAAGTTACAGCCGCAGAACGCGCAGGGGACTACCGACACCGCGGAAAACCTGGCAGAGTTAGGCAATGTTGCTTTCTACAAGGGGAGTTATGACGCTTCGGAGGCTTATAACAAGAGGGCTTTCGAGATATACCGGCGTTTGTTTGGGGAAGAGCATCCGGCAGTTGCGCAGATATTAAACAACCTGGGTGCGATCGAGAACAGTCGCGGTAACTACGTGGCTTCAGAGGGGTATTATCGACATGCGCTGACCATCACCGAGACGTGGTATGGCGCGAATCATCCGGAGACAGCGGCAAATCTTACCGCCATTGCGCAGCAACTAAGTTATGAAAAGCGCGATGCCGAAGCGATGGTCTTGCTGGAACGGGCGCTGGCCATCCAGAAGCAGGGCGACAAGGGAATGAGCGCGACGGTGGCTACGACGCAGAATGAGCTTGGCATGCTTGCGTTCAACGCGAAGCAATACGATGTAGCGCGCACCTATTTTTCAGAGGCCATGGAAGGGTGGCGGAAGACGCTCGGCGATCGACACCAGTTCATTGCGGTTGCATACTCCAACATGGGCAGCGTATGCCTGGACCAGAAGGACTACCCATGTGCGGAGAAGAATTATCGCGAGGCGGTGCGGCGAATCGATGCTGCCTCGAAGGATAGTTTGAATGACGTGATTGCTCACCTGAAACTGGGTCGCACCCTGCTGCGCGAGGGGCGGTTCAAAGAAGCAGAAGTCGAGACGCGGCCAGCCTATGAATACCTGGTGAAGCACGTGCCAGCGGACAACGGCTTCCTGAGCGCATCAAGAAAAGATCTGACGGCCATCTACGAGGGTCTGCACAGTCACGACAATGCGGCGCGATTTCAATCGGAGCTGGACGCAGCCGCCAAGCACTGATCGCATTCCTCAACTGCTTTCGATTACGCAAAAGACGCGAGTGAAACGTCGCGCGGGCTGAGTGCGTATCAGCCCCACATGAAAAAGCGGATACTTCCTTGCAACCATGGAGTATCGAATGATCTCCTGGAGTATGGGGATCTTTCGCGTCGCTTTTTGACCGTATCGACGCCGCTTTGCTTTTCCGGCGTGGTCAAGGATTAAGGTGAATCTCAATCCCCTATACTCGGTGCTTTGAACGAAGGAGAGTATGGCGAATTTTCTCGTCATTGCCGCCAGCAGCGGTATTGGTCAAGCTACCACCGCTCTGCTGCGGGGGGCTGGGCACACTGTCTTCACAACGGCTCGGAATTCCAGCAAGATCACGCCGGACGCGGTACTTGACGCGACCGACTTCGATGCTGTCGAGCGCGTTTTTCAGCAAGCGGGGAGACTGGATGGGGTGGTGAACTGCAGCGGTTCACTGTTATTGCGCGCGGCACATCAGACCAGCAAGGCGCAGTACCAGGCAGTGATGGACGCATCCTTGACGACGGCTTTTGCCACGGTGCGGGCCGCGGGAAAATACATGACGAGCGGCGGGTCGGTCGTTTTGATTTCATCGGCCGCGGCATTGGATGGCCTGGCGAATCATGAAGCGATCGCCGCAGCGAAGGCGGGCATTCTGGGATTGCTGCGCGCGGCGGCGGCGAGTTATGCGGGAGCGAATCTGCGCTTCAATGCGGTCGCTCCTGGATTGACGGAAACGCTTTTGACCGCGTCGTTGACCGGCAATGCGGTGGCGCGGGGAATCTCCGAATCGATGCATGCGCTGGGGCGTCTTGGAAGGCCCGAAGACATCGCGCGAGCTATCGTCTTTCTGCTCGATCCCGTGAATGACTGGATCACCGGTCAAACGCTGGCGGTCGATGGCGGCTTGTCTCGTGTGCGTCCTCGTAAGAAGGTGTAGGTCGATGTAAGAGCAGCCCGGCTGATGTATTGGCGGAGAGTTACATCTTCCCCGCCGGAAGACCTGCTGATAAACGTTCAGTCTTAAAAAGCTCTTGACTTCGCTTGCGTTGTGGCGTCAATTGAAGGCTCAAGGGAATCGGCACCGGCCGAACGAGGCAAGAGATTCAGATCGACGATGAGATAGAGATTCGCGAAGCGACAGAACTGGACAATGAGGCGCTTCTGGCTTTGACGCGTGCGACTCCGATGGGGGGGCGCATCGCGCTGCGCATCGATCGCGAACCGGACTTTTTTCGCCTGCTCAGAGCGCGCGGCAAAGCCATCGTGTATGTGGCGATTCATGAAGAGGTCGTGGTCGGTTGTTTGTCCGCAGCGGTGCATGTAGCGTACGTGCGCGGCGTTCCAGAGAAAATAGCGCATGTCGGTGATATGAAAGTGCATCCCCGGTTTCGCGGGAAGGGCGTTACGCTGCGGCTGATCGGAGTCTTGCAAGTTCGCCTGCAGGCGGAGGGTGTGGACGTCTGTTTCAGCCTGGTCGCCGACGGCAATAAGCCGGTCATGACCATCGCAGAGGGAAAGCATGGAACGCCCGCCCAGGTGCAGCTTGGTCGCTTCTTTGTGGAGCAGCTTATCCCGTCGCCCTTCGCTGGAAAATTGACGAAATACTTGATCGAGAAAGCTGCGGAGCAGGATCTCGAGCCCATTGTAGCGATCCTGGCTCAGGTCAGCCGTGAGCGAAATTTCGCGCCGCAGATTACCGTGGAGGAGATTCGCAAGTGCGCGCAGCCCGCGTCTTCAGCGGAGTTTTGCGCCGTGCTGGTCGCGCGCGATGGCGGCCGAATCGTGGCGACGCTCACCGTGGCCGACACGCGAAACCTGCGCCAGAATGTTCTGGTTGGTTTGCCTTCCGCTTTGCGTGTTCTGCTCGTCGCGCTGCGCGTCCTAACGCTCCCCATCCCCGGATTCAACATACCAAGGTTAGGCGGGGAGTTACCCATGCTTTATGTGCGCTTCATGGGTTGCCTTGCAGGGCATGAAGAAGCTCTGCGAGCACTTCTCTCGGCGGCCCGAAAGATCGCTTACGAGAAGCGTGTTGCGCTTCTTTCACTGGGCCTGCACGAACGCGATTCGATGCGCCCTGTTGTCGATGGGATTCCCCGGTTCACGTTTACGTCGCGTTCAATGGCAACCAGCGCTATCACGCCGGAACGAGTGAAGACTCTCGTCGATCTGATTCCCTACGAGGATTTTGCCCTGGTGTAACGCTTGCGTGGAGGGAGAAATGTGGAGATCATGATGGAAGAAGACGATCATGGGAGCGAAGTTTCGCAATGGCGGCTTCGACTCGAGGACCTGCCCTCCGACATTCGCGCGGAGATTCGAAGTCTGTACAAGGTGCGGCCGCTGGCGAATGTGATTCTGCTCCTTTATCCCGCCTCGTGGATCGTGTGCATCGCGATGATGGAGCGATGGCCTTTCGCGCCGGTGCGTCTGGCAGGCATCATTGTCATCGCGGTTTCGGTGCAGGCCATGGGGACGCTGATGCATGAAGCCCTGCACGGCAACGTCTTTCGCAGCCGTTTCTGGGATCGATGGGTGGGATTTGCCTGCGGGATTCCCACGTTTTTCTCGTCTTCCGCATACAAGGTAACTCATCTCAATCATCATCGCCACACGCGGAGCGAGCGCGACATCGATGAGTTCTCCTATTCGTGCAAAACCCGTCGGCAATACGTGACCTTGTTCTATTCATCTTTTCTTATTGGCTCGATCTTGTACATGTTCGTCGTGCCGGTACGATCATATGCCATGGCGTCGAGAATTATGCGTGGACGTATTGTTCTGGAGTACGCCATCATGATTTCCTGTTATGCGACGGCTATCGGATTGGCTTTGCGCTCAGGCCATGCGGAATGGCTGCTCTGGTACTGGTTCTATCCAATTTGCATTGCAATTTTGCTGTCGAACACGCGGGCTTTGGCGGAACACATGGGAACATCGGGAAAAGGAGACGCCCTTTCGAAGACTCGCACGACGACGAGCAATCCGGTGGTGTCCTTTCTCATGCTCAACCTGAATTACCACATTGAGCATCATCTCTTTCCCGGTGTCCCGTGGTATAACCTTCCGAGAATCCATCGGCTACTCAAGCCGATGTACTTATCGCGTGAAGCGGAGATTCGGACGTCGTATGCCGGCTTTGTCTTGCAGTGCCTGCGTAAGAGTCCCGAGCCTTTGCACGTTATTCCGGCACGGAACACACGCGTGTGAGTGCGCCTGCGATTAAAAAGGAGTGTCTCAATCTGATAGCTGCCCGGTTAGGTTGAGATCCATGGCCACATCGTTGTCCGCCTTCCACATCAAGAAACTGGGGTTCTTGAGACCCCATGCGACGTAGGGAATGGTGAACTGCGCCTTCACCGTCGCTCTGCCACCTTCGATATGGACCTGCATGGGGATTGTCATCTCGTGCGGCGTATCCAGCAATGTGAAAGTGCCGCTGACTTGAAGGGTCGAATCGCCGGATGCGGCCAGTGTTCCGCTGTAGCTTTTGGCCGCAAAGGACACTGTGGTGTACTTCTGTACCTGGAGGATGTCCTTGTTCATTTTCTTGTCGCGGCTGTCGTTTCCGGTCTTTCCGCTGTCTGCCGCGACGACGACGCTGCCGGATATCTTCGATGCAGCGCGATCGAAGTGGATGGAACCGGCCTTGACGTGAAAGGCGCCATTCACGATGTCGTGATTGGTCTTGAGAGTCATCTTTACTTCGCTGGAATCAGGCGAGATGACGAGGGTTTGCTGTTGCGCAAAAAGGGATGGGGTAAGGACGATTGCGAATGCAAGGGCGGCGAGATATTTCATGGTTTCTCTCCTGATGTGTGATGTGCTGGATCAACGTCTGGCACAACCAGGTTCTGGTTCAACCAGAGTGCGATCGATGAGATGTCTATATCTGATAGGTATTCGTGGCCCGGCATGTCTGTCTGCGGGATGCCGAACTTAATGATGCGCTCGAGATGAACAAGGCGAAGATTCGCGGGTTCAGTGGGCTTGATTTGCTTCCACGGTCCTTTCGCGAGATCCGGGGGAAGGCGATTGAAGCTGGACTTCCACGCAAGACGTGTTGCGCCCCAACTTGCGTGGCAGGTTGTGCAATAGGTGTTGAATTGCTGGGCGCCGTTGGCGATGTTTGCTGCCGACGATGCTGACGGAAGCCATTCGTTTTCAAGTGAGATATGTCGACCGAACTCAGCGCTCCTCAAGCCGGCGAGGTAGCCGACGAGGTCGTCTCCGCGGGTCGAGTTCGCGAAGAGGTACGCATAAGACGGCATGAAGGAGGCGTGGCTCAGTTCAGAAGGACCAAAGAAATGAGCCTTGAGCCAGAGGGGAGAACGCCGCCCGCCAACTTGTGATAAGTCGGGACCCTGGCGGCGATTGCCGAAGAGTGGAGGTCGCTGCAGACGCAACTCATCGATCGACTGGGCCGGGCCCCACATGAGCACGTCGGTGGTGTGCGGCCGGACGTACTGTGAGTGGCAGTTGATGCAGCCTTCGGAGATATATACCTGGCGGCCTCGCTGTATAGCGGTGGTATCGATCGAAGTTGCAGTGGAGGGGATTGCGCGATAAAGGCAGTAGGCTGCGCCGATTCCAGCGGCAACGGTAGCTACCTCTCGAAGGTGATTACGGATGAGAGTCCACAACGCTGGGGCAAGGATGAGAGTAGCTGCGAGAAGAACGAAGGCTGCCGGGACCTGCTTTAAGTGCTGCCCCATTCCGATTCCCATGGCGGAGCCGAACCAGCCGGCGACGGCATAGATGAGGCCGGCAATGCGCCCGCGTTCGCGGGCTGAGATTGCGGGAGCCAGCAGGGACGGGTACGCCACCAAGGCGACAGAATAGAGGGAAACTCCAACGGGATAGAAGAGGGATGCGAGAATGATCTCCGCAGGTTGATGCAAGAGAAGGCAAGATGCTGCAAGGGAGAACACGGAGAGCGAAAGGACGAGCAACAGTCCTTTGCGGCGAATGAGAATTGCGCTCAAGATGGCCGCGCCGAGATGGAGCAAGCCGTTGGCCCAGAGATGAAGCGTGCCGTCCCAAGTACCTGCTTTCAAGACGGGTGTGCTTTGAATGATGAAGAAGGCGGCGGAATCGAGCCATACGAGCGAGGTGAACGACAGGAGCACGCGAGGGAAGGGAATAGATTTCGCCGCAACGGTTAACGGAGGCAGGGAACCACGGCTCTCTTTCGCCGCAGAAGCAACGCCAACCAGGCACATGAGAGCGGCGACAACGGCCTGAAGTCGCGGCCCTGCAGTAAACAAGGCGGGAAGATTGCAGATGAGATAGCCGATACCGGTTCCCAGGCCGATTTTAAGGAATTCATGATCGCCGCCCAACCAAAGAGGGAGGTTAGATACCAGCGTGACGGTGACAAGGCCCAGGCTGGATCCAATTAGAAAAGACAGGGCGATGCTGCCGGGAAGATTCAGCGACAAGGTAGATAACGCAGCGCCAACCGCGCAGAGCAGCAAGGCAATCTGCAAGCGCAATCGCGGCGGAGAGACGATGCGAACGCTTGGGGCCACCAGGCTGGTTAGAATGCCACCGACTGCCATGGCTCCCATGACGAATTGAAGGTGAGTATCAGCGATGCCGAGTTGACCGAGTCGATTGAGAAACGCGAACTGCGCGAAGATGAGGAAGAAGACATATGTGATCGTGATGAGGCTGATGCCCCGCCAGCCCGATACAAGCGACTCCAGGAGAGATTTACGATCGGGTATCATGCAACCAACCTCGTGCCAGGCCGACGAACTGGAAGACAGCGATTGCTCCGTCTGTGAGCGCAACGGTAGACCATCCTCGCGCCATTGCGCCCTCAACGATCGTGATGCCTACATATAACGCGACCATAGACCGAGTGATCCCGGTGAGCATCCATACCGTTTCGAGCTTGGCAACGGGGCTATTGCGCAATACCAGCAGTCCGCCATAAAGGCAGGCGATGCCCACGGACAAGACAAACGCTCCGATGTAAGAGAGGAACGGCACGGTCTCCGATGCCGCTTGCAGTCCCATTAGCCGTAACGTGAGCAAGGGGGCAAAGATCAGCAGAAGGCCCGTAGAAGAATCCGACAAACCGGTAAGCAGTTGATAAGCAAGCAGCAGAGATCGCCTCATTGCATTGCCTCCGAGTTCTGCCGGAATCGCCCGGTTTCGATTTCCTTAAAGAGGCTGAAGGCGTCTTTGAACCAGTTCAGCGACGCGGCCAGGATGAGCACGCCGAGACAAAGCCGCAGCCCATAGATGCTGTTGCGCAGCATCCCGGGTACGATGGCGAAAGCAGGATGCAGCCCTTCCTGCCAGCCGGCGACGAACATGATCACGACATAGGCTGCGACGGTTGCCTGCCACACATAGAAGGACCATGTGCCGTTGAATATCCATCCGTCTTCTCCCATCAGTTGTACGAGCATAAAGATCAACAGGCTGGACGCGAAACCGGCCATGGCAAGCAGCGAATGACCCACCAGGCCATCGGTGAACTTGAAATGGTCAAGCACGCCGGGCAAGAAGAGCATCCAGCCGGTGGGTACGAGGACTGCCCACCAGGCGAGGAAGGCGTAACGCCAGCGTCGCGTGTTGTTGTGCCACAGGAACTCACGGTAGTAGGCGGGTGTCAGGGGAATCCATACAAGAAGGCTGCCCAGGCTGATCCATTGAGCGGGACGATGGTGGCTGACGTCGGCTCGGCCGAGGCTGAGGCAGAGGGCGCATTCCACAGCGAAGATGACCCAAGCGAATTGGATGGTGCCCGAACGGCTTCGTTGGCGCGGGGCGATTCCAAAGGGCAGTAGTAACAGAATGGCAATGATGACCAGCGTTGACTCAAGCTGGCTGGCGCCGGTGGGGCCGCCGGTGTCGGGATTGATTGGGGGGTAGAGAGCAGGGCTTGATGCCACAAAAAGGACTGCCGGGACGAGAATTAGAAGGAAAAGGCCGACGATCTTGATAGCGAAGGCAACACGATGCGTCTGAATCGATTGATTGTGCTCATACACGAGCGAAACTGCCAGCAAGCCCCAGAGGCCTAGCAATGACAAGGGGAAAAGAACTCGAGGGAATCCAGTCCAATCGAGGAAAAGCTTTCCGCTGGAATGGGCGTTGAGCCAGGAGATAGCCCCCACGCCGAGCGCGACCGACCAGAGGCAGAACACAGGTGAAACCCATCGCCCGACCGGTTCGCGGTTACATCCATAGACGTGAAGGAGAAACCCTGCCATCGGCAGACTGCACCATCCGTAGAGTTGAAGGTTCATGTGGACGGGCATCCAGCGGCCGTACGTCCATTGACCCAGGAGGATGTTGATCGCTGGAAATAGAAGCATGGCCGCAAGCAAGACGCCGACGAAGTTGGCGACGACAAGCCACAGCAGGCTATGCCATGCGGCGTGCGCCATGACCAGCCGAGAAGCCTTTTCTTCCAAAGAAGTGACGGCGGAGGGTGCCATCATTTCCTGCATCTTATGCGGGCTCATGGATCCTCCCATCGCGCATCTCGATCTGCCGCTTGCAGCGTGCAGCGAGACCGCGATCATGCGTCGCCATCACCAGCGTGACGCCTTCGTTGGCCACGATTTCAAGCAGGAGATCGAATACGGTCGAGCTTGTCCTTTCGTCGAGCGAGCCGGTCGGTTCGTCGGCAAGCAGGATACGGGGATGATTCATCAATGCGCGGCAGAGTGCGGTTCGCTGCCGCTCACCGCCTGATAGCTTCTGGACCTTCGCGCCGAGCCGATGACCGAGGCCTGTTCTCTCGGTCAACTCACGCAGTCTCTGCAGGGCAACTCGTTTTTCTGTACCGGCGGCGACGGTGGGGATGAGGCAGTTTTCTTCGAGGGTCAGGTCGGGGATGAGGTTGTGCAATTGGAAGACAAAGCCCACCTCATGCCGCAGCAGTTGCAGCGCGCTATTGCCGCGTTTGAGTTCCTTGCCGTTCACCTCGATTTTCCCACGATCCGGCTCATCGAGGCCCCCGAGCAGATGCAGCAGTGTACTTTTTCCGCAACCCGACGGGCCGCACATGGCTACGGTTTCCCCGCCCAGGCAGGTGAGGTCAACGCCTTTGAGCACGGCGATGGCGCCATCGTCGTAGCCCTTCCATACGTGTTTTGCGTTGATGACAACGCGCGATGGCATTGTTGTGGATTGGGCCTGG
>Ga0182030_10018457_pt1 | contig 13371 bp, 13 predicted proteins | sample 812S3MmetaG_FD_121299 | JGI IMG/M metagenome (GOLD analysis project Ga0182030, IMG submission 121299) | Permafrost microbial communities from Stordalen Mire, Sweden - 812S3M metaG (Illumina Assembly) | ecosystem: Environmental > Terrestrial > Soil > Wetlands > Permafrost | place: Sweden... | reverse complement strand
ATGCCCTCTCACAGCAGTATACAACAGCGGTGTTCGACTCTGCTTGCTCTTTGACTTGGCATCAGCTCCGGTCTCGAGTAGCTGTTTGATCACGGCTGAGTGCCCTTCTACAGCGGTATACAACAGTGGCGTTCAATCACCTGTATTCCTCGACTCAACTTCAGCTCCAGTCTTAAGCAGCTGCTTGACCACAGCTACGTGCCCTTCCTCGGTGGCATATAACAGTAGTATCCAATTACCCTTGCTTTTCGACTTAATGTTAGCTCCGGCCTTAAGAAGCTACTTAATAACGGCCTAGTATCCTCTCACGGCAGTATACAATAGTGGCGTTCGACTTCGCTTGCTCTTCGACTCAGTGTCAGCTTCGGCCTCGAGTAGCTGTTTGACTACGGCTAAGTGCCCTCCCACAGTGGTATACAACAGTAGTATCTAATCGCCTGTATTCCTTGGCTCAACTTTAGCTTCGGCCTCAAGCAGCTACTTGACCACGGCTGCGTGCCCTTCCTCGGCGGCATACGACAGCGGCGTCCGATCCTCGGTGTCCTTCGAATTGACCGAGACACTTTGAAGAATTTTCGTAACTGATTCTGTAATTCCAAAATACGCCGCTAAATGCAGTCCCGTCATCTGCCCTGGAACTTCTTGGCTGTATTTGGAATGATATGAATACCTCTTCCGGGCTAGCATTGCTTGAACTGCTGCTTCTACTTTGGTCTTGCATTGCAGAAATTCAAGGACTTTAGGATGAAGACTTGACGCCTGACGGGCATGCTGTCCCCAGTAGTGTGTAGTATAGTCATACAGCGGGTTAAGTAGCATCCGCTCCTCAAAGCGAGAATCCGTGGAACAAGATCCTTTTCCAAAGACGGAAAATAGCAGGTAAGTCACGCAGCTCGCCGTAATATCGAATTCTGCAGTTGGAAACCATTCCTTTTGCGTTCGCTCGAAGTATTCTCGTGTTGTTTCATGGATGAGGCGAATGATACCGCTTTCTTTGTCAACCATGACTAATCCGGCACATACTGAAATAATATCGTCAATGTCTGGTTTGTTGCCTTCGTCAAATTCTGTATGGTAGGCTTTGATAGCAAGAGCATGCTGAAGTTCTAAGGTAGTCAGTTGTCTCTTTGCGCAAGTGATCCACGATATAACTTCCTTCGCAAGCTCTGCTTGATCTGGGAGCTGTCTTTCAATTCGTTCCATAGCATCAGAATATGTACGGTCATATGCTTCTGAGCCGGTGGGCAGCTTCTTTAAAGTATCGCGAACAGCCGTTGGTGCTCTCTTCCCCCTCAAGGATTGGAGATGAAGTTGTGCAAGTAGAAACCTAGTAAGATTAGCAGGCGTTTCAAATGAGCAAGAAACAACGTACATGCCATCGATAGCTTTGACTATCTCAGAGCTGATTTCCTGCTGCAGATCCGGGTCACGTTGAACGAAACGCAGCAGTTCATGAATATGTCCTTCCACATATCTCTGCACGTCTTGCTTGTTGGCACGAATCTCTAGCCTCACGTCCCGTTCAAATCTATCTGTGATGTCTGGAATAAATCTTGACGTTGCAAAGAAATTCACACTACACTCGCTCTGAAGGACAGAGATGTGCGATAGTAAATTTGCTAGGCAGCCATTATTGACTTGGCATTCGTCCAGGGCATCGATGAGGATAAAGACTCGCGAATATTCAGCGGCTACAGACTGAAGTACCGTTGAGATGTCATCTACTGAAGGCTGAGCCTTCTCAGCTTTGCACCGCTCGTAAAGAGCTTTGACACTCTCTGACAGATGATGTCTGCCTTGAGCCAGCTGCTTTAGTAAGGCTGCAAGTAGATGTTCAGATGATTGCTCGTCTTGCCGTTTGAAGTTGCAGTAGATGTACGCAATAGCAATACTGCAATCACCTTGGATGCGTGTAGAAAGCTCTTCTACCACAATGGATGTGAGAATTGTCTTTCCAGCCCCTGGAATGCCTGGGCAAAATAGTGTCTGATTCTTGATTTCTAACCAATTTTTAAATTGTGTTGAATTCAAGAGCCACTGTCCCGTTCCTGCTTGCCGTTGCTTGAGGAAGTCATTCTGTTGAGGAAAATAGTCGATCGGAGTTAGCCAGTTAAGGATCGCCTGCTGTTTATGATCTTCTTGGTATCGCACTAATTTGGTAGTGTCGTTTCTTGTTTGCTGTACAGTGAAGGCGTTCAGTAAGGTAATGTTATCGTTTACGCGACTTCGAAGGTTACGGATATCCTCTGGCTCCAGGGATAGTCGCTTCCATACTCTTTTCATCTTGCGTCCAATGCCTGTTTGTTGTGATTCTAGATCTGTGTATTTGGCCAATGTGCGTTCTAATTCCGTAAGAATGTTCTGGCAGCCCTCGCTGATAGTCTGCAGGTCTGTCTTCTCTTTAGGGCTGAGGTCCCGTTCCGATGCGGCTATGTCGGTGTCTTGGAGGATAATCGAGAGGCTTCGGACTCTGGATATACATTAGCAAAGACATATCCCTGCGTCATGGTCACTAACACATCTAATACACCCTTGAATTCGCTGGGAGCACTAGCGAAATCTTTCCTGATCTTGTTGGCTAATTGGATCACCGCCAAAAAGTCACCAATACTGAATCCGAAGCTCATTGTAGTATTCGTTCCAAAGTACTTTTGGAGTAGATAGGGATATTAGAGAAAGGGTCTTGTCACACTTTGACACCGAGTGTTGCACGACACACAGAGATGGTGCTAGGAGGGAGGAATCGAGGTATCTCTTATGTAGGAGTGATCACGATGGCATTTATTTGTTGTTGCGACGAAATTAATTGTGATGATTGTGTGTAAGTGTCTCTCTGGTGGGAGTTCGCTCTCACGTTATGATTGCAAGCTGACTAATCGTCTCATGTTTGCGGCTTTTCAACCAATTTGTTACATGATCTTAGCTAGGATCCTCGCCGAAGAGAATTCAAAAAACCTGACACCGATTCTGCAAGTCACTGTACAGTACTGTAACTTACTCAACCTGCAAGAGCCTTCTCCTACACTGCTGCAGCCCAGCGAGGCATCAAGAATTCGAGAATTGTGGGCGGCTAAAAATAGAATGGCCCAAAAATAGGCCCTTCTTTAGGGTCGGGCTCATCCCCACCTCAGATCGCCTTGAGCCCTTCACGCTCGCTTCATTCCTACTCTCTCATTCCCTCATCATCACCATCACCATTCCCTCATCATCACCATCACCATTGCCACAGTAAGCTAATATGGACCGAGCCAGCCAAGCGTTGGCACAAGGCATTCCTCCTGGCGTGCATCATACATACCGTGCCCTAGCAGAACATCACAAAGTTGCTTGCTCTACTCTCTATGCTTGTGTATATGGTTAACGCTCGAAAGAGCAAAAAGCCAAGAGCCAATAGTATCTTATCCTATGTGAAGAGAAGGCCATCGTGAGCTTTTTGTTACAAATAGCCGAATTTGGATAACCTGTGCAAGTAAAGCATATACCTTTGTTAGTCTTTAGTGTCGCTCGCCAACGACCTACGAATAAGCCACCTAAGCCTCCAGGCAAGAACTGGGCTAAGGCCTTCGAGAAACGTCATCCAGAACTCAAAGCAAGAAGGAACAATCCGCTAGACTGGGACTGTTACAATATCTATGATAAGGTCACGCACTGGTTTAAGGTAATTGGTAAGGTACTTCAAGACCTAGATATTGTATCGGAGAATGTCTATAATATGGACGAGACTGGGGTTATGCTAAGTATGCTTGGTTCTGTCAAAGTTCTTATTGGTAAGGACAATCTGCAAGGCTATAAAGGTACGCGTGTGAAGTGTACAGTAGTGATTGCGATTGAATGTATTAGCGGTGATGGTAGGTATCTAGATCTAATGATAATATGGCTTGCTTTAATCTATTGAGGTAATTGGACTATGTATCCTACTTCTGGATGGCATTATGCGTACTCCGATAGTAGATATACAGACTTCTATGTCAGCTTGTAGTGGCTCAAGCTTGTATTTAATCCCTAAATCAAAGAACGGGCTAACCACAAACCATAGATTCTGATATGAGATGTCGCACTGATGGGCCCAAGATTTTTGCTGCTTACGGTTGTAGACCTTCCATTTTGAGTTTAATGAGCCGAAAGTGAACCCATAGTCCTCGGTCATCGTCATCCTACTCTAACCTTTACAATGACCGTATTTACATCCTTCGCAAAGATCACTCTTGTGTGGAGCTCTGTTCTGCCCTGAATATTGTGGCTTTTCCATTTGCACTCCAAACCACCATTTAAGACGATATGCAACTTCTGCATATTACTCATCCAACTTCAGCTTGCTGAGCTTATGACAAGCTTTGCAGAGTTGATGGTATACTCTTGCGTTGTACTCCGCTCCAGAATACATGCGTATGGTAATGGCTACCATCTTGCTTGACCATCCACGGGTTGGAAAACCCCCATTGTGGCATGTGAATTGACCCATGATGTTGGTGTCGTATTCTTTCTCGCAGGCGTTGTCGTCATCCTCGTGAAAATCGAAGGAGAGAGCATGCTCTTTAAGCAAGCCAGACACTGCATCGTGAAGTGACGGACACATAGATCAAGGATTGAATGGCTTAGGGGTGGACTTTGAGGTGGACTTTGGAATGGACTTTGGAGCGAATTTTGGAGTGGGCCTTGTCTTTCTGTCAAGCATGATGAAGATAGTTGCAGTTTGCTGCTTGGAGGACAGTGTCGAAAGTGTGTCGGTTTAGACTGATGGAAAGAACTGGGTGAGTAAGAGTGAAATGGGGAGAGATCAGGCAAGGAAGTTGCTGAGTGTAAAACTGAAGTATTAGGGCTGGGTGCATCACCGCCGGCTGTGTGTCACTTGGGTATTGGACAATCGTAGAAATGCGTAGTTACACAGCATGAATGTAACTGCCGTGTCGGAGTATCACTCGTATAAATAATGAACTGAGTGAATTATTGACTCACCGCTTCCGCACAATTTTTTTCCCCAGGTGTATGATCGCTCTCTAGTGCTCACTTTGAAACCGAGTCGAACTAAGTCAACGACACTCCTAGCGAGATGAGTTGCAGTTGCGAATGTTACGACAGATATTTCGGCTGTAACAAAGCTCTGTCCCTTCGAGGTCAGCCAAGTATAGATCCTTCAAAGCACATACGCTTTGGTGTTTATTCAGATTGATTGAGGAGAAATGGCTAAGTGATTGATATGCCATAGGTGCTCGGCGGTCCTCGTGGTTTTTCCCAGATTGGATCACAGGGGTAATGGCTACTGCCTAAGGCGAGATTGGTTCTGGGCCGTCCCGTCGAAATACGGCATGATGATAACTAGAGGTTTAACCCACAGCTTAGAGATCTTAAAATCTATTCAAGCTCAGGATAGACTTCCTCGTTGAGATATGCAACACTAGCATGACTATGGCTCTGCTTCAACATTACACCCCTTAGAATTAACAACTCTTGCTTCAATAACAACCTATATTATTTCTCACCCTCTGAAACCTTCCCACTCTTGACAGCAGCGACAAACGGCACTAGCTCTAGGAACAGCAAGATCGGCGCTGTGATTGGACGAATCGAACATCGGTGAGCGGTTTAGGCTGACCCCGCAGATGAGAGGCCTCCGGCAATTTTTGCGATGTGCAACAAAACTTCGGCCCCCAGGTCTACAGCCTATAGATCTCGGAATCTGTGTCTTTATTTGGCAATCACGGCGACGTCAGCTTCGGGAAGCATGCTGGGTTCCGGCAGGGCCGCGGCGGAATGGATATGTCACGTGGTTAGAGAGTTGGAGGTTATTGCCAAAGCTTGAGTTTGGCTATCAAGGAATTACTGTCGACGATTAACATTTGTCTATGCTGCATTTGGGAACATTGTTCGGTCTTGATCACTGCTTTCATCGAATAAGCGATGCGCCTCGATTCTTTTTGATAAACTGTCCGATCCGGAACGCTACGCCTGTTGAGCAGCATGCTCACTAGCATTAAAGTCATGATCAATTGCAAGATCCTGCGATGCTTCACAGTCCAGAAGTCCACTTCTCCCAGTTAGAATTTGATCCCGATGTTGGTTTATAATATGTCAGTGCGATAGTTACGCTAAGGTTTGATACTATCGATGACAGAATGTCAAGTCTTTCAAGGGATAGTTCCCGCTGTCAGGTTTCGCTACCAATGATTTCTCCCACAATCCATAAGTTCAATCTCAATTCTGTGTACGCAGTAGCGTTGTCTTCTCTCAATCTCTTGCGAATTTGCAATCCGAATTTTCTCCCCCTTCTCCTGCTCATATAGCATACATTCCTTTAAAACCTCCTTCCGGTGAGGCGCCAAGAGCTGGCAGACACCATGCCTTCGCAAGACAGTGGCTGGAGATTTCTAAATGCCCATCCAAATGAGTTGGTTTTCCCAGACTTCCTTCTGTGTATGGAATCTGACAGTATATCTCAGCAGTTCTCCGATTGCTTCTCTGACAGCGGACCAAACTACGACAAATGCCCAAAATTGTCTCCCTGGCCCGCCGAATCGTTTGAGTGCCCTTCCTGCAGAAATTTTGCTGCTCATTGCAAGTTTTCTTTCGGAATCCTCTGCGGCTCTTTTGACGTTTTGCGACAAATCTCTATACAAGAAAATGGGCACCAAATGCCTCGAAGCAGTCAGCGCGGTCATCTCATCTCCAGTGTACCTTTCCAGAGTCCAACCAAAAGAGCCAGTCACCTTCAGAATTGATCATAGTTCTCCCGATGATTCTGAGCGCGTCCAATTCTTGTGTGCGCTAGTAGAACATTACCTTCCCGACTCTATCTATTGCTATTACTGCACGCGCATCCACAAGCCCGAAAGGACGAGAGAGAGCGGGTATCTTCCTCTAGAAAAGCGCCTTCCTTGTGCCTCAGCGGACTTTAGCCAAGTTTGTCGATGGGTTCAAGGGTATGATTGTGACAATACTGCAAGCCCGTACAGTCCCCACGTCACAGTTTACTTTTCTGATTTTCAGTTTGCAATGCAAAAGCACATCCAGAAGAAAGACTGCAACTCATTCTTGAAAAGCATTACTATCAATACAACATGGCATCATAAGAATTTTTCAAACACGCGCATAATTGAGCCGCGACTTCGACGCGGAAATTTCCTTTTTCGAAAGCAGAACTGGGTTCTAATTAAGAAGGACAAGTTGACCAACTTCCTGGATTTCGTGGCGACTAAGCTTTGCCTACACCAGCATGCAGGCACCGCGGAATGTGACTCCACCCACCTCCCTCCTTCGGAGAGAAAGCCACTGGAAGACTTTTTACGATGCCGGATAGCCCATCGTAATGATTCTAGCAAGGATTCTTGTAAATTCTGCTCGGGGCCGAGAAAGTGCCATAGCTGTGCAACTGAGTATCAAATCGATACTAGGTCAATGAGGGGGAATATGTGGGCGGTCGTGTTCACATCTTGGCATGATATGGGACAAGTCTGCAACCCATTTGATCCTCAGTGGATGCATCATTTCATAGGCCAAGGTCTACCCATTCCAAGCCCACCGTTTGGACTAGGCAGTATAAAGGCCGCGTATGAACGGTCCGAAGATTTTCGGTTCGACAAGAATTTGATGACTATCGCTAGTCTGAGGAAAGAGGTTTCCTGGCTGGAACGATTGAGCGACCGTATTCGTTGCAGGAGGAGCTGATCGTGTATTGAGAGGGTATCAATAATCAAGGACTGAGACCTGGCGCCCTAAACTTTTGAAATAACTGCACGTACAACAAATCACTCCATCTACCATCCTAAACCAAATTAATCATTTCGAGATTACTCTATATCAATGCTTCGCATCCCCAAATCCCCAAGTTATCTTCTAAAATATCCCATACAGAGGAGGGTATCTGAAACTTCAGTCAGCAGAATCTCACGCCTCATTCTATTGCTATACTTAACGTATGCTTCAATTGCCCAGAAGCACCATTGTTATTATGAAAACAACTGCCTACAATATCCAGTGCCAAGGAAGCCAAATCCTTATTTCATGGATTTGATGATCCTCAGGTCCTGTCGTTTCAGATGATACCTCATATATATCTATTCCACTCGGAAGCTCAAACATAGCATAGCTCCCCACTTCCCTGCGATCATCTCGTCAGGCGCCGTTGGTAATTTGGCTCCAGTTCCGCGTGTGTGGGGGCATTCCTTTTCTTTCAGTATATGAAGAAGGGTGGAGCTAAAATTTTAAGAGCTTTTAGAGGGATCTTGACTCCTCGGCCCCGTGAAGATAATGCAGCTGATTGTGTAAATGTGAGTAAAAAGAATGCAATGAAAGAAGGAAGCAGGAAAAGGGGGAAGGGGGGAAACAGGACAGCGTAAAGAATTTGGAACAGAGGGCTCGTATAAATTGTCTAATGGCAAGTCAATCCACCATTTTCACAGAAACCAGCTGACTGAATGCTGAATCGATGGGACTAGTACTACTCCGTACTGAGAACTTTGTCACTGGAATTGGATATTGAAGATGAAAAGAGGAATCTAAAAACACAGAACATTTAATCTCACTCAGCTTTGATATAAGATGACGAGGATGTCTGCTAGGCGTGACATTTGACAGGGGTCAGCCGTTATTTAGTGAGGCTCAACACCTTTTCTAACCCCTTTGGATGCCGATGGTCTGTAAGCGTACCGTTGGTGCTCACCGGGATATAGGTTAACAGAAAACATAAGATTTCATCCACACAGGTATGATTGGGGAAGCGACTCAGTAATAATCAGTAATTTGACCTCTCATTGAAAATTGCTTTAATTGCAATTAGACCTCAAAAAAGTTGCGAATGAACAGGCCGCAAGCTCAGCGCCCTTAAAATTCTCCTGAAGGGGGCTATGCAGAGACGTGCAGGTACTAGCGTGCCAAGATGAGCGACTTCCAGAAGAGGTAAGAGCCGACTGTGGCTGACAGCTGACATTTCCCATAAGCCTTGTCATCTCATCTCCAAGATCTTCCTCAGACAGCTTGTTCTGCACAGAGAGTAATATGAGACCAGTTATTAGAAAGCTTGATTCTTTCTGGGCTGAGGCTTCACCTGCCAATCTCTACGTTATTACAGACGTGAATACGATACCGATCTCCGTTCAAGTGGATTAGGGAACTAGAGCCGTATTCCAACCGGAACTTAGGACGTCAGTTGTATTAAGTCTCTATATATCACGCGCGTGCTATGTGGGTGTCTCCCTCTCGGATTCGCGTCCCTCGGTATTTTCTATAGTATTACACAATGGTCGACCTGGTCTTCGTACCAACTCAAACAAGGAATGGCAAGGGTTCCGACACTGACGCTCGAAAATTTGTGCGAGTAACTGCTATGAGAACTTTTCGTCGACGGCAAAGACAAGAAAATATCAAGCAACATTTACAGCGTCAGAAAACCCTCGAGCAAAGCCAGGACAATACTCCGATTACAAATTCCGACTCGGACACGTCCCCTCCAGATTTAACTCTTGAATTGGCTTCTCTTTCTTCCTCTTCTTTATGTCGTTTGGAGGCCGCCTCCAATCCTTGGCCACATTCATTGGCGGTTCCTCTCATTGACTACTCCAAGATAATTACGGACCAGGACATTTCGGGAAAGCCTTGGAGCCCGAATCTCTCTTCTTTGGATTTAGGGACGAGTCAATTCAACGCCCTGAGTTCAAGTTCAGTCCTGGAGCATCCGTCCCGAAGTTATCTTTTCAAACACTGTATGTCCAACCTCTTCGAACGTTAAAAGGTGTTTATTTAAAGGACCTTGTATATCCAGTTTCAATCACCCTGTGCATACATAACTGACATGATATTACAGTTTGCAATGTCATTGCTCCAGCACTTCTTCCATTGGGAATCAATAGAGCTCGAAATCCAATTATTACATCATGGGTTCGCCATGCGCTGCAAGAGCCTGCCATGCTTGAAGCAGCATTATTTCATTCATCGGCCCACGTGGATGGTCTTCTCAAACGACCTTGGACTAGGGCTACGTTGCACCATCAAGGAGAAGCTATTCGCTTAACAAATGAATTATTACGCTCTCCAGATCGCGCTACAAGCGATGCATGTATAGCAGCTGTTGTGATGCTTTGGGGAACTGGGGTATGAGCATATTTATGTGTGAGGGAATGCAGCTAATTTGGTCATAGAACTTTACCGGAGATCAAACCGAGGCTGGGCTTCATATTGAGGCAATGAAGAACATGATTGAGCTTCGAGGTGGCCTTGGGAATCTCGGAATGGATGGTTCACTGGAGATGATCATTTCGATGTAATGATTTCAACTTCTTCAATTCGCAAATCTTGCTAATCTCTCTCCCAGAGGCGACTGCATCCGCGCTACTATCCTCCTCTCAAAACCAACGTTCAAACAAGTAAGCGAAGACGAGATCCCCGATTCCCCATTGGATTTTGAAACCGGAATGCAAGAAATCTTCAAAGAAATATCACGCCTCTCAAAAATCATGGATTTAATATCCGTATCTCCCAATATACCTACAGAAGAAATCCTCTCCTTCAACAGACAACGCACTGCAGTTGAATACCGCCTCTTGTCCCTCGACATTGCATCTATTGCCGGAACCAACGATCAAACGCAAATCAATATCTACCGCGCTTGCTACTTTGCTGCTCTACTCAGCATTAACTACCTCTTCCGTGACCACTCCCCCGTGCTCTCCGTTCTCAGCTCGCTCGAAAGTAGATTGTTGAAAACACTTGTAAAAACCGAAGCAGCGCTAGAAACCCATCACATGACATCCTCGAACGTGGAGATGCTGCTTTGGACATGCTGGATTGCGGGCATGATTTCGAGGAACAAGGAATGGTTTGCGAATGGCACTGGAAGGATGATGGGGTGCCTGGGTTTGACGGGGTGGGAGGCAGTGGAGGGATGTTTAAAGAGGTTTCTTTGGACGGAGAGAATGAGAGATCGCAATTGTATTGCGCTTTGGCACGAAGTGGAGAGGCAGCTGGGGTGCTCGCCTGATGACGAGATCCAGCAGATGGTTATTCCGCAGACACAGGATATGGATGCATCGCCATTATGGTTTTTGACCGATTTCTGCTAGGGTAATCTGATGTAAAAGAAGTTTCGAGTATAATGGTAATAATAATGTTTCAATTCACTCGGCCGAAAATAGAAAGCGATATGATCTTCCTAAAAAAATGAAGAAATAAAATAATAAATAGAAATTAAAGTAGCCAACGCGCAATAAATACCCTTCTTCCGCGTGCATGAAACTCCTCTATCCAAAATCGTAACTTTTCTAATATAGATCCCCCTTCCTCCTAAGAGAAACCTTAAAGATTTCAGAAAAAATCAACGCAAACTTTTCGACCCCTTACGGGCATCCTCCCATTTCAGTTTTCGACCTCCCTGCAATTCGATTATCAAACCCGCACTCGCACTCCTTCTCAAGCTTCTCCAGTCCTTGAGCTCGTTCTCAAGCTGGTTCCCAACCCCGCTCTCATGCGCCTTCTCTCGGCTACCTTCAACTACACTCTCACGCTCCCCATCAACCTGAAACCCACTCTCGAGCTGTTTCTCACTATTTTTCTCTGCCTCGGTCCCATTCTCCCTTAGACTTTTCCGCTCGCTCTCGACTCTAACACCACTCTCGAGTTGCTTCTCACCACCATCAACACCACTTTCCCTTCTACTCTCCAACTCGCCCTCCGCAACCGTACTCCCATCCTCCTGTACCCTCAAATACCTGCTCTTACCCCTCAGCCAGGGTCCCCACTTCCAGAACACCCAAGGTAAAGGCACCAGTCCCACACTCACGAACCCCAATACACTTGCTGCCCACGCGAAGCCAACTTTATTTATCATAGGCGTCGTGAAGAGCGGGAAAGACGCAGCGACGACGAAACGTAGGAAGGTGCTAGAGGCGAGGACAGAGGCGCCGTAGTGCGTGGTGTAGACGTCGTTATTGTAGATGGGAAGACAGAGCATGTTGAGCACGTATGCCATTCCAAATATCCCACCTGAAATCAATGGTACAATTGCTGGAACTCCTTCTCTGCCACTCCACGCTAACCTGCATATCACAGATACTGATTAGTAAATCTCATTTCAAAAACTGAACATGATGGGTTAATGGGTTCAGGTACCAGAATAAAGATATGGGTAATAAAATACTGCCTATCATAGCAGGATATAGGCGTTTCTCGGGCGCGACGACGGATCCGGAGAGGAGGGCGGCGGCGCGTGCCGGTTGGTAGGTTACGCGGTCGAAGAAAGCGGTGATGGGGATGGCGAGCAGGGAGCCGATGACGAGGGGTCCGAAGGCCATGCCGACCTGCCAGGAGGTGTAGGCATAGACGTGGGTAAATAGGTAGGAGTAGGTGACGCTAGGAGGGTTAGTTAGACAGGATATTGGTGTTGGAGGAAGACGTACTAGGATGAGAAGATTACGGATTGAGTTATAGCTAGAACGAGACCTGTTGGGAAGATAATCTGAAATATGTCAACCTTGCTTCGAGTGATTTAGCTAGGGCTGAATATGCTTCTGGTAAACTCAGTGGCGTCTGTGAGGGAGAGGCTGGGAAAGCTCACCGGTTCAACAATAATCATATGGAGCGGCCTCCCGGCCGCAACCATGAATACCGTAAGCAGATTTCCCCTCTTCGTCATAGGCAACCCCTCTTTCCTCATTCTCGCCCTCAATATCTGCGGCTCATACGTCTCCGGCAAAAACAACGTCATCAAAACCGCACCCCCAATCAACATAGCCGGTATCCAAAACGTCCACCTCCAGGTCCTCTCCGTCAAAATACTCGCACTGATCATCGGTCCTGCCTCCGCGCTCCAAACCAACGTCACCACAAACAGGACGGCGAACATCGTCCCTATCTTCTCAAGACTCAGATCCCATATATCGTTGAGGATACCGACACCGACTGTTAATGAAGGGCCAGAGAAGAGTCCTGCGAACAGTCGTGCGTTGCCGAGAACGGCGTGGGACTGGGAGAACCCGCCCACGATCGTGAAGGCTAGGGACAAGGGGATGGAGATCCGGTATATGATGCGCCGGCCGAAGATCTCGCAGCCGGCGGTGCCGAGGAGGGCGCCGATGGCGAGGCCGTAGGCGTATAAAGAATCGGGGATGATGGCTTCTGTCTCGTTGACGTCAAATAGCACCATCACGCTGGGAACGGCAGAAATATAAATTGGTGTTCCCAGTGTCCTGGGAGATTATTAGCTATGTTAGAAATCTCTTGCTTGATGGTACTTTCGGGGGAAGAAAACGTACGCTACGAATCCGGTGTAGAGGACGAATATTCCTAGCGCGCATTTTTTCCTAGCACTCCAGTTTCTGGGGTTCTCGGGATCGCCTTCTTCGCATTGTGAGACGGGGCGGATGGTCCGCGATGCTTGTCCATCCT
>Ga0182030_10018454_pt1 | contig 13371 bp, 10 predicted proteins | sample 812S3MmetaG_FD_121299 | JGI IMG/M metagenome (GOLD analysis project Ga0182030, IMG submission 121299) | Permafrost microbial communities from Stordalen Mire, Sweden - 812S3M metaG (Illumina Assembly) | ecosystem: Environmental > Terrestrial > Soil > Wetlands > Permafrost | place: Sweden... | reverse complement strand
CTGAGGTCGCTCATACGCACGAAAGCCCTCAATGCGTAGCCAGTTGGTGGCGGCCGCGGCGTCGGTTTGGGCAACGTCCAACTGACAACCAACGCCCGTTGACTGTGCGCGCACCAGTGCGGCACAAATACCGAACGCCGCCCACACGCCGCCCACCCGCGTACCAATGCTGGTGTGATCCGACATTGCGGTGAAGCCGCGATCGTCAATGACGGCAGGCGCCACGCCCGCCCAGGAGTCAAAACCCACGCCGTGTGACGGTAGGTCCCGGTAGGGGCCCGTCGTGCCAAACCCGGAGAGCGTGCAGAACACAAGTGCCGGATTGAGCTTCACCAATTCTTCGTAGCCGAGTCCGCGACGCGATAGCGCGCCCGGGCGCATGCCTTCAATGACCACGTGCGCCGTGGCGACCAAGTCGCGAAAGACCTCCGCTCCTTCGTCAGTACGCAGGTCGAGTTCGATGCTGCGCTTGCCTCGGTTGAGGTGCCAGTGCATGAGGGAAATACCTTCAACGATCGGCCAGCCGATGCCGCGCACGTAGTCGCCCCCTGGGACTTCCACCTTGATGACGTCGGCGCCGAGATCCGCGAGCATCATGCCCAGCGAGTCGGGCTCGAGCATTGCACACTCAATGACGCGTACTCCCGAAAGCGGGGCGGTATTAGGCGTCTCCACCATCATTTCTCCCTTGTTTATCTGGTTGATGGTATCATTTTTTACGTATGAAGCAAGCGATTGATTGGTGTACCAAACGAACCACCCGCCAGTCCAGTGGCGGTGAAATGATCCCGGTGACCTGCCCATCTCCCCGGGCAGGTCACACTGGGGTTGAGGACGTACGAGGCACTTGCCAACGCGAAACCGCGCACCGTTCTCAACAAAAATTCGACCCTATTAATGCACTCGCTCCTTATTCACGCGCACTCCGCTGCGCCAGATGAGACACTGACCACTATGTCTCTCTCCGCGGTCTTCGAGTGCGTAACCCCATGACGCAAGGCGCACTCGACTCGATCACTGTCTTGGACCTTGGGTCCTTCGGTCCTGGTGCGCGCGGGTCGCGCATTCTGGCGGACTACGGAGCCACCGTGACGCGAATCGATCCGCCGCGCCGGATCAACGCCATCGAGCTTCCCTTCTACGCCTACGGAGCCATGCGCGGCATCGGTCGATGCCGCATCGACCTCAAACTCGACGAAGGAAAGGCGATCCTGCTCGACCTCGCGTCAAAGACCGACGTCGTCGTCGAAGGTTTCCGCCCCGGCGTCGCCGCACGAATCGGCGTGGGCTATGAAGTCGTTGCCGCAACGAACCCCGGAGTGGTCTACTGCGCCGCCACGGGCTACGGACAAAGCGGCCCCTACTCAGACTGGGTGGGTCACGATCTCAACTACTTGGCGGTGGGCGGCTTCTTAAGCACGAGTGAACGCAACGCGTGGGGCGTGCCGTCTCTGCCGGGCTCGACAATCGCCGACGCGGCGGGCGGTGGACTTCACGCCGCGATGGCCATCATGGCCGCGCTGCTGCGTCGTGCCAACACCGGTACCGGCTCGTACCTCGACGTTGCGGCGACCGAGGGGGTCCTGGGTCTCATGGCGATGAACATCGACGAGAACCTCGCCACTGGCGTCGTCCCCGGCCCCGGACACGGCGTGTTAACTGGGCGCTACGCGTGTTACGGCGTCTACGAATGCGCCGACGAGAAGTTTGTAGCGCTGGGCGCCATCGAAACGAAGTTCTTCGCCAACCTATGCCGAGAGTTAGATCTTTCAGAGTGGGCGAGCAAACAGTACGACGACGACGCGCAGGTACAACTGGCCCAAGTGTTACGTTCCGCGTTTAGTCAACGACCGCGCGACGAATGGGTGGCGCTGCTCGCCGCCAAGGAAACCTGTGTGTCGCCCGCGCTCTCCGTCGATGAATTCTCCAGTGATCCCCAAGTTGCCGCGAGGAATTTGCTGACCGAGGCGGTACAGCCCGGTCGCGAGCCTTTCGCACAACTAAGTACGGTGTGGGCCGGTTCTGTTCCTCCAGAAAATCCCGTTGTTCTGGAGGAAGAAGAAGCGAGCGTCGCCGTACGATTACTGCACGAACTCAACTATTCGCAGTCTCAGATCGACGACCTGCTCGCGCGCGGCGTAGTTGAGTAAGTAGTCAGCAAGCGGCGAGTCACGACTGCGTCATTGATCGATATGCAATGAACGCTTGGTCTTAACCGAGTCGCTCGATAATCGTGACGTTGGCCTGACCGCCGCCTTCGCACATTGTCTGTAATCCGAATCGTCCACCGCTGCGCTCGAGTTCGTGCAGTAACGTGGTCATGAGTCGTGTGCCGGTGGCGCCGAGCGGGTGTCCAAGCGCAATCGCACCACCGTTGACGTTGACCTTGTCAAAGTTCGCGCCTGTCTCCTTCTGCCACGCCAAGACCACCGACGCGAAGGCCTCGTTGATCTCAATGACGTCCATGTCGCCAAGCGACATGCCGGTTCGACCAAGCGCGTACGCCGTCGCGGGAATCGGCGCGGTGAGCATGAGAATGGGGTCGGCGCCACGAGCAGACAGATGATGAATCCGCGCGCGAGGTGTGAGACCGTACTTGGTAATTGCGTCCTTCGACGCCACCAGGACCGCGGATGCACCGTCGCTAATTTGACTCGAGACTGCAGCCGTCAATCGTCCACCTTCGGTCAGCGTAGGTAGGGTCGCCATCCTCTCCAGTGACGTCTCGCGTCGCGGGCACTCATCGACCTTCACATCGCCGATCGCGACGATCTCTCGTTCGAAGCGACCCTCGTCAATGGCTGCGACGGCACGACGATGACTCTCGAGCGCGAACTCTTCCATCTCCAATCGGCTGATATTCCACTTCTCGGCAATGAGCTGCGCGGCGTTGAACTGGTTCACCGGCTCGTCGCCGTAACGTTTGCGCCATCCCACCGACCCGCTGAAGGGATCAGTGAAACCGTACGGCTCGCCCGCGGTCATCGCGGCCGATATTGGAATCTGACTCATGTTCTGTACGCCGCCAGCCACGACCAAATCGGCCGTGCCGCTCATGACCGCCTGCGCGGCGAAGTGGACCGCCTGTTGTGAGGACCCACACTGGCGGTCAATGGTGACACCGGGCACATCTTCACTAAAACCGGCCGCCAACCAACACGTCCTCGCGATGTCACCGGCTTGGGGACCGATTGCGTCGACACAGCCCATGACGACGTCATCAATCAAGTTAGGATCGACACCCGAGCGTTCAATAAGGGCCGTGAGCACGGCGGCTCCCAGATCAGCCGGGTGTACGTGAGCCAGCGTCCCACCACGTCTGCCGACGGGGCTACGCACCGCTTCGACGATGTATGCCTCAGCCATAAATTCTCCTCGTTACTTTCTCAGCTCGCACCGCGAACCACGCGGGCCATCGTGTGACGTTGCTGTCCAGGATCGCACTAGGAATCCTTGCTTTCATGACGCTGTAAAGCGTAAAGGAAGCTGGGAATCTCTCCGCCGCCGTCGACGTAGATGTTCGCGCCCGTCACGTACGAGGCCTGCGACGAGGCCAGCATCGTGCAGACGGCCGCGATCTCATGGGGCTCCACGAGTCGTCCCAGCGGTATCGTCTTCGATACGGCTTCGACAGACGTATATCTTTCGGCCGCGTCCTCGGTCTTAATGAGCCCCGGACTAATACAGTTCACCCTCACTTTGGGGGCCCACTCGATCGCGAGCGATTGGGTCAAGACGACGAGCCCCGCCTTGGACGCGTTGTACGCGGCGGTACCGGGCGGCGGGCGCAACGACGCAACGCTACCGATATTAAGGATCACCCCTCCACCAGCCTGGGTCTGCATAACTTCGTTCGCACGCTGGGCCACGATGAAGGGTGCGATCAGATTGAGTTCCACAACTTTGGTGAAGGACTTAGGGCTAATTGAACCCGCCGTGTTATAGCCAGACCCTCCGGCGTTGTTGACGACGACGTCCAAAAAGCCGAAGCGCTCAATTATCTGGCTGATCAACGCGTCGACTTCTTCGGGCCGGCGAACGTCACAGGCCAGGAAAAGCGGCGAGTCCGCTCTGTCGTCGGTCTCATCGGGCGGTGTTCGTCCGCACACCACGACGTCGGCGCCAGTCGCCAGGAAGGCTTGGGCAATCGCGTTACCGAGACCGCGCGAGCCCCCGGTCACCAACACCACGGGGCGACGTTGATCGATCGACTCCACTTGGTCCGTCATCGCACTCCCCTGTCAGCCGTCGCCACCTGGCGAAGGCCATAAAGTTTACGGGCCGTGCTCGAGTTGGTCCACGTACAAGCGGATATACCGTTCACATACTCATCTTGCGTGCTAACGATCACAACGCTTCGGCGCGAAACAGGGTCGCCGCCGGAGTGTGCCGGTCGCTCACTCGGGAGCCTTGGCCTCGCCCGTCACGTCGTCGTCGAGCTTCGCCGATCCGAAGTAGGCCTCTTTGAGCACGTCAAGGTCGACGAGCTCACTCGCGGGTGCGTCAAGAATTACCCGGCCGATATCGAGCACCACCACGTGGTCCGCAACGTCAATGGCTGCTTCGACTTGCTGTTCCACGAGAAGGATTCCCATGCCCGCCTTCTTGAGGGTCACCAAGATAGCCATCACTTCATCGACGATCGACGGCGCCAAACCGCCCGAGGGTTCGTCGAGCATCAGGAGTGACGGCTCGGCCATCAGCGCCTGGCCGATGGCCACCATTTGTTGTTGACCTCCCGACAATTGGCCGACTACCACTTTCTGTCGTTCGCCGAGCGCCGGGAAGATGTCGTAAATGCGAACCAACTTGTCGGGCAACTTGCGACGCCCGATGCCCAGCGTGTAGCCACCGAGGAAGAGGTTCTCTTGAACGGTCAGGCGACGAAAGACGCGCTTACCGTCCTGCACGAGCCCCATCCCCAATCCAACCCTACGGTGAGCTGGCAGCGATGAGATGTCGTCGCCCCTGTAACTAATACTGCCTTTGCCGACTTTGTTCAGTCCGGCGATCGCACGCAACAAGGTGGTTTTGCCCGCACCGTTGCGTCCAAGAACAGCGGTCAACTCGCCGGTGTTCACGCTCAACGACACGTCCCACACGGCGCGGATGTCGCCGTAACCGGTCGCGAGGTTCTTCACATCCAGCAGGGGCGCGGCGGGAGACTGGCTCTGATCACTCATCGTTGCGGTCCCGTCGTGTCGGCCTCAATCGCGGCGGCGGCGGCGTCAACATCTTTCACGCCCAGGTACTCGCGCAACACGCGGGGATCGACTTCAATGTCCGCGGGCGTACCCGACGCGATGATCTCACCCTGCGCCAGCACGTGAATGGTGTCGGCGAGTGAGAGCACTAGTCGGAAATTGTGCTCGACCAAGATCACGGTGCCACCCGCGTCGCGCACTCGCCTGATCAACATGGCGAGACGCGCGACCTCGTCCTCGTCGAGTCCCGATGCCGATTCGTCGAGCAGAAGCACGCGCGGCTTGGAGACCAGCGCCCTGGCGATCTCGAGCATTCTCCGGGTCCCGAGAGGTAACGAGTCGGCCTGCTCGTGCGCGAGGTCGGTGAGACCAACTATGTCGAGGATCTCGGCCACTTGCTCCTGGTCGTGCGAGTGCACTTTCCAGTACCGAGGAAAGCGCAGCGCGGCGGCAGCAATAGACACGCGTTCAGGTGAATAGCGTCCCGAGAGCACCACCTCCGCGACCGTGATGCCCGCGGGGATGACCGGCGTCTGGAACGTTCGCGCGAGGCCCAGATTCGCAATCTGATACGAACGACGATGATCCAATTGGACGCCATCAAGATCGATCGTGCCGGCGTCGGTTGGGTAGAAACCGCAGATCATGTTGAGCAGCGTTGTTTTGCCCGACCCATTCGGTCCAATGAGCGCCGTGACCTTGCCGGCTTCAGCATCAAGGTCCACGTCGCGCAGCGCTACGTTGCCACCGAATGATTTCGATACACCCTTGACGGAAAGCTTCGCGCCGGCCATTGCCGGAAAATGAAACTCGGTTGACGCAGCGTGCTTGGTACGCGTCGCGCGCTCGCCCTTTAACACGTAGCGCTTCCACGCGTTGTTGGCCAAGCCACTCACCCCGTTGGCGAGCAGCACGCCACCGACGATCAAGAGGATGCCATAGAAGATAAGCGCGTCTTGCTGGAATGAGGTCGACACGCTCGGGCCCAGTTGCATGATGACTGCACCGAAGACCGCGCCGTACACACTCGTAGCCCCACCCAAGATTGAGGCCGCAAGAATTGATATCGCGAGCGCAAACGAGAATGTTTCGGGTGATACGTAGTGGTCGAGGTTGGCGAACAATGCGCCCGCGATGCCGGCCGGAACAGCGCCTAGTGCGTAAGCGAGCAATTTTGTTCGAAAGACCGAGATGCCCAATGACGACGCGAGCACCGGACTCTGACGCATGACGCGCAGCGCAATACCGTGTCGCGACGTCACGAGATTCCGCATGAACGCGAGCCAAAAGATGACTGACAGCACCACCACGAGGTAGTAGCCGTAGTTCGTGAGCGCCACGCCGAAGAACGTGCCGTTCTCAATCCCGACGGCACCCACCATGCCTCCGGTCGCGCCGGGGAAAATGTTGGCGATGTCCGGGATCAGCAACACCAGGAAGAATGAGGTCATTGCGAGTGACCAGCTGCCGAGACGCAACCCAGGAATCCCCGTGAGCAGCCCGACGACGAGTGCGGCAGCGACCGCCGCGACGATCTGCAGGACGATGTCCGTCGAACCATGTTCGCCCATGTAGGCAGCCACGTACGCACCGGTCGCGTAGATCGCGGGTTGGCCCAGGGCGAGTTCGCCCGCGTAGCCGAGGCTCAGATTAAGGCCGCTGACCAAGAGGGTGAGAAAGCCAATGAGCAAGACCTGGCGCTGGTTGGTGACACTCAAGCCCAACTGCGGCAACAACACAATGACAATCGCCGCGATCAGGGGCAGGGTAAACGAGGGAACAGACTTCAGTCGAGTGGAAAGTGTGTTCATCAGACGGCCCGCTCACGGGCCTTGCCAAAGAGGCCGTTGGGCCGTAGCAACAGCACGGCGAGCAAGATCACGAACACGATGACGTCGGGGTAGTTGGAATTCATGTAGCGCGCCGTGAACTCTTCCGCGAAGCCCACGACGAAGCCACCAATGAGCCCTCCAGGAAGACTTCCGAATCCCCCGATGGCGAGTGCGACGAAACCGTAGAGCGCGATCGCCGAGGCGAGGCCCGCCGCGGCAAAGGTTTGCGGCCCGATGATCGGACCCAGAAGACCAGCCAGCAATCCCGAAAACGCGAACGCACCCAAGGCGAGTCGCCGCACGTTCACGCCCCTCAGCAGTGCGGACTCGCGGTTCTCCGCGATGGCGAGCATCGCCAGACCGATCATCGTGCGCTTACTGAGGAGCATAAGAAGTATGACGACCACAACCGTGGTGGCGATGATCACAATTTCGTCGGGCAGGACACGTCCACCGAACACGGTCACGGTCTGGTTCGACGCAAAGTACGGGACCGAAAGTGGACTGGGTCCCCAAATTCGCTGAGCGGCGCCATTGATTAACGTGGCCACGCCCACCGTGGTCACTAATTGTGCTTCGGCCAGACGCACCGGCCGAATCGCGATCCGTTCTTCGAGCGCCGCAGCGAGGAACACCACAACACCGGCGAATAAAAAGACGACGATGATCGGCCACTTGAGTACGACCAATCCCGCGTAGGCAAGGAACACGCCCAGCATCATGAGTTGGGCGTGGGCGAAGTTAAAGACCCCAGAGGCAGTGAAGACAACGTTGTAACCCGTGGCGACCAACGCATACACCGCACCGATGGTCAACGACGACCAGATAAGCGTCATCATGAGCAGGTGCCGCGATTCGAGCGAAGTGTCTGTACGCGGGGCACGGGCGCGGCGTTGACGTGCAGCCAACGGGCGCGATTCTTCTGGAGCTGCGTGCGATCTTGTTCGAGCATCTCTTGCAGAATATCTTGACCAAGTTGATACGTACGTAGGGAAAACGATGAATCCGAGTCGGTGACGAGAGGGCACTGACTGGTGACCACTTTGGAACTCCAATTCTCATTCAGGCTCGTCGGGGTGACGGGACTCGTGCGCGTGCGTAAAGACTGCGGCACTTTCCCTACCCCCGCGAGTTCGAAGTTGGTACTAACAGAGACACAACGTAACCGGCCGTCGGGGCTGACATTTTCTTGTCGCCCCGACGGCCGTTCACGTTAGATTCTCAAACTTTGATTCGTTAACCCGCGCTCGGAGCGTCGTACTGGCCGTCGACCAGAAGCGATGGCGTAGCGAAGTTGAAGGCCGATGGTGGCTCATTCGGCGCGTGGACGGTGGTGTTGAAGTGATACTGCGCGAACACACCAGTTGCCGCAGAGTTCTCCTTCAGATGCGTCAGCGCCTTAGTGATGGCCGCTGGCTTCAAGGAGTCCGCCTGCTTAGCCGCAGCCGCCAAGAGCATCACCGAGTCATACTGGTAACCAAAAATCAATGACGATGGGTCATTGTTATTCGAGTACCGGTTGATGTTGGCGATCATCGTCTTCAAGTTGGCGCTCTCTTTGGCAGCGTAGACGGTGCTCTGGAACACGAGGACCTTCAAGTTCGCCACGTCAGGGGTGCCCAAAAGTCCGCCCTGTGATGGCGGAACACCGATGACTTCAGACGACGCCGCAACCGCGGTGTCACCGAGGATCGGAACGTTCCAGCCAACCTTGTTGATGTCCTGGAGCACGTAGCCCACGACCGATCCGTAGCCCTCGAAGAGCAGGTAGGAGGGGTTGAGTGCCTGGAGTGCAAGTACCTGTGGCGTCGCGTCAATGGCGGTGTCCTGGTAGCTCTGAATCCCGACAACCTTCACGCCGTCTGCCAGGCAGTCCGTGTTGATCATGGCCGAGAGGCTGCTGCCGTAGGGGTCGACACCGTAAATGATGCCGACACTCGTGCCGCCGTGCGCCTTCACGTAGGGGCAGAAGGCCGCTGCGTAGTTGGCGGTCGACGGACTCATGTCAAAGTTGTACGGGAAGTCCTTGGCAATCGGCGACGTCGCGGTTGGTCCAATGTTGAACGTAATCACTTTTGCCGTATTGGCAACCGGAAGAACAGCGGCTGCCGTGGGGGCTGGGCCGCCGTTGATGTAGGCGAGAGGCTTGTGAGAACCGTTGATCGCGCCTTCAAGTTCGGTCACTGCGGTCGTGGGGTCGTTGGCGTCGTCTTCATAGGTGACGTCAACCTTGTGGCCAAGGATTCCGCCACGAAGATTAAGAACACGGACGGCGGCTTTGACCGCGTCAACAGTCATTTCGGCGTTGGCAACGAGGCCAACTGCGCTAATTGGGGTTGTCACGAGGATCTGAACGGGAGCTTTTGAACCGCTCGCGCCCGCCGGTGCCGAAGCCATCGCAAATGGGACGGAAATCCCTGCCAAAACGAAGGCAGCACTTGCGCCCATCGTTAACCATTTCAATCTCATTATTTTCCCCCTTGAGGTTATCGCTAGCCGAGCAAGCGCTTGGCTGACCAGATGATATCGGAGGCATGCCCACCTGTCAAGGCAGCCCCAGCCAATTAAAACATAGGAAACTGGTCAGTTGTATTCACTTACCGGTCAGTTGAAATAGCACCTTTTGCACCGGTCTGAGCCCCTAAATCCGAGATTTTTCGCCACTTCAAAGATTTGGAACAGACTACGACGAATCAGATTTCCAGCCAATCGGCGATCCGGGAGACGTGAAAGTCGCTGTCTCCCCAATCCTCGCAGCGCGCCCAAGCTCGCTTGGCGAAGTGGTGCAGGTCGTATTCAACGGTGTACCCCATCGCACCGTGACATTGGATCGACGTTTTCGCGACCTGGCGTGCGGCGTCAGTGGCGAGTGACTTGGCCATTGACACGTGCCAGCTGGCATCGACGTCACCGCTCGACATCGAGACCGCCGCGCGCCAGACTGCGGGTCGCGCGAACTCAATGGCGATGAGTGCGTTGGCGAGGGCGTGCTTGACGGCCTGGAAACTGCCAATCGGCACTCCGAACTGTTCGCGCGTCAGCACGTACGACTTCGTCATGTCGAGCATCCGCGAACTTAATCCCACGAGTTCGGCGGCCGCGGCCAACGTTGCGCGCTCGCGAGCTCTCGAGAGTCCATCTTGTGAAAGGGCGACCGGTGCAACGTTCACCTCAACTTCTCCCGCTCGGCGCGATAAGTCAACCGTCGCCAGGGGCGTGACGGCTACCTCTCCACGAAGAGCCAGACCCAATTCGCCGTCACGCATCAAGATGAACGCGTCACTCACTTGCGCGTAGGCAACGTGACCCTCCCCCTCGTCGTACGCCACCAGGGCAGTACCCTTCAGCACCTCGTCGAGCAACGCCTCCTGGCCGGGCGTCTCGGCCAGGAGTGGCGCCGCGAGGGCGATGGTTTCACCGAGCGGTCCGGGTGCGGCCACGTAACCAAGTTCTTCGAGGGCCACGACGAGGAAGAGTTCATCAAACCCGAGCCCGCCCTGCGCTTCGGGGACGAGAAGTCCAAGAACACCCATGTCGCCCAGCAGCTTCGAGAGCTCACGCACTCGTTGGTCGCCCTCGCGCGAAGCGGCAACGTGCAGGAGCTCCGCGGGACAACTGGACCGTAAAGCCGCGCGCAATCCTTCTTGAATTGCGAGCACGTCGTCGGAGAGGGAGAACTTCATGAGCGTGGCAGCCCCAGCATTCGTTCGGCAATGAGATTTCGCTGAATCTCATTCGTGCCGGCATAGATGGGGCCGCCCAGCGAGAACATGAACGCTTTGCTCCACGGGCCGTCGAGCTCCGCGTCAGCACCGAGTATTGCGAGCGCGGTCTCTTGAATCTCGACGTCCAGTTCACTCCAGAAGACTTTGTTGAGACTCGATTCCGCGTCGCGCACTGAGCCATCAATCATGCGAGAGACCTGAGCCACGGTGAACAGTCGGTACGCCTCCGCGCCGATCCACGCGCCGGCAATTCGGTGGCGCAGTTGCTCAGTGAGGTCGTCAGTACCTCGTGCGAGCAGACGTAACCGCTCGACGCTGGCCGTGAAACGACCCGGGGAGCGAAGCGTGAGACCACGTTCCGAACTGGTGGTCGACATGGCAATTCGCCAACCTTGACCAACGTCGCCGAGGACCCCGTGATCGGGCACGAAGACGTCGTCAAAAAACACATCCGCGAAACCCTCGTCGCCATCCAGGCGACCAAAACCCCGAACGGTCACACCCGGCGTATCGAGCGGGACCAAGAAATACGTGAGGCCGCGATGACGCGCGCTCTCCGGGTCACTACGAAAGAGACCGAAAAGGTGCGTGCAAAACGCCCCGCGTGTCGTCCACGTTTTCTGACCAGTAAGACGCCACCCGGCTGCGGCCTCATCGCGATCAGCGCGGCTGGTGATCGAGGCCAGGTCACTTCCTGATCCGGGTTCGGACCAGCCCTGGCACCACGTTTGCTCACCCGAGGCCATGGAGAGGAGGTACTCGTCCTGCTGTTCAATGGTCGCGAAGGCAAAAATCGAAGGCGCAAGGAGAAAGATTCCGTTCTGGGTAACACGCTGGGGTCCGCCCGCGCGGTAGTACTCCTCTTCAAAAATGAGCCACTCCCACACCGTGGCGTCTCGGCCGCCGTACTTTTCGGGCCAGGACACGACCGACCACCGTGCGTCAAAAAGTTGCTTCTCCCACAAGAGGTGGCGCGCGAAACCCTCACGCGTGTCGCCTGAGGGGAGCTCGTGCTCCGGGACGTTCTGCTCCAACCAGGCTCGTGCGCCGGCTCGGAATGCCGCCTCGCTGGGGGAGTCTGTGAGATCCATACGTTCCTTTAGTTTGCTCGCACGTGGAGAATTCGGTAGTCGACAGCAGTACTAACGCGGTGTTCGTTGTGGCCAAAGGACATCACGAAGGTCTCAGATCGGCAAACCAATCAAGCGCTCGCTTGAAATTGTATTGTCCGTTCCCCACGTCGTCAACTTGGCTGCGCGCTCGCGCCGAAGAAAATGCTTTCAGTGGGAGTTCGAACGCGAGCGTCCGTCAGCCTTGACCTCTAGAAAGTCAAGGTCAATGCCCGGAGCCACAAAGCCACGCAGAAAGATTCGACAGCAGTCCTCCGCGAGGGCGGCGTAGTCGTACTTGTCCGAGGACTTGAACCAGCGCACCGTGAGCCAGATCGAGTCGCGCAGCAAGTGGTACACCAGCCACGTCGGCACGTCCGAACGAAGTGTGCCGCTGCTCACGCCCGCATCGAGAACCTTCAACCAGACCGTGCGCACTTCGTTGGCCTTTTCTTGCACGTGGCCGAACCGAGGTGAATTAAGAATGTAGTTGACGTCGTTCTGATAGATCTCCGCCGCGTGCATGTGGGTTGCCGTTGATTCCAGCGATGCGTGCACCAAGCCCCGCAATTGTTCGATGGCGCCACTCTTGTCCTTGAGTACTTCGGCGTACCTCTCGGTGAGGTCGTTGAGGAAACTGACCATGATCTCGTCGACGATCGCGTCCTTGGAAGGGAAGTAGTGGTACAAACTCCCCGAAAGAATGCCGGCTGCTTCGCCGATCTCGCGCACCGTGGTCGCACTTATGCTCGATTGCGCGAAGAACTCGGCCGCCACTTCGACAATGCGCAATCTGCGGTCCTGGGTAACCTCGGGTTCTTCCGTGGTCTTAGCCATCGTGCTGTACTCCAACTGTTGGATTATTGATATTCCTCAAGCCACTTCACTTTTAGTCTTTGAAACTAGTGCGTCAGAGCTGCCAGGCCATGTTAGGACCTTAAATCTGCCCGTCGAGATCCGGTTTTGGTCCCCACTGCGCCTTTTGGCCTTCGCCTGGCCACCAACTTGATCGCATCGAATCGTCGATACGACGAGCGGGGAGACCGCCACCGACGTCACTCGTGAACCAGGCCCTCAATGCGTGCGAGGCACTCAAGCGCCTCGCGAATGATTTCATCGATCAGATCGGACACGGAGATTAATTCCTCGATGACCCCGACGACCTGTCCCGTGGGCAATATCCCGGCGTCCTCTCGTCCGTCCACGAGCGCCGCCTTCGTGAGCATGGGGGCGTTCGCCGCCATCACCACTTGGCTCCACGAAAGGTTCGAATCATGATGCATCGACACGCCGCTCTTCATGAGGCGCCCGAAAGAGGCGTCACCCAACTTGCGAAAGGCAATCGCCGAGCGCAGGGCGCCAATGGCGCGAAAGAGACCCGATGTCCTCTCGAGTCGGTCAATGACCGGCGTACGAATCACACGTTGTGGCCGGCCGTCGATGGATTTGGTCACGACCGTGTCAAAGACGCCGGTTTGTAGGTAGCGCAATTTGACCGCGT
>Ga0182030_10018451_pt1 | contig 13372 bp, 23 predicted proteins | sample 812S3MmetaG_FD_121299 | JGI IMG/M metagenome (GOLD analysis project Ga0182030, IMG submission 121299) | Permafrost microbial communities from Stordalen Mire, Sweden - 812S3M metaG (Illumina Assembly) | ecosystem: Environmental > Terrestrial > Soil > Wetlands > Permafrost | place: Sweden... | reverse complement strand
TTCAGATGTGGAGTTAGTATATATAGGGCAATATCATGAGCCAAGCAATAGTAAAGTTTACAAGTAATAAAATAGAGTTTATCTCTAAGGTTGCTGTATTTACCGATACTTTAATGGGTTTAATGAGTGCCGGTATTCAGGCTAGGATTATAACCAGTGGTCAAGTGCCATTTTTACCAAAATCAACTAAGTGGGCTCAGCGTGGTGCTTTAAGAAGTTCTATAAGATCAGTTAGGTTGTCGGTTGGTCATTATGCTGTAACTGCTGGAACTGGCTCACCGGCTGCTGCTTATGCTGCTGCTCAAGAAGCTGGAATGACTAGAGGTCATCCAATGAAAAACTACTCAACTGCCGGAACTGGTCCACATTGGTTTGAAGAAGCTATTGATACAACTATTTTGAACTCAGACCAATATGTAGACGCTGCTAAGCGAATAGCAGGGTTAGGGGATGAAATATAATGCCCCCTGCACCACAAAACGCCAATCCTAATGCTTGGGTAGCTGATGAAGTTGCTAATCTGATTGCCGGTGCATTACAGCTTACAATGGGTACAAATATGTTTGTTGGTGAATACCCTGAAGCCGGTGTTAATGGAGTGCCAATAGATGATGGTTTATATCTTGTAGAATTAGTTGGTCCACCAGCTAATCAAGAGATTGATACTGAAACCCATGTTTTTGATTTATGGTCTAGCTCAAATAGTACAAATACTGCCTATTCATTATTGCATGGTGCTTATGATATACTTGAGAGGAAAGCTAATTATGCTTTAGTAAATTGGTATGTTTACTTATCTTTTACAAATAGTACAATAAGAGATGAGGGCAGAGGTAAAGAGGGTAACAAGCTCTTTTCACTCGGTTTTACACTAATTTGCCGAAACTTAAATAATATCTCATAGGGGGATTTACAAAATGAATATACAAAACTTAAGGATGGGTGTATGTAGTCTTACTTTCAATGGTACAGACTGTGGACATACGCTAGGTGGTATTAAAGTAACTATCACTAGAAAATTAACTGATCTAAAAGCTGACAAATATGGTGACAGCCCCATTGACAAAATCCTAACGGATGTTGAGTTGGTGGTTGCAACTAAGGTTGCAGAGCCGGTAGTAAGTCTTATTAAAGAAGCTATGCCTGAGGGTGCTTATTTAAGTGGTGTCGCTGGCACTCGCTTGGGTATTGCTGCCGGTGAGGGTGCTTCAATGAGAGCAAGTGCTGCTGTTTTGACACTTCACCCATTATCTAAAGCTGCAACTGATTTTTCAGAAGACTTTACTGTTTACTTGGCTGTACCAACAGCAAGTCCAGTAGTCAATTATGATGTTGCTGGACAAAGAGTATTTGATCTTGAGTTCAGTGGTCTTGTCTCAGAAGCTTATGTTGCTGGACAAAGACTTGGACATATTGGACCTGTAAATATCAGCTAGTAATTTAAGGAGTGATGACATGGTTACAGAAAAAGATGATATTCTACTAGACTTAGACGCACTCGCACCCCCTAAAGTGCAGGTCAAGTTTAATGGTAAAACAATAAAGATAGTGCCACCTGATCTACCAGCTTATGCTAAGATTATCGCTCTATCTGAAGAAATGAAAAAAGATAAATCAAACTTTACGGCAGTTACAGTTACTTATCAGAAAATGGAAACTCTTGTTAAGGAGTTAATCCCTGAAGTCAAAGAAGATACGCTTAACTTTGCTCAAATTAGCTCACTGTTCAAACTACTTAGTGAAATAGGTGCACCATCTGATAAGGCTATTGCCAAGTTGAAAGCACAAGGTATAAACCTAAAACCGAGTAAACAAAGCCCAAAAGTTTCAGCCTCTTAAGGGCTGTAGCCCGATTTTTGAGGCTATACCCCAACTTCAAGATAGATGATTTACTGCACATGCCAAGTGTGACTTTTTTTGCATTATTAAGTGAGGGTAGTAAGCTTGAAGTGATAGAAATGAAAAAGCTCTTAATGGTTGCAAGCTTTACTTCATTTGATGAAGATAAAAGAAAAGAAATACTTGACAGCCTTATATTACCGGAAGATGTTTTAAGTGATATACTAGAAAGTGAAAACCCTGATGACATAAACACGCTTAAGGAAGCTTTAGAAAATGCCAACTAATCTCGGTGAACTAGTCTACACATTAACCCTCAATGACGCTGGATTTGCAGATCAGGTGAGTGCTGCTGACGATCAAATGACCGGTCTTGCCGATACTGCCGAAACAACAGGTGCTAGTTTTGTCTCTTTAGGTGATAGTGCTGATGACGCTGCTGCTAATCTAGCAATTTTACAAAAAGCTGCTGTTGGTGCAGTTGGTGATATTACAGTTCTAGGTGATGAAACTGCTGGAACTGCTGACATTGTTGTATCTTCAAGTGCTGAAATGGGTGCAGCAGTTGAGGGCTCATCAAAGTCTATGATTGCAAGCTTTGCCCCATTATTGGTTGCTCTAGGTGCTTATGAAGCTATTAAATCTGCTCTCAGTGAAAGTAACCAAATACAGGCTGCACAAGTTCAAATAGCTGCCGGTCTTAAATCTACTGGTGACGCTTCTGGTGAAACAATGAACTCACTTATGGCTTTGGCTACTCAGCAAGAAAAAACAACTGATTTTTCAAAAGCTCAAGTTTTGAGTGCAGAAAGTCTTGGATTAACCTATACCAATATAGGTAAAACTGTATTCCCTCAAACAGTAGTAGCTGCTGAGAATATATCTCAGAAGTTTGGGGTTGCTTTGCCTAATGCCATGAAGATTGTCGGTAAAGCTATGGAAGACCCTGCAAAGGGCATGGCAAAACTACAAAGATATATTGGCACATTAAATACTGCTCAGACAGATCAAATAAAATCAATGGAAGCTTCCGGCAATACAGTGGGTGCTCAGACAGCTTTATTGCAAGACTTAGCCGATAAAACAGGTGGAAGTGCTACTGCTGCAACAGAAACCCTTGCAGGTAAATATAAAGAGCTCAAGAATGAAGCTATTGATAAAGTAAGTACCTCAATAGAGACACTATCTAAGTGGATTGATAAGCATATAAAATTAGTTACAACATTAGCCGGTGTGATTGTTCCTCTTGTGGCAGGTATATTAGCCATAGTTACAGCAGTCAAAATATGGACAACAGTAGTAGAGATATTTAATGCAATCTCTGATATGAACCCATTCTTGTTAGCCATCACAGCAATAGCTTTAATAGCAATAGAAGTTGTTACTCACTGGAATGATGTTAAGCAATGGTTTAATGATTTCTGGTCTTGGATTAAGGGCGTATTTGATGACATTGTAGGCTTTGTAAAAACTAATTGGGAGTTATTAGCTGCTATTTTGATACGGCCATTAGCACCGGTATTGATAATATGGAGAGAGTTCCATGATCAGATTATTGGCTTTTTTGAAGATATATGGTCAAGCATTAAGGGTATTGTCAGTGAGATAGCCACAGTTTTAAGTGGTGCTTTCAAAGACGCTTTCAATGCAATCATAGGTCTTTGGGATGACACAATGGGTAAGCTATTTCATGGTCAAAAAATTAGTGTTGGTCCGGTACACTTTGATCTACCAGATTTGAACATTCCTAAAATGGCAGATGGTGGTATTGTCAATTCTGCAACCTTAGCTTTAATTGGTGAAGCCGGACCTGAGGCAGTTGTACCTCTTGGCAAAGGTGGTGCTGGCATGGGTACAAACTATAATTTTGCTGCCGGCTCAGTTGTATTATCAACCAAAGAAGCAGTTGATGAGTTCTTTAGCATTGGCAATCGCAACACTCAACTAGAGCAAGGTGGTATGAGCCCACTTGCCGGAACAGCAGGGGTGTAAAATGGTAAATGCTGTCTCATATTGGGCTACATTCAACAATGTGCAGCTTAATACAATCCCAAACCTACAGATTTATAGTATTATGCCCTATAATCCCAACCGGTCACTAAACATTTTGCAACTAGCAAGAATATCTGCTAGAAAATTGAGCTCAGCTTTTTATGATAGTAGGCAGATTTATATATCTTTAGTCATAAATGCAGGTAGCAGAATTGCTTTAGATCAAGCACTTGATAGCTTAAATGCTATTTTGCAAGGTACTGAGCAAACACTTGTTATTTCTCAGTCTGGTACTTCTAGGCAATATACAGCTACTTTTGCCGGTCCACCTACAGTGAACAATCCTAGTGTTGGGGACTCTGGTGTCGCTGCACCTCAGGGTGGTTATTATGATATAACACTGACTTTTGAATGTTCAGACAGCTTTGGCTATGACACTGTTTATACTCCGATATATAACCTAGCAAATCAATCTGGTGGCAGTCTAACTTACCCATATAATCAAGGTGGAAGTGCTGATACTCAGGCACCATTTATTCAAATACAATATACAGGGGGTGGGCTTGGTGCAGGAACAGTAGTAATCGGTAATCAATCCACCGGACAGGCTGTCTCAATAACTAGAACTTGGGCTCTAAACGATATTATTCAGATAAATCCACAAGCAAATACAGTTCAAGTTAATGGAGTTGATACTGCTTTCTCTGGTGCAATACCTTTCTTTGGTCTTGGTGCTCAAACTATTTACTACACCGATACCATGACAACTAGATTATTCAAGATATTTGCTTATGTTTATAATAAATGGGTTTAGATCATGCCAACAAATACACTTCTACAAAAGACTTATCAATATAAAGTTTACAATGCTCTTGGTGGTTATCTAGGGCTATTACCCTATGTAACCAGTGACTTTGCTTATAATCAGAATATAAATACTGCCGGCTCACAACTTCAGATAACAGTTGGGGTAAGTGCTGATACAGCCCAACTACCAAATACACCACTACTAGATGAAACTGGTAATAACATATTAGATGAAAATAGTAACCCAATTTATGATGAGAGAGTAAGTGATCTGGTTGGCTCTGGTAACTCAAACTCTTTAATACAATGTAATAACCAGATTAAAATATATGAATACTCAAATTATTACCCAAATGGTTTATTAGTTTTTAGTGGCTATATGTCCAAATGGAAGACTACTTTTGGCTCATCTGACAATATCATAATTACTTGCCTAACCAACGGACAGGATTTAAGCAACTTTCTAGTAGCTTCTGGTGATACATCTTATATTACCCAAGCAACTGATACAGGTAATAATTTTGGCTCTGGTTTAATTGACTTTAATAAGGGTGGAGATTATCAATGGGTTGATCAGACATTTACTGTACCAGACGCTAGTGTTTTAATTGGTGGCATATCTGTGGAATTAACAACTCCTGAAGCTGGCACATTAACAGTTATGCTCTATCGAATGGTAGGTTTAGTACCTAATGAAGTTACTGACACCCTAATAATTACTGTTAATGTATCACTTGGAGTTCTAGCAACTAAGACTGTTCAAAAAGTATCTTTTACACCTGCACCAACTTTGAATAGTGGAATTACTTATTATTTTAGAGTTATGTGGTCTAATACAAGTGGTGATCAAACTTTGGCTGGCATTTATGCTAGTAGCTCTGACCCTTATACCGGTGGATTAGTTTATACAAACTTCACCACCAATGGAACTCCGGCAGGGGCAACTCTTCAAAGTGGCTACAGTTTATATTTTGTTATTTATAAGCATGGTGGCAATGTGACCGGTACTTATACCAATGATGACCCAAGCTTTATGATTTCAGATATATTGAGTAATTATACTTCACAGGGTGGACTTGTTGCTCAACCTGCTGGTGGTTATTCAAATACCAATGTTGTAACAAGCTATACATTCAAAGTGCAGAGTATTTTACAGGCTATTCAGGCTATTCTACTACTTGCACCTGCTAATTGGTATTGGTATGTAGATCCTGCAACTTCTATACTTCAATTTGCTTCTGCACATCTGGTAGCTGATATTACATTTATAAAAGGTAGGCATTTTAATGAACTTGATCTTGAGGCAACTAGAGAGGGCATTGCTAATACTGCCTACTTTACTGGTGGTGATGATGGAACTGGAACAAGTACAAATATCTTTGTCAAAGAGCAGGTATCACTAAATGGCAACAGAACTGGTCTTGCACTTCTATCTGACAACCGAGTAAATAGTACAACCGGTGGGGTAGCTGTTGCTAGACAAATTGCCTCAGGTTATCTAACTCAAAACTCTGCCGAAACTTATGTTACTAATGTAACCATCCAAGACGGAACAATGGACACTAATTTATTAAAGCTTGGTTTAGTTTGTGGCTTTTCTGGTTTTGGTACATTTATGGACAAAATGTTACTTCAAATAGTTGGTATTAACAAACAACCAGATCAGGTAATCTTACAGCTTGGAACATTACCTAAAAGATCAAGCAAAGCTATTGCTGACGCTGAAGCAGCATTAGCATATTTACAAACAGTGGACAACCCAAGCACACCAAGCTAAAATAAGAATAAGGATTATATGACAAAGATTTCACAATACCCACAAGACGCAACACCAGTAGGCTCAGACTATGTACTTGGTAATCAGGCTTCTGGTCCATCAACTATGAGGTTTTTAATCTCTTCACTACTAAACTTCATGTGGACACTGGCAAACATCCCTGCCGGTGCAACAAGCCCAATAACAAGAGATAATTACACAACCTTACCTTTTGTTGTCAGTGGTATGGTCTGGACTGGCAATAGCTATGGTGCAAACTTATTAGCCTCAATGACAGCCGGAGTTGTCTTTATAAATGGTAGGTTTATATCAATAGCTGCAATTACTTCTCAAGCTATGACAGCCTCTAAAGATAACTATATTGATGTTTTAGACAATGGTGATGGAACTGGAACTGTAGTTTACACTACTGTCACAAACAATGCTGCTTCACCGGCACTTGCTGCCAATTCAGTTAGAATTGCAATTATTCAAACAGCCACTACTCTTACTGCTGCAACTTCAATAAATCAAGGTCAGACAACTGCAATAGTTCCTATTGCTTCAAGTATTGCCTACACTGTCACAGACAGTATTGGCAATTTAATATGTTGCAGAGACCCTGCAAACAGAGTTATAGGTTATAGACAAATTATTGCAGGTTTTACAACTGCTGCTACCAGTGCAACCCAAATTACAGGATTGACAGTACCAGTAATAATTCCTGCCAATAGAAAAGTTAGTCTTAAGATTTGGTCTCCTAATGCTGTAACTGCAACTGGTGCAGCAAGTATAAATGTAACTATTTGGCAGGGCACTGTTGGGGGTGGCACTCAGTTATCTCTGCTTGCTACTGCTTCAGGCTCTACTACTCAATATTCAGTTGTAGATGTAGAAGCTGAAACACAGGGCACTGGTGCAACTACATTCAATGGTGGATTAAATACTTCAAACGCTGCTGACGCTGCTACTGTTGCTGCTGCTTCAACTTACCCATGTTTTCTTAAAGTAATGTTAGATTAAGGAGAATAGATATGCCACAGCTAATAGATCATGGAACAAAAGTAAAATACACCCTCAACGGAAAAGAAAAGACCGGTATTATTCATGGTCATAGAACTTACCAGCCTGAAAAGGGTAACATTAGAATGACCTATTTAATTGATACCGGCAAGACAGTCCGAGAAGATATTGGGGGTGAGCCAACCGGCAGGACAGTTAAAGTACCCCACCCCTTTAATGAAAATGAAACCCTAGAAGTGCCTGAACTTGACCCTGTAGTGGTCAGACAGCCTGAACAGGTTGAAGTTGATATTGCCTCTGTAAAACTAGCATAAGTAATTAGCTTAGAGTAAAATTAGCTTATGGTTGATAGCAGTGTTTCTAATAGCTTACTCCAAAATGGTATTGCCGGAGTGTTCATTGTTGTTTTAATCTATGCTGTCATCATGCTTTGGAAAGACAATAAGCAACTTAGAGCCGATAATATAGCGTTGCTTGAGGCTAGGAGACTAGACGCTAAAGAAAACCTTGATCTTGTTGTAAAGCCTATGGCTGGCATATCACAGACACTTAATCAAATAGAAATTAAACTACTAACCAGTAAGGGGCAATCATGAGCTGGTTTAGAAGAAGAATTACTAATGCAGAAATTGAAGTGGCTGCTGAGCAGTCATCTATTGAAGTTACTGCTATAAAGAGAAAAACTAAGCAAACTACCCAACAAACTGCAAAAGATATTGACAGATTGAATAAATTGCTTAAAGCTAATGGTATAACACTAAAGATACATATAGCAGCAGGTGGTCATCATGGACAATAACACATTGATTGTAGGAAGTTTAGTAGCACTCATTGTCAGAGTGTTAGCTGTGATTATACTTGGTGTTGTTTTATTCAAACAGTTCAAGATTTTCTCAAGAGCAAATGTTTATGAGAGTGAAGCCAAACTAAAAATCCTACTCTTTCACATGACCTTATTTGCTCTACTATCAAACTTCCCTATTATGTTTTTGAATTATGAGAGGTTTAAGGGCATAACTGGTAGCAATATAATCACAGTAATATCAACAATCTTCAATGCTTTCAGCATATTGGTAATTGGCATAATTCTATTCATTATTTATAGCTCTAAAGATGGTCAGGATGGTTACTAATAATGTGGCTTTATTTTCGCCTACATTACCAAGATAATGTTATTGCCGGCTTTATTAACTCAGTAATCATTGGAATACTTGCCTACTTTATCATCTTGAAGAAAATGCTTATATGTGAGGGCAAATACTGTTTTAGAATTGGTCATCATGTAGTTGAGGGCACTCACTATAAGACTTGTCCAAAGCATACTACTGCTCATGATCATAAAATGTTAATTGCCAAACACATGAAAAAATACCCTGAGGCTCATAAGTTCTTGAAATCTAAGCAGAAGTAGTATAATAAAATTATTAACTAGGAGAAGATGACCATGTACGATCAATTCAAAGCTACAGTTTTAGGCAAGAAATTAACAGAAGTACAAGGCATTACTGACCCTTATGGTGTTCAATGTGTTGTTTTAGATTGGGCTTATGCTGACTTTTTATACCCCAATGTCTCAATTCAGCAAGATATTTCTACCGGCAATGCTAAGACAATCTTTGCTAATGCCAACCCTGCCTATTTTGATAAGATAGCCAATAACCACAATGACCCTAATCAACTACCTGAAAAGGGTGATATTATGGTATTTGACGCTACCCCTGAAGCTGGCTTTAGCAATCAGTTTGCCAATCCTGATGGTCATACTGGTATTTGTGATAGTGCTACTTCAGCCGGCTATTTTTTACTAGAGCAAAATGCCCCTGCAAGTGGTGAGGGTGTTAATGTCTCGGAGAGAGCTTGGAAATATGACCCATGTATCGGTTGGTTAAGACCCAAAGTTATAGAAACTTCCCCTGCACCTGCACCAGTTCCCACAAGTAAGACACCTAAGACTATTCATTATGCTCAAACAATCGGTCCAGTTCATCTTTATGATGTAGGTGGTCCATACACTCCATCAAAAGCTAAGGCTGTGCTTATTCCTGCAAACTTCAAGGGTGGAATTACTGAGCAAATAGTTGCATATAGAGGAAATGGTATTTACACAATTAAGACTGCTGATTTTGGAGAGGGTGACGTCTGGACAAATGGCACAGACATTGTTTTAGGCTATTAGATGGAAGACGATCAACGATTAGCTTTTCTAGGGCAATATAAAGCCGGTGGGCTGAAAGTTGGTTATGGTGATGTAGTTTTAATGTTTGTTGGTGTTGATGACTGTCATGGGGCTATGTTGGCTGCCATAGAACAAGCTAAAAGCTTTTATCGTGAGAATATGTACAGCTATGATGATGTGCAATTAAATGCAGCCATTGTTAAGCTAATGCAAAATGCTCAGATCAAAGTACAACTTACACTTGATAAATCTCAGTCCGGCAATAAGACTGAAACCGGTATATTAAAAGCTGATAGAACTCTTGATCTGCCGGCTTACAATAATGATGTTGCTATTGGTGAAAGTGCTACTGATCAGATTTCTCACACAAAAGGTGGCACAATTGATGACTGGCTATTCTTTGAGGGTAGCATGAATTGGTCATCTGGTGGTGAGGGTACTGGACTTGTCTTGAATGGTAAGCAAATTGTTGGCTTTAAGGCTCAGAATAATACTTTGTTATTTTCTACTAATGCTGTTGCACTTGCTGAGTTTGCTACTGAACTTGATAAAGAACATCAAACTGTTCTAGCACAGAATAAGGTGCAGTCATGATATTACATTGTTGGTGGAGTGGTGTTGTTAATACAAATATAATTAAACAAATACACAAATCCTTTCGGTTATGGTCTACCCTTTGGTCTCTAATTTGCACTACTCCATCATTAAATGAGGTAACTTTATATGCAAAGTGCTTTAGACTGGTTTGATAGCCTGTGGTTTGTCTGGTGGGGCATTTTTGTGGTCTTTGAGGGCATTGGGCTATGGTATGAGCATACTTCTCATGGTAATGATGAAAACACGCTTACACACGTTATCTGTGTAGTTCTACCAAGACCTTATAGATTTTTTATAATAGTATGGCTATTTCTGCACTTTGTGATACAGCATACAGGCAGAAGTTAAGTCTTAGTGCTATAATGCCAATATAATATAACTGAGGAGTATCTATTATGACCGTATTATCAAATGTTCTTGCAAAGGCAAAAGAAGTTTTAGAAGCTGTTAAGGCTGATGTGGCAAAGAGTGATCTTGTTGCTAAAGTTCAGAGTTTTGTAAGTACCTTAGAGACCGAAGTTAAAAAAGAGGTTAAGAGTGGCGTGGCAAAAGGTGAAACCGAAGTTAAGACTGCACTTGATCAACCAAAAGCCGGTGAAACACCTGAGGGCTCAACTACCGGTCCACAGCCTAGTGACCCTGCAACTGATAATGTAAATATGGCTGGTAGCGATCAACCTACAACCGGTACACCAATAGTAACCCCACCTGCTGATGTTAATACAACTGCTGATGTAGCTGCACCTGCAACCCCTGATGGTGGACAAACTGCAAATCCTGCAAGTGGTGTTGGCAATTCTTCTGATTTACAGTAGAACAGTGACATTAGACACAGACCATTAAAGCGTATTAGCTTATGCTAATGGTAGAGCTTAGTTTGAGTACATTCACTATCAGAGTGACATTGGAAACGCTAGGCAATTGAGTAAACTATAAGACCCACTAATTACAGAGGGTCTTCTCTGCTTAATTCCTGAGTGCATAACCAAGTAAAAAGTCTTGCCGGTGATCTGCCGGTCATGGCTTGCTCTAGCATGAGAATGAGCTTATGTTCCGGTATTTGCCATGCTACCTTGCAAAAAAAGTTTATTGAATTATGATCTTGGAGTTTATCGGCTATGTAGCTGGCTATTCTGTGAACTTCAATACCAGTGGTCTTAAACGTTATAACGTTAGAATTAGTAATTTTATTAACGTTATTAACGTTAGAACTTAAGATTGTTTTTAATTCTTGCATTGCTTTGCCACCTTTGTTATAATTATATTATTGCGTTAGTTAATAAGCCTCTGTCTTCTGACAGGGGTTTTTCTTTTATTTAAGTTTTCTTGCAAGCTTCCGATAACATTTGCGTTAGTTAATCGGACTAATAACTATAATGCTAAAGCCGGCATTATTCAATCGCTACATATAGCGTAAGTGGACAACTTTTGACACCATACCGAATAAAAAGCTTGTGGATTGGCTGTGCATAAGCATTGTAAATAATGATATATAATAGTATTGACAACCGAAGAACAAAAGACTACATTAGATACAGGCACAAGCCTAAAAGTAAATTAAAAGAGAGGGTAAATAAAATGTCAGCAAAAGAAATAGCAGCGATCAAAAGAGAGTTTGGCAAAGTAACTTATAAAATGCTCATGAAACTCAACTATGAGCGAAACCATGATGTAAGTGAAGAAAGATTTATTCTTCAGAGAATACCTATATGCAATTAGCAAGAGACACAGTTTGCAATAAAATTGAAATCCAAATGCCACGCTGGAAGCAGCGAGTTGTAGGCATAGCCACTTATCGTGTAGGCACTCACAATGCCATTGACATCACAGCCACCGGCAAAGATGGTCAAAGATACTACCCAAATACTTTGTATGGCTCTGGTGACATGATTAGAGCTTGTAAGACACAGCTTTTGCCAAGTGGCGTGAAATTGTTTTTAGTACCAATTGATAGCTTAACTGTCTTAGAAAGACTATCATGAAAAAAATACTTTGGCTTATTCCAATCATAGCAATGTATGGTTTGGTATTTCAGCTAACTACAATTGTTGGTGGCAAAGCCAACTCCCCTGCCCTGCCGGTAAAGCCCCCTGTTTTAGCCACTACCTCTGTTATAATAATCCCAAGAGTGGGGCAGGGAAGTGGTAATATCATTCAATTAAGTAAGGGAGACACCAGATGATCAAGAATATAATAATAGTAATTTTAATTGTGCTACTAGGATTTACAAGCTATTTGCTACACCAAGCCAACTATGGTGATCTAAACCATGATGGCAAAGTAAATATCTCAGACCAAGCAATTTTGGCTAGTCACTATGGTTGCAAAGATTTTCAGAAAGATTGCAATAAATGACCCTACGAACTCAAATAGAGGAGAACTTGGACGCCTCAGACAGCCTCAGTGTGTCTAAAAAGCCTGTTGCAAGCAAGTCGCTAAGTAAAGTGTGTATATTAAATAAGGAGAAAATATGTTAGTAGCCTATAAAAATAAGCCAGAGTTAAAAGAAAAGTTCGTAGCCGAGATAATTAAACATCGTAAAGCCGACCAGATTTTACAAGGTACTTACGGTCGGGGTTCAGGCAAAGACTGGAAAGGTTGTGCTGTGGGTTGTTCGGTTCACTCGTTAAATGAAATCAATAAGACGAGATTTCAAACCAGTAATCATAAAGTCTACGAAACAGCTCTCGGTATACCTGAGTGGCTAGCTAGACTTGAAGATACCATATTTGAGGGTCTACCAGTTAAAGAAGCTAAACTGTGGGTAGAACGCTTTGCTGAAGCTATACCAGTTGGGGCAAATCTTGAACCTGTTAAATGGAAGTTTTGTGCCTATTTACTGAAAGAAAATATTGACCGAGTTTTAGGTTTAGACATTTCATACGAACTAAAAGAGCAAGTAGTTAGTGCTATTCGTCAATGTCTAGCGTTGCATGAAAACGCTATTAAGACAGGTAAGTGGGACAAGTCAGCAGCAGAGTCAGCATGGTCAGCAGAGTCAGCAGCAGAGTCAGCAGAGTCAGCAGCAGAGTCAGCATGGTCAGCAGAGTCAGCAGCATGGTCAGCAGCATGGTCAGCAGCAGAGTCAGCAAGGTCAGCAGCATGGTCAGCAGAGTCAGCAGCATGGTCAGCAGCATGGTCAGCAGAGTCAGAAGAGTCAGCAGCATGAGCAGCAGCATGGG
>Ga0182030_10018450_pt1 | contig 13373 bp, 11 predicted proteins | sample 812S3MmetaG_FD_121299 | JGI IMG/M metagenome (GOLD analysis project Ga0182030, IMG submission 121299) | Permafrost microbial communities from Stordalen Mire, Sweden - 812S3M metaG (Illumina Assembly) | ecosystem: Environmental > Terrestrial > Soil > Wetlands > Permafrost | place: Sweden... | reverse complement strand
CGTGAACGGCATCGACAAATTCCACGAACTGGTCGGGAAGCAACTGGGTTACAGCGAGTGGCACCGGATCGATCAGGCTCAGATCAACCTGTTCGCTGACGCTACCGGCGACCACCAGTGGATCCATGTGGATCCGGCCCGGGCCAAGGACGGGCCGTTCGGGGGCACCATCGCCCACGGCTACCTGACCCTGTCTCTGGCCCCGGTGTACCTGGGCGAGGTCCTGGTGGTGCAGGGGTACTCGATGGGCGTCAACTACGGCTGCAACAAGGTCCGGTTCCCGTCCCCGGTGCCGGTCGACAGCAATCTCCGCCTGGGCGTAGCGGTGGCCGAGGTGGAGGACGTCACCGGTGGAGTGCAGGTGGCCTTCGACATGACCTTCGAGACCGAAGGATCGTCGAAGCCCAGCTGCGTGGCCCAGGTGGTCTACCGCTACTTCTACTGACGGTAGGTCTTTGCCGCTGGTAGCCGGCCGCCGACCGGACTGGTCCGGTGAGAGCCCTGGTGAACGGGAGCAAACAGGCACACGCCCCCGGCTCCTGCCGGTCTCCTGACCGGCGCTCGTACAATTCGAGCAGATACTCCTAGAGTGTGAGTCATGGAGATGCGGGTCGAACAGTTGTCCGTCCGGTCGGGCCTGTCGGTGGACACCATTCGCTACTACCAGAGCAAGGGGCTGCTCGATCCTCCCCGGCGGGAGGGCAGGGTGGCCTGGTACCACCAGGACCACCTCGATCGCCTGGATCGCATCCGCACCTTGCAACAGCGGGGTTTCACCTTGGCCACCATCGTCCGGCTGGTGTCCGGGGACCTCGATGCCGCCGACGAGGCCCTCCTGGGCGAGCTGTCCGGACTCGGTCACGTCGTCGACGCCCCCAGGGCCGGTGACGCCGGGCTTCTGGATGGACGACGGGCGGCTGGTCCCGACGCCGTGGGCGACGGTGAGCACCTGTTCACGCTGGAGGGGCTGGCCTCCGAGACGGGCGTGCCCCTGGCCCTCCTCAAGGCCATCGAGGCCGAGGGACTGCTGATCCCCCGCCGATTCGGTGGCCACCATCGGTACACCTCCGAGGATGTGGCCGCGGCCCGGGCGGGGCTACTCCTGCTCGATTGGGGGATCCCGCTCTCGTCCCTCCTCGATCTGGCGCGTCGACACCATGAGGCCACCCAGGCCGTGGCCCGTGAAGCGGTGACGTTGTTCTCCACCTACATCAGGCACCCGCTGCGGCTGGATCGGTCCGCCGATGGGGCCGAACTCGCCGCCGAAGGGGAACCCGGCGTCGATCCCGACGGTGACCCGGATGGCGCTGTCGACCGCGACGTCGACGCCGATATCCACCGACTGCTCCGGGCGTACTCCGAGCTCCTCCCTGCCGTGAATGCCCTGGTCGCCAACCACTTCACCCGAACCCTGGTCAACTCGGCCCTCGAACACGTCGACCAGGTCGGATCCGACGCCGAGCGCCGGGCCATCTCCGACCAGATCGGCGAGAACCTGCACGACCTGCTCACCGACTCGGTGCGATCCGGGCAGTCGGAACGGCCCGAGGGGTCTGAGCAGTCCGAGCGGTCAGGCCAGCCATCGGCGATGCCGGGCCGGTGAGGGACACGGGACCTCAGGACGGGGCGGTGCCCGGTTCGCCGGAGCCGACGGCGACTGCGGTTGCCGCGGTTCGCCCTGTCGCACACACTTCCGTACACCGGGGCGTCGATCCTGAACGGGTGAACGAGGCCGGACTCCCGGTCGGCCGGGACAAAACCGTGATGGTCCGATCGATGTTCGACGCCATCGCTCCCCGTTACGACCTGGTCAACCGCATGATGACCTTCGGACTCGACGTCCGGTGGCGACGCCGGGCGGTCAAGGCCCTCGGGCTGCCGGCCGGGTCACGGGTCCTGGACCTGGCCTGTGGAACCGGCGACTTCCTGACCATGGCCGATCACGGCGGGTTACGACCCTTCGGGCTCGACCTGTCCTGGGGCATGCTGGCGGCCGACCACTCGGGTCGACCGCGGGCCCAGGCCGACGGGTCACGGCTGCCGGTGGCCACGGGCTCGGTCGACGGGGTCACCTGCGGGTACGCCCTTCGCAACTTCACCGAGCTCGACTCGGTGCTGGAGGAGCTGGGTCGGGTGGTGCGTCCCGGAGGGCGGATCAGCCTTCTTGAGGTGTCCGAGCCCGAGAGCGGTCTGTTGCTCGCCGGTCACCGCATCTGGTTTCGCCATGTGGTGCCGGTCATCGGCGGTCTGGTCTCGGATCGGGACGCCTACCGCTATCTACCCAAGTCGACCGCCTATCTGCCTCCCACGGCCGAGCTCCGTTCCATGCTGGTCGACGCCGGATTCTCCTCGGTCAACCACCGGGGCCTGTCCGGTGGCTTGAGCCAGCTCATCACCGCCACCCGGAAGGGACAGCCTTGAGCGGGCTGCCGCCGGGGCTGACCGCGGTCCGGTTCCCGCTCGACCCGGGCCCGACCATCGACCCGTTTGCCCTGGCCGGTTCCCACGGCATCCTCTTCCACCCGGCGGGGAGGCCGCTGGTGGGCCTCGGGACGGCGTTCAGCATCGATCTTCCCCATGGGCTCGATGACCCGGCCGACCTGGCCGCGGCCACCGGTGTCCTGGCTTCGCTCCCCTATGGCGACCATGTCGGCTCCACCTCCACCGGGGTGCTGGCCTTTGGGACCCTGCCCTTCGAACGGTCCCGGTCGGCCGCTCTCCTCGTGCCGGAAGTGACCTATGGCATGGACGAGAGCGGCGTCGAATGGGTCAGCGTGATCACCGCCGACCCCTCTGCCCTACCCACGACACCCGGCCTTCGCTCGTGGCTGCATCGCCGGTCGTCGGCTCTTGCCGCCCCGGAACCGTCGTCCTCGGTCGGAGGACAACGGTCGGCGACCGCCTCACCCCCCGAACCCCAGATCGTGCCCCGGTCCTCGGACGCCGCCTTCATGGACATGGTCGACGCCGTGCTCGCCGCCATCGACCGGGACGAGGTCCTCAAGGTGGTTCTGGCCCGTCACGCCGACGTCTCCATGGGGGCCCCGATCGACATCCCCGATCTCCTCCGCCGGTGGCACCGGCTCGAGCCGAACTGCACCGTCTTCTCCATGCCCACCGACGACGGGCAGTTCGTGGGGGCCACCCCCGAGCTGTTGGTGGCCCGTAGCGGATCCACCATCCTCAGCCGTCCCTTGGCCGGTACCGCCGAGCGGTTCGTCGGGTCAGAGGGGAGCGCCCTGCCCGGCGAGCTCCTCAAGTCGGCCAAGGACGCCACCGAGCACCGCCGGGTGGTCGACGCCATCGAGTCGGCCCTCCGCCCCCTATGTTCCGCACTCGACGTGCCGGACCAGCCCGGACTGGTCCGCCTGAGCAACATCGTCCATCTGGGGACATCGCTCAGCGGCACCTTGAAGTCGGGGCCCAGTGGCCACCCGCCCAGCGCCCTCCAGTTGGTGGGGGCGCTCCATCCCACCCCGGCGGTGGGCGGGGTCCCGACTACTGCGGCCCGGGAGCTGATCAGCCGGCTGGAGCCCGAGTCGAGGGGCCACTACGCCGGTCCCGTGGGCTACGTGGACGCCCGCGGCGACGGACGCTGGATGTTGGGGATACGGTCCCTCACCGTCGACGGCCCGACGGCCCGGCTGTGCGCCGGCGTGGGGATCGTCGATGGATCCGACCCGGGCACCGAGCTGATCGAGACCAACCTCAAACTGACCGCCGTGCTGCAAGCACTGGCACCGGGCCTGGCCGCGGCGTGGTGGGAAGGGACCGGGCACCACACGGTCTTCAGCTGAGCGGGCCTGACCCGCCGTCAGCGCCGCGACCTCCGCCCGTAGTCGGCGCCCGGTCGATCACCGGCGATGGCCCGACAAACGGGGCCGACCGGGTGATCACGTCGGCCAGACCCTGGGGATCGTCCCGGGCCACGAAATGACCGGCCCGGGGAAGAAAGGTCAGCTCGGCCCCGGGGATGGCCCGGGCCAGGCTGACTGCGGCCCGCGGTGGCACGACGACGTCCCAGTCGCCGGAGACCACCGCCACCGGGAGGGTCAGGGTCGGAAGGACGGCCGTCAGCGACGGTAGCTCCTTGAGGAGGGCCCGCTGCTCGATCACGAACGTGCGCCGGTAGCGGCCGAGTGCCCCCCGCTGCTGCCCCTTCATGATCCCTTCATCGGGAAGCGCGGAGTAGAGGGGATCACGGATGGCCGACGGCGCGAACCGGATCAACCGCCGGAACCGCGGCAGCACCTCACCGATGCCGACCAACCCTGCCATGGTGAGGGCCTCACCGACCACCGGCGCGCTGAGCCAGCGGTCGAGGGTGCTGAGACTGTCGGGGGTGCAGGCCGCCCCCACCAGGACCAGGCTGTGCACGGTGTCGGGGTGGTGAGCCGCCAGCAGGACAGCCACACCGCCAGCCCAGCTATGGGCCACCACGGTGGCTGGAGCGCTCCGCCGTGAGCGGATGAACCCAGCGATCACATCGGCGTTCTCGCTCAGGCCCACCGCATCGCCGGCGGTTGCCCCGTAGCCCATGCGATCGGGAGCCAGCACCCGGAACCCCGGCTCGAGGAGGTGACTGACCGGATCCCAGCTGGCCCCGGTGCCGGGCTGGCCGTGCAGCAGGACCACCGACGGTCCCTGGCCCCGATCGTTCGAGGCCAGCGTGGAGTCGCTCACCGAACCCGGGGTTCGGGGAGATCAACAGGGGCCGGACTCGTTCCTGGCATGGGCGAGGTCAGGAGCTCACTGGCTGGGGCTTCTTCGGCGTCCCCCGCACTCCCTCGACCAGCCGTTGCACCCCCCACCACGTAACCAATCCCAAGGCCTCGAAGACGATGAAGGCCGACATCTTCGACTCCCCGTCCACCCGGTCGAGGAACCGGATGGGGATCTCTCGCACCGAGGCCCCGGACCGCTTGGCCCGGTAGGTCATCTCGATCTGGAACCCGTAGCCTTCCGCCTTGATCCGGCTGAGGTCGATGCTCTCGAGCACCGAGGACGAGTACGCCCGGAACCCCGCCGTCGAGTCGGTGACCCCCAGCCCGAGGAGAGTAGAGGCGTAGATGTTCCCTCCTCGCGACAGCAGCCGCCTGGACCACGACCAGTCGGGGATGGAGCCGCCTGGCACGTATCTCGATCCGATCACCACGTCGTATCCCTGGCCGAGCGGCGCCACCAGGGCCGGCAGGGCCTCCGGCTCGTGCTGGAGGTCGGCGTCCATCTCCACACAGGCATCGAAGCCCCGTTCGAGTCCCCACCGGAACCCGTCGCGGTAGGCGCTGCCCAAGCCAGACTTCTGGTGCCTCCGCAGGAGCTCGATATGGCCCAGCTCCTTGCCGATCCGTTCGGCCATGTCGGCGGTGCCATCGGGGCTCCCGTCATCGACAACCAAGATGGTGGCCTCGTCGAGTGCCGCCCGGATCCGGCGCAGTACCCGGTCGATGTTCTCTGCCTCGTTATACGTAGGCAGGACCACAAGCACGTTCATCCTGGCAGCTTAGGAGTCCGTCACGTGTTCACTGTGTCACTCTGCGTCATTTCCCCGTTGGGGCCGGCCATCCCGCCGCCGGTGCCGCCATCGGTCCCTTCGCCGGTGGCCCGGGTCCGGGCCCACAACTCCTTGAAGATCACCTGGACGGCTCCGCCCACCGGGATGGCCACTACCGCCCCGGCCAGCGCTCCGAGGGTCGACCCGAACACACCCCCCAGATTGGCCCCGATCAACACCGAGAGCAGCACCCACAGCGGGTTCATCCGCACCGATCGGCTCATGATGACCGGGTACAGGAAATGGTTCTCGACCAGCTGGAAGCCGACGAACACGATGAGCATGACCACGCCGGCCGTGGGTGAGTGCAGGAGAGCGATCAACACACTGGGCACCGCGGCGATCAAGCCGCCGACCAGGGGGATCATTGCCACCAGGGCCACCCATAGCCCGACCAGAAGGGCGAAGGGCACACCCAGGATGACCATGGTGACGAGGACCACCACTCCGAACATGAGCGAGAGGGCGATGGTTCCCAGGACGTACCCGGTGACCTGGTGGGACACCTGGTGGGCGATGTCCGCGAGGTCATGACGGCGGTCCGGCCGCATGGTCCTGAGCAGCCCGGCCCGGATCTTGGGCGCCTCCAACAGCATGAACAGGGACAAGAAGGCGATGGTGAACAGGGACAGGATGGTCGAGAACACCGCGCCGGCCAGGTTCGTTCCTTCGCTCAGGGCCGGCTTGCTGAGGTTTTTGGCGTACGTTTCCAGTTTCGGGGCGTTCTTCTGCACCCAGGTCAGCAGGTGGAAGTGCTGGAGGGTGTGAGCCAGCCAGCCGTGCCCCTTTTGGACCTGTTTCACCATGGTGGGAAGGCTGGTGGCCACGTGGGTCAGCGAGTTCACCAGCGGGTAGCCGAACAGCCCCATCAGTCCGGCGAAGAAGATGACGGCGACAGCGAAGACCAACCCGACGGCTGCTCCCCGCCGGAACCGGTGCCGCTGGAGGAAGTTGACTGACGGGTTCAGGACCAGGGCGATGAAGGCGGCGATCAGTATCCACAGGATGACCTCGCGCAGCCGGCCGATCAGCCGGTAGATCACCCAGGTGGCGATGACCACGGCGTCGATGGTCAAGATGGTGCGGAGCGGGACGCCCTTGGCCGAAGCCGCGGCGAACAGCCGCTCACGGCGCGGGGCGTCAGGTCCCACGGCACGGTCGAGGATCTCGACCGTGGTCTCGTTGATCACGGTGGTCTGCTCCGGGGTGGTCACCCGGGTGACCGAGACCGGAGCCGGTCCTGCGCCCGCGTCCAGCCCGTTGCCGGCGGTCCCGGAGGACGGATCGGCGCTGCGTTCGCTGTGGGCCGGCTCCACCATCCCGTCAGCATGTCAGGTTGGAGGGGTGCCGGCGTGCAAACATGGTGGTCATGGCCGCCGAACCGGCAGACCCGGGCATCGCCCGCGCCCACCTTCGGTGGTGGCACCGTGGCCCGTTCGCCCGCCGCGACGTGCGCCTCAGCGTGGGCACCCTTCTCCTCTTCCTCTTCGTGTTCTATGTGGTCCTGCCTCTGGCCGCCAGCCACCGCGCCGAGGTCAACACCCTCGCCCACATCAACATGGCCTACCTGGCCCTCGGCGTGCTCCTCGAGGTTGCCGCCCTGGCCGCCTACGCCCAGTTGACGCACGCCGTCCTGCCTGCCGACGGACCCAAGAGGTTCCACCTGTTCAGGATCAACCTGTCCACCCTGGCTCTCAGCCATGTGTCCCCCGGGGGCAATGCCCCAGGGGCGGCGCTGGGCTACCGCCTCCTCACCCAGTCCGGCGTGAGCGGATCGGACGCCGGGTTCGCCCTCGGGACCCAGGGGATCGGGTCGGCGGTGGTACTCAACGTGATCTTCTGGATGTCGCTGGTGGCGTTTCTGGTGACCCACGGCTTCCACATCCCGGCGGGTCGGGGCGGCCAGGAGTCGAGCTCCATCCTGGTCATCGTGGCGGCGGGCATCGGGGTGATCCTGCTCGGAGCCTTCGGGGGCCTGTTCTACCTGCTGACCCGGGGCCAGGAACGGGCCAGCCGGGTGATCCGGAGGATCGCCGGTCGGATCCGATTCCTCGATGCCGACCGGACCACGGCCCTGGTGGAACGGTTGGCGGCGAAGTTCGCCGCGCTGATGGAAGATCGGGCCCTGACCAGGAGGGCGGTGGGCTGGGCTGCGGCCAACTGGCTGCTCGACGCGGCGTCACTGTGGGTCTTCGTGGCGGCCTTCAGCCACTTCATCTCGCCGGTGGACCTGCTCATGGCCTACGGCCTGGCCAACATCCTGGCCGCCATCCCCATCACCCCGGGAGGCCTCGGTGTCGTCGAGTTCGTCCTGGTGTCGATGATCACCGGGTTCGGCCCCACCGCGGGCGAGGCCCTCTCGGGGGTGCTGGCCTACCGGGCGGTGAACTTCTGGCTGCCGATACCCTTCGGGGGCTTGGCCTACGCCTCGATCGAGTTCGAGAAGAGGTCGACCTACAGCAAGCTCCGGAGCTTCCTCAGCCATCGGGTCGGGTGGCCACGCCGGGCAGGTGGAACGAGTGCTGATTGGGCCAGGCGCAACGGGCACCCCAGTGCGTTCAGCGGCGTCGTCTCATCCAAGCTGGCGGCCACCGGCGCCGCCTCCCCGTCGTCCCGGTCCCCGTCGGGCTCGTCGAAGTTCCGCTTCCGGCCGTCGTCCCCGACTCGGACTCCCGTTCCGCCCGACGAGCCCCGCCGAGCGTCTTCGCTGCGGCCATCGACCCCGGTGTCGGTGTCCCCGTTTGCCCCGACGGCACGGTCGGGGTCGCACCGATCCGGGGCCGGTGGGATTCGAGAGCCTGCTCTTGGCAGAGATCCTGGAAGTTGAACCCCAGTCCATCCGCTCCGTCGAGGGCTGCCACCTTGTTCCAACTCCCATCGGAGTGCAGGGTCCACGAGTTGGCCTGATCGCGTAGGGCCGCTTCGAGGAGTTCGCTCAACCGGAGTTGGATCTCTGGGTCGTCGACCGGGACGATGACCTCCACCCGGCGGTCGAGGTTGCGCTCCATCAGGTCGGGTGAACCGAAGGAGATCCGTCTGGGACGGTCGGCCACGCCGCCGAAGCTGAAGATCCGCGAGTGTTCCAGATACCGGCCCACCAGGGAGCGGACGGTGATGGTCTCGGACAATCCGGGCACGCCCGGCCGCAGGCAGCACCGGCCGCGGACGATCAGGTCGACGTGCACCCCGGCCTGTGACGCCTGGTAGAGGGCGTCGATGATGGCCGGATCGGTCAACCCGTTGGTCTTGAGGATGATCCGGCCGGATGGGCCTGCTTCGGTCTCGTCGCCGATGGCGGCCAACAACATGGGCCGGGTGGAAATGGGCGAAACCAACAACCGGCGGAAGGTCGGGGACTCCCCCGAGCCGGTGAGCATGTTGAACAGCTCCCCCACGTCGGCACCGATATCGGGGTCGGCGGTAAGCAGCCCGACATCCTCATAGGAGCGGGCGGTCCGGGAGTTGTAGTTTCCGCTCCCGAGGTGGCAGTAGCGCCGGATCTCGTCACCTTCCCGCCGCACCACCAGGGAGATCTTCGAGTGGGTCTTGAGCGTGACCAGGCCGTAGTGGACCTGAACCCCGGCCTCTTCCAGCGTGCGGGCCCATCCGATATTGACCTTCTCGTCGAATCGGGCCTGGATCTCGACCACCGCGGTGACCTCTTTACCGTTCTGGGACGCCCGCACCAGGGCCGCCACCACCGGGCTGTTGTCCCCGGTCCGGTAGAGGGTCTGCTTGATGGCCAGCACCTCGGGGTCCTCGGCGGCCAGGGCCACGAAGGCCTCGACCGAGGCGGCGAAGGACTCGTAGGGATGGTGGACCAGCACGTCACGGGTGGCCAGGACGGAGAAGATGTCGGCTCCGCCGGCCAGCTGCGGCGGGGTGACCGGGGTCCAGGGAGCAGCCTGGAGGTCGGGCCGATCCAGCTCGGCCAGGGCCCGGAGCCCACCGAGGTCGATGGGGACATCGAGCAGGTACACGTTGTCTTCGGGGACGTCGACCTCGGCGATGAGCATGTCCAAGAGGTCCGTCGAGATGGCCCCTGACGCCTCCAACCGTACGGCCTGCCCGAACCGCCGTCGGTGCAGCTCGAGCTCCACTGCGGCCAACAGATTGGCGGCCTCGTCCTCTTCGACCGAGAGATCGGCATTGCGGGTGAGCCGGAATGCATGGTGCTCGGTGATGGTCATCGACGGGAAGATGCTGTCCAGGTGGGCCGCAATGACCTGCTCGACCGGGACGAACCGCTTCTGGTCCGGCATCACCACGAAGCGCGACAACAGGGGCGGAACCTTGACCCGGGCGATCCGCTCCTCCCCGTCCACCGGGTTGACCACCCGGACCACCAGATTGAGCGAGAGGTCCGAAATGTAAGGAAAGGGGTGGCCCTGGTCGACGGCCAGAGGCGTGAGGATGGGGAAGATCTGCCGGTTGAACACCTCGTCGAGGTAGATCCGGTCGGCATGGTCGAGCATGTGCCACTCCGACATGACCACACCGCCCGCCTCCAGGACCGGCACCACCTGATCGGAGAAGATCCTTCCCTGGCGCCCGACCAGTTCGTGAGCCCGGCCGGTTATGGCCAGAAGCTGCTGGCGAGGACTCATCCCGTCCGGAGAGCGGGTTCGCAGGTCCGCGGCGACCTGGTCTTCGAGACCCGCCACCCGCACCTGGAAGAACTCGTCGAGGCCCTCCGAGAAGATGGACAGGAACTTGAGCCGCTCGAACAAGGGGAGCCGGTCGTCCGAGGCCAGGTCCAGCAGTCGGGCGCCGAAATCCAACCAGGAGAGCTCGCGGTTGATGAAGCGGTTCTCACGCGGTCGGGCGCCCGACCGAGACCCGTCGTCAGCACCGCCAGCGGGGACGGCGTTGCTATCTCCCCTGACGTCCGACAGGGAGGACCAGACCGAACCGGAGCGCCGGTGGTCGACGCCGGCCGAGAACCTCCCGCCCGGCTGACCCCCCGAGGTCCGGTCCGGCACCGAAATCGACGGTTCCGTCACGGTCGAGTGGTCATGACAGGGATCCCATTGGAGCCCGATCGTATCCCCGGCCGGCCCGGCTGGCTCCACCGTCGGCAGGCCGGGCACCAGTAGGCTCAGCCACGATGCCGGCCACTGCCCTCGTGGATCCCGACCCGAAGGTCCTCCGGAGGGCGTTCAAGGCCCGTCGTCGGACCGAGCTGGGTCTGCTGGTGGCGGCCTCGGTCATCATCGTGGCCGCCTACTCCCTGATGATCTTCGGGAACACCGCCAAGGTCCCCACTGACGCCGTGCCCCTGTTGTTGGCCATGCTGGGACTCGGGGGCGTGGCCCACATCGCCAACCGGATCTTCGCGCCCAGGGCCATCGCCGTGGTGCTGCCCATCGCCTTCCTGCTCAACGGCCTGGGCTACGTGATGATCCTCCGGATCGATCTGGCTGTCGCCACCCAGTTTGCGCCGCTACAGGCCGCCTGGACGGCGGGAGGAGTGTTGGCCTACGTCCTGACCCTGGTCGTGATCCGCCGCTCCCGGGACCTCGACCGGTATCGGTACCTGCTGTTGGTGGCAGGCGTAGCGCTGTTGCTCGCTCCGTTGGTCCCCGGTATCGGCGAGGACATTAAGGGGGCCCGGCTGTGGGTCCACTTCGGGAGCTTCAACTTCCAACCGGTGGAGGTGGCCAAGCTGGTCCTCTGCCTCTTCTTCGCCTCCTATTTTGCCGAAAAGCGCGAGCTGCTGACCATTCCCACCGTTCGGTTCGGCAATCGGCTGGTCCTCGATCCACGACCTCTGGTCCCGATCGGGTTGGCCTGGGTGTTCGCCATCGGGGTGATGAGCCTCGAGAACGACATCGGCTTCTCCGCCCTGCTGTTCACCCTGTTCATCGGCATGCTCTGGGTCACCACCGGACGCACCAGCTACCTGGTGCTGGCGGTGATCCTCTTCGGAATCGGTGCCTACATCGCCGCCAAGTACTTCGGCCAGGTCCACATCAGGGTGGAGGGTTGGCTCGATCCGTGGAAGTACGCCAACAGCAATGCCGGGGACCAACTCGTCCAGTCGTGGTACTCACTCGGAAGTGGTGGCATCGGGGGTGCGGGACTCGGCCTGGGTTCCGGTGCGTACCTGATCCCGCTGTCCAACACCGACTTCATCTTCGCCGTCATCGGCGAGGAGATGGGGTTGCTCGGCTCGACCATGGTGGTGGTGGCCTTCATGTTGATGGTGGGGGCTGGACTACGGATCGCCCAGTCCGCCCGCTCCGAGTTCGCCAAGCTCACCGCCACCGGCCTGACCATGATCATCGGTTTCCAGGCCTTCTTCATCATCGGCGGCATCGTTCGACTGTTCCCCCTCACCGGCATCACCCTGCCCTTCGTCTCGTACGGGGGCTCGGCACTGATCGCCAACTACGTGCTCATCGGCCTGCTGATGCGGATCTCCGACGAAGGCAATGCGGCCTCCGACCTGGCCGACCAGGAGCAGTACGAGCAGAGCCTGCAGCGTAGGGAGCGGCTGCTGAGCGGCGGTAATCCGGGTAGCTCCGGGTAGCTCGGGGTGGCTCGGGCCAGGTGAGGGTCGGCCAGGTCAACAGGAGCGGTGGCCGTCCCTCAGCTCCCTGAGGTCGATGGCCCCGGAGGGGCCACATCGCCCACCTGCTCGAACAGCCGTCGGTCGATGAGGATGGGTACCGGCACCGCCTGCTGAAGGGCCAGAGTCAGGGCGTCGGTGGGCCGGCACGAGTGCACCGACCGGCCGGTGCGGCCCCGGAGGTCCAACTCGGCGAAGTAGACCGATCCCTGCCGGCCGACCAGCCGGACAGCGACCACGTCGATGTCGAACTTCTGAAGAATGCCGGTGACGAGCTCGTGGGTGAGAGGACGGGGGGTGGCGATGCGGCGGAGGGCGTGCGAGAGCACGATGGCGTCGGGCATGGCGATGGAGAACGACAGCTGCCGGCGTGGAGACTCGCTCTCACGCAGGACCACTGTCGGGTACGGATTTGGCAGGTCGACCGTGACCGCCGTGACCAGGGCCATCCGGTAGTCACCTGCCGCGGCCGCGGGGGTGGCGGACGCGGTGGCCACCGGGTCCTCAACCGCAACCCCCCCGACCGCCCCGGCCCCGGCGGATCGGGTGGAATCGGCGGCGCGGTCGGAGCCGGATGTGCCCGTATCGTCGGTGGATTCGGCCTCCTTGGCGAGTCCCCCCAAGGGTCCGGGACCGTCATCCGGTGCCGATTCGGGTGACCAGGGGAGCTCTGCGGGAGCGATGGGCGGGTCGCTCACCGAACACTCCGGGCATGCACACTCATGACGATGCCGATGGCGGCGAAGAAGCAGATCATCGACGATCCCCCGTACGACAGGAACGGGAGGGGGATTCCGGCCACCGGCATGATCCCCATGTTCATCCCCACATTCTCGAAGACCGAGAACACGACGAGGGCGAACGCCCCGGCACACAGCAGCCGCCCGAAATTGTCCCGAGCCAACTGTGCCGTCCTCAGGATCCGCCAGGTCACCACTCCATACAACGCCAAGAGAACCCCGGCCCCCACCAGGCCCAGTTGCTCACCCACCGCCGAGAAGATGAAGTCGGTCTGCTGCTCGGGCACGTAGGCCAGGTTGGTGAGCTCACCGTGGAAGAGCCCCCGGCCGAAGACGCCACCGTGCGAGATGGCCTCCTTGGCCTCGGTCACGTTGTACGTGGTGGTCTGGCTGGCCCTGTTGGGGGAGATGAAACTGGTCAGACGTTCGATCTGGTAGCGCTGGAGCAGCCCGAGGTTCACGGCCACCAGGACCAGCAGCACGGCCCCCACGATGAGGAAGAGGAGGT
>Ga0182030_10018449_pt1:2500-13373 | contig 13373 bp, 9 predicted proteins | sample 812S3MmetaG_FD_121299 | JGI IMG/M metagenome (GOLD analysis project Ga0182030, IMG submission 121299) | Permafrost microbial communities from Stordalen Mire, Sweden - 812S3M metaG (Illumina Assembly) | ecosystem: Environmental > Terrestrial > Soil > Wetlands > Permafrost | place... | reverse complement strand
TAGCCGAACAATCGCTTCATCACAACATCATCCTCGAGAAACTAGACCATTGTTGAGTCAACCGAACCTATACAAAATTTTCTATATCGGAATCGCATACGATAAGTTTGCTTTATATATAACGAGAAATGAATCAACATTATTTGCTTCTTCTATTTCTTCTATTCATCTATTTCTTTTTCTTTCCTTCATTTTCATATAATATATGAAGTTTTAAAGTCAATCTATATGCTTATTTTTTTTTCTTTCCTTTACATTAATATTATATATATCAAGTTGAAATCAACAATTTATTTCCTACTTCTATTTCTTCTATTCATCTATTGATATTATATATGAAGTTGAAGTCAATCTATTTGCTTCTTCTATTTCTTCTATTCATCTATTTTTTTTTTCTTTCCTTCATTTTCATATTACATATGAAGTTTTAAAGTCAATCTATATGCTTATTTTTTTTTCTTTCCTTTACATTAATATTATATATATCAAGTTGTAATCAACAATTTATATTTGCTTGTTTTTTTTCTTCTATTCATATAGGAGGCGATGATTTCGTTTCATATTCATTAGCTATCACATTTGATGCGAAGTCGAAGAAATTTTTTTCTTTCGCATTGAATTTCATTGAATAATCATTAATGTAGATCAGTGTTTGTTTTACTTTTTATTTTTGCTTTATAATTCCATAGCTTGTTACCTATGCAGATATATATTATTTTCTACTGTATGATGATGTATTCATTTTTATCTAGTGCTATCGATTATTTAAACTATTTAGTTTAGTTTTTATTTTTTTTGGACGAATATTTTTATTTAATTTTAATTTTTAAATTGATTTATTTTCAAGATCAGTTTGTTTCATTTGTATAACGAATTAAATATTGTATATATATTTCTTGACTTAATATCATCTATCATTCATTCATCAACAAGTTATTTGTTTGTTTTATTTTATACTTGTCTTTTTATTTCAAAATATTTAATTATGATGATATCAAATGATTGGATTTTCTATTGCTATAGATGATATTTTATTTTATTTTCTATTTCAATATAGTTTCGTTTTATAGAAATGATAAAATAATAATTAAATTGTATTCATTGATTTTTCTTTTATCATTGAATTATTTCATTTATTTATTTTTTTTGGTTTAGATTATAATTACAAATGTTTTATATTAAGATTATTGCCATGTAATAAATATTGCTTTCAATTATTATTATTTTTTTTTTTTTTTTTTTTTTTTTATATTTAAAATATCATGCATATGCAGAAATGAAATTATTCTTGGTTACTTCATTTATTTAAATTGAATCATAGAATTTGAAGAATGAAAATATATATCTATATATATAACTGAATAAATTTTAACATATAGTTCATTTATGTTTGTTAATTTTTATTATATTATAACACAAATATCTCATTCTACTTCGATTTACTTTCATGTTGTTTGAACCTTGTTATTTTTTAATGTATTCCTTGTTTTTTTAATAAGAACAATTGATCATATCTAATATGAATTAGTGCCTATAAAAAAAAGTAAGATCTGACTTTTCTTTTCTTTCTATTTACTATCTATTTTACATTGAATTATTTCATTTCACTTTACATCATTTCAAAATAAATACATCGATTTGATTATTGAATGTTATTTATTTTAATATTGATTTGATATATTTCATAAATCTATTTACTATTCATATTTTACATATTAAATTGTTACTATTTAAAATACTATTGTATGATTTTTTTATTATTCTTATAAATATTTGATATTGAAAACTAATAAAGAAATTTCTATCTATCAAAACTTTCACAGCTATGATTACATCTTTATTTACATATATTAGATTAAGAAAACATATATGTTTTTATTTTCAGAAAGAAAATTTTCTGTTGAACATACTATTGGAATGAATATAAAAAACAAAAAATGTATAAATTAATAGTTACCATTGAATTTGTTATTCCTCTAAATATATAATAAACAACCAAAAACAAAAATAAAAATAATTTGATTTTAAAACTAATAGACACTTATCCATAAGTCTCCTATTAATATATAAATTTCAATAAAAAATAAAAATATCATTTTTATTATGAATATTTATCATTCAATCTACTACCACTGAACTTCTTTGTACAATATTAATTTATTAATATTGTTTTTTTGTCTATGATAAAAGAAAAAAAGTACCTATAAATAATATATTTATGTTTTATAAAATAAAGATAAATTAAATAATAAAAAAATCTTTTTTTGTTTTTCTATGAACATCTCATCTTTTATGATATGTTTTTGCATAGGTTTTCTCTATATATAGCTTACAAAAAGTAATAGTATCATAGGATACAAGAAAAGTATAGAGGCAAGATTGTTTTACATACGTATATATTTTTTCATTTCATATGTATAATCCTCATTTTTGAACACCTTCAACATATCGAACTTGTTGTTGATAATAATAATAATAATAATAATAATAATAATAATAATAATAATAAAAAGAATGTTGATTAATCATATAACCTATTTTTATACTAGATACCCAAGCAGACAAAAATTCTCAAAAACGCGTTTAAACGTTATAGTTTATGAGAGCGTTTTTAGTTGCTAATCCATGTTCTCGATTGTTACCCAAAAGCGATGAAGATATAGCATCAGGAAAACGTCCAGTAATTTAACTGCGTGCCTCTTTACTGTGTAAAATACGATGCCTTTCGTGAAAGTCTCATCATAATCTTTGATCTTCATTAAAGTTTAAATGTAAGGTACGATAAACTTCTGGAGTAGACAGTTGCGAAAAAAGAAGATCTTTAGTCAACTCTGTTGTAATGAAAATGTGTTAAATCTCTTTGTATTGTTCTCATAAAAGAAAAAATTGTAACCAACATTGTAGTTTGAACTTCGAATGGGTTATCAGAGCCGCACATACATATAGCGAGGTTCGTGGTTATTCTTAGTCTCCATATACATTAATTTCTCTTTAGATCTAGAGTTAATAAAATACTGATGGGGAAATTAAAATTATATTACTGCTCAACAATATTGTTTTGAAAGAAAAGATAAACTTAAAAAAATAAAGAATGCAGTTAAGCCATGTAACGAATTTTTAATACGTGTATTATTTGACTTATACTGATACGCTCAGTGACTATAAAAGGACATAAAATGATGGTATTGCGAATTGTAAAAAGATGCAAAAGATACTAGAAGAGAATGTACTTTAAAACTATTTAATAGAATAGTTCCTGATATCAAAACAATATTATAAGTTCAACTTGAATGACTCTAATAAATAAAAACTGCTAGGATGTCATGTATATAGCACAGTTGACATGGGAATTTAGTTCAGATTGGAATCTATGAACAAAACAAAAATTTCATGTATATATCATGAGTCATAAGATAATTAATGTTTATTTTTTTTTGTGCTTGTGTTTTGAAAACCTAGCGGTTTCAATTCATTGGTTGCGATTGCGGTTACTATCACATTAATTAAAAAAAATAATAATACTGATATATTTGTATTGAGAATACCTCGATTTTTAAAAAATGCAGATTTCTATATAGTAGATTGATTTAAAATTTTATTTATCTCTCAATAATTAATCTATTGGTGTTCATCACTAGGAAACATGAAGTCGAAAAGCTTACTCCATGTTTGTTGGTTTTTAATGAAGTTCATTATTTATTTTTTCTTATACGAAGTTATTCTGAAACAAAATGGATATTTTCAATTGTAAATTTCAATCTTATATTAATACTCTTAGTGAAAATAAACGTTTTAAATATACGATCAAAAACGATATGTGTTTGGATATTTTAAATGTTTTAAAGTCGAAAGAAACAAATATTTCACCAAAATTTAAATTTTGGGTCAAAAAAACATTTCATCTTGTTCAAACTGGTTCATCAGAATCAATATACGTGACGAAAAGAAAATTACCACTGGTCACCTATGAAAATATATTTGAAAAAATTACAGAATGTCATTTAACAAATTTAATTGAAGCCAAATATCCATATTCAAACGTTGTATTAGAAATTCAACCATCGAGTAGTCGTATTGCTGGTTGGCTTGTGTGTTCTCATTTAGTAAAAATGTTATTTTCATTGTACAATATTGAACCTGTTCGTCAAGATGTAAACAAAACCAACATCGATTCGTTTTCTAGTAAAAATAATTTGTACTAATATTTATTTTATTGAAAATAATATAATTCAGTTCGTTCAACAATAACAAAAATTCGTCATCGTATTTTTCAAATGTCTCAACTTTTTTTCTTAAAACGAGACTTAACAGGATCTATGGGTCTACTTCGTCATTTTCCTACAGAATTGGTCAATACCGTTATTGATGAATTATTAAATTATCAATTAATACGACAAGGACGTAAGTAGACGAGTATATATTCATATTATTTTATCGTTCTGTCAAATCTTCATATTTCCATAAAATAACTTGATGTTCTTTTCTAAATTTATACTTAATTTAATAGCATATATAAATACTACATCACGTGGTATAGTTCATATGAAATCATTTCCATCTCATAATATATTAAATGATCCAATTAAACGAAATATGATCAATCAATTATTAACAGAAGTTAAACTCGATTTAACAAGCTACATGTTAATATTATGTAATAGTATCATTAAAGACAAACAAATATTAACAGCAAATGCCATACAAATGTTATTACTTCCTGAACATAAATTATTATATGAAAGTTTAAAACAAAAATATCCCGATCGTAAACTAGACAGTATGTATTGACCAGAATCATTCAATATTATTTCGTTCATATTAATATTGTATTGAATATCTATATCCTTTTTTTTTCATCCAGTTATAATTTTATCAAATGATATTCCTAATTCAAACAATACAAATAACCATTTATTAAATGATGGTACAATAATTAATCAACCATCAAATTATGAAACACAACGTATTTATTTAAAAAAAATTCTTTTTTAATTTATATAATATATATTCATATTTTAAAAGAAACAACATCCATCATTACTAATGAAAAAAGATCTGATCATAATGGTTCTTAACTACCTACGTTTTCAAATCAATTGCATAGCGAATCAAATGCCAATAGCAATATCAATCAATTTTTCAATATGTCATTCTATGACAATGTAAATGCAATATCATCAATACGTACTGTTTGACATATATTTTTATATAATTATAAACATAACAATCTAATTAATGTTTTAGATAAATCAAAAGCAAACCAATTTGAAATAAGTTCATATAATTCATATGCGATTAACAATAAATCAAATATAAATAATGATAACGTTTTAACAATTGGATTAAATACTATTTTATTTTCGGATAATGATAAAATTTCATCAACATGTACACAAACTAATATTACTGAAACAGCTATGGGTATATTAAAATTTAATATTTAAAATCAGTATACAATTTACCTTTTAGAGAGTGCTTCTAAAGAAGTTCTTAGTACGAAAAGCGTTGTTCAAATGGATGAGAGTATTTTTTTTCAAGTTATAAATTTTTAAATATGAGACTTTCCTATTAGGTATATTAGAATTTAATAACAATTTTACAAATTCACAACAAATTTCTAATTCTACTTTAAATATTATAAAAAAAACCAACACTTCCAGACAATAATACATTATTGCCATCAACGGCATTGAATCTTATTGATAAAGCGATATCAAATATTCCAACAGAACATGCTTATTCACAATATAAAGAAATGAAATCTAATACAACAACAAATAAAATTAATTCTTCATGTATTAATCAAAGTGATACTTCTATTATAAATAATGAGTCCATGAATACATCCAATGGTAAATTATTTTTCAAATAATAATAATAATAATAATAAGTTAATGTTTGTCTAATAAGAAAATTAAAAAATTTCTTGTCACCAGAATCATAAATAACCAACTTTCATTCTACTCTTCATGTTTCATAAATCTTTGTTCAATATTTGAAAGTTACTTATCGATATTTTTGAAATATAAACAAAATGCAGTATAATCGCAAGTTCACTAAAGTCTTGAAACATTATACTTTGAAACGGGCATACTAAAGATGACAAAAAATACAACATCAATTACATAAAAGAAATAATTTTTAAAATTAATGTGTCTTAAAAGCCTGCTCTCTTTTTTAACATCTAATGAATCTTTAAAACAATACTATTGATGAGCATCAGATTTTTATTATAAAATAAAGCACTGAACAAATGAATACATATTGCAAGAGAAAAAAATTGAACTAAGATTTTGTAACTTTTTTGAAAAGCACAACTTCTTATATGATTCTAGTAATAAATTACGACACTAAACAAATATCATTCCTTGGTGTCGAAATTTTTTTCATAAATGGTAAAGTTAATATTTCAAAAATAAATTTCATTTGTTGTAAAGATTTCATTTTTTAAATAAATTGCATATATAAAGACCAAACTAAAAAAAAAATTCTCACTTTAAAGACATTCTAAGTCTAGATAGAAGAGTAAAAATTACAAGTAGATTCTTTCATATTTCAAGAATGCACTTAATATTATTAGTAATGGAAATCTAGTCTAATTTATAAAAATGCTCGATAAAGGATTGTAGTGTACGAAAAACACAGTTTTGTAAAAAAAATACATTGCAAAACTTATAAAATCGTAGTTCAAGCTTTTTTCGCTGAGACAGGTATTTTTTTTTGTAGCGCTTTATTAGTGATGAGAGTTTAAGCTTTACCATTTATAGTGTCTTCAAAAATTATGATAAATAAAAAAAGACAAGTACTCTTTAATCTGCATTTTTTCAAAATAAACTGTTTGCAGAATAAAAGTTACAAACTGTCTTTGTTAGAAATATTAAGAAATCAAGCTTATTTTAAAAATTTAAACTAAATAATACAGTAATTCATTACATCAGTTTCGAGAGTGATATAAAAATATTTTTATAACTTTGAATTCTGTTTTATTACAAATTTATTTTAAAAAAATGTGCAATTAAATATTTAGACAATACTAATTCGGAACCAACATCATCTATTATTGAACATAATGAAATACTGTTTAATCGTACTTCTGAAAAACATAAACAAAGAAAATGTTCAAGCATCAGCATAAAAAAAAACGAAAAAAATACAAACGTTTGAATAAAAAGCATCAACATTCATCAAAAATTTATATCTGCACAATACTACATAATTGTTATTGGTCATCGTATCTGCTATGTCCATCAGAAACATTGTATTCTTTATTTACATATTTCACAGCAATATTAAAAAGATAAAGAATAAATTACAAAGAAATAATATTTTATTTTTATTTTTTAATGGATCTATTCTCATTAATTAATTCCAATACACAGTTAACACAAACTATCAAATTTTATGATCATAACATATTGTCAACTAAAAATAGCTTTCTTCTCCGGTGTTATTTCAGTAGTTGATTTCGATTCTACTAAAGAGAAAATAAATACTTTTATTCTGAAATTCACGATGCGCTTTTGATTCTATTCATTAATTATCGAAACAAACGACCTATAAGGAATTGCAAACTAATACACCGCTGATTCTGTTTGATTAATTTTATCAATTTCACAAATATTCACATCAACCAGTCACCTGACAATAAATCTTGTATTACCATTGCTTACATTCCACACTTAATTAAACCCTATAGACATGTCTGTGAAATAATTTTTATTTTCGAACTTTAAAAGTACAAATTTTATAGAACACCAATCAGCGAGTTGATTTATCCTTTTTTACTTCCATTTTCATTGTCAGATTATTTCCATATCATCTTTCGCAATATGTTAACTAATAAATGTTGGTATACATTTACATATTGGCATAAAATGCTTACATAAAATTAGCAGACGATTATATATTTTCCGCACAATTTAAAAGTGAACGAAATTCGTCCTATTTAAAATTCACCAATAATGTCATATCCCAAAATCCCATACTCAAAAAACTATTCAATAATTCATAGTTACTCTAAACGAGATTGTTAGCTAATAAATTCACCAATAATATCACATCCCAATATCCCACGCTCAAATAAATATTCAATAATTTATAATTACTCTAAACGAAATTGTTAGCCAGTAAATTCACCAATAATATCACGTCCCAACATCCCATACTCAAAAAACTATTGAATAATTCATAGTTACTCTAAACGAAATGCTCAGCTAGTAAATTCACCAATAATATCACATCCCAAAATCCCGTACGCAAATAAATATTCAATAATTCATAGTTACTCTAAACGAAATGCTTAGCTAGTAAATTCACCAATAATATCACATCCCAATATCACATGCTCAAATAAATATTCAATATTTTATAGTTACTCTAAACGAAATGCTTAACTAGTAAATTCACCAATAATATCACATCCCAATATCCCACGCTCAAATAAATATTCAATAATTTATAGTTACTCTAAACAAAATTGTTAGCTAGTAAATTCACCAATAATGTCACATCCCGAGATCCCATACTCAAATAGATATTCAATAATTTATAGGGACTGTGAACGAAATTGCTAGTATTTAAAATTCATCAATAATATGAAATCCCAATATCCCGTGCTCAAATAAATATTCAATAGTTTTTAGTAACCATGAACGAAGTTCCTAGTATTTAAAATTCACGAATAATATTATATCCCAAGATCCCATAGTCGAGTAAATATTCGATTTTGCATAATAACGTTAGACGAAATAGCTAGGAAGTATTATTCAGCAATAATATCGTAGCGGACATCGGATGCTCAAATAAATCTTCAATAATTTATTATAACATGAAACGAAATTATTTTCAAGTAAAAATTCACGAATAATATGACGTTCTAGTATACAATTAATCGATATCACGTGTAGTATGGAATTACAGTGTGCAAGTAAATTTGTTGTATTGGGAATACTTAAATAATAGCAATCGCCAATATCAAGATGATCGGGGAAAGTGGTTATGAATGAACTGAATATAACATAGCGATTTGGAGTGAAATATTGCATTCCATAAGGATAGTATTTCTTGAAATATTGGCTTATGATATAGATGGCTTATTGAAAGTTTTCTATTATAAACATAGAAAGAATGGATAGTGTTCTTCTAGTAATAAACATGTACAATTATTGGCGTCTAAACATTCCTGGCGCACACTTCCGCTCTCTATAGATAATTTTCCGATAACTAATCATATAAAATGGGCAATGATTACGTAAGAAAAAAGTTATCTTTTTTTAAACTTTTTTTATCGTGACAGAGAATAAAGGTAAGATTAATTTGCTCAGAAGAAAAGAAACTATAATTGGTAAATGATAAGATAATTCGAAAACCAACAAACAAACAATGATAATCATATAATTCCAATCTCAACTAAATTCTAATCTAAACTGCAACATATATAAAAGAACATTTTTTGAGTAATGATTAATAATCCATTAAAATCTATTAAGATCATACGATTGAAATCTATATGTCTGGCAGAGATACTTACAGAAAAGTCAATTATTTCCATTAATTTGATGATCGTTGATTGCGAATGTAAGAATGATTCAATTAAAAGAAATGAAAACAATCGATATATTACTGATTCTCTAATACGTATCGCTACTTCAAATATAGTTTTATTCGTCTATTAGTGGCTATTCAAGAAAAACCTTTTCATGAGCAATATTGGGGATGTATGGTGATACATACTAGAGTATTAAACCAAAATTTAGACTGTCGCATTATCGAACGAGAAAGCTGAGATTTCATGCAAAATCTTGATACTCGAATTCAGGTATGAACTAAAGAGATTTGTCTAATACAGTAATAAAGTTCTTCAATACGCATAAGTCAATTGATTAGCTTAATCTGATGTCGCTGCTTTATTATGTTCGCATGGTATGTTTACGTCATGTACGATATATATAATTGTTTCTATGAAATACATTGCATTTTTCAATTTAATTATAATATATTTTCTTCAAATAATTTATCAAATTCAGTTTACGGTTTCGGTGGTTCATTCACAGAGATCAGTCAACATTGGTCTATAAGAATCAGTCATACCTGTAGTAGATATAACAACAAATATATGTTTAAGGAGTAGATTTCTTTCTTCTACAAAACACTTTGACGAAGTATTCTTTACGAATAATAAATAGACACTTATGTATTATTTTACACTGATATAATAAAACATACTGTCTTGTATGATACGGATGGACTATACACATTCTCTATTTTCTCTGTTAGTATGGTGTTGCTTTCATTTGATATTATATTTTTGGTGGTCAACATACTGTAAAATAAATCCTAATTTTTTTTCTAATTTAAAACTTTTATTCTTTGAATATTGTTGAAATCAGTTCTCTATTTAGATTTTTTCTTGGATTATTCAATTCAAGGAGTAGTTTATTATACAACCAAGCTGAACATTATTTTTCATACAAGTGTTATTATTTCGCATATTATTTCTTGAAAACTAAACATATGAAACGACTAACCTCCTCCATTAATAACAAACAAGATGCTAATGCATCTCAATTGTAAATACATCGTCAAAATGCTGAAAAGTTTCAATTTTGTCGCGTTTTAATGACTACTATATGTTACTGTTACGAAATTTCAGCGCTTACATGACTAAACTTGCACTATTTTGTCGTGAAAAACGCATTTAATCCCATTCAGCGAATAAACGTAATGAAATCTGTTGATTTCATACGTGTACACGCCCTTAATAACTCCTAACGCAATTTCATGTACTTGCTAATGTAGTAGAAAACTGAAAGAAAATTGAACTGAAAATTTTGGTGCTGAACATGCTTTGTGCTTTACGATTTTGAGATGTATG
>Ga0182030_10018448_pt1 | contig 13373 bp, 9 predicted proteins | sample 812S3MmetaG_FD_121299 | JGI IMG/M metagenome (GOLD analysis project Ga0182030, IMG submission 121299) | Permafrost microbial communities from Stordalen Mire, Sweden - 812S3M metaG (Illumina Assembly) | ecosystem: Environmental > Terrestrial > Soil > Wetlands > Permafrost | place: Sweden... | reverse complement strand
GGCCCCTAGCGCGCCCGGGCATGGTGAGCGGCGTCCTGTTTTCAACGGCTTAGGCGCCAAAACCTGCAACTTTCGACGGCTCGCGATGGATTTCGCTGGAAACGCAGGCGAAACGGAAACGAAGCGAAAACGAAACGAACCGCTTCGTCCGCGAAATCGTTCAACCCTCTAACCCCTTGATAAGTCTAGGCCGCAAAAGCCAGGATTTCGCGGTTTTGAGGGATTTCAGGGGCTTAAGCGTTTCGCGAAATCGTATTTTTCTCTCCTCGTCCGGCCGCCTGCGAAAGCGAAGCGGCCCGGAAAATCCGGACCCACGTTGCTCAATATCACGGGCCCGGCGCGCCCGCAAGAAAAAGTTCTCTTTTTGTTCTTGCGGCGCAGCCCACTCAGCACCCCATCGCAAATCGCACTAGGACGCCTCGGAGGTCCCCGCGCGGGCGCCCTTGACCAGCTTCTTGATCGCGGCGACTTCGCGAAAGAACTCTCGCATCGGCTGAGCCGGCGCCCCGCCCCATCGCTCGCCCGCAGGAACGTCGGTCATCACGCCGGCGGCCGCGGCGATCTGCGCGCCCGCCCCGATATGCAGGTGGCCGGCGAGGCCGGCCTGACCGCCGAGGGCGGCAAAATCCTCGATCACGCAGGAGCCGGAAACGCCGCTTTGGGCGACGAATATACAGTGCCGGCCAATGACGACGTTATGGGCGATTTGCACGAGATTATCGATTTTTGTGCCTTCTCCGATGATCGTATCGCGATTGGCGCCGCGATCGATTGTCGTACCCGCGCCGATCTCCACGTCATCCTGCAGGATCGCGCGGCCGACCTGCGGGACTTTCATGTGCCCACGCGCCCCCAGCGCGAAGCCGAAACCGTCCTGACCGATATGCGCCCCGGGGTGAATGATCACACGGTCCCCGATGAGCGCGTTCGAAATTGTACTCCCCGGGCCGATCGCGCAATCGCGGCCGATGCGCGTGTTCGGGCCTATGACCGCGTTTGCGCCGACAACCGTACCGGAGCCAATTTGGGAGCCGGGGCCGATCACTGCCCCCGGATCGACGACGACCCCGGATTCGAGCCGCGCGGAGGGGTGAACATGCGACCTCGCCGAGACGCCGCGCTCATCGAACGAAGATCCCGGCCGGCCCGACCCTGGATAAAGCCGCGTCATGGCCGCGGCCATGGCCCGATAAGGCTGCGACGTCGCGAGCGTCGCGCAGCCGGCGGGCGCCTGCGGTGCGTAGCGCGGCGAAATAAGGACAGCGCCCGCGCGCGTTTCCTTGAGTTGCGGGAGGTAACGAGGATTCTCGAAGAACGCGAGATCGTCGGGGCCGGCGGCCTCAATCGCCGCGACGTCAACTACCCGTTTTTCGGGATCTACCCCTGACCCAAGCGTAGCGCCGGTCCATTCGGCGACTTGCCGGAGAGTGGGGGCCGCCGCGGGCGGGAAAAAACGTATTCTCGCCACGCGGGATTTCCAGTCGGATCTAGACCTTCGGGCAATTCGATAGAGGCCGCAGAGATTGCCCCGCCAATCAGAAGCTCGTACCGCCCGTAAAGTTGAAGACCTGGGTCTGGTCGTATTTACCCTTGAGGAACGGGAACGCGAAATCGAACCGGATCGGCCCCATCGGCGACGCCCAGAGCAAACTCACCCCGACAGACGCGCGGATCTGATCGGGATCCCATACAGTCAGACAGGTCGGCTGGGCGAGCGGGTTGTACGCGGCGTTGCCGGTCGGGCAATATGGGGTGGCCTTGTTCGAGCCTATCGTCTTGTAGTTCAGCAACGAGGTGTAATCGGTCTGCCCGGTAAAGCCGAACAGCGTCCCCGCGTCGGCGAAGACCGCCCCCTTTAGTCCCAATTCCTTCGGCGTCCCGAACAACGGGAATTGAGCCTCCAAAGATCCGCCGACGTAGGTCGTCCCCCCGAGCGCGCTGGTTGAGACGTTGCTCAGATTGGAGATATCGCGTGGCCCGATGCCGCCGGGCGCGAAGCCGCGCACCAATCCCGGACCGAGATTGAAATTGTCCAGGAGCGGAAGCTGTTGATCACTGCCGAAGCCAGTAATCTGGCCGCCCTGCAGCCTGACGAAACCGACGATGTCGTCGGTGATGGGGTAGTAGTAGCGCCCGTCGATCGTCTCGCGGATAAACTCCGACTGGCCGCCAAGACCCGCGAAGTCCTGATGGAACGTCAGGAATCCGCCGGTCGTCGGACTGCGGCGATTGTCGACGTTATCCCAGATCAGCGAGTAGCCGACCAAAGAGGTGACGATGGTCCCTTGAGCCGCCTGCTCCTTGATCGCGACGGACACCTCGCCATTGGTCAAGCAGTTATTCGAACTTGAAAAGTTTGGAAACCCGATAAACGTCCCGCCCGGCGGCGTCCAACCAATCGGTCCCAACACCGGATCGAACAGGGTCGAGCTACAATCGTTGTAAGGCTGCGAATTCGTATTTGGTATCGACAGTGATGACTCGTAAATCGAATAGTTGGGCTGGAACGTGAACTCGTTGGTCACGGGGACGCCCAGCCGCAAATTCGCGCCCGTTGTTTCAGTCCCATAGAGAGCGTAGGTGCTCTCTAAAGTCTGCTTGTGAAATATGTCGAAGCCGGCGGCGAGGCGCTGATCCAGGAAATAAGGCTCGGTGAACGACACGCCCCAGCCTCGGCTATACTGGCCTGCCGTCGCGCTGAGCTTCACAAACTGACCGCGGCCGAGGAAGTTCGACTCGGTGAACGCCACTTCCGCCAAAAACCCTTCCGTGGTCGAATATCCGCCGGAAAGACTCAGCGAACCCGTAGGCTTATCCTCGACCGAAACGGTGACGATCACGCGATCGGGCGACGATCCGGGCCGCGTCGAGATGTGGACGCTCTTGAAAAAGCCGAGGCCATTCAGTCGCCGCTCGGCGAGTTCCACCATCGCATGATTGTAGGGGTCGCCTTCGCCAAGATCGAATTCGCGCCGGATTACGTAATCGCGCGTGCGGGTGTTGCCGACGATGTCAATCCTCTCGATATAAACCTTCGGACCGTCGTCGACGGTAAACGCCAGCGCGATCTGATGCGTTGCGCTGTCGCGCTCGCCATGCGGCCGAACCTCGGAAAATGCATAGCCGAGCCGAGCCAGCTCGCGCGTCATGGCGAAAACTGACTTCTCGACCGCGCTGGCGTCGTAGACATCGCCTGGGCGAAGGCGAACGAAGGGCTGCAACGACGCCCCGTCCACGTGAGCCAGATGCGAGGTCACCGTCACGCTCGACACGCGGTAAAGCGGGCCCTCGTCGACAGTAATCGTGATGACGTAGCCCTTCAGCTCGGGATGATAGACGACGTCGGTATTCGTGATCCGGAAATCGGCGTAGCCGTTGCGCATATAATATTTGCGGATCGCCTCCTCGTCGGTGGCGAGCTGGTCGGGCTGGTAAATATCCGTGGTCTTGAACCAGGACATGAAGTTCATCTCGGTCGTCTGCATCAGGTTATGCAGACGATAAGACGAAATGGCGTTGTTGCCGACGAACTTGATGTCGTGGACGCCTGTCTTGTCGCTCTCCTTGATTGTGAAAACCAAGTCGACGCGGCCGTTGGGCAGATTTACCAACCGGTAGGAGACCTGAGTGTCGTTATAGCCCAACTTCTTGTAGGCGCCCTTGATTCGATCGACATCGGCCGCTGCCACCGCCTCGTCAAAGGCTACGTGCGCCTTGGATTGGACTTCCACCGCAAGCTGATCGCTCTTGATCTTGTTCTCGCCCTCGAAAGCGACGCGATTAACGATATTCGCGCTTTCGACCACGGAGACGATGATCTTGTCGCCTTCGATCCGCGCGCTGACTTTCGAATAGATGCCTGAGGCGGAAAGATCGGAGACCGCGCGATTGACGCTCGCCTGATCGGTGCCCGTGAAAAAGTTCTTGATCGAGTTTTCGTCGCCCCTTGTGGCGCCCTGCACCACGATCCTTTGCGCTACGGCAGGGTTTGTAAGAGCAATCGGGGCGGCCGCGGTCGAAGCAGGCTTCGTCCAATCTGACCAGAAGTATTGCGCATTGCCCGGAGCGGTCGATCCGAAAAGCCCTATGACAAGGGCGACCGCAAGAACGAGCCCATTAAGCCAGTTACCTAACAACTTCATTTGGCTCGATGTCCCCGTATCGCTACTGTAGCCGCCGCCACTCGCAAGACCTTGATTTCGCTCGCGCAACAGTCGTGACGTCCGGCCGGACCCTGGGGCTGGCTAGACCCAGCCAACCCGACAGGCCCTACCCATCTCGAGACGGATATAACCCTGACCGGCTTTTACCGTTTTTGCACGACACTGCAAACCGTAATTGCACCAAGCGTACACCAATTCCGGGAGCCGTGGCCCAGACGACACATATCGTGGTGGATCAAGGGTTAACCGCCGCGGGCGAAAAGTCGCAGAAGATCGTGCGAGGTGGTGAAAATGATCAGGGAGGCGATGAAGGCGATCCCGATGCGCAGGCCAAACTGCTGGACCCTCTCGCTGATCGGCCGGCCCAGCAGACCCTCCACCGCGTAGAAGAGCAGATGTCCTCCGTCGAGCAGCGGAATAGGCAGAAGATTCATCAGCCCGACCGAAACGGAGAATAGAGCCGCCAGATTTACCAGCTCCCATAAGCTGATTTTAGCGACTTCCCCGGCGATTTGCGACATCGCGAGCGGGCCGGACAGCTGATCGACCGATTCGCGGCCCGCGAACAGTCCGCCGATATAGGCAGTGGTCGCCCGCGCGATGAAGCCGACCTGCTCGCCCGCCCACACAACGCAGGTTGCGGGCGCACACCGCTCGAACTTCACGTCGGCGGGATCGCGGGTCGAGCCTAGGCCGAGGTGCCCGATCCGGCGCTTGCCAAGGGGGCCCTGGTCGACCAGCGAAATCTCGGGCGCGGCGAGCAAGGTTACGTCCGCGCCTGCGCGGTCGACGACGAAAGTCATCGTCAGGCCGGTGTTGAGCATCGCGGCCTGCTGCACCTCCTGAAAAGTCGTGATTGGCTGGGCGTCGATCGATTTTATGAGATCGCCGGTCTCGAACCCCGCGCGCGCCGCCGGCGAGCCCGGCTCGACGAAGCCGACTCTGGCGGTATGCTCGGATTTGCCAAAGCCCATAAAAAGGCCCGTGAAAAGCACCAGCGCGAGAATCAGGTTGGCGATCGGCCCCGCCGCGACGATGGCCGCACGGTTGAGCAGCGGCTGGCCCGGCAGCGTCCGAGCGCGGTCTTCCGCAGAGAGCTCCGTTGCCGGCGCCCCGTCCGGCGCGCTGGCTGCGTTGGAGTCGCCCAGGAATTTCACGTATCCGCCAACGGGAAAGAGCGCCAGACGCCAGCGCGTTCCGAGCCGATCGACCCAAGCGAACAGTTCGGGGCCGAACCCCAGCGAGAAGGCCTCAATTTTGACGCCGCACCAGCGGGCGACGAGGTAATGCCCGAGCTCGTGAAAGAAGACGATCGCGCTCATGATCGCAATGAAGGGCAGGATGTACCAACCCATCCAGTCGATCCAGCCCATGATTTGATTCAACAACAGTGTCGCTCCGCCTTGGACGAGCGGAACTAACCGCCCGAACCCGTCGAATTAGTTACTATTTCGTTACAATGGCGGAAGTGTGGGGCTACGCCAAGAGGGCGGACGCCCTATCTCGCGCGGCATAGTGAATCGCCATAGCCTCGGCGACCGTCGTCGGCGTACGGGTCTCGCCCGCTGCGCGCATCCGGTCGAGCGTGCGCTCGACAAGGGCGGACAGCGCGCTAAAACCAATCTTGCCGTCAAGGAACGCGGCGACGGCGATTTCATTGGCGGCATTAAGCGCGGTCGGGGCGCCCTGCCCTTCGGTCAACGCTTCAATCGCAAGTCTGAGCGCCGGAAAGCGCACGAGATCGGCCGGCTCGAACGTCAATCCGCCTAGCGCGGCCAGATCCGGCGCGGCCACTCCCGAAGCAATCCGCTCGGGGTAGGCGAGGCAATGCGCGATCGGCGTTCGCATATCCGGCGACGCAAGCCCTGCGATCGTCGACCCGTCGACGAACGAAATGAGGCCGTGAACGATCGACTGGGGATGCACCACCACGGCGAGCCGCTCGGGCGCGATATTGAACAAGTGATGGGCCTCGATGAGCTCGAGCCCTTTGTTCATCAGGGTCGCGGAATCGATCGAAATCTTCGGGCCCATTGACCATTTGGGATGCGCGAGCGCCTCCGCGCGCGTCGCGCCGGCGATGCGCTCTGCGCTCCATTGCCGAAATGGTCCCCCGGAGGCGGTGATCGTCATGCGCACGACTTCTGAGATTTCTCGGCCGCCAAGCGCCTGAAAGATCGCATTATGCTCGGAGTCGAGCGGCAAAAGCTGCGCGCCGTGCCGGGCCGCCGCCTTCATCACGACCGCGCCCGCACAGACCAGCGTCTCCTTGTTCGCCAGCGCGACGACCCGGCCCTCCTCGATCGCCGCGAAGGTCGGGGCCAGTCCGACCGCGCCAACGATCGCGGAGACGACGAGATCCGCCGGGCGCCGCGCCGCGGCCGCCAAGGCTTCGTCGCCAGCGGCGATCTCGATGTCGCGGCCGGAGAGCCCCTCCTTCAGATCGGCATAGCCGGCGGGGTCGGCGATGACCGCAAACTTTGCCCCGACGGCGATCGCGGTGCGGGCAAGCGCGGCGCCATCGCGGCCTCCCGCCACGGCTTCGACGACAAACCGTCCAGGCGTGTCCGCAAGCACCTGCGCGCAGGAGCGCCCGATCGAGCCGGTCGCGCCAAGCAGAACGAGGCGGCGGGGCGCCTTCGTCGCGGTTCCGAAGTGCTTCATCGGGAGTGTAGCGGTCACGCGATCACCATTGAAACAAGCCAGGCGCAATCCAGGAGCCCGAAGATCTGGCGCCGGCCAAGGCGGCGGTGATCGCGGTAGCTGCGACAAACGCGTCGAGTCGATCCATCAGTCCGCCGTGGCCGGGAATGAGATGGCCGGAGTCTTTGACGCCAGCCCGCCGCTTCATCGCGGATTCAAAGAGGTCGCCAAGCTGGGAGACTGCGGAAACGAGAACGCCGACCGCCAACATGGGAGCCCAGCGAACGCCAGGAGGCGCCGCGGCGACCGCCAGCAACGCCCCGAGGAGCGCGCCTAGAAACAAGCCCGTCAACGCTCCGGACCAGGTCTTGCCCGGCGAAACGCTTGGCCACAATTTTGGGCCGCCGATCAAGCGCCCGCCGAAATATGCAGCGACATCCGTCCCCCAAACTACCGCAAATAGCCAAAGGATGGCCGGCAGTCCATAGGCGGGGCTCGCCCGCAGAAGGGCGAGGCCGACGACCAGCGCGCCTGCGTAGAGGACCCCTGCCCCCGCCCAAATCCTTCGCGAAGGGTCGGCGAGCAAGCCGGTTAGCATGGCGCCCGCGCACAAGACGGCGACCGCGTCCGCGGCGGCGCCATTCAGCGCGAAGGGCGAAGCTGCGACGAGCGCGGCTACGCCGGCTATGACGCGCGCCCCTTCGCGATCCCCGCCCACCAGCCGCTGCCATTCCCATAGGACCCCCGCGGAAGCGAGCAGCCAGAACGCCAGAAACGGGAAGCCGCCGATCCACGCGACGCCAAGGGCGACCGCCATGAGCGTCACGCCGGCGGCGGCGCGGATCGGAAGATCGTCGCCGATCCGCAAGCGCGGGGGCTCGCCGGGGAATTGTCCCTTCGAGGGAGCGCCCATTTTGCGAGAGGCCGTCACGGCCTTCTCACGAGGCCGACTTCACGTGCTCGGGCTCGGCGCGTGTTCCGCCATAACGGCGCTCTCGCGCCGAAAACTGATCGAGCGCAGCCTGAAACGCCGCCTTGTCGAAATCGGGCCAGTGGATCGGCAGAAACACGAATTCCGCGTAGGCCGCCTGCCACAGCAGGAAATTTGACAGCCGTTGCTCGCCGGACGTCCGGATGATGAGGTCGGGATCGGGAATGTCAGCCGTGTCGAGCCTCGACTCGAAGGCGCGCGCGTCGATCGAGGCGGGATCGAGAGCGCCAATTGCCGCCAGGCTTGCGAGCCGTCTTGCGGCGTCAACAATCTCCTGCCGGCCGCCATAGTTGAACGCAACGACGAGGGTGAGGCCTGCATTGTGCTTCGTCAGTTCCTCGGCTTCGATCAGCAACGTCGAGATGTCCGAGGGCAGCCCGGAACGGCGTCCGATCACGCGCACGCGCACATCGTTGGCGTGCAAGTCCGCCAGATCGTTGCGGATGAATCGTTTCAGAAGGCCCATCAGCATGGAGACTTCGTCGGCAGGACGGTTCCAGTTCTCGGTCGAGAAGCTGTAGATCGTCAGATATGGCACGCCGAATTCGATCGCCGCGCGAACAGCCCTGCGCACAGCCTCGACGCCGCGCCGGTGTCCTTCGATGCGAGGCAGCCCGCGCGCCTGCGCCCAGCGGCCGTTGCCGTCCATGATGATCGCGACATGCTCGGCCTGTGGGCGGCCGGACGAGGAACGAAAGGGCTCGTGGGGGGATGACATCAGCAAGTCCCAGCGGCGCGGCGGCTAGACCTGCATGATTTCCTTTTCCTTAGCCGCAAGCAAGGCGTCAATTTCCCGAATCGCATCATCGGTCGCCTTTTGGACCTCGCCCTCGTGGCGTTTCTCATCATCTTCGCTGATCGCGTGCTCTTTGAGCAGCCGCTTCAGCACATCTAGGCCATCCCTGCGCACATGACGGACGGCGACACGCGCCTCCTCGGTGTACTTGTGCGCGACCTTCGCCATCTCCTTGCGGCGCTGCTCGTTCAACTCGGGAATTCGGATGCGCAGCGTCGTCCCCTCGACAGTTGGACTTAGGCCGAGATTGGCGTCGCGAATGGCCTTGTCGACCGCCTGCACCATCGTCTTGTCCCATACCGAAACGGAGAGCGCGCGCGGTTCGGGAACGCTGATGGTCGCGACCTGGTTCAGTGGCATCCGCTGGCCATAGGCCTCGACGTGAACGGGCTCCAAAAGGCCAGCGCTCGCCCGTCCTGTGCGAAGGCCGCTTAGCTCCTGTTTTAGCGTCGCGAAGGCGCCCTGCATCCGGCGCTTGATGTCGGTGAGATCGAATTTGGGCAAGGACGCCATGGCGGGAAACCCATGATTTTGAAGCAGCGGCCGCCTTATGCGGCCGATTCGAAGCGCGCATGATGCGCGAAGAGGCCGCTCATAGCATAGGCCGCGTTGCAGCGGGGTTACAACCTTTGGGGCGCCCAGAGAACCTATGGGCCGAGGCGCGCGTCCTCCCCGACCGCCTCGACAACCCCGACGCGCGGCTGACGCGCGGCCTGCGCGAGCGCGGCGAGGGTCGCCTGGCCGCTCGGCTGAATGAGTCCGGCCGACATTATGAGCTTGGCCGCGTCGTCAGGCGACATCGCCAATTCGATGATGTCCTTGCTCGGCACGAAGAAATAGAAGCCGGTTGTGGGGTTGGGAATGCAGGGCAGAAATACCGAGGTCATGCCGGTTCCCGGCAACACATCCGCGACAGCCTTCGCCGGTTCGGACGAGATGAACACCACCGACCAGGAGCCCTTCAGCGGGAACTCGACGAGACCGACTTTGCGGAACTGCGTGCCGCTCTGGCTGAAAACGGTCTCGAAGATCTGCTTGACGCTCTTATAGATCCCTCGAACGACGGGGGTGCGATCGAGCATCGCTTCGCCCAGGCCCACCAAAGTCCGGCCCGCAATGTTGGCGGCGAGGAAGCCTAGAACCGTAAGGCCGATGATCGCGATCACGACGCCGAAGCCGGGCACATGGAACGGCAAATAGGAATCAGGCCAAAGGCTGGCCGGAGCCAGCGGGCGAACCCAATTGTCAACGGTGTCGATGAACCACCACGCGATGTAGACGGTGACGGCGACCGGCCCGAAGATCACGAGTCCCGTAAAAAACCAGGAGCGCAGCCGGGCCAGCAACGACCGCGGCAAGTGTGGGCTGGGCTTGGTTTCGAGCGTCATGCCCGTTCTCGCTACTCCACGGTTACGGATTTGGCCAGATTGCGCGGCTGATCCGCGTCTTTGCCCATGATTACCGCGGTGTGATAGGCGAGCAGCTGCACCGGCGCGGCGTAGACGATCGGCGCGAAGGCGGCGCCCATTTCGGGCATGGCGAGAAAACTCTCCAATTCGACCGCGGCCTCCTCCGCGGCATGCGGTTCGCCGATCAGGATGATGCGTCCACCGCGCGCGGCGACTTCCTGCATGTTGGAGACCGTCTTTTCGAATACACCGTCGCGGGGCGCGAGTACGATCACCGGCATCGCCTCGTCGACCAGCGCGATCGGCCCGTGCTTCAACTCGCCCGCCGCGTAGCCTTCGGCGTGGATGTAGGACAACTCCTTGAGTTTCAGCGCGCCCTCGAGCGCTAGCGGATAAACGGCGCCGCGGCCGAGATAGAGCGCGTCGCGGGCGCGCGCGAGTTTTTGCGCGATCTTTTCCACCAGGGGCTCCAGCTTCAGCGCGTTGGCGAGCAGACCGGGCGTCGCAATGAGTTCGCCAACAAGCGCGCCCTCCTGCGTCTCGCTTAGCGTCCCTCGCGCGCGGGCAAGGTTAAGCGCCAGGCAGGCCATCGCCGCGAGCTGACAGGTGAAGGCCTTGGTCGAGGCGACCCCGATCTCCGGTCCCGCGAGCGTCGGCGCGTTGCCGTCGGCGAGCCGGGCGATGCTGGACGTCGGCACGTTGACGACGGCGAGGGTCCTCGAGCCGCGCTCATGAGCATATCGGAGCGAGGCCAGCGTATCCGCGGTCTCGCCCGATTGCGAAATGAAGATCGTCAGACCGCCTTTTTCGACCGGCGGCTCGCGGTAGCGGTATTCGCTCGCGACGTCGACTTCCACGGGCAGGCGCGCGAACCGCTCGATCCAGTATTTGCCGATCAGCCCGGCCATGTAGGCGGTGCCGCAGCCGACGATCGAGACGCGGGTCAGCGCCTTCGTGTCGGCGTGCCAGCCGAACGGCTTTAGGCGCTGCGAGGCCATGTCGACGTAATGGGCGACAGTGTGGCCGACGACCTCGGGCTGCTCGTGGATTTCCTTGGCCATGAAGTGGCGGTAGTTGCCCTTTTCGGCGATGAGGCCGCCGGCGGCGCTGCGGATCACGCGGCGCTTGACCGCCTTGCCGGACATGTCGCGGAACTCGGCGCCCGCGCGGGTGACGACGACCCAGTCGCCCTCCTCGAGATAGGCGACCTTGTCGGTGAAGGGGGCGAGCGCGAGCGCGTCGGAGCCGAGATACATCTCGCCCTCGCCGTAGCCGACCGCGAGCGGCGCGCCCTGCCGGGCGCCGATCAGCAGGTTCTCCTCGCCCTCGAAGAGATAGACCAGCGCGAAGGCTCCCCGCAGCCGTTTCAGCGCGGCGTGAACGGCCTCGGCCGGGCCCTTCCCCGCGGCCATTTCGTCGGTCACAAGGAAGGCGGCGACCTCGGAATCGGTTTCGGTGGCGAAGCGGTGGCCCTTGGCGGCGAGCTCCTCGCGCAAAGCCTTGAAGTTCTCGATGATGCCGTTGTGGACAACGGCGAGGCGGTCGCTGGCGTGCGGATGGGCGTTGCCCTCGGTCGGCTTTCCGTGGGTCGCCCAGCGGGTGTGGCCGATGCCGATCGCGCCGCCGAGCGTATGGGACGCGAGCTTCGCCTCGAGGTTCTTGAGCTTGCCCTCGGCGCGCAGCCGGGTCAGGCGCCCATGCTCCAGGGTGGCTATCCCAGCGGAGTCATAGCCGCGGTATTCCAGCCGCTTCAGGGCCGATACGATCTGGGGCGCGACCGCCCCCTGTCCCAAAATGCCGACGATTCCGCACATGAGGACACCCTAAATGCCCGAGTCGGCCCGGGCAAGGGTTAGGCCATGCGCGGTTACAGGTTCAAGTCACATTGGGTGTGCGAATGTGAAGCCGTCCAAGCTTTTTGGGCAAGTCTTTCCAAATTAAAGCTTGTTTTCTCCAAATTTTTGCAAACATTTCTTTGGCGGCTTTGAGCCCTTTCAATGAGTTACGCGGAGAAAAAGGCTTTTTTCGACCATCGGGGGTTTTCCAAATTTTTGCCCGGCCCTTCGGTCCCAAAATGGGATTCTCCTTTCGCGCGAAGCGAAAACGAAACGAAATCGTGTTGTCGCCGCTCCCGATATTCACGGGTCAGTACCCTAGCATAAATTCCGAATTATCGGAAATCTTCCGACCAGAATTTTCGGACGGATCTCACGCGTCAAATCGCTTGGAGGGTGGGCCGCGCGCGAAAACCTGTCATGCGCCGTGCTGTTGTGTTCTGGAGTCTCTGTCACAAAACTAGCTTTGATCTCTTTTAGTTGTCTGCCCCTTCGGCGAGAGCGACGCGGTGAACTCCTCGATCCCTCCCGCCACAGGATCAGGGAGGCATCGAGATGACTTCGTTCAACCGGCGCACAACGCTGAAACTCACGATTTCCGCAGCGAGCCTATGGCTCGCGGCCTCGACGGCAGGCGCTGCGAGCATGACGGCGACCGCGCCGCCCGCGACCGCGGAGACGGCGGTTACGCCGGAGGAAGCCCGGCAGATCGCCGCGGAAGCCTACCTTTATTTCTATCCGCTGGTGTCGATGGACGTGACGCGCCGCGTCACGACCAACGTCCCCGCGGGCCAGAGCCAGATGTATGGACCCGCCAACGCGTTTTCGAACCTCCAATCGTTCCCGACCGCGGATTTCCGGGCGGTTGTGCGGCCGAATTTCGACACGCTCTACTCCTCCGGCTGGGTCGATCTCACGCAAGGTCCGGTGGTCCTCACGGTCCCGGACACGCACGGCCGCTACTATCTGTTGCCGCTGCTCGATATGTGGTCGAACGTGTTCGCGGCGCCCGGCAAGCGGACCAGCGGCACCGGGCCCGGCCATTTCGTCATCGTTCCGCCGGGCTGGACCGGCTGGCTTCCCGCGAACATCGAGCACATCCAGGCGCCGACGCCTTATGTGTGGATCATCGGGCGCACGCAGACCAACGGCCCCGCCGACTACGACGCCGTGCACAAGATCCAGGAAGGCTACCGGCTGACGCGGCTCGCCGACTGGGGCAAGCCGCCAGTCGCCCCGATCGCGAAGATCGACCCGACGGTCGACATGAAAACGCCACCCAAGGTGCAGGTAGATACGATGCCCGCCGGCGACTATTTCCACTATGCGGCGGACCTTTTGAAGGTGAACCCGCCGCAGGTGACGGACTGGTCGCAGCTCAAGCGCCTCGAGCGGATCGGCATCGTGCGCGGCAAGCCGTGGAACATCGCCGCGCTTCCGCCGGAGATTCGCGCCGCCGTCGAGCAGGGACGCGCCGACGCGCTGAAAACCATGTCAGTGCAGGCGGCCAGCGTCGCTCCGATCGTCAACGGCTGG
>Ga0182030_10018447_pt1 | contig 13374 bp, 9 predicted proteins | sample 812S3MmetaG_FD_121299 | JGI IMG/M metagenome (GOLD analysis project Ga0182030, IMG submission 121299) | Permafrost microbial communities from Stordalen Mire, Sweden - 812S3M metaG (Illumina Assembly) | ecosystem: Environmental > Terrestrial > Soil > Wetlands > Permafrost | place: Sweden... | reverse complement strand
TACTTGCGATTGGGGTCGAAATCGAACGGCTTGTACATCACGCCGTAGATGTCGGTGATGCCATCGTCGGCTTTCACGGTGAACGGCTCCGGGAATTTATAGCCGGCCGCCATCAGCGGACCCACATCTACCTTCTCGATCGGCATATCGGCCGCGCCCTGCGCGTCATAGAGAATCGATTGCGGGACGGTGTTCACGCGCGAGCTGTTGTCGACGAAGTATCTGCCGTTGTCGGCTACTACCACGGCGTGCGACGCGTCGCCCGGATCGAGCAGCTTGATGCCGCTGCCATCCAGATTCACGCGGTAATTGTGCATGAAGTACGGGTTCTCGCCGTCCTCCCTGCCTGACGCGGTCATATAAAACTGGCGCGCCTTCTCGTCGATATACGAGATGTCCTCGGCGACGAACTCGCCTTTGTCTGCCTGGCTTTTCAACGTTCCATCGGAGGCATACAGATAATAATGGCCCCAGCCGTCGCGCTCCGACCACCACAGCAGTTCCGGGCCGCCGCCCACGAACCGCACCGGCTTCTCTTCGAGGTACACGTTCATGCGCTCCTGGACGATGGGCTTCACTTCGCCGCTCGCGGTATCGGCCACGCACAGATCCAGGCGATGTTCGTCGCGGCTCAAACGCGTGAAGTAAATCTTGTCCGACCCTGCCGTGCCGGCCCAGGTGTTCTCGCCCTTTTCGTGTTCGCGGCCGTAGTTAGATGCGCGATCCGACTCGATGCGGACGCGCTGGTCTTTGAACCCGCTGACGTCAGTTTTCATGTCGAGCCGGGCCTTGCTGGCGACTTCGAAAATCTCCAGGTGCGCCTGCGGATAATCGGGATCGCCCGGCATTTCATATTTGTAGGTCTCGAGCGTAGGCCGCGGATTCGCCAGCGAGTTGATCACCCACAGCGGTTTTACCTTGCGGGCATCGGATCGCACCACGGCGAATTTCTTGGAGTCTTTGGCCCAGCTGATATTGGCAGCGCTCCGCTGGCGCCGGATCTGTTCTTCATTCTGCTGCTCGCCGCCGTTGTTTTCCTGTTGCTGCTGTTGTTGCTCCTGCTGCTGCCCGCCCATACCGCGGCCGCCGTAGCCGAAATACTCCTCGCCGTCCTTGGTAATCTCGGTCTCCACAATGGACTTGTCTTTGTCGGTGGGGTCTTTGAGCGCCTTGGCGTAATTGGCGTCGTCCATCACGTAGAGGTTGTAATTGCGCGCGAAGACCACGGTTTTGCCGTCCGGCGAAATGCTGGCCCAAAGCGGTTTGCGCGGCGGCTTCTCGTCGAGCAGAACAAGCTTGCCGGCCGTCAATTCGTACTCGAAGGCGAGCTGTTTCTGATTGCGGCCCGGAGCCGGAGCTTCGGCCACTCCTCCGCGCCCGCCCTGCTGCTGCGGTTCGTCGTTATCGTCGCCTTCGTCATTCTGCTGGCCATTCGCGTCGGTGGATGTGACCACCGTGGTCTTCTTCTCGCCGGGAATGATGGCGTCTTTCGGCACGTTGATTTCGAACTGGATGGAGCCGTCGTTCTTGACGTAGCGGATGGTGGCGATCGGCAGATGCTGCGAATCGTAGGGCAGCCCGGTAGCGGCCGTCAGAGCGGCGGCCAGCTTCACCGCGTCGAAGACGAATGTTTTGGTCTTCTTGACGGGATCCACCACGTAGAACTTGCGCCCGGTGCTGTTCTCGTAGGAATACCAGAAGCGATTGCCATCGGCCAGCCAGTGCGGCGTCACCGCGATGTCGAAGACCAGCTTGGCCACTTTGGACGACGTCCAGCGAGCCGCCAGTTCATAGTTGGCCTTCGTGGGCTTGGAGGGAATGTTGGACGCCGGCTCGTCGGAGCCCGCTCCCGGAATTGAGCCCGCGAGCAGGATGGCAAAACCCGCGGAAACGATGGCGACTCGCGCCCAAGAAAGGCGACGGAACTGGATGGGACGACGCATAGAGAAACTCCTCCTCAGTGGCTGTTCTACAAGGCAGTTTCGACTACTATATCCCAATTGAAACGCCGAGGGCCTCGACCGGCCGTGTTACGATATGTATATACAAGTGCAGTACGAATGGGAGGAGCGTAAGAACCGGCTGAACCAAGCGAAGCATGGAATCTCATTCGAGGTGGCGGCGTTGGCCTTCGAGGATGAAGACTGCCTCGTGCGCCTGGATCGGACCGGCGAAACAGGCGAACAACGCTGGCGCGCAAATCGGCCCGGCCCGGATTGAAGGGGACGCCGCAGTGATGCTGCTGGTTGCCCATGTTTACAGGGAAGAAACCAATGGCGAAGAAATCATCCGCATCATCTCGGCCCGCGAGGCTGAAAAGAATGACATCCGAAGATATCAGGAACAAGCAGTGGAGTAAGGAGGAGCGCGAGGCTCTCCGGCGCCACGCGGCGAGGCAGGCAGCGGGCGACGATTCGGATATCAACTTTGGCGACATTCCCCGCCTCACCGATGAGCAACTTGCTCAGATGGTGCGTCTGCGCGACATTCGGCCGAAGGTGCCCGTCAGCGTGCGTCTCGAACCGAGAGTGCTTGCCTGGCTGAAATCCAAGGGTGAAGGGCACCTGACGCGAATCAACGACATCTTGCGGAATATCATGGAGGCCGAGCGGCGCATCGCGCACCGGTAGCGGCTTGTGCCGCTCCTCCTCATGGCGGTAGCCTGAACGCATGCTCCGTCGTTTACCGCTGCTGGCATCCGCCTGCCTCGCCAGCCTGGCGCTTCAGGCGCAGACCGTCAAAGCCCCCGACATTACCAAACAGCCTACGCTTTACGTCGTCCCCTACGCCCATCTCGACACCCAGTGGCGCTGGGAGTTTCCGCAGACCATCAGCGAATTCCTGCTGAAGACCATGCGCGTGAACTTCGACCTCATCGAGAAATATCCGCACTACGTATTTAACTGGACCGGCGCCAATCGCTATCGCCTGATGAAGGAATATTTCCCCGCCGACTACGCCAAGGTCAAACAGTATGTCGCGGCCGGGCGCTGGTATCCGGCCGGCTCGTCGATGGAGGAAGGCGACGTCAACCTCCCCAGCGCGGAGGCGATCGTTCGCCAGGTGCTCTACGGCAACACCTATTTCCGGCAGGAATTCGGCAAAGCCAGCGCCGAATTTATGCTGCCCGACTGTTTCGGATTCCCCGCCTCGCTGCCCAGCATTCTGGCGCACGCCGGCGTGAAGGGTTTTTCCACCCAGAAGCTCTCGTCGGGCTGGCAGCCCGCGCCGAAAGTCGGCGGTCCCGATTCGCCTGAGCAGACCCCGGCCGGCATTCCGTTCAACGTGGGCGTCTGGGAGGGCCCGGACGGCGAAACCATCCTCGCCGCGCTCAACCCCGGCGACTATGGCAGCGACATCTTCACCGACCTCAGCAAGGAGCCGCCACCCGGCCGCGGCGGCGAAGAGAACTGGGTCAAGCGGGTTCACTTGGATGGCGAAGTCACAGGCGTCTTCGCCGACTATAAATATGTCGGCACGGGCGACACCGGCGGCTCGACCGAGGATTTCACGGCGCGCATGTTGGAAGCCATGGTGACCAAGAGCGAGACCGTGCTGCCCAACCCCGCCAGCGGAGAGGGCGGTAATCCCAACCCGCCGCCACCTTCCGGTCCGCCCGTGAAAGTGGGCGATGGACCGCTCACCGTCATCCCTGCCGCCGCCGACCAGATGTTCCTCGACATCAAACCCGAGATGACTTCGCGCATGCCGCGATGGAAGGGCGACCTGGAGCTGATCAATCACTCCGCCGGATCGCTCACCTCGCAGGCGTACCACAAGCGCTGGAATCGCAAGAACGAACTGCTGGCCGACGCCGCCGAGAAGGCCTCGGTTGCCGCCGCATGGCTTCGGTTCGGCCGTCCGTATCCGCGGAAGCGGCTCAACGACGCGTGGACGCTCGTGATGGGCGGCCACTTCCACGACACTGCTGCCGGCACCGCCACGCCGCGCTCTTACGAGTTCGCCTGGAATGACGACGTGATTGCGATGAATCAGTTCGCGGGCGTACTTACCGATGCCACCCAGAGCGTGGCCTCCGCTCTCGACACGCAGACCAAAGGCACCGCCATCGTGGTCTACAACCCGCTGAACATCGAGCGCGAGGATGTGGTGGAGGCCAACGTCGCGCTCCCCACCGGAACGAAGGGTGTGCGGGTGACCGGCCCCGACGGCAAGCAGGTCGCCGCGCAGGTGGAAGGCGGCAAGGTGCTGTTTCTGGCCAAGGCTCCCTCGGTGGGCTATGCGGTTTACGATGTCGAGCCCGCCGCGGAATCCATGCCCTCCACGCTCCAGGTGAACCTGCGGGCCCCCGGACGCGGCGCCGCCAATGCCGCGCCCACCTCGCTCGAGAACGGCCGCTATCGCGTAACGCTCGACAGGAACGGCGACGTCGCCAGCATCTTCGACAAGCTGGTCAATCGCGAGCTGCTGTCCGCGCCCATACGCCTGGCGATTTCGAGCGACCATCCGGTGTATTGGCCCGCCTGGAATATGGACTTCGAACAGGAACAGGCGCCGCCCCGCACCTTCGTCCGCGGCGCCATGGCGCGCATTAAGGAGAACGGCGCCGCGCGCGTCACGGTAGAAGTCACCCGCACCAATACCGAGGGCTCGCACTTCGTTTCCACCGTGAGCCTTTCCGCGGGCGACGCCGGCAATCGTGTGGAATTCGGCGAATCGATCGATTGGAAGACGCTCTATTCCAACCTGAAGGCCACGTTCCCGCTTGCCGCCAACAATGAGGACGCCACTTATAATTGGGGGCTCGGAACGGTGCGCCGGCCGAATGCCGCGGAACGCCAGTTCGAAGTCGCTTCGCATCAATGGATCGACCTTACCGACCGCAACGGCAGCTTCGGGGCCACCATCCTGACGGATTGCAAGAACGCCTCCGACAAGCCCAACAACAACACCCTGCGCCTCACGCTGGTGCGCTCGCCCGGCGTCGACAACGACTTTACCGACCAGGCGAACCAAGATTGGGGCCATCACGAAATCGTCTTCGGGCTCGCCGGTCATCGCGGCGACTGGCACGGCGGCCAAACGGATTGGCAGGGCTACCGCCTCAATCAGCCGCTGATTGCCTTCGCATCGGCCAGGCACGAGGGCTCGCTGGGTAAGCAATTCTCGCTCGTGAGCGTGAGCAATCCCCGCATTCAGATCATGGCGCTCAAGAAGGCGGAACTGAGCGACGAAATCGTACTCCGCATGGTGGAGATGGACGGACGGCCGCAGGAGAACGTTGTTGTGAAGTTCGCCAGCGCAATTCAGGCGGCGCGCGAAGTGAACGGCCAGGAGTTGCCCGTTCCCGGCAATCCGGCCATTTCGAACGGCAAATTGGTAACCAATTTCACCGGGTATCAGCCGCGCACGTTCGCGCTGAAGATCGCACCGTCGGCCGCGAAGGCCGCGGCGGATACCGAGAAGCCCGTCTCGTTGCCGTACGATCTCGCGGTATCCAGCAACGATGACACGAAGACAACCGGCGGTTTCGACGGCAAGGGTAACGCCATCCCCGCGGAGATGCTTCCAGCCTCGATCAACTTCGGCCCGGTAACCTTCCAACTCGCGCCGGCCGGGACCGGGAAGGCCAACGCGTTGGCCGCCAAAGGGCAGACTCTGCAGCTTCCAGCCGGGTCATTTAATCGCGTGTATGTGTTGGCGGCTTCGTCGGACGGCGACCGGAAGGCGACGTTCCGGGCAGGCGATAAGGACGTCGATCTGACCATCGAAGATTGGGGTGGGTTCGTGGGCCAGTGGGACACGCGCATCTGGAACCTGCCGGCGCGCGATTGGGCCATTTCCGCCAATCGCGCCGTATGGCCGCCGGCCAATCAGGCGAACGGCGGCGCCGAGCCGCGCTATCCCGAAGACTATGTGGGCCTGACACCGGGCTATATCAAGCCGGCCGATCTGGCCTGGTATTGCTCGCACCACCACACCGCCGATGGGCTCAATGAACCTTACCAATATTCCTACTTATTCGCGTATGCCATTGACTTACCGGCGGGCGCCCGGACACTTACTCTGCCGAATAACGACAAGGTCAAGGTGTTGGCGGTGTCGGTCGCGGACGAAGGTCCGCTGGTGAAAGCCGCCCAGCCCTTGTATGACACGCTGGGACGGTGACCGCTCCCTCACGGTCGCGGCTCGGTAACTCCTTTCCTACCGAGCCGCGCGCGTGAGCAAGCGGACTCTTACAGAGCGTTCAACTCGGCGATTCTGCTGGTCAGCACTTGCGCGAATTCATCCACGTCCTGCGACGCGTATCCCGCCGCGCGGAAAGCGTCGCGGAGCTGATCCGGCGATAGACGCGCGAGCAAGCTGCCCAGCCACTTGGCGTCGGCGCGAGGAATGTTCTGACCGATCCATTCCAGGTGCACGCGCATCCGGTACTCTTTCGGACCGGCCAGGCGCAACAAGCCGGGGCGGGAAGGGGCTGCGAATGAGACGGCCTCCGGCGTAGTCTGCTTGATGAATTTCGACTCGCTATATTCTTCCGGATCGCCTTTGGCGTGTGTAGTAGGCCAGCATCGCCCGGGGCAGCCGAAACTCGCCCCCAAGTCGCTCACCATATAGATCCGCTGGCCGTTCACCTGGTAGACGGCGTTATTATCGTCCTTCACATCCCAGTTGTTGATCGCCGCCATCAACGTGCGCAGACCGTTGAACTCGCGAGTGCCGTCAAAGGGAGTGTTCCGCCACTCCCAGGTCGCGATCTTCTTGTCGTCTTCCCGTCTCAGCCGAACATTCCGAATGGAGCCATTCGGGCCGACCTCCTGCTGACCGCGATGCAAGTGTGCGGGCAGTCCTTGAACCTGTATCTCGGGCAGAAAGTAATCTTCATTGGCATAATACCCGACCGCCCAGACGATGCGCGATGCCGCTGTCTCCGGCCGCGCCTCGATTCCCATCTTCACCTTCCACTCGATCCCGTCCGCGCTTTTGACGGAGAATTTCGGACTGGCGCCGTCGAAATCCTCTTTATCGAAGGTAAAGGGGCCATGCGGCAATCGATTCGCGCCGCCGGGTCCGTGTAGTACATCGCGCGTCGAGATATCCCCGGGATCCGTCCAGAGAACGCCCTTTTCGGAAGGTCTGGCGGCCTCCCTTCCTGCGGCCTTCTTGCCGTCGCCGAACGAAAGACCCGCGGTGAGGCAGCACACCAGGCAAACCGCGCCATATGAGATTTGTTTTCGAAACACGATTCCGCTCCTCCCACCGCTTGACCGCCCAGTTTACCATCGGACGGCGGCCGGCTTTATTGCAGGCCGAGCGCCGGCGGACGATTTGCAACCGTATGGAGCAACCCGGCGGCCTTTTTCGCGCCGGGAGCGGTGAGGACACCGCTGTCCACCGCCTCGCCTCGGCGCGCTTCGACCTGGTGTAGAATGACGCCAGCCGTTTATAAGGAGAGAACAGCATGGGTTCGCATTTGGACGCGGCAGTCAAGGCTTGCGGGAAGTGTCTCGACGAGGCACAGAAAATAGAGAAGCAGCTTAAGGCGGCGAAGACGCCCCAGGATAAAGACAAGCTCAAGAAAATGGCCGAGGCCTGCAAGAAAATGGCGAAGGTGTACCTCGATGGCATAGCGGCTGCCCAAGCTAAGGACGCCCAAGCGATGGAAGAAATTTTTAAGAACATGGGCGTGTAGCGCTTACCGGACCCCATAAAAGGGGTCTGGGCCACACTACCGATTGCGGTGGTTCACTGCGGCTTTGAGATCCAGCAAATCAATCCTGCAACGGCGCCAGCACCGATCATGAGAATCGCCGCTTGGCGAAGCCAGCGAAACATCGAAGGAAAGTACACAAAAACAAGGACTTCCGCTCCTTCCGTAAATCGAAGCCGTACTGTCACCTTTCCGGGCAAATGGGCGGGGAGAGTTGCCCTGCCCAGCCTGGCCCATCGAGGGGCGATTCTGGAACACACGGTGCCCATGGCGTTCTTATCGGCATTTCTGGTGGCGTTTCGAGGGATACCGCGCTTCACAGCGGAGCCGGTGGAAATACTCCGGGGCCGGCCAGCATCGGTGGCAGGCGTTCCAGTCCAGCCCGTCGAGTTTGGGGTGCGCTGGGTCGCGGTAGTGGGACAAGCGATAGGCGAAGCGGGGAAGGGACGGCCCGCCGTTCTGAAGAAGGTGTTTCTCGATCGAAGGCAGGTGTCGATCGTGACAGGCGTCATTCCCTTGGCTCGCATCTCAGCGATCCCACAATATCGGTAGTTAAGTCGAGAACCTCACCGGCTTCACCGATACCAGCCAACCCGAACAACACGGTCTGTAGTATTCGCGTAGAGCGGGTTGCTCTGGCTCATCTGGCTACGCCAGTCGCCTTAATCAACTCTCCACGGCCCCGCAGATCAACGGCGAAAGCCTGTACACTCTTGCCGCCCCATTCGACTTCAACGAACCCGAAGACGTTCGCAAAATCATCAGCGACCTGCAGGACAGTGCCAGACGATATGCTCGTCGCAACGCGCCAGCTGTCCTGTTGATGCACCGCAACGGTTGCGGTCCGCAACTTGTAGCGCCGCATACGCACACTCTTTCTCCCGAGCCTGAAGTGGAACTCAACCGAGGACACTCAGGACTCAGCTCTAACCCACGATTGTGCGATCAACCCGAACATGGGCGTGCCTCCGATCCCTACTTGTAGGGGGAGTAGGGAAATCACGCCCGTGCCAGGTCACGCAAAACCACTTTCCTCGCCCCAAAGCGACAGTACACGACCCGATCCTTGCTCTAGCGCCGCTCCGCTCGCTTGTGCTGTGTTGGTTTGGCACGATCACGATATCAGGTCAACGTCTTTTCGTCTGTGCACAATTGCTCACCCAGCACAGGAATTCTTGCCGATACGGCACGTGCTCCAGCCGTGCGCGGTTGGGCTATCCGCCAAGTGGCCCAGCCTTTGGTCCGACGCGGCGAGTTCTGAACTGGTGCCGTTCGATTCGCACGGCGATCACGATGCTATCGGCACGGATGACCACACCCGACATGACCAGTTGCAGCCTTGTTCTCCCGTCGAGCAAGACCGGCCAATCGATGGATGCCTAAGCCTCTGTCCGGTCAGCAGAGGCCCGTCGGTGGTGAAGCTCAGCCCGAGCTACTTAGGTCAATAGTGCGGCCGGTACCTGCTTTCGCGGGCACGCGCCGGCCGGCACGGTGTAGGCAACCGCCAAGCTCAGGGCAAAGCGGATACTGCCCGGCGCTCTGGATTGAAGCCCGCCGGCTCTCTCACCGGATGCTCGCTATTGCGCCCCACGGTTCCAACTATGGGGTGCGATTGGCATTCGGACGTGTACTGCCGGCCGTTGTGGACGTACTGGCGATCGACACGATATTCTCCCCTGCAAATGGGTGTCTTCCTGAAATTGGGCCTCCCTGCAGACAAGGCAGTCAAATACCGGCTAACCGGCCAATCTATTCGATTCCTGTCGCTTGCGTTGTAAGTGGCGGGCCACAAGGATACGCCGCGCGATTCTGCCTGCCGGACATATGTTTGACTGCCCGTACCCATTCCTGTTTTGCTGAATCGTCGCCGGTGCAGGGTGCGGAGTGCCAGGCAGTAACGCCAACCAAGGTATTGTCTCGGGGACCCAATGCGATCACCCTAAGGTGCGCCTGAGTGCGCCGCAAGTGGGCAATGAGTTTCGAAACGCCCGGCAGAGACGCATTCACAACCAACAAATGCAGCCGAGACAAAGGCTTGCGGTTTGCAACCGAGATCGCATCTGAAGGGCTGCAAGCGGGCCACGGGCGGTAGCCTGCGCCAACCAGGGCAGCGCCCAACCAAAAGATGAACCCAAGATCGTTATCTACAATCAGGACGTTCTTCATGGCGCTTGTCACTTGTACCCGTCGGGTAAATCGCAGCGAGTGTAGGGGCACGCCGGTGGCCAAAGCTCTCGTCTTTTGTTTTCAATGCCCCACATAGTCGAGTGCAAGAATTGTTACCAACTTCGTCTAAATTACACACAGAACCCTTTCGAGGACCCGGCACAGCGCATGGCGCCGAATTTTGCGGAATAACGGCTTCGCTCCGGCATGGATCGAGGAGGGCGCGATATCGAGGCTGAAATCCGCTATTTGAAGGCGAACTTCCATCGTCTGGATGACGGCGAGCGGGTCCGCCGGGTGGATCTGCTGAACCGGCGTATCGGGGCGTACAATCTGAAAACGCCCGTAGCGAGCGCGCAAAAGCTGCCGTTCAGCCTGTAAGGTACTGGGCCTTGGGTGCTCTCCGCGCCTTTGGGGGTTTTGTGGCAAACTAGGTTAAGATCCCGGGGACCTCCTCTTATGATCGGCCGTACCGTCTCTCATTACACCGTGTTGGAAAAATTGGGCGCCGGAGGCATGGGTGAGATCTATAAAGCGCAGGATACCCGCCTCACTCGTTTCGTCGCCATCAAGGTGCTGTCCACCGCCAACGCCGGCGACGTGGAGCGCCGCAGACGATTCGTTCAGGAAGCGCAGGCCGCATCCGCGCTGAATCATCCCAACATCATCACCATCCACGACGTGGTCTCGACCGACGGCGTGGAGTTCATGGTGATGGAGTTCGTCAGCGGGGTGACGCTCGACGATCTGATTCCCAAGCACGGCCTCAACGTTCAGAAGAGCCTGGATATTGCGGTGCAGATTGCCGACGCTTTACAGACGGCACATGCCGCCGGCATCGTGCACCGCGACCTGAAGCCGGCCAATGTCATGGTGACCGGCACGGGACTGGTGAAGGTGCTCGATTTCGGAATCGCCAAACTCACTGGGCCGAGCCCCACGGCAGGGAACACGGACGAGACCCTGCCCATCGACTCGCCGATGACAGTGGAGGGATCGATCCTGGGAACCGTCAGCTATATGTCTCCGGAGCAGGCGCAGGCCAAGACCGTCGATCCGCGGTCCGATATCTTTTCCTTCGGGCTGGTGGTTTACGAAATGCTGACGGGGCAGAAGGCGTTTTCGGGCGATTCGGCGCTTTCCACGCTTTCCTCCATTTTGCGGGACGAAGCCAAACCGATCGGCCAAGTAGTGCAGGGCGTTCCTCCGGAGTTGGAGCAGATCGTGCATCGGGCCATGCGCAAAGACCCGGATCAGCGCTGGCAAACCATGCAGGACATGCGCGCGGCGTTGATGGTCCTCAAGCTGAAAGCCGACTCGGGCGTGCTCCACACGCAGTTGGGCGGACCGCCGGCGCCCCCGGTGAAGAAAAAATCGAATGCACTGCCTTTGGTTCTCGCGGCGGCGGCGGTGGTGCTGGCCGCGGGCGGCGGCGGCGCGTGGTGGTGGATGAAACATCGGCAGGCGGAGCAGAAAGCGCCGGTCGCCGAGGCAACGCCAGCGCCGGCTCAGGTGGCGCCCCCGCCGGCTCCCGTCGCGTCGGCGGCGCCCGCGGAAGCACCACCGCCTGTCGATGACAGCATGACGAATCAGCACGTGCTGGACCTGGTGGAGGCGAAAGTGGCGCCGGTCACGATCGTCAATCAAATCCGGTCCGCACCCAAGACCAATTTCGATTTGTCCACCAGCGCTGTGATTCAGCTGACCAAGGGCGGAGTTCCTTCGCAGATTATTGAGGTAATGCGCAATCCCAAGGCGGCCGCACCGTCAGCCCCCTTGACTACGGCGCGCCCCACCGCGGCTCCCGCGACGCCCGCTCCCGCGCAAAGCGCTCCTGCGGCCGTTGTCGCACCCGTCACCACGCCGCCCGCTCCCGTGCAGCCGACGCCCGCAACGCCCGCGCCAGCCGCACCGGTGAGGACGAACACGGTGTTGGTAGTGCCAGACGGTAAGCCCTTCAACATCACGCTCGCGGCGGACGTGCCTACGAAGCTTACGGCCGGTCAGAAGATCAATTTCACCATCACGAACGACGTGAAGGTGGGGGATGTCCTGGTGATCGCCAAGGGAACACCGGTGGCGGGCGAGGTAGTGGAGCCCGGCGACTCGAAGAAGTTCCTGGGGGTTATCGGGGGCAAGGGCAAGGCGTCTTTCAAGCTCGTCAATGCGGACGCCGTCGGGGGCGCTAAAATCGCGATTCGAGCCACTCCGGCACATAGCGACAAGGCCGATCGTCCGATCGAGCTGCAGGGCAACAAGAGCAAGGACGTGTTGGCCCACGCCGGGGCAGAGTACATGGGTTACGTCGATGGCGATCAGACGGTGACCATCAAGCATTGACCAAGGATCGTTACTCTATCAGCCCCGAAACACAGTTCCGGAATGGAACTCCCGGGCGCCTCGTGAAACAGGGCGCGCTGGTTTCCACGCCGTACAATACCATCAACTTCTTACGCACAATTGGAGAGGTTCTGGGACTGCCGCCGATGAACCTGAACGACGCGCTGGCCAAGCCCATGGCCGACATCTTTAATACCACGCCTAGCCCGTGGAGCTTCACAGCCACTCCTTCGGCGCTTCTCTACAGTACGCAACTGCCTCTGCCTCCCAAACCAACCGGCCTTTTCGTGCCCAAGCCGACTCACAGTGCCCGGTATTGGGCGCGTGTCTCGAAGGATATGGACTTCACGGATGCCGATCGTGTCGACGCCGATGACTTCAACACCGTTCTGCGGAAGGGAATGATGGGGAAGAAGGCTTATCCTAAGGCGCCCACCGGACTGGACCTGCGCGAAAACCGGTCCGAACTCCGGGCGCGTTACCAGCGGTCTCTCACGACCAAAAATGCCCAAGAAGCAAACAAGGGCGCCAACCAGGCGCGAGTTTCTCTGCGCGTACGGCCGGAACGCCGACCACGCTACACAGCTTCAACGGAACCGAAAGCGCTTATCTCCAAGGCAGCAGCACGTTTCAAGCCGGCGGGTACCCTGACGGCATCAAGACTGTCCGCACCGACGGAGAAGGCCCGCTCCCTTTACGCTGAATGCGTCGAATCTGGCGGCCGCGGACGGTCGAATCGCGTTTATCGCGTACCTGTGGATCAACCGTTCCCACGTGTCCGCATGGCCGCCAGGAGGTCGAGCCCGGCCATGGCGCCCGCCCCTGGTTACACTGAAGGCACATGGAGAACCAAACGATTGGGCTGGTGGTGCACGCAGTCGGCACCACGGGCGTACTGCATCAATTGACGGGCGTGATTGCGCAGCATCAGGGCGATATTACTTCCGTCGAAATCCTGGCGAACCGGCCCGATGAGGCTCGCACCTACTTCGAAGTAATTCTTCCCGGAAGTGTGGACCCGCTGCTTGAAGGGCTTCGGGCCCTTCCCATCGTACGCGATGTCGAAATCGTCAAAACTCTGCAAGCCATCTACGGCAAGCGCATTATCATCATGGGCGGCGGCGCGCAGGTGGGCCAGGTGGCGATTGGCGCCGTCTCCGAGGCCGACCGCCACAACATCCGAGGCGAGCACATCT
>Ga0182030_10018445_pt1 | contig 13374 bp, 15 predicted proteins | sample 812S3MmetaG_FD_121299 | JGI IMG/M metagenome (GOLD analysis project Ga0182030, IMG submission 121299) | Permafrost microbial communities from Stordalen Mire, Sweden - 812S3M metaG (Illumina Assembly) | ecosystem: Environmental > Terrestrial > Soil > Wetlands > Permafrost | place: Sweden... | reverse complement strand
GCTGAGCGTTTTGGGTTATGGATCCGGCACGGCCCCAGCATCATCTGGGACAACTGACGCCACAATGAACTTCAGAGCTGCGCGCGGCACTGTCGCCGTTGATATCGGCATGTTGGATAGCGGAACCGGTTATTTGCAAAACAGAAATTTTGCGAATCTAGCGACGAACTTCAATTTTGTTTTAGAACCTAATGGCGGCAATGTCGGCATCGGAACGACGAGCCCACAGGGAACGCTCGATGTCGAAGGATCAGGCAACATCATTTTGAACGCCGGTAACGTGAGTATTGGCACGACAAACACCAATACCTATGACCAGGTTGCCGAAGGTCGGCCGCTTCTCGTCGCGGCTTCCGATACGTCAACCACCATTGGTGGCAGCGCCTCGATGCTGACCATTTCAAACATGAACACTACGACCAGCAATACGTCGGCGCTTGCTTTTGCGGCGATTACCGGGGCGAACCCCAACCATTTTGCCGATGCTGAAATCGTCAGTATTCACGGCGCCCGCACCAATGCCCAGTATCCAACCGGCCAGTTGGCGTTTTTGACTTCGACGGCGTTGAACACGGCTCCGACCGAGAAAATGCGCATCACGTCTGCTGGCAATGTCGGCATCGGGACGACGAGTCCGAACGCGCCGCTGGATGTCAATGGCGCGGTCATTATCGGCACGGCTTCAGGGTTGGGCGCAATCAACGTCCCGGGTATGTCCATCGATCCTGCTGGCCGAATCTATATTACCCGCTCGAATGCCGACACGGTCGCCGAATTTAACTGGCAACCCACGGCGACACGCGTCGGCAGCATCACCGTTACCAGTTCGAATGCGGCCTATAACACCACTTCTGACCGGCGTTTGAAGGAAAATTTTGCGGCGACCAAGGCGGGCCTGAATGCCTTGATGGTTCTTCCGGTGCAGGATTTCAATTTCATCTCGGACAAAGACAAAAGGCGCGTTCAGGGCTTCATCGCGCAGGACCTTTATAAAATTTATCCCGAAGCCGTCACTACCAACGGCGACGACGGAAAAATCCCGCTGAAAGACGGCAGAGGCTGGTCGGTCGATTATGGCCGCGTGACGCCGCTGATAGTCAAAGCCGTGCAAGACCTTAAAGCCCTGTTTGATGCCGATCACGACGCGATTGCGCAATTGGAAGCCGACAATGCCAATCTGCGTGCCGCGAACGATAACGAATCCGCGCAAATCAAAGCCCTGACCGCGCGCCTCGACGCAGTGGAAGCCGGTCGTCATTAATGGAAAGGAATGATCGCATGTCGAACAATCATCTCTTGAGTTGCTTCAACGCTCTACGAACCTGCGCGTTGGTTGTCGCGTTTGCGTTTGCCGTGGCGATCATGCCGCTACCTGCCTTTGCGACGACTTCCGGTATCGACACGCCAACAGGCGTGACAAGCCTTCCTCTCGCCGTCGAGGGCGTCGAAGGAATGAATTTGGTGGCGCAAAGCGCAAGCGGCCCTGTCTATGTCGGGATCGGGATTACGTCGCCGACGACCCCTTTGCAAATAAGGTCTGCAGCTAATGAAGATTTGGTATTCAGAGGGGCTGTGTCGGCCAGCTCTGGCGCGGAAATTGGTGCCGTCAATGATGTTAATAGCGTGTGGGAGCCTTTACAGCTTGACGGCAGTATTACGATCCTCGGCATGGCGGGCAATGTCGGTGTAGGGCTTATAAATCCGTCCTATAAACTGGATGTCAGTGGCTGGATGCATACCAGTAGTGGCATTGTATTTCCGGATGGCACACAGCAGACTACAGCAGCGACAAGCGGCGGTATGGAAATAGGCGGTTTTTATCTTCTCGGGCAGGGCGTATGGCCGGGATGTACGGGTAATCCCAAGACCGGTGGATGCAGCTGTCCCGGAGGCTTTAATACCTGGCAGGCATACGCGGGCGCTTCAAATGGTACCAACTATTATCTTGGTATATGCTGGAAGTGACGGGGTTCAACTGGCTGCGGGCGGCACTGCATGGTCCGCAATTTCGGATCGTCGTCTTAAGAAAAATATCCAGACGTTGACGATTCTCGATAGGCTCGATGGGTATCGGACGGTTTCATTTGATTGGAAATCGACAGGCAAGCACGATATCGGTGTAATCGCGCAGGAACTATACGGCTCGTTCCCCGGAGATTGTGAACAAAGGCAACGATGATCCCGATATTGAAATCGGGAGCGATGGTAAATACAAGGCAGGCACATGGAGCGTTGAGTATGACAGGCTTGGCGCTTTGGCTCTCGAAGCCGTCGAGAAGTTGAAAGCCCTGTTCAACGCCGATCATGGTATGCTGCTGAAGCTGAAAGCCGACAACGACAGTCTGCGCGCTGCAAACGATAACGAAGCCGCGCCGATCAAATCCCTGACCGCGCGCCTCGATGCTCTCGAAAATGCTCGCCGCTGACGGAAGATAGCTAATCGTATAAAGAGTCAGAAGCCTCCACGCTCCTGGGGTCGAGTTCTGTCAGCGGAGTTCCAACTTGAATAGCTGCCGAAGCTTGCGCCGCGCATGGCGCTCGCGGACACGCTTCTCCCGTAGCGCCTTCAAAGCCTGGGTACGCCAGTCCTTCGCCGCTTTGCGCGCATGCGGCCTTTCACGCTTAGGCAGGCGGCGCAGCCCGGCGAGCTTTCGGCGGTAGATGGTATCGATCTCAATCTCCTCAGCCTCACCTTCGACCATGTCGGGTTCGGGCGGGGTTGCCTGGCGCCGCACCACCTCGTTAAGCAGCGCTGCATCAAATCGACGACTGACATACAAGTGCGGCCGATCGGCCTGGTCCCCGATTGTTTTTGCCGGATGATCAGGGGGCAACGGCGTGGCTACTGGCCGATCCCCCCGCCTAGTCCCGACCGCGTGACCGTTGCTGCTGATACCAATCAAGCTCATCGTCCTGCCGGCTCTGCTCGATGGCTCTGGGCGGGTTGTCGTTGGCGGACTTGCCGGGGGTCGGTTCGGGCTCTCTTGGCGCCTGACGCCTGGGCGCGGGTTTCGCGCCCATGATCCCGTCAGCAATGCTCTCAAACAGCGAGAGCATGCTCTGGCCGATGCCCTCGGCCGCTCCGGTAGCTATTGTCAGTCCGGGTTTCACCCCGGAATTATCCCTCGCCCCATAGCTGGCAACAATCGGGGCGGCGGTTTCACGATCGGCCGTCGAAGCCGATGGTTTTTCGCGGTTATCGGCGGCTTCCGGCGATACAATGCCGCGCAGGCAAGCCGCTTTCTCCAACTGGTCCAGGAAGACACCGTTATCAAGACCGGCGTCCTGGCGCGCTTTGAAAGTGTCCCGGACATTGATTTGATGATCGAGGAGTTCCCGATAGACCGTATTTCTAGCCTCGCGTAATTCGGCAAACGGCTCCTTGCACCGATCCTCCAAAACCCGGGTCTGCGCGGCGATTAAATTCGACTTGAGTTCCTTGAGTAGGGCGGAATCGCCCGCTTCTCGCTGATCATAATATTCCGACCATTTTTCCCGAAATTCCTCCCTAATTTCGCGGTTAAGGGAATTTCGAAGATCTTTTATCTGCATTTTCGTTTCGGCGACGAACGAGAGACGCTCATCCTTCTGAAAGTCCTTGAGTTTTTTCCACTGCGAATATTCAGAGCTATTTTCTGAATTTTCGTTGGCGGCCGACAATTCCTCGCTTTTGTGCTGCGAGGGGTCGAGGGCCGCGAAATTCTTCTCATGTTCCTTGAAGACCATCCAGGCAGGGCGCGTCGGACTGGCTTCCCTCTCCTCGGCATTCAGAATTCGCTGCTCGCACAGGATTTTTCCGCTCTCGATCTCATAATTGAGCGCCCAGGACTGCGCCCGCCGCTTTTCGAAGCTGTCATTGAGGAGCACGCCGGTTTCCGGGTTCACCATATTGAGCACGATATGGATATGCGGATGCTTGTCATTATGCGCGACGATGAGGGCCTGGTGATCCTGCCACCCCATATGCTTCAAGAAGCCGTCCGCGGTCTGCCGCATATGCTCAGGCGTCGGCTGCTCGTCTGGCGACCAATTCAGGCTGATATGCTTGACGGGCTTGTCGCTACCACCGGCGCGTATGCCTGCTTCCTGTTTCAATGTCTCGGCATAATTTGCCGTAAGGTACATTTCATTGACAGCGGACAGCGCGTCGTCCAGCGCCAGGTTCCGCGTATGAATAAATCCCACACGTTCGCTCGTCTTCTCCTTGGGGTCATGGAGCACGTAATTCGCCACCCCCTTGAACGACCTTCCGCGCGACATGATTTTGACGATCATTTTGCCGCCCGCGTCAGTATCTGCCGAATATCCTTGAGCAGGGGCTCGGCATCGGCAGGCAGCGGATCGCCCGTAGCGTGCAGGTGCCGCACCATCTGATTCAGATTATTTCCAAGGCGCGAAAGCTGAACAAAAATGAGTTTCTCCAGCGAGCTCTTTTCGGACGTGCTGGATTCGACATTTTTTGATTTTTGCAAAAGCAACAGGCGGCCAAAATGAACCGGACGCATGCCGACCGACTCAGCGCGTTTTTTGATGCTGTCGAGCTCGGCTCTCGTCAAACTGATATTGAGCTGCTCGGAACGCGGTTCTGGTGTTTTGGGTCTGGCCACTTCCTTGCTTCCTTGGCAGAGCGCATGCGTCCGGGGGTTTGGGGATCCAGACGAAGTCATCCCCAACGGGAGGTTTTGCTTAGGCAAAACACATCTCGCTAATCTCTTCGCCAATTTATCTGTGCGTAGCTCTCGTCACCATGGGAAGCTGTTGTACTTATCAATCATTGTCATTCGTTCCAGGTGCCCCGCGGAAACGGAAATTCCTGTTATCAAAAACGATCACAATATTTTTCGACGGGTTCCGACCGGACAATACTTCGGCAAGGAAATTGATTCTCAAATGTGCCGACGATACGAGCCGTCCAAAGAGGATTAACAGCAGCGAATTGCAGAGACACATCATCGCAACGAGGATTGGGTCTTGCAGAGCGTCAACTAGGCATCCGAAAAAGAACGACATAAAGCACCTTTGGCTGGAAGAAATCGTAGGGGCTTTGCTCGGACGGGCGCGGCCTGCGTCAAGGTGCTTCGCAGGGACCCGGAACGCAGGAAAATTGACGCCTTCGGCAGTTTTCTTGCGTTATGGGTGGCAAGCACCTTGACGCCCGAAGGCCGCGACGGGCCGACAATGCCCCTACGATAGAGAAGGTGGCGTATCAGCCGCAGCGAAGCGGAGGCAACTCGCCGGCGGCGAGACCGGTTAAATGGGCACCCGCAGGAGCGTCAGCATAACGCCGCCGCAGGCGGGACGCGGGACCGAGTGCCCCCGGCGAGGCGTTCCGAAACTTTGGCGCGAAGGTTCGCCACCCGAAGGGCCGAGACCTATGGGCTCGGTGCTGTCCGCATCAGCGGCGGCGTAGAGCCTGGCCGCCGAAGGTGGGCGCGCCCTCGTGGCTCAGGGGATGGCTCGCTAATCGTGATAATAGGGATTCTTCAGTGCGCGAGCCCATTGCAGCTTCATCTGCTTGAGATGCGGCATCACGAAAATTCCAGGATTCGCGCAACCCATGAAGTAAGCTATCGACTGATTGTCGGGCATGCCGAACATCTGGTGCGGCTGGATGGTGGGTTTCTCGATCTGATTGAAGTTCAATCCGCTATTCGAATTCATGCCGCTTTGCGTTAGCCCCGACCCCTCATTATAGCCCAGGGCTGTGACCGTTCGCGGCGGCGAGCGTTTGGAGAACCATTCCGCCGTGACTTTGTCGGTCGCCCTGAACGACTGCACGACGCCAGCGCTGCCGAGCATCGTATTCCACCTGTCGGGGTAAAGCTTCGAGAGTTGTTCGAGGCCCTGCAAGACCGGCATGAGCTGAACGCGATAGTCACGCGTCACGCTGAACAATTTCTGGATGATGGAGAGATGTCCGAGGGCCGCGAATTCATCCAGCATGAACAGGACGCGCCTACCGCCTGCCGTCATGCACGCGCGCAAGGCATCGCTCACGACCAGACGCAGCCAGATACTGTGGTCCTCCAGACGATCGGACGGCAGAACGATGTAAACCGTCATGGGCCGGGCGCCAGTTTTGAGCAGGCTGAAATCAACGCCGTTCTTCTTCAGATCGGCGCTTACTGGCTGACTGAGAAGCCAGCGCGTCTGCGTATCTGCGGTGGAGCGCACGCCTTCCATTTCGTTGTTGGTGCGCTCGGTCGCGAACCGTGCCGCCAGACTCGCAATCGCGAAGCCACCTTCCTTCACCATTTTATCGGCTGTGACACTTAAGCCAGCTATCTTTCGCTTGTGCAGCTTCCCGTCCAGACCCACAAACTCTCCAAAGCGGTCGGCTTCCGTCAGCATGAACCGGACATGTTCAAGGCTGGCTTTCTTGCCTGCCTTGAGCCGTTCCCACATAATCAGGCCTGTCGCGAGCCCTTGTGCGGACTCCGTCCAATGCGGTTCCTTGCCCTGAATTTTGATCATGGCGTCCGAGATGACGGCGGCGTTATCGTAGAACGTGTTGGAGTCCGGATCGAGTGAAGCGAGCGGGTTGAAACCCACACTCTCGACCAGGCCCGCCTCGATAAGCGGTGCAAACTCCGCCGGGTACTTGCTTGTCAGTTCCTTGAGCACGCCAAACGGGTCGATGATTCTGACGTCGCTGACCTGCTGGCGAAAGTTTGCGGTCATCGCCGCAAGCTGCCCCTTCGGATCCATTACGACGATTGATTTATCCTCCATCGTCAGCAGGTTCGGCGCAAGCACGCGCATCCCTTTGCCGACGCCGTTTGGACCGACCAGTATGTGATGCAGGGGCCCACCATAAGTGACCCTGTTGCCGCCCCGCCAGTCAGGAAGGACCTCGCGACCGATATAAATTGCATCCCGCCTCAAACCGCCACCAAGGGGCATATTGTGAGTTAGAGGCACTGGAGAATTCGGCATGCCTTTAATCCTCGTAGAGCTGCTCTCCGGTCGGGAAGGTGGTTTCTCCGGACGCGGCTCTGTGGATTTCCTCCCGGTTCATGAAGCGGCCGGCACCGTGAACGCGCTGCTGCTCGGCCTGTTCGCGGCGCGGTCGTTGTTCGATGGGTTCGGGGCCAAGATCACGAAACCCCTCCTTTACGAGGCCTGCGACCAACTGGAAGAAGGGGCCGATGGTGCCCAGAAAACAGATGATCGCGAACGAGCCTGGCAGAATGCAGTCGGGCTTGCGGGTGTTCTCGGCGATCGCCCACAGCACCACACCGCCAGCGAAAAGTCCGAACGTCACCCCAGCCAGCATGAGAAGTTCCTGCCCAGCTAGTACGCTTTCCTTCCACCGGTCGTTATAGGTTGTCGGATCAACGAGAACCCGATTGCCGCCGCGATATTTGATGCGGAGATATTCCCCGGTGTTCTCGTCGAGATGCCACTTCTTGGGATCAATCGGAGGGCGATAGGGCTCGCGGCGCTGTGCAGCAGGTTGCCCACGCTGGAAATTGAACTGGACCGGCGTTTGTTCATCGCGGCGCTGTGGTGGCAGCTTCAGGATGTCAGGGTGCATCATTGGCTTTCGGTCAGATGGCATCGCGGAATTCCATCGCTTCCACTTGCTGGCGCGCCGCGATGGCTCGGCAAGCTCATGTCGTTTTTAAACACCTGTTATCAAATGCACGATGCCACGCTTAATTCGGCGCGATGACTGGAATGTTTTGCAAACTTTGACAGCGGCGGGTGTAGCGATAGTATCGGCGCAAACTTGTGATGCGCAAATGCGTTGCGCAGAGGAGCTTTCATCGTTTTTCCTATGCACATCCGGACGGCATTGATTTCGGCCGCGCAGTCTGTCGTTAACGACGTCTGTTCAAAGCCGATGGGCCACATGACACGACCGCCGCGTATCGAGATTGATTTTGTGGCGTCTCTTATCGAGAACGGCGCCGGTGCCCTCACCACGGCATGGCAGTCGATTCTGAAGCCGCGTATTAAGGTGTCCGTGGCAGGGGTTTTTTGCCACCAATCGCCGATGGTGCGTATCTCCGATACGCCGCCATACCCAGTGCCAACGACAAAATGTGAGTTAGCCGATCTTCTTATCCTTCATTCGCATATCAATCCTGCCGGTAAGGAATATTGGCGCGGAGTTCTCATGCAAACAAAGATGGTTGCAGGTTCGCGTACCATCGCGCCAGATGAGCCACAATTTTGGCTTTACGATAAGTGGCCACGGTTCTCGATCTTGTCTCCAGGATTTGATCCGAGAGCGCGGGATTTCAACGCCGACCCACGATCTGGGCAATACGGACTCTTGTCGCATGGCCGCTGGTTAGTTGCGCCTCCGTCCAGTCCCCTGAGTACTGTATCGACAAGCGTACTTAGTCTTGCGGACTTTCTTGTCGCGATGCTTTACGATATGGACCCGGCCCAGCCTGGTAGGACATCTCGGTTTGGCCGACAGGTCTATCAAACGTCGCAATATGACTGGTCACCGACCGTGTGGGAATTATTCCAAACGACCGCCCTCAGGGCTCTCCGGCATAAAGGAAAAAAGCACGGCCTCTATGTCGGCGATATGTCCCGCATGGGTGGACAAATTTTACGCTTATTCACAGACCAATCCGGCTCTACGGTTCCGCCGGATTTGGTTGCGAAAGCCGATTCCGGCGATGACGACGGCGTGAACGTTCTCGTGATCCAGACAGACCAAAGTGAATAACTCGTCTTCGGGTTAGCCTCATCCATTGCTTGCGCGGTCATTCATAAGTCTTCGCTGATTTGGTTGATATCCTCGACAATGCGCTCCGCCTTGGTCGCGGCAGCGATGTAGGCTGAGATCGGTCCGCGCGCTTCGAAGTAAAGGTCACGCTCGATACCGAGACCCAGCCGTCCGCGATATTCGGCAAGCTCGGTCAGGCTGACGGTCCCGAACTCCGGAAATCCCATGCCGAGGTCGCATAAACCCCAGGCAACGGTTTCGTCTTCGGGGTCGATCTCGGTGAGCAACCAGGTCGCAGCGCCGACCGGGTTGAACAGCTTGACGACGGGATGAAAGTCGATCTCGTCGGGCGTTCCCTTAACGGCCGCCTGACGGCGGCCGTTGTCGAGGAGCTGTTCACGCTGAGCCAGGGTGAAGAGGGCGCTCATGCGCCCTCCCCCTCGGCTTCGGCCTTCGGTTCGGCGAGCACGATGCGGTCGCCGATCGGCAGGGCCTCAAGCTGCACGGTGAATCCGGGCTGGCCGGATTCGAAGGGCCATGCTGCCCCGATGCGGGTCCAGATGGCTGACTTTCCTTTGCCGCGTTCCTTGACGCTGTAGGCGATCAAAGTGGGTTTGTTACCGGTCATGATGTGTCCTTTCGATGTTCGTAAGCCGCACACAACGCGCGGCTTCGTGGGGACACGTCTGCGCGTGCGCATAAGCGGCGGCGTTCAAAGGCTGCCCCCCAAACTTTCCTTTGGGGGGCACCGCTCCGCGGCGCGGAGCTGCACAAGCGAGCTTGCGAGCGCGGAAGCGAGCGGCCTTGAACGCCGTCGCGCGCACGCGCGTGCTCCCCACACCAGAAGCCGTGCTGTGTCGGTTTCGATTCTCGGCGAAAGGACAGTTGACCGGCCCCACCCATTGCCAGCGTCATAAGCGGGGAAAGACAGCGATCCGGCCCGCGCGCGCTGGACCGGACCGGCATCACGATTACCGGCAGCGTGGCTTGCCCAGCGACCGTGCTGCCAACCGTGGCCAAGCCGAGAGGTATAATAAAGTCCCTCAAGGATCGCGGACAGGCGAGACCACGCGCCGAACGGACGACCATAAGAATTCTCGACCGATCAAGCGAAACCGGCCCCGGCAATTTGCCGAGGCCGGTCGCCGCTGGTGTCACCCTCGCAGAAGGGCAGGAAGCCAACCGGTACCGGCCAGCAAAGCCTCGGCGCGTTCCGCCATCTCGGCCTTCTTGAGACCCGCGATATTGTCCGCCGCCTGCGCGGTCACGCCCTCGGTAACGGCTTCGGCGATCAGCGCTTTCGACACGCGGCTGAAATACCCCTTCGCGGTCGGAATCCACCATTGGGCAAGATCGAGCCCAGCGGCGGTGGCAAGCCGGTCCACATGCGGGCCGCCTTCCGGCTTCACACTCGCAGCCGCGCCATAAGCCAGAAGTTCGTTGAGCGTGGCCGGATCGAGCGCGATGAGCCAATCCCACAAACCGTCCGGCTCCTCGGGCAAGCGTTGCAGCCAAGCGGCATGACGTTCCGCCATATCCTTGCTGCCGCGATTGTCCTCGATGCCCTCGCCTTTGAGGTGCGGGCTGACGGCGCGTAGATCGAGCGGGCTTTCGCCGTGACCGATATAGAACAGCGGCAGGATCAGCGCCTGTGTCAGTGCCACGAGCGCCACCGGCACATTGGCCGCGACCGCCGCCCGAAGCGCTGCGGTACGCTGGGCCGTGAGATCGTCGCGCAACGCCTTTGACAGGGTGGATGCTTCCGGCTCGTCGGGGCCGGATGCGCCTTCGCTGTCTTCGCTACCCTTGCGTTTCGTCTCTTTGAGGTCAGCGGGCGCGATCAGGCCGCGCGTGACTTCAAGCTCGCCGTGGTAGCCAATGCCGAGAACAGCGCCGCAACGCTTCTTCTGGCGCTCGCTCCATTCGACCGGCACTTCGGCCAGCGCTGCGGCTTCGGCGTCGAGGGCTTCAAGCTGTTCGGCTTCCTCGTCCGTGAGTTCGTCCTTCGCGGCAAGCGCCTCGCGCTTGGCTTCGACCTTGGCCAGCGCCTTCGCCTGCTTGGCCTGCATCGGCTGCGGCTTGCCGTGTTGCCGTCCGTAACCGCGCAAGCTCTCGTAAGAGACCTCCGGCATGATCTCGACCCATTTCCAGCCTTCGGTGCGGATCGCTTCGGCCTCACGCTCTAGCCGCGCGGCGCAGAGCCGGTCGAGCAAAGCGGGATCGGTGAGATAGCCCTCGGTTTCCGACTGGAACAGATCGGTGACGATCTGCCCTCCGGCCTCGCGATAGACATCGAGCCCTGTAAAGACAACCCGCTTGTCGGCGGCGGAAACATGATCCGCCGTAAGACGGCGGCGGATGCTGCGCGGGCTGCGGTCGAAGGCGGGCGCGTCGAACCATGCGGCTTCCTGCGCCGCGTGGTCGTCGGATACCGTGAAGGCCATCAGTTGTTCCAACGTCAATTCCTCCTCGCGATAGAGGTTCATCAGGAGCGGACTGACGCGGGCCAGTTTGAGGCGCTGGGTGACCAGCAATACCGTGGCACCGAACCGCTTTGCCACGTCCTCGACGCTACGGCCATCATCGACCAATCGGCGAAAGGCTATGAGCTGATCGGCGGGGTGCATCGCCTCCCGCATGTCGTTCTCGGCGAGGGAGATTTCGGTGTCGTCCTCACCGGCCAAAACGTTGCAGCCGACCGCAACGTCCTTCGCCAACTCCTTACGTTTGGCAAGCAACTTGAGCGCCGCCAATCGCCGCCCTCCGGCAACGACCTGATAGCGCTCGTCCGCGATGGGCCGCACCTGCAAATTCTGCAGGAGGCCGTGGGCTGCGATGCTGGATGCAAGTTCGTCGATGCCGATCTTGCTGCCGGTTTTGCGGACATTCGCCGGTGACGAAACCAGCGCGTTCAGGGGAATCATTTGGATATTCATGACTGTTCTTCCTTTCGTGGTTGCGGGATGCAGCAGCTGCTGCTGCATCCCTGCCACGTGGCGAACGCGGGCTAGCAAGACGCAGGAAGAAAATGCGGAACGTGGAATAAATGGCGGGGACCCGGCCCACTTGCGTAATGCGGCCGGGGTGGCGGCCGTTTATGCCGCGAAAGCCCCATTTTGTTCTTGCGGCGCGCGAGGGCGGAGCCCTTAGACACTCGGCCGCGGCAGCGGCGCATGAGGCGAATTAAGGTACGACGCCGAATGGCGGCGGCGTTCTTGCGCGCGACTCCGGCGCCGCGTAGAATCCGACACGATCAGCCCGGAAAGGCGCACGCCGGTGAATGCAATTTCCCAAGCCAGTCACCTCGTCCGTCAGATCGACGAAACGAGCGGCATTTTTCTAGTCTTGTTCTCTGACCTCGCGGCTTATTACCGCACGACCGCGCCCGACATCGAGCAGACCATCCGCGCGGCCCATGCCGCGAAGCGCGAAGTCTGCTTCTCGGCCAATCGGCATTGCGAAATTCTTTCGGTCACAATGCAGCCGTCGCGCGGAAACGCGCGGCGAGCGGCCGATGCACTGCGGGAAGCATGCGGGGGCTTGATCGATATTATCACCCGGCGCAACACGCGCTGGATACGCGACGCGCAGCGGGCCGCGCGAGCCGCTGCCGTTGACCGAAGTGATGGAAGGAACTGAGAATCCTGATCGGCTTCCGATCCTGGCCGCAAGACCGGTTAAAGGGCAGCCGTACGAGCGTGAGCAGGGGGGACCGACTGCCCCGGCGAAGCGTTCATTATCTCTTGCGCGAGGGATTGTTACCCGAAGGGCCGAGACCCTGGCTCGGCAAGCGCAGCGCGTAAAGCCCGGCCCGCATCGCGGGCGCGCACGGCCGCCCTTCATGCATCTGTCCCCGCTCATCCGCGTCTCGCGTCCGGATGCGCCCGCCAGGAATACGCGTCACTAGCTGCGAGCGGCCTCAACCTTGGGCGAAGTGCGGCGTCGGGCCGGCCGCCGCGCCGCCGGTTTGGAAGGTGCCGGCGATTCCGTCCGGCGCAGCGAAAGCTCGGTGACGACCGTTTCCGGCGCGGTCATCAGCAATTTGCTCTGTTCGTTGCCCTCGTGATCGCGCCATTTGATCCGTGTCAGATAGGCCTTGCTTGGCTTGAAGGTCTCGGTTGGCGTGAAGGTCTCGACCCGGAACGCGATAGCCTGACCGACGGCAACGTTGTCGTCAGCGAGCAGGCGCATGTTATGCGCCGTGGCGAACTCCTGCGGCGTCATCTCCGTGAGCACGGTGTCGCGGTTGAGCAATACGACGCGGCCCTTGAAGTCCCGGTCGGGCTTGAATTCTGGATTGCTTGCCGGATCGAAAGCTTCGATGAATGCAATCTGTTCGGCGGGTATAAGTTTCTTTCCAAGTGTAATGACCTGCATGGCGATACCTCCTTTAATGATGATTTAGATGAGATCTTTAGGACTACTAAAAACCGGCAGCTCTCCGGAACAGGAAGGATCGGGAATCGCCACGGAATGGTTTGCAATGATTGGTAATCGCGACCGCAGTTTTCTGCTCAGGTAGATTCTTCACTGCGAGCCTGACGCCAGGAGTGGAGACGATCGTACTCATGCGCATTTCGGTCGGAGCAGTTGAGAACGTTTTGCGTCGCAGCATTTTGAAATTGACTTGGGCACTACCAAAAAAAGACAATAGGCCCATTCCCTCGGCCTCTCTGAAAAGATTG
>Ga0182030_10018444_pt1 | contig 13375 bp, 8 predicted proteins | sample 812S3MmetaG_FD_121299 | JGI IMG/M metagenome (GOLD analysis project Ga0182030, IMG submission 121299) | Permafrost microbial communities from Stordalen Mire, Sweden - 812S3M metaG (Illumina Assembly) | ecosystem: Environmental > Terrestrial > Soil > Wetlands > Permafrost | place: Sweden... | reverse complement strand
TTCATCGCCGCCGCGATGTGCATCAGCGCCGTGTCCACGCTCAAAAATGCGCTGCAACGCTTCATCAAGACCGCCGTCTCGCGCAGATTTTTCGTCTTCGCCTCCAGCGTCAACTCGCGGTTCGCCTGCGCCAGAATGATTTCATGGTCTTTTGCCTCCTCCGGTCCGCCGAAAAGCAAGACGCGGATGTCCGGTCGTTCCTTGTTCAATTGTCGCACCAGTCCGGCGTAATTTTTTAAGGGCCAGCGTTTCAACCTCAGATTTTTGGTGCCGCCGGAACCGACGTGGATTCCCAGGATTTTCTGTCCGGCCAGTCGGTGCTTCACCAAAAAATCTTCTGCGAAGCGTTCTTCCGACGGCGTCAGAAAGAATTCCATTTCATGCGCCGCCATTTTTTTGTTCGCGCCAATCAAGGGCAGCACGTCAAAATTATTTTCGATCGAATGGCGCGCGTAATCCTGCGGCAGCGTGCCGGTGATCAGCCAGCGGTCCAGCCAGGTGAAACATTCGTATTCATGGCTGATTCGCACCTGCGCGCCCACAATGAAGGCCGCAGCGCGGTAATGAATGCGGCTTTGCGGATGAGTATTGACGGAAAGCTGGTAACGCTCGCGCCGCAGCGACCAGAGAAACCGCAGCGTCTCCAACGTGCCGCACTGCATCAAATTTTTGTAGATGACGCGGTTGACGCACGGGTTGCTTTCCAGCAAATCCCGGCCGCCGGCTTCTTTCGTCAGCACATCAATGGTCGCGTCGGGAAAATTGGTGCGCAACTCGTGGATGAGCGGCGTGGCGATCAGCGTGTCGCCGATGCCCGCGAGGGAGATGACCAGGATTTTCACAGGCGTGAAATTTTTTCCAGCAGCCCCGTGGTGGATTTGCCCGGCACGAACGGCACGAGCACAATTTTTCCACCCGCCGATTCCACCGCGCGCCGCTCGTCCTGATTCAACGTCTCCAAAGTGTAATCGCCGCCCTTGACGTAAATATCCGGCTGCGCGGCGGCGAGAAATTTCGTCGCCGTCGTGTCGGTGAAAATGCAGACACCGTCCACGCTTTGCAGCGCGGCCAGCACCGAGGCGCGGTCCGTCTCCGAATTCACCGGCCGGCCCGCGCCTTTCAAGCCGCGCACCGCCGCGTCGCTGTTGACGCCGATGAGCAGCGCGTCGCCACGGTTGCGCGCGTCTTCCAGGTAGGTGACGTGGCCCAGATGCAAAATGTCGAAGCAGCCGTTGGTGACGACGAGTTTTCTGCCGCTCGCGCGAAAACTTTTTCGCCACGCTGGCAACTGATCCCACGCGATGATTTTACTGCGGAAATTCAACCCGTCATTTTGCCTGCGCAGCGTGCGAATTCAACATTTTCCACACGCGTAGCGTTTCGGTCACACCCCACGCCTGCGCATCGCAGCCGCGCTGCGTGTGCGGCGCGTCGCCGTCGAGAATTTCCGGGATTTGTCCGAGGCAGCCTTCATTCAGAATTTTTTCCGCGCTGACTAAATACGCTTTTGCCGCCACCACGGCTGCCGGCGAAAAATCCCATGCACGCACGATCGCCTCACAAAAGCTGGGAAACGTCCACGTCCACGCCGTGCCGTTGTGATACGCGGGCTTGCGGCGCGTGTCCTCATCGCCTTCGTAACGCGGCCAATACGGCTCCGGCGGATTGTTGATCAGCCGTCCGTCGTTGCTGAAAATCGGCAGCGGCACGGCCACCGGCAGCGGTGCGAGCGAGCGCAGCGCGCCCGGCACGACGAGATATTTCTGCGCCGCCGCGACGCAGCGTTTCGCGCGTTCGCCGGTGACGAGGCCGAGGCTGACGGCGAAAAGACAATTGCTGCGCAATGCATCGCTCGCCGCGGCGTCGCGCGCGATGACATTTGATTTGGCGATCAGCACGTCGGCAAACCAGCTTTTATTTTCGAGCCAGAAAAGTTTTTCAAACGAGGCCAGCGCGTGTTCGGCGAGATCCTGCCATTTCTTTTGATCGGCCTTGGCGGAAATAGTTGCCAGCAGCCGCAGCAGGCGAATCCACAGCACTTGAATTTCGACGGGATAACCTTCGCGCGGCGTGCCGGCGGGAAAATTCGTGTCCATCCAGGTGAAATGGCTCGGACTCCAGATGAGCGCGGAATCGGCGTCCATGCGGATGCCGTTCGGCGTGCCTTTGGCGTAGTTTTCGGCGATGCTCGCGAGCACGTCGCGGAGGGTGCGGCCATTTTCATCCACCAGCGTCGCGTAAAAATCTTTGGTTTTTAATTTCGGATTTTTAATCTTGGAAATTTCTTCGCACACGACCGCGAACCACAGCGGTGCATCCGACGTGTCGCGGTTGGAAACGTCGCTGCCGTGAATCGTGTTGGGCAGCGTGCCGTCTTTTTCAAATTTGGCGAACGTGAGCAAAAGCTGCCTCACCTCGTCAACCATGCCGGCGGCTAAAAGCCCGCGCGCACAAATCAGCGAATCGCGACCCCAGTCGAGAAACCACGGGTAGCCGGCGATGACCGTTTTGCCCTCATCGCGGCGCACGACGAATTGTTTCGCCGCGCGTGCAAGTTGCGCTTCAAAATTGGCTTCTGCCTTTCCGCTTTCCGCTTTCCGCTTTCCGCTTTTGCTTTGCTCCGTTTCCGCCGTCAGCACCAGCGTTGCCTCGGTGCCTTTTGCGAGCGGAATTTCAAACCAGCCGGGGCTGTAGGCATCGCCGCTGCCGGTTTGGCCGCGCGTCTGCTCGACCGGATGCGGAATATTTTCGCACCACTCTGGCTGCGGATGATATTCGCCGGCGTCGGCAAAGACGCGCAACTGGCGGTCAGGGGCGGGCGTGAAGATGAAGCCCGTTAATAATTCTGTAGCAGCCGAGGTGACGAGGCTCAAATTAATTTCCGCCTTCCGCCTTCCGCCTTGCGCCTTTTTAGAATGAGCCTCCTCACGTCGGCTGCTACCAATCGGATGGCAATTCGACGCGAAATGGAAATCCGCGCCGCTGTTGCGTTTGGTTTCGCTGTGAAAATTCCGGTCTTCGATGTCCACGCGCACGGTCAAGCGCACATCGGCGTCGGCAGGCAACTGTTTTCCCTGTGCAAGTTTTTCCGTGGGCCGGCGAAAGTAAAAAACGGTGGTGTTTTTGCCGTCGAGCATTTCCGCGCGCAGTTCAATTTCCACCGTGCGGCCGTCGCCGGCGTTTGCCACAAAATTCCAGACGGCCGGCGAGCCGGGCTGGAACGACGCGAGATTTTTGAAATCCAACGGCGACAGAAAACCGTCCGCATTCACCCAGGCGCGGATTCGCTTCACCAAAACGTGGCGGTCCACCGGCACGGCGGGATTCAGATTTGCGCCGAGCGCGCAGTCGTATTTGGAATTTATGCGGCCCAGGTCCACGCACAGCCGCGCCATGCCGCCGATACCATTCGTCAATAAAACCAGGTCGCCGGATTGCGGATTGCGGATTGCGGATTGCGGATTGGCGGAAAGAAAACGAATGGCGGCGGAAACTTTTGGCGAAGTGGTCGCGTAGCGTTCCACAATTAAATTGGATTCGGCCGTTGTATCGCGCGGCGCAAATGTTGCGATGTGCCGGTCCCCGACGGCGATGGACTGGATGTGGCACGTGACCGCAGTTTCATTCTGACTTCTGACTTCTGACTTCTGACTTCGCAATTCGGCCCGGAACGGCGCGGAATCTTCAATCAGCAGCCAATGACCGGGCGGCACGAGCGTGACGCGGCGGGCATCCAGCAATGTCCATTCGACCACGCGGGGAAAAACCTTTCCGGCGCTGACTTCAGCCAACAAATCGGCGAGCGAAGTTTTGGCTTCGCGCGCGGCGAATTCGCTGGCCGCCGCGAGAAAATTTTTCGGCGACGATTCAGCCTGCGCCGCGAGCCACAGCCAGTCGAGGCCGTCAATGGTTTCGGCGGCAACGATTTTATTCAATGATTCCAAGGCCCAGGCGGCTTGCGCGCGGACACGGCGGTAATTATCGCCGCTCAAACCGGCAGGTTTCTCGGTCGGCGCGAGGCAGAAGACTGCGCCCGGCGGAAGTGTGAACGCGATTTCGTTTTTGGTGGCGGAAATTTTCGGGAGCGGCTGGCCGAGCAAATCAAATGCAAAAGCGGAAAGCGGAAAGCGGAAAGCGGAAACTTCGAGCGTCAGCGCGTTTGGATTTTCCAGCTCCGTGTTGACCAAAATTAAAACGAAATCCTTGCCTTCGGCGGATTCGCGGAGCAGCGCGTAAACTGGTGAATCGGGCGCACTCAGGCGCGTGAGTCTTGCGCCGTCGAAAAAGCATGGATGATCGGCGACGAGCTGGTTGAGCTGCGCGAGTTCGGGCACGATGTTTTCGGCGGCGTCCCAGTTCAGGCCGGTGTTGCCGTGGACTTTTATTTTTTCCGTCGCCAGCCATTCCACGCCGCAGGTGAAACCGAAACCGCCGCTCGGACTGGTCAGCGCGCACAAACGGTTTCGCAGCAGCGACCACGCGCGGCCTGCAGGAGTGACGAGTGACGAGTGACGGGTGGCGGGAAGCAAATCGGACTTGTCACCCGTCACCCGACCCTCGTCACTTTTCTTCGCGGCGAGACGGTCGTTGTCGTGCGTTTCGGAATAATTCACGTAGCTGCCGACGCGTTCATTTTGCCGGCTGGCGTAGTCGAGATACCACGCGACCTCTTTGCCGGAATAATTTTGGAACAATTCGGAATACGCCCATTGCATCCCGCCTTCGGTTAGCAAAAGTTCCGTCGCGTCCCACGAGCCGCCAAGACCTTCGAGCAGAAAAATGGTTTCGGGAAATTCCTCCTGCACGCGGGCGACGATGTATTGCCAGGCGGGCGCGGGAATTTTGTAGCCGGCGTCGCAGCGGAAACCATCCACGCCGCGCCGGCACCAGACGAGCAGCGAGTCGGCGATGAGATCCCAAAGTTTGACGCTGTGCTGTTCGAGTTCCACCAAATCTTCCCAGACCGTGCCCCACGCGCCGGGACTGGCGAATGAGCCGTCGGGATTTTTCAGGAAAAACTCCGGGTGATTTTCCTGCAAGCTCGAACCCCAGCCGGTGTGGTTGATGACGATGTCAATGAACACGCGCGCGCCGAGCGAATGTGCCGCGTAAGTTAGTTCGCAAAACTGGTCAATACCGGTGGTGCATTGGTCGAATTCGACGAGCGCGGGATCAACCGCCGTCAAATCCAGCGCGGCGTAAGGACTGCCGAAACGACCGAAGCGCGCGTAGGTCGTGGGCGTCGGATGCACCGGCAAGAGATGAATGATCCGGCAGCCGAGTTGGTTGACGATGAAGGGCAACTGCCGCGTGAGGTCGCGGAATTTGCCCGACGGCGGCAGCGTGGCGTAGCCTTGCGCTTCCAGCGATTTCAACTGCGTATCCAATTTTTCATCGGCGGTGGCCGCGAGATTTTTGGTCGCCCCGAAAAGCCGGGTGAAGGCGCAGTAAAGGGTGTTCGCCGTCCGGGCAAAATTCGGATGCACCGAAATGCCCACGTCCGCGCCATCGGGCCAGTGCTGCCAGTTTTTTTCGTCGAGCAGATACGCCTTGGCCTTGAAGTAGCCGGCTTCGGCGAGCGGCAGTTCGACCTGCCAGCCGTCGGCGGTCTTTTGCATGGGCACGTCGCGCCAGGAAGAATTGGCGACGACCGCCTGCCCCGCGTGGGCGTAAATGATTTCTTTGCGCCGGGCGGCGGCGCGGCCCAGATTGGTGCGGAGCAGCGCGCGGAAATTTTTCTGCGCGCCGGCATTTTCCGCGCGCAGTTGGAAAATAATTTTATCGCCGACGAAGCGCAGCAGGCGTTCGCCGGTGCCGGGAGACATAATGGGGCTGGATGGTTCCACCTGCGAAAGTTTTAGCAGGAACCCGCCGGCGGCGAAATGCTAAAGCGCAGCCGGTTTTTTCCCGGTCAGTCGCCAGCCGCTTTACGCGCCGGCAATCCATTCGTCCGCTCCGGTCAGAATTTCCACTGCGCGCCCAGCGAAAAAAGCTGGTGGTCGAACTCGCGGTTCGCCTCGTCCAGGACGCCGTTTTCGTCATTGCGGCCCCAGTCGAAGGCGCAGTTGGCGTTGAGACTGAAGTGGGCGTTGACGGCGTAGCCGAGGCCGGCGGTGACGGTGTATTGCAAGTCATCCCGGTGGCAGGTGGACAGGTTGCCGCTGGTAAAATCCCACTCCAACAGCCGGGTGCCCAGATCCAGGCCGAGCTTTTCCGTCAGCTTCCGGTGATAGCTCAAATCATAGGTGCTGTCGTAATACGGAGCTTTGCCGAGCGTGGAAACCCATTGCCATTGCTTGTATTTGAAGGTCAGCGTGTCCGCCGCCGTGAACTTTGCCGTCAGCAGCGCCTCGCCGTAATACTTGACTGGATTCAAATCATTGACGGGCGTTGTGTGCGTGGCGGAATCGCCGGCGTAACTGCGGAAGTCGGGACCGGCCTGGATTTTCAGGTCCAGCCATTGCCACGGGTTGCCTTCGAGGCCGAGCAGCAAGCGCTGGTAGTCACTGGGCGAACTGTCGGTGGTGAAGGCAAATTGCTCCTGATACTGGTGGCCGTAGCGCCAGCCGAGGGTGACGGCGAGCGGGGAAGTGATTTTGTAGCCGATGTCGCCACCGCCGTTCACGTCGTAGCGGTCCGCGTAATTTTGGTAGCCGGTCGGAGTGGTGGACAATTCCGGGTTTAATTTTTCCGTCATCATGTCCTGATAATACAGCGTGGCGACCGGCCGGAAGAACCAGTCGCCGCAGTTGAATTGCAAGGTGAAGTTCGCCTTGTCCAGAATCTGTTCGCGCCGTTCGCGGTCGGCCACCGTGGAAAAAGCGTTTAAATATCCGCCGGGATAAACCGGTCCCAAACCGCTGCCGTCCACAAACGTGAAGCTGTCGTCGGCGCTGACGGAAACCGAATCCGTTTTGGCCTTGAACGCGGCGGAGAATTTTTGCGCATTGTAGCTTTCCGAATCCTGATCGTGATAGGTGACAAAATCCGGCGCGTAGGCCAGCGACAAAACTTGCAGCGCTTTCTGGTTGCCCACCAGCGGCGCAAAATTCACATCTACTTTGGGCGAGGCGGTCGTCACCCAGGACGACTTGTCTTTCACGGCGGCCACGAAACCGCCGGGCACGGTGTTGGCCACGTTCGCGCCGGAGAGAAAAACATTGTTGTCATAGCCTTCCTTGAGGCTCAGGGAGCAATCCGTCAGCCACGCCGGTTTTTGAAATGGAGCGGTGACGACGTTGTCGGCGGCACCGGCGGATAAAACACCGGCGGACAAAATTCCCACGGCACTTGTCTTGCAAAAATCAAATTTCAGTTTCATGTCCCGCGCAAATTACCAGTTCACGCCGCCGGGCGATGGACATCTTTTAGCGTAAGCTGCCCCAAAATTGCCCTTTCAGCCGCCCGCAGCGGCGGCTCGGAAGCGGGCCAGCCGAGCTTGAAATTATTTTTTCAACAGCGCGTATTCCATCGAGTCCACCAGCGCTTCAAGGCTGGCTTCGATGATGTTTTCGCTCACGCCGACGGTGCCCCATTCGCGCTGGCCGTCGGACGAGGTGATGAGCACGCGCGTTTTCGCGCCGGTGCCGGCGATGCCGTCCAGAATGCGCACCTTGTAATCCGTCAGCGAAACGCGTTTGAGCTTCGGATACGATTTGACGAGCGCGGCCCGCAACGCGGCGTCGAGCGCGTTCACCGGGCCGTCGCCCTCGGCCACTTCGTGATGCACGGTCGCGCCGACGCGGACTTTTACCGTCGCCTCGCAGATGGATTCGCGCTGGTCGCGGCGCATGGAAACGTGATAGGTCTCAATGTTGAAATGCGGAACAAACTTCTGGTCCAGCGCGGCGCGAATGAGCAGCGACATCGAACCTTCGGCGGTTTCAAATTCGTAGCCGGCGTGTTCGCGCTGTTTGATCGTTTCGAGAATCGCCTTCAACTCCGGCGTGTCGTTGGTCAGCTTGAAGCCGAGGCTCTGCGCCTTCATCACGATGTTGCTGCGGCCCGCGAGATCGCTGATAAGAATGTTGCGCGCGTTGCCGACGAGTTCGGGATTGATGTGCTCGTAACTCGCCGCGAGCTTCTGCACGGCGTTGACGTGCGTGCCGCCCTTGTGCGCGAAGGCCGCCGAGCCGACCCACGGCAAACGCGGGTTGTGGCGGATGTTCGCAACTTCGTCCACGAACAGGGAAAGCTCCTTGAGCTGCGCCAGCGACTTCGCCGGCACGCAGCTCTTTTTCATTTTGAAATGCACCAGCGGGATGACGCTGATGAGATTGCAATTGCCCGTGCGCTCGCCGTAACCGTTCACCGTGCCCTGCACATGCACCGCGCCCGCGTCGAGCGCGGCCAGCGCGTTCGCCACGCCCACGCCGCTGTCGTCGTGCGTGTGGATGCCGATTTTGCAATTCAATTGGCCGGCGGCGATTTTCGTGATCGCGGCGATTTCGCCGGGCAGACAACCGCCGTTGGTGTCGCACAGCACCACAAAATCCGCGCCCGCTTTTTCCGCCGCCTGCCAGGTGGCGAGGGCGTATTCCGCATCGAGCTTGTAGCCGTCGAACGCGTGCTCGGCGTCGTAGATGACAAACTTGCCGTGGTCCTTCAGAAATTTCACCGTGTCGCCGATCATCGCCAGATTCTCCTCCAGCGTGCAGCGCAAAACCTCTTTGACGTGCAGCAGCGAAGTCTTGCCGTAGATGGTGACGACGGGCGTTCCGGCTTCGATGAGCAGACGCACTTGGTCGTCGGCTTCCACCGCGACGCCTTTCTTGCGCGTCGAGCCGAAGGCGGCGAGGCGGGCGTGCTTGAATTTCTTTTTCTGCGCCTGCGCGAAAAACTCGATGTCCTTGGGATTGCTGCCGGGCCAGCCGCCTTCGATGTAATGCACTCCGAACGCGTCGAGCTTTTCGGCGATGCGGAGTTTGTCCGCGACCGAGAAATTGATGCCTTCGCCCTGCGAGCCGTCGCGCAGGGTCGTGTCGTAGATTTCCACTTGGGGTTTCATCAGGCCCGTCAAAAACGGTGGGACACTATCCCTGAATTTGGCGGAACTGGCAAACCGGAAAAAAAGGCGGGCCGCCGGCCTTGCGCTTTGCCCGCGCGCGGTTAGATTCTCCCGCATGGAAGAATTTGTCGAACTCCTATGTCCGTTCTGCGGGCAGACGTGTGAAGTCGTCATTGACACCAGCATCGGGAAGCAAATCTTCACGACCGACTGCGAAGTGTGCTGCCGGCCGTTCGAGGTCAGCGCCGAGTGCAAGGCCGGCGAGATCGTGAGCGTGGACGTGGCGGCGGGTTGAACCGGGAGCGCCGGCCGGGCTTACGGCTGCTGCAAGGCGTAAACAATACCGCTGGAATAATCCGCCACCGCCTGAAGATCATCCCGCGTCGGTGGATCGTGAAACGGGAGGTTGAGCGCCGACAGGCTGTCCACGCGCGGCGCGCGGGTGGCCAACTGCGTTTGCAAATCGCTGACTTGATTCTGCAAAGTCGTGATGAGGTCGTTCAAACCCGCCATTTGGTTGCGCACCACAGCGGAGGACAGCGGCGAATGATCCGCCGGCAGGGAAGCATCGTAAGGCATGATTTTGGGAAAGGTGGCGGCGCGCGAGACCGCTGCCGGCCCCGCGCGCCAGTTGTTTTCAGGAAATAATGATGAACGCCGGTTCGCTCCAGCCGCCGGGACCGTCGCGATGGATCGCGCGCACGCGCACCCACACTTTGGCGCCAATCGGCTGGTTCAGGATGCTGCAACTCGATTTCGGGGCCGTCTGGTTCGCGATAAAACTGGTGGCGGTGATCGGGTCGGGACTGGTCTGCACCTCGTAGCTCAACGCCTGCCGGTCGCGGTTCCAGGCGGCATCCACCGAACCGTCGAGATCGCCGTGGGTCAGCACCAGATTCAGCACATGCGGCGTCTTGGGCGCGGGCGAGACGGCGCCGGCCACGTCAAAACCCGTGCCGGCGATGAAGGCCGGGTCGCCGCCGCTGCGGTCCTGCACGCACGCGCCGAGCAGGGCGTGTTTGTTGTCCGCCACCGCCACGAGCTGGTCGCGCACAATCCGCAGATCCGTCAGCGCCTTTTCCGCCTGGTCCACGGTGCCGATGGCGGCTTTGGCGGCGGTGCTGGCCGCCGTGCACTCCGCCAGCGGCGGATTGGGATTGGTGAGGGCGGGCGTGGTCCCGCATTGGGTGATCCGCGTGTCGAACTTCGCCATGCGGTCGGCGGGTTTGAGGTGGGTGGTGTTCAAGGCGACTTGTGCATTCATAATTTTGTCCACAATCGGAGCCACGCTGGGATCCCAAAATCCGGTGTCCCACACGGAACCCGGGCCTTCATCCCAATTTTGCGGTTGCGCTGGCATGGCTCTTTTTATTTGATCCTTTCGGCCTCCGTTTTACGCCGATGGCGGAAATTAGCAAACACTTTTTTCAACCCTTGAAATTTAGCGTCGCTGATTGCTGTTAGTTTCGCTGATGCCATGCAAAACCCCGGCTTGTGACCCCGAAAGTTCGGGCGGGCGGGCGGCGGGGCGGGCGGGCGGACGCGGAAGTTTAACCGGACAGCGCACCGTTCCGAACGGGCAGCTTCCCGTTGCGAACGGATGGCTCACCGTTTTGAACGGACGGCTGTCAAACCCGGCTACGGCGGGGGAATTTGGTCGCAAGTTGCTTAAAATGAGTGATTAAACCGGAAACCCCCTTGCCAGACGGGTTTTCTTGTCGGAATGGCTTACACTTTGGCCCCCAAACGGCGGTTGCTTTCGGCAGAGTTAAACTCTTTTATCTGGCTGTATTTGAGTGTTTTACATGCGCATTGCGGAAGTGGTTTTGGGTTGGCATTGGCATTGCTATTAAGCGGTCAATAGTTGAATCATTTAACAAAAACCAACCAAATCAATATGAAAAATATGTTCAAATTCGCCGGCGTCGCCGCGCTCGTGCTCGCCTTGTCGCAGACCCTCCAAGCGGTGCCGATCACCGGTGCCATCGGTTTCACGGGCCGTGTCTCGCTGGACACCACTTCGGCGGGAACCGCCACGGAAGTCGTCAACTGGGTCAACCCGGCCGTCAACGGCACCACCGGCAGCTTCACCACGGTGGCCAATGCGACCTCGGTCAATTTCGCCTCGCCGTGGTTCTTCACCACCACCAGCCCGATTAACACGTTCTGGACGGTTGGCGGCTTCACGTTCCAGTTGCTCTCGTCGTGGATCACCTATCAAGGTGGCGGCTCGGTGATCGTCAACGGCACGGGCATCGTCAGCGGCAACGGCTACACCGCGACCACGCTGGGCTGGAGCTTCACGACCCAGGACCCGGCGGTGACGTCGAATCCGTCCACGTTCACCTTCTCGGCCTCGTCCAACTCTGTGCCGGACGGCGGCGCGACGGTGATGTTGCTCGGCATCGCGCTCTCCGGTGTGGCGCTGCTCCGCCGCAAACTGACGGCCTAAGCCGGAACCAACAGTTCTTTCATCAAGGGCGGGGATTTTTCCCCGCCCTTGTTTTTTTGTATTTTGCGGCGGTGATTTCTTTGCTGCGTTTCCGGCCGTAATGTGAGAGCGTGACCGGGTCAGATGAACGCCGCCGCCCTGCTTGCCCTCGCCAGCGCCATTTTCTGTGGCGTGCTGGCGGTTTTGACGGTGTGGCGGGAGAAACGCACCGTCGTCCACCTCGCCTTCGTGGCCGGCCTGCTCGCCTTGGCAGCGGAAACCATTTTTCGCAGCCTCTCCTGGTCGGCGGCGGGCATTCAGGAAACCGTCGGCTGGCAGCACGCGGGCCTGGTGGCAACGGCGCTGCTGCCGGGCCTCTGGCTGTTTTTCAGCCTGGGTTACAGCCGGGGCAATTACTTGGAATTTTTGAAGCGCTGGCAATTTTCCCTGCTCGCGGCCTTTCTCGTTCCCATCATCCTCGTGGTGTTTGCCGCCGCCGAATTGTTCTCCGTGCCGCGCCAGACCGAAACCGGCCAGTGGGCGCTGGCGCTGGGGCTGGCCGGCTATTTGTTCACGCTGCTGTTTCTGATCGGCATGGTGCTCGCGCTGGTGAATCTGGAACGCACCTACCGCGCCGCCGTCGGCACCATGCGCTGGCGGATCAAATTCATGGTCCTGGGCCTGGGCGTGATTTTCGCCGTGCGCTTCTGCACCAGCAGCCAGATGCTGTTGAGCCACACGATTGACACGCGGTTTCAAGTGGTGGACGCCGGCGCGCTGTTCATCGGCTGCCTGCTGATGCTGCGCTCGCAATTTCGCGCCGGACACTTTGACCTGGACGTGTATCCCTCGCGCTCGCTGCTGCAAAATTCTTTGACCGTTCTGCTCGCCGGCATTTACCTGCTCGTCATCGGCATTCTGGCGCGGGTGATTTCGTGGCTGGGCGCGGGCAACGGCGGTTTTGTGCTCGAGGCGTTTGTGCTGCTGCTGGCGGCGGTGCTGCTCGCCTTGCTGCTGCTGTCCGACCGCGTGCGCCTGCGGACGAGCCGGTTTGTCAGCCGGCATTTTCAACGTCCGCTCTACGACTACCGCACGGTCTGGCGGCAGTTCACCGAGACGACCGCCTCCTGCGTTAAGCCGGCGGATTTCTGCCAGGCGGCGGTGAAATCCGTGACGGATATTTTTCAGGCGCTGTCGGTGACCATCTGGCTCGTGGACGAAAAAAATGAGCAGGCGGTTTTTGGCGCCTCCACGTTTTTGTCCGCCGCCCGCGCGGAAAGCCTCCAGCCGGAAAAAACCGACGTGGCCGCGCTGATCAAATTTTTTCTCCACCACCGCGAACCGGTGGACCTTGATGTCCTCAAGGAAAGCTGGGCGGCCGGCTTGCAGCATTGCCATCCCGACGAATTTCACAAGGGCGGCAACCGCGTCTGCGTGCCGATGATTGTCGGCAACGAAATCCTCGGCTTCATGATTTTGGGCGACCGCGTCAGCGGCGTGGCGTTTGGCTGGCAGGACTTCGATCTGCTCAAGTGCATCGGCGACCAGATTGCCGCCGGCCTGCTCAACACCCGGCTGTCGCAAAAACTTTTGCAGGCCAAAGAACTGGAGGCGTTCCAGACCATGTCCGCGTTTTTCGTCCACGATTTGAAAAACACCGCGAACACGCTCAACCTGATGCTCCAGAATCTCCCGGTGCATTTCGACGATCCGGCGTTCCGCGCGGACGCCTTGCGCGGCGTTGCCAAAACCGTCGCGCACATCAACCGGCTCATCGGCCGGCTCGGCTCCATCCGCCACGAATTGCAGATCAAGCCCGTTCCCGCCGACCTGAACGAATTGATTGCCCGCGCGCTGGCCGACTGGGAAGACGTCGCCGGCATCAATTTGAAAAAAGATCTCCAGCCGCTGCCGAAAATATTTTTCGACCCGGAACA
>Ga0182030_10018443_pt1 | contig 13376 bp, 19 predicted proteins | sample 812S3MmetaG_FD_121299 | JGI IMG/M metagenome (GOLD analysis project Ga0182030, IMG submission 121299) | Permafrost microbial communities from Stordalen Mire, Sweden - 812S3M metaG (Illumina Assembly) | ecosystem: Environmental > Terrestrial > Soil > Wetlands > Permafrost | place: Sweden... | reverse complement strand
GGGCCACCCCCCAATGGACTTTGCAGTTGCCCCTGAGGTTGCGCCTGCGGGACGGGCGGTTGTGCACCGCCAATCCCGAGCTTGCTCAACAAGCCACCAAGCCCGGTCGGCTGCTGCGGCGGACCACCAAGCCCGTACATTTGCAACAGCGTATTACCCGCTGGCGCATTGGATTGGTTCTGTAGTTTTTGTTGCAGCATCGCCATAATCGCCGGGTCAACCGTCTGTGCGAAGCCGCCTCCTACCGAGCCTAAAAGATTGCCGATACCACCGCCGAATCCTGCCATGTCACAACAACGACCCCACTGCTTTTGCTCCTGTGCCGAGAAGGTTACCTATCCCCAGGTTCGTTTGATTGGCGAGCTGCTGGTTGCCGATCGCGGCACTGGATTCTGTACCATATTGGCCGGTTGCCGCCTGTGTCGCGGAAGAGCCTGCCCCGAGGTAAGAAAGGTAGTCCTGGATTTGCTGTTGCGTGATACCCGTCGCCGTGCTGAGACCGCTTTGCGCGTTTGTGGCCGCCGAGCCAAGCAAACCTTCCGCCGTACTAGCGGCGGTACTCTCAAGCCCGACCTGTTGCTGGTTCCAGGTGTTGTTGAAATTCTGATTTTGCTGTGCCGCGAGCCCCGCGCCGTAGGGTGATCCCGCCATCCCCTGCTGGGAGAGTGTCGCATTGGTCTGATCTTGCTGCTGCTGATACTGCTGCGCGTAAAGGTTCGGGTTGAAGGCCGCGGCGTTCAGCGCCGTCTGCACCTGGGGGAGCAGGCTGGACGCGGTGCTCATGATTTGCGAGCCGGTACTCGAAGCCTGCGGTTGGAGGGCGCTAAGGCTTTGCGTACTCCCGAGCGCACTACTCTGCGCCTGATCCAGCGATGCAGTCGGGAGTTGATAGGCCGTGGTAGGCTGACTCGGCAGACTTGCACCGGTGCTCATTGGAACATCCTTTGCAAAACTAGTCCTGCGGGGGCAAACTCCAGCCGCTTTAAAAGCAGCTCCACCCGGGGATCGAACGCCGCATTGGTCTCAAAACGAAAAGCTTTCACGTTCATCCCCTCCAGCGCACTCAGGAGTCGCTTCACCATCCTATACCCGCGCAGCCCTTTACGCCACTCCGGCGCCAGGTAAACCGTGTCAGAAAAGCAATAGAGTGCGTCGTAGTGCATCGGCCGAGTTAAAAGACAAAGGACGAAGCCGATAATATGCGGAGCACGCGCCGTCCATACCTTCAGGATGTCCGAGCGCTCGTACTCGAAATACCGTCGCCAGTCCGGGTCAAGCTCGAGCCCCTCGGCGGTCGGTCCAAGTTCAGCAAAGTAGCGCTTGAACAGCGGCGCCAGTTCGGGAAGGACGAGTGACCATTGCTCCCACTGATAGAGCGTGCCTTCAGGCGACGCGGGGGCCGACAGTTGCGTCTTGTTTGGATGGCTCACTGCGGGTCGCATCTTGGTTGACATGCCCCCCCTTTGGCTTACGGCTGGCGTCATCGACCGGCGGCGAGTGAGTCTTCAGACCAGCGAGCAGTCCTTTGCCATGTTCTTTGTGCTTTGCCATCATGCCCTCACTTGATCTGTTCAATATAGCTGCCGTTGAGTGTCATTGTGCCGGAAGTCGCCGCCGTGCCTTCAATGAGCACCGTAATTGCCGAGGTATCGGTTACGGTCCACGCACCTTGCGCGGATGCCACGTTGGTTGTGCCGGTGGCGGCGTGCGCTTCAGCAGTCTGCGCGGAAGCGCCGGTCTTGTAAACGTAGAAGTCGCTCTGCCAAGTATTGCCTGACCCGGTGACAATCAGCGCCAATGTTGACCCGCCAAACGAGTAGGTCAGGGTTTTGGCGTTCGCATCGGCCGAGTTGACGCCCCAGCAATGGATATGAATGCCCTGCCCGCCGCTTGCAAGGAGGCCGCCGGGAAGCGTGTAGGTCGCGAGGGGCTGGATGGTCGTCAACGTGGTCGCGGGCGTGCCGGGGGTTGAGCCGAGCAGGCCATCCACACCGGAGTTGATACCCAGGATGAGCTGGTTGAGCGTCGCCTGGATCTGACTCGGGTCCTGCGGCCCGGCGCTCAGCGGCAGATTGGCGGCGAAAGTTGGAGCTGAAAAGCCCGATAATGCGACGGCAATCAATAATTTGATGAGACGATTCATAAGGAAGCCCTTTGTTTGGTTCAAGATTTATACCCTGCTCTAGTTCACTAAGCAAGGAGTCAGTATTTGATCTCGCACTGTGCAGCCATTGTCGGCTGCACAGTGGGGAGCGGTGTGCCGGAGCCGCCGGAGGTGACGTTGGGAGATATCGTGCCCACAAGAGGGAGATTATATCCGACGCCGACGCCGGCTGAGTTTTGCCAAATAATTGTATACTCACCGCTGGAGTCGAAACTATGCCGGCCACCGTTAGTGCCGGAGGCAAGGAGCGAAAACGTCGTCGATGCGGGAAGACTGAAATTTGCCAGGTTGGCTTGCTGCACAACACTGCTTTGCACCCCTACCACCTCGCCGACACTATCCGCGCCGGTCAGCCTCCCCGTCGTTCCCTCCACGCTCGCCAAAACGCGCCCCTGCAAATCGGGGACATTGAACGTCGTCAAGCCATCCCCGGCTCCATAAGTCGTACCGATAGCGACGAACAGGTTGGCATAGGTCGTCCGACTCACCGCGGACCCGTCGCACGCTAAGAATCCCGGGTCGATACTCGTGGCCGCAGTCCAGGCATACTGCCCCGGTAAGATGAGGCTGCCCGAAGTTAGCGCCGACAGGCTTGCGATGTCGCTGTTCGCCCCGTTGTGCGCCGCGTATGTATTGACACAGCTTATAAGAGCGGCGAAGTTCGCGTTGACCTGTGTGCCGTCCGCCGTTACGCCGTTGATGAACGTAAAAGGCACGCTCGCGCAAATTGTCGCTGCCCCGACGACACTTGAATAAAACCAAAACAGGGCTGCTAAAAAAAGTCTCATCCTACTTCCTTCTGCATATAGCCCAGCACGCGCCGGCGAATGAAAATGTCGCCGATCTGGAAGCCGTTGCCGCAGACGAACGCCACGTTCACCGCCAGCCGGTTATACACGACCGGTGCGTTAAAGCTAATAGGCCTCGGGTAAACCCCCGATTGCGCGCCTCCCCACAATGCATCCCCCCACCTGAAACTTCCCCAAAGCGTAGCCACCGCTGCGAAAGCGTAGAAAACCGTGTTCAAGACCGACCCGTTCTCGTCGAGCGCCGAAACCTGGATACCTGTAACCGAAGCTACGGATGTAGTCTTCACCTGCATCTCCGCGATCTCAGACATGGCCATTTGCTCATTGTCCCGAACTACAGTTGTCTGAAACACCGCTAGCATGGGTGCGCCGTTCTCGGTCGAACTAGTCGTCGAGTCCGGTACTACTTTACTTAAAAACAATTGAGCAGGCACGCCGACCGGCGCCACGACGAACTCCGACCCGTAAACGCCAATCATGCCGGCCGGGAGCGTATGCGGACCTGACCACACCTTGCGAACAATATCATACCAATATTCTTGATAAGGCGTACCCGCAACGCGCGAGTTCTGCACACTAATGCGATAAACTTGTGCGTTGCAAGCGGCCGAGACACGCGAGTAAGCAACCGGCGTCAGGAAGGGTACCACGACCCCCGCACCGCCACTGCCGATAGGGTCGCTTACGGCCCCGTTGAAGTCGATGATGCGTATGCCGTCCGCGGCGAGGAAAGCCACGCCGACAGGGGTCGCCGCAATCGACCGCGGCGCCAGCGTGCCGACAGCGGAGTTGAGCGTGTTGATTGCGATACTACTCGCGGCGTAGTCGCCCGTGACCTGATAGATGTTACTGTTGCCTTTGAAGACAAGAAGCGCCTGGATGATGCCACCAAGTTGGTTATTAAGCGGCAGGCCGACACCCGCGGTAAGAGGCTTGTTGTCATAGAATGTCAAAGCTTGGCCGGCGTTCGAGCAATTTAGCGGGTTGAGAGAGTCGGACATAATGACCGAAGGCTGCCCGGTCGGCGGGTTGATACCGTAGAATGCACGGCCGTTGAACTGGCAAACCCATGCAGGGACAACCGTGAAGGATATATGGGTGCCGCTGGTAAGGTTGCCCGCAGCCCACACGGGCGCCGCGGGATTGGAAATGTTAAACCACCCGATGTAGTCCGTCACCCCGCTGAAGCCGGGGTGTGTGACAACGACATAGGTCCCGACAATGTCCATCGTCGGCGGCGTCCATTCTCCCGTCGTCCCTTGTGTCGCCGGCACGTTGCTCGACGTGACGCCGGTCAAGGCGACGAAAGCCGAGGCCGCGAGGTTATAGACGAAGGGCTGGTCGTAGCCGGCTGTCGCGCCGCTGGCGACCAGCCCGTAGACATACGAGCCCACGATCTTGAAGACCGAAATTACGCCCGGCGTCGTGAACCCGGCGAAGGCCGTCGCCAATAGCGAAGCCGGGCGGCAGGTCCATATGTTCTGTGTAGAAGGGTCCGGGATGAGATTTTGCAGAACGGCACAACCGCCGGGGTTCGTGTCGGTCTCATCGAGCGAGTCGCACAAGCCGGCGGGGGAGAAGCGAAGCGGCTGAGTTTTGGCGAGGGACACGTCTCACCACCCCACAAGCTTCGTGTTTTTCAGCCGGTCAAAGTTCTTACCGAACCTACGGCGATCCAACTCGACGGTCTTCACAACTTGCCGGTCGTCCTTCATCTTCAGGTAGGCGTCGAGGTCCGCGAGCGCCGCTTGCATGGTTGCGCCGTAGCGATCGTCGTTCGTCAGCTCCATAAGCGACGCGGTAAGCCGGAGCTTCAGGTAGGTCTGGTTCGGGAACCACGGGATCGCCGCGCTGGTCTCCGGCGTCGGGATGTCAGGCATTTGACGTTGGTAGCGCGCTGTCACCACGTAAGAGCCGCCGGCCGGAGGCCACACGTACATGAGTGGCGCATCGCCGTTTGCAATGGGGGAATTATCCACCGCATAATTTTCGGGGTAAGCGGCAAGACCCGCTTGCTGTACGCACGAGTCAAACTCGGCGAGAGTGAAGGGGATCATAACGTATTGAACCCCTTGGATGGAGTAATATACATCGTTGAGATTTGCGCGCAGCCAGTCGGCGGGTAAAACATAGGGGCCGGAATTCTGCCCGGCTATTGAGTTGAAGGTAAAATTGGCCACCCCGCGCGTGACGGCGAAGTCATAATCTTGGCACAAGTCGGCCAAGATCATGTTCAAAAACTGGCCCGCCTGCACCGTGAAGCCAGGGCATTTGGCGATCTGTGTCGCAAGGGTAATGATTTGCTGCGTTTGTAGCATTAGCCCCCCGCGACGATCTTCTCCAGTTCAGCAATCTCTTCCTCGAGATGCTCAATATCTTCGCGGCCCCGCTTCATGGCTATTTCTAAATTATCGAGATCGATCTTCTGCTTTTGCCGGTCAGCGACGATCTGCGCAGTAGGCTTATAGTCGGTCCTGCGACCGCTCGCTGTGTGCATCTCTCGCGCCGTCTGGTCCGTCATCTCGTAAGTGTGGCGGACTTCAACGATGCGCTCGGCGGCGCGCTTCTGCCCCTTCCTCAGCCGGGTGAGGTCAAGTTTTGCCTGCGGCAACCGGATGGCAGCCTTTTGCCGGCTGGACGCTCTGAACACCTTGTCGAGCGCCGCGTCAAGTTCGACCGGTGGGCAGTCAAAAGGGACGAAGCATTGGAAGACGACGTTGCGGTCCTCGCCAATTTGGTGCGAGACTGAAATGCCGATAGCAGGCATAGTGCCGGCGTTCACCTCGGATGTAGTCTTCTCGGGGGGTAGATCGACCATACGTGCCTCTGACCTGTCTGACATAAAACTCTCAAAACCTCGCGGGCGCACCCGTGGTGCCGGTTGCCGCACCTGTACGCGCGGATAAGTTATACCGCGCCCGATTACGCCTGTAAAAATTGGCATCCGGGTCGCCGTGAACCTCATCATCATGACGAAACGAAGCGGCCTCACAGTCTTTGATCACATCATAGACGGACTTCGGCACGTGATAAACTTCCCCGTGGAAGTAGGAACGGCCGTCGAGCAAAATACGGTCGGCGTAGAGCGCAAGATTGATGCGAACTTCCCGCATCTCTTCCACGAGACTTGGATACCGGGTTTTCTCGAGCCGGTCCATTTCCTGCTTGAGGAATTCTTCTTCAGCGTCGACTTTCAGTTTAGCCATAAGCCGGACTTCGGCCGTTTGCTTCAGAGCAGCGATTTCGGTGGCAGTCAAGACGGACAAGTCAATATCCCGAGTGCGCACATGCCCCGGGGGAATCTTCGGTTTCTCAAGTAGCTTGTTCTTGGCCATGGATCATGTATCCCAGGAAGTAGCGGCGGCGGCGATAGAGTAGTGAGAGATCAGGATCGGCCACCCGTACGCATCAACAGCGATGACGTCCCCCGGCTCAATCTTGAGCACCCCGCGACGGGGAATGTAGAGCTGCCCCTGCCCGAAGGCACCCGGCCATATACGCGGGGTGCCGGGCGGCACGACCGCGGCAAGTTTGTCATCCAAGATACTCGCCTGCAACGCGGCAGTATCCGCGGGGTTCATTCCGCTGCGCAGGAAAACCAGCCCGCTAAGGCTGGTCGTCAGCTTTGTTCCAACCGGGAGAAGCGCCATTGCTTACTCCCTACCCGAAGGTGCCGGAGAAGGCCGAAGTTGACTCGATCCTGCCGAAAAACAACTGGTTCAACAAAATTGTGCCGTACATAACCTTCCAGCCTACCACGCGCAACATGTTGAGCACGTCCGACTTGTCAGCATCTTTCAGAAACGTATATTTGATGTCGTCGAGCATTATTTGCCCGTAAGCGCCGCGCCCGAAAACAAGGGTCGGGTAGACGGTGACACCGGCTGCCGGTGCAGCCGGCGGTACTTGCGAGGCACCAATACCTGTCAGGATGACAGTTTGCCCGCCCGCGAGCTGCGTCGCCTGCCCTTGCAAGGGGCCGGTCGTAGGACCAGCCGCGGTCGTCGCCAAGTTGTCGGGCGAGGTTGTAGTGCCGATGTAGACATTGAAGGTGAAGCCTGTCGGGGTCGAGGGCAAGGTGATCGCGATTGAGCCGTTCGGGCCGGCGACGCTCGTTGCGGCCGAGACTTGCGTGATCCAACTTTCATACTGGTTTTGCGTGTCAGACGCGGTAACGATCGTATAATAGGTGGCGTTGGTCGCCAGTGCCCCGGCACTCCCCGCGACACCTTGAATCAGCGCGTTGCCGGTCCAGAACGGGACCATGTTTGACTCGCAGAACCGAATGCCGCCAAGCTCGCCAATTTCAGCATTGTATAGCTTGTTGATATCGCTGTAAGAAGAAGCCGTGACAAATGTCGAATTCTCCCTCACGTCTTGCACGACGAAGGGATGAACAATAGCGGTGTAGTGAGGAAGTCCTCGGGGGTCGGCCGAAGCCTTGGAGCCGCCGGACTCGGCCGCGATCTTTTCGTTTGTCTGTTCGTCGCCCATGTACCTCGGCGCGCCGAGATTGGATAACTGCGCGTAAAGGCGATTGATCTCGTGGAGGTTGAGCACATCCCCGGCAACGAGGTTAGCACGGGCGCCGCGGGAGTTGACGTAGTTGATCTGTGTCCCGCCCATGAGGTTATTATATGTGTTGCGGTCTAAAGTTTCCGCCACGGCAAGCGCGCAAAGCTCTTTGGCGATACTGAACATAGGGTGCTTGATCGTCATCTCCGCTATATCCGAGATGGTGATTTTGTCACCCCACTGAAGCACGGTCGCCGTGACCATCGTAACGGACATTTCCTGACCGGCCGGCGGGACACCTTCTGAAAGTGGCGCGTAAGGCAGCGGTACGCGGTTCCACCGAGCGGCTTGGTAAACGACGCCGCGTCCTTTGGGGAGAGTCAAGGGGTCGCCGAACTGGAACGCTACTAAGCGCCGTCTGGCGAGAGGGAGCGTTTTCTGTGCAATATAGGATTCGACATCGGCTTGAAATGCGCCCGAACTGTTAACCGGCATTGTAGTTTACTCCTAAGCCGGCACCCTACGCCGACATTCTAAATTTCGACTCCATCGAGCCTGCGCTCGAGATCGTCGAGCGAATTTCCCCGGCCCGCTCGACCACGCGGCGCCGCATGATCACTTCGCCCGTCGCCTGCCTGCGTCCGTTGGCTCGCCACCTTCTTCCGGCCGGCGGCCTGTTGCGTCTTGATGTTCTTGGCGTTGTCCAAAACCTTTTGGCCAAGAACAAACTTCAGCACCGTCTCTCGCGAAAAGTCCCGACCCGCGCGCCTCTCGACGGCCAACAGGTCTTCAACTTCCTTCCCATACCGTTTGAAGCGCGGGTCATAGGACCCTTTCGCCTCGTATGCCGCTCTGTCGGCCTTATCCGCGGCCTCAAAGCGGTACATATTGATCTGACGCTCTTGAGCCTTCTGGGCTTTTCCAAGCTTGTAATCCAACCGCTCTTCTGCGCCCATGAGCGACAGTCTCGCGGCCTCTTGATCAGGTGTCTCTTCTTGCATCCGCGCCTGGTGTTGCTGGCGCTCCGTGCGAAGTTCCTGAATTTCTCGTTCTAACCGATCGACTTTCTCAGCAGCGGATTTAGCGGTTTCGCGCGCTTTCAGAACTGCGGAAGTCGCGCGGCTCCGTCGAGGTGGCTCTTCGCCACTTTCGTCTTCGGCCGTTAACCCTTCATCGGTTTCGGTGTCTTCGTCTTCTTGCCCACCGGCTTCGCGCCCGCTTTCGTCGTCGAGCTGTCCGGCATCTTCGCCTTCATCGCCATCTTCGATTTGGATGTCATCCGGTTCTTCATCAGGGTCTCGCGGTCCAATTGTCACTGCATTTTCTCCGGTGGTTTACGGCCACTAGGCGGGCGCCGATTACGTCGGCGGGACGGGGGCCACTTACGGCGGCCAATCGACAGGTGTCTAATTTACCGTAGAATAAAGGTATAAGTCAAGCTACCCCGTGCTCCAGGTGATCAAGCCTATGCTCGAATGCTCTAAGTCGTTCGTCTTGCCGAGCAAACTCAACCAGAATGTCAGTTTGCTTGCGCATCTCCGATTCCACAAACGAAAGTCGCCGCGCTTGCGCCGACAAATCTGCCCTCGTCGATACAAATGCCCCGATCCCCCCGGCCAAAAACCCGAAGAGCGTAATCATTTGCCCGAGGTTTACGGATAAGTCGAAAGTCATTTGCATACCACTTTAAAGGTTCCTACGACCCAATCCCCATTGACCGGGTAGGCCCCGCGAACAGCCGGCAAATGGCACGCCCTCGCCTCGACTTTGATCTGCTTTGCTACCGCCGGATGCCCCGGAGTGGCGAAAACAAACCACGCGACGACCAACGCGGAACTCAAGGGCCGGTTCCCCCCGTCAACGAAGCCGTGCACGCCGCAAGCGATGCGGTGCCGCCCAGCGCATCGCAGAGGCCCGATGACGCGAGACATACGGTTTGGGAATCCTTGACTGCCGCCTGGCTGGTTGCAACCAAGGATGCGATCTGCGATTCGACGGCCGAGACACTGGCAACGGAGCAGGTGAAGCTGAGGGTAACCGATTTGATATTGGCCGCGGCTTGGGTTGCGGCCGGCGTCGAGAGAGCGGCCGAAACCGAGTTAATTCCCGACGTGACTTCGGCGCACGCCGCGAGGCCCGCACCTGTCAGAGCAAACATGGCGAGAATAAAAAGCGTGGAGGGTTTCATTTTGCTTAGCCTTTCCAATTGGTTGACGGCCACAAATCCGCGATGTTTGCATCGGGAGCCTGGCCGGTCAGGACCGCCCCGAACACCGGCCCGAGGAATTCGACCACTTCGTCAGCGAGTTCAAGATCATTTATAACCACCGCCTCCGGGGGAAGGAACAGACCGGCAATTTGTAGAATGATCATCACCGCGGATTCCCCGTTGCCAACACGCTGCTGGATCGGTTCCGACGACCACATATTTAGAAGACCATCCCAATTGAATGATTTTGCACCCGCCAGAATTTTTGTGATTGTCGGTGCATCAGTTTGGATAGCGGCGAGATCAGATGCAAAACTCATTTCGGCACGACCTCGTAATCATTCGAGGAAACAATGTTTTTTTCTGCCGTCGTGGCCGCAATTAGGGGCGTTGTGACGATTATGGCCCCGGTCGCGGCAACGGCCCGGGCCTGGGCTTTGTGACTTGCGGTCCATGTGCCGTACCACCCTAGCACAATCGCGGCCAGGGGCGCTACGCCAACAGTGATTTCCTGGACACCGTTAACAATATGGCCGAGCGATGTTTGAATTGTCGCAGCGTTATCTGTTGAAATGATGCCCCACCCCGCAGCGGCGGTTGCCGCGCCCGCTATGAAAGTTCCCACGTACCGGCTGATTGCAGCCACTTGCGCTGTTGTAATCACTAGCGTTTCCTTTCAGGTGCTTCCGCGGCGGCCTCAATGAAACGGAATTGGCGGGATCTGCATCAGCTCCCGCAGCAGCCACGCGAGCGTAGCGACCACGCCCGCGACAAATACGCCGGCAATCAAGATCCACTTCAACATCGTGGTGTACCGCTCATGTTGTGGATAATATAGTCAAGTTCCGTCATCCTCCCGACAGTGTCGAGAAACATACGCCGGCGCCGGCGCTTCGTCTCAACTCTAAGTCTAATTTCGGCACCGACCCCCCACACCAACGCGAACGGGAGGCCGGCCACACAAACGACGACGGCGAGTAATTCGAGGATAACCCGCGGGGCGCTGCGCATCAACTTTTCGCCCCCGGCGCTCGCAAGAAGAACTTGGTTGGCGTTTTACCACCTTTACCGCTGGCATACCGGAAATGAGGAACTGGCGCTTGGTTGTCGGCCACAACCATTTCGTCCTTACCCATAGCCTCGAGAACCAGGAATATGTGGTCTGTACCGTGGTTTATCACCCCCCCGCAGGTGCTTCCGACGTCGCCCTTTTCTTGCCTCCCGCAAGCGACCCGCATCCATCCTCGCCGCTCAAGAAGGACCCCGAGCGACAAGGCCAAGTAGGTGTCCGCCACATCGATGCCTGCGGCCTGGAGAAGGCACGAAAGCGTAATGGCACAGCCGTCCGTAGGATATCGCTCCCCGTCAAACCTTAAGAGCTTCTGCGCCGCTGCATGCTGGGCGGCAAGAAGCTCCTCAGGATTCGCCGCCGAAGCGACCAGGCCTTCGACGAATTGCTTATCGGCCATTCTGCCTTCTCCTATAGCTTGAGCATTATATCCATGAGCTGAATGCCCGGCCACGCGGACGCCGCTTCCGAGTATATCGCCCCGCAGAAGCTAAGAAATTCGTCTTTGTCAGTGATTGTCACCCCCTCGGCCCCGAGCCAAGTGGCCTCGGTCACGGTGAGTTTCCCCGGGGTTCCTGAAACTGTCACATTTGACCCTGCTACTTTAACGAGCGTGCTCATCTCGGCATTCCTGTGTGGAGTTGGTCTTGGTGCATCGCACCGGGGGGTTGTTGCGCGTTCCTTACTTGCCCCGGCTGCGCACCGGGCTTAGGTTGTCCACCCCCCGGCCCCGGCCGGGGCTGGGGCTGCATAGCCTGTTGGTGCTCCATCTGCTGCTGTTGCTGCATTTGCATGTGGGCGGCAAGATGAACCTTTATAACCCCATGCGGGTCTCCCGTCATCTGCATTGCCTGCATGTGCGCCTGCATGTGTTTTTGAATGTCGTCCATCGCGTGCACCGGCACAAGCATACCTTGTCCGAGCAGCTGGTTCTCAGTCTGCGGATCGACACTCTGCTCCATCCGCATATCCCTAAACGTCAACGGCGCCAGACGCGGGCCGAACATGTTCTCGATCATCTGGGCGAGCACCGGGCCAAGGTCAAGCACGTAACCTTTATACATCTGCGGCGGGACACCGCGAAGCACGTTGATCCCGGCAATCTGTTGTTGCATGTGCTGCGCGTTGCGCGCGGCCTCCACCCCGTACCAGCGGAATTGGTAGGCCCGCCCCATGCTGACCGGCTCAATTTCCTGCATATTGGCGCGTAACCCCGTTTCACCATACTCGCGCACGAGCAAAGGCTTATCCCGATATTGGTGGTCAAGCTCCAGCATAAACCCGAGCATCGGCGAAAGGATTTCTTCCTCGATCACCGTCACGGCGTCCGCGGTCGTCAAAATATCAACTTGCTGCTCGTTGGCAATCTCCGCTTGCGAAGGCTTCTTTTTTGCTCCCTGGGCATTAGTAATCTGCGCGGGGTTAACCGAGAGCGTTTGAAAAATCATCGCCTGCGCGGTGGCGACGATCTCGAGCGCGTCCTTCCACAACGCGGGAAATTGCGCGAACTTCGTATCGCCGGGGCTTGTCTCCCATATGGCGGCGAGTGTCATTATCATACTGCCGACATTCGGGTTCTTCTCGGGGTCAGTAAGCACAATGGGCATCAGCGCATACGCCGCGCTGTCCATACCCTCGTTCGCCGCGTCGTTCGCCTGGTACTGGAGATCAGCTACGCCGAGCCGGATCTTGCTTTGACCTTTGAACGCGCCCTCAACTTTTTCGACCGGCGCGGAGATAATATCAATTCGATCTGACCAATACGGATTGCGTTTACACCCGAGTATTTTGTCTTGCCCTCCGAAATATACTAAACAAAGTCGTCGTTCGCCATCGAGCGTAAGCATTGTCCAAGTTCGGTACACAAGAGCATACTTACCGCGCCCGTCTCCTTTAATTCCTGCGGCATCCACCATCTCCTTCGGTTTGTCGATCGGTTTTGAGCGCCCCTCTTTACGCATCTCGTCAACCATCGCCTCGCCGGCTTTTTTCTCAATATGCTTTTCTTTGATCATCTTTTTGAGCTTGGCAGTGGTCCATCGGCAAAGGGTTGTGACCGAACCCCCCTCATGCAGAGCTTCCTCAAGACTATTTGACGTAGCCGGCAACACGAGAAGATCGCTATCGGCGATGACCAATACCCCCGGCCCCGAGTCCTTGATTACCTCTTCTTCGATATCCTCAATCTCGTCCTCTTCCTCCCCGGTACTAAGAGCAAGCCCCTCAATCTCCGGCGCCCGCTTAACCCGGTGAACCACATGGCGCGTGCGTGACTGCCATGTAACCTGCACCGTGTACTGCCCTTCGATATCACCATTCTTCATCAACGCGGGAGCGACCTGCGTGCGCAGCTTTGCGCGCCGGACATAGTGCTCAAGCAGCGCCATCTCGGCCTGGGGAAGGTCTCCGTTCTCTGTTGTCACTTCAACATAGCGACCCGACTGCGGGAACATCTGGTTGACGAACCGCGTCTTGCGCGCGTTTACCGCGTTCAAGATTATGGGAATGAAAATTTTTGAGTTGCCCTGATAGAACTGCTTGTCACCAAGCACACAATTATAACAATCCCAATAGTCTAAATTGCCGTCGGAACGATCGGCCTGCTCGTCG
>Ga0182030_10018442_pt1 | contig 13376 bp, 26 predicted proteins | sample 812S3MmetaG_FD_121299 | JGI IMG/M metagenome (GOLD analysis project Ga0182030, IMG submission 121299) | Permafrost microbial communities from Stordalen Mire, Sweden - 812S3M metaG (Illumina Assembly) | ecosystem: Environmental > Terrestrial > Soil > Wetlands > Permafrost | place: Sweden... | reverse complement strand
CCGCTGCCCGTAAATTCTCGGAGGCGCTCGCAAAATGACACTGTTTGAAGTAATTCACCGTCCGCTCGTTACCGAGAAGGGCGTGGACAAGAAAGACAATGAGCGGACCCTGTGCTTCGAAGTGGCGCTCGCCGCCAATAAGACCCAGGTGAAGGCCGCTGTGGAAAAGCTTTTCAAGGTGAAAGTGGCGGAGGTTCGGACGGCCACCTTCGATGGCAAGCTGCGCCGGCGCGGCAAGTTCGCGGGATATCGGGCGGAGTGGAAAAAGGCCTATGTGAAGTTGAAAGTGGGCCAGAAGGTTCCGGAGTTCGCGGAGATTTAACATGCCCATCAAGACTTACAGACCGACTACCCCGACGCGGCGCTTCCAAACCATCACCACGCGCGAGGAGATCACCAAACACACTCCTGAAAAGTCGCTGGTGCAGTCGAAGCAGCGTACCGGTGGACGCAGCAGCAATGGCCGCGTCAGTTCGCGCTTCATAGGCGGCGGCCACAAGCAGGCCTATCGCGTGATCGATTTCAAGCGCGATAAGGTAGGAATTCCGGCGACGGTGGCCGCGGTGGAATACGATCCCAACCGCTCGGCGCGCATCGCACTGCTGAACTACGCCGATGGGGAGAAGCGCTACATCATTCACCCCGACGGACTGAAGGTGGGCGCGAAGGTGATGTCCGGCCCGGCCGCCGACATCCTTCTTGGCAATGCTCTGCCGATGAAGAATATGCCCGCCGGCACGATTGTCCACAACATCGAGCTGAAGCCGGGCAAGGGTGCGCAGATGGCGCGTTCGGCCGGCTCGCAGGCGCAGCTGATTTCCAAAGAAGGCGGCATTGCGCTGTTGAAGCTGCCCTCCGGCGAAGTACGCCGCGTGCCGCTCGAGTGCATGGCCACCGTCGGACAGGTTGGCAATGTCGACCACGAGAATGTGTCGCTCGGTAAGGCCGGGCGCAAGCGCTGGTTGGGCAAGACCCCGCACAACCGCGGCGTTACCATGAATCCGGTCGACCATCCGCACGGCGGCGGCGAAGGCAAGACTTCGGGCGGCCGTCATCCGGTGACCCCTTGGGGCCAGCCGACGCGTGGATTCAAGACGCGCAACAACAAGCGTACCGACAAGTGGATCGTCACGCACAAGAGTAAGAAGAGGTAACGAATGGGCAGATCTGTCAAGAAGGGACCGTTTACCGACACTCACCTGGAGGCCAAGTTGGCCGTGCTGGTGGCCACCAATGAAAAGAAAGTGGTGCGCACCTGGTCTCGCCGCTCCACCATCCTCCCGGAATTTGTGGGTCAGACCGTCGCGGTCCACAACGGCAAGAAATTCATTCCGGTGTATATCACGGAGAACATGGTGGGACATAAGCTGGGCGAGTTTTCGCCCACCCGGACATTCAAGGGCCACTCCGTGAAGGCGGCCACGGAGAAGACGGCCAAGCCGGCATAAGCGGCCGGTCTGAAGAGGCGTAGAGAAAAGCAATGGAAGCCAATACCCAGATTAAAGCGGAAGCCAGATATATCCGCGTCTCCCCGCAGAAAGCGCGCCTCGTCGTGGACATGATCCGCGGCAAGCAGGCGGGTGCGGCGCGCGTCACGCTGCGCACCGTCAACAAACGCATCGCGCCCACCGTTCTGAAAGTTCTGGAATCGGCCATCGCCAATGCGACCAACCGGTTCGAGGACCTGGATGTGGACAGGCTGTACGTCAGCGAAGCCTATGTGAACGAGGGGCCGCGCATGAAGCGCGTGCGGCCGGCGCCGATGGGCCGTGCTTACCGGTATCAGCGCCGTTTGGCACATATCGTCATCAAGGTGACGGAGAAAGAAGCATAGATGGGACAGAAAGTTCACCCCTACGGATTCCGGCTGGGCTTCAATAAGCCGTGGCGCTCCCGCTGGTTCGCCACGCATGGCTATGCCAAGTTGCTGCAGGAAGACCTGGAACTGAAGGCGAACCTCCGCGACCGGCTGAAATCGGCCGGCGTCAGCTCGATTGAGGTAGATCGCCCCGGCAATAAGCTGCGGGTCACTATCCGCACGTCGCGGCCTGGGATCATCATCGGCCGCAAGGGCGCGGAAATCGAAAAGCTGAAACAGGACATGGCGAAGAAGACCAAGCGCGAGGTCTTCATCGACATTCAGGAAGTGCACAAGCCGGAGCTCGATGCGCAGCTGGTATCGGAGTCGATCGGTCTGCAGCTCGAAAAGCGCGTGGCGTTCCGCCGTGCGATGCGCAAGGCTGTCGATTCAGCGCTGCGGTTCGGCTGCAAGGGCATTAAGGTGCGCGTTTCCGGCCGGTTGAACGGCGCGGAAATCGCACGCAGCGAATGGTATCTGCAGGGACAGCTTCCGCTCCACACCTTGCGTGCGGACATCGATTACGGCTTTGCGGAAGCCCACACCACTTACGGTGTGATCGGCATTAAGACCTGGATTTACAAGGGCGAGATTCTGGATCTCACCAAGCGCCGCGGCTTGCTGCCTGAGCCCGAACCGCGGCGTGAGCGCAGCGAGCGTCGTGATCGCGGTGACCGTGGCGGACGTGACGATCGGGGACCGCGCGGTCGTGGTGGATTCGGCGATCGCGGACCCTCGGGTCCGCCGCCGGTGCACTCTGCACCGATACCCGATGCTACCGGCCCGGCTGTGCAGCAAGCGCCCGCTGACCTGCCGCGTCCCGCGGTGCGTCCGGCAACGCCGATTCTGCCGCCGCTGATGTCGCCGCAACCGGCCTGGAAGCAGGAAGCGCGGCACGAATCGCAACCGCCGGCCGAAAACAAGCCGGAAGCAAAGCCCGAGACCAAACCGGAATCGGGAACCGAGCCGGGCAAGACTGAGTAACTGAGGACAAACCGCCATGATGATGCCAAAGAAGGTGAAGTTTCGGAAGCAGCAACGCGGGCGCATGGCCGGCAAGGCGTGGCGCGGGTCGTCGATCTCGTTCGGCGAATTCGGGCTGAAAGCCATGGAGTGCGGATGGGTGACGGATCGGCAGATTGAAGCCGCTCGTGTGGCCATGACCCGCTCCATCAAGCGCGGCGGCAAAGTATGGGTGCGGTTATTCCCGGATAAGCCGATTACCAAGAAGCCGGCTGAAACCCGTATGGGTAAGGGTAAGGGAGCTCCCGACCAGTGGGTCGCGGTGATCCGGCCGGGCAAGATCCTATTCGAAATGGAAGGCGTGGACCGGGCGGTAGCCGATGCGGCGATGCGGCTGGCGGCCCACAAGTTGGCCATCAAGACCAAGTTCATCGGCCGCGAGGACGTGGTGGAGTAATTATGAAGGCGCAGAAAGTTCGCGATCAAGACTCAACCGAATTGAATAATCAGTTGGGTGCAATGGATGAGCAGATGTTCCGTCTCAGGTTTCAGATGTCCATGGGACAGATGGACGGCTTGAAGAAGGTTCGCGCGCTGCGCAAGGATAAGGCGCGGATGTTGACCATTCTGCGCGAGCGGGAACTGGCGGCGGAGAAGAAATAACATGGCCGAAACGACGAAGAAGGTTATCAAGAACGAAAAGATCGGCCAGGTGGTCTCCACCAAAATGACCAAAACCATCGTGGTGGAAGTGAGCCGCCGTGTTCCGCATCCGCTGTACAAGAGAATCATCGGAAAGCGCAAGAAGTTCTACGCGCATGACGAAGAGGGCCGGGCCAAGCCGGGCGACGTGGTGCGCATCATCGAGTGCCGTCCGTTGAGCAAGCTGAAGCACTGGCGGCTGGCGGATATCATCCGCAAAGCGGTACAGGTGGGAGTGCAGCCGTCGGATCTGGATGTGAAGGTCTGAAGCTCTCAGCTATCAGCTCTCAGCTTTCAGCTGGTGCCAGCGGAGCTTGGGCCTGATAGCCGATCCCGGAATGAGGGGATCGCGCGAGGTTTGGGTGTATTTGGGTTTAGCTGAGAGCTGACAGCCGATAGCTGATAGCTCCCTGGAGCGAAGCGACTATGATTGGAATGCGAACGATTCTCGAGGTGGCCGATAACTCCGGCGCGCGCAGGCTGTCCTGCATCCTGCCGCGCGGTGGCGACCTCGGCCTGCGCGCCGGATTGGGCGACGTGATTACCGCCGCGGTGAAGGAAGCCGCCCCGGATTCGGCCATCAAGAAGGGCAAAGTAGTTCGTTGCGTGGTGGTGCGGATGCGCAAGGAGACGCGGCGCAAAGACGGCACCTATATCCGCTTCGATAGCAACGCCGCAGTGTTGATCAACGATGTGGGCGAGCCGGTAGGCACGCGCGTGTTCGGACCCGTGGCCAGGGAACTGCGCGACAAGAAATTCATGAAGATCGTCTCGCTGGCCCCTGAGGTAATCTGATGGCAATCGCAAAGAAAAAACCGGAGCCGGTCCGGATCGACCTGAAAAAGGAAGACACCGTAAAGGTGATCGCCGGCCGAGACAAGGGTATGACTGGGCGCGTTCTGCGCGTCGACCGGTCCACCGGACGGGTGTTGGTGGAGCACGCCATGATGATCAAGCGTCATACGCGGCCCAACCCCTCCAAGCAAATCAAGGGTGGCATCGCGGAACGCGAAAGCGCCTTTTCGTCTTCCAACGTGATGATCGTTTGCCCCGGCTGCAGCAAGGCCGTGCGGGTGGCCCATCATGTAGACCACGTTGCCGGCGGTAAAACCCGGCGCGTGAGAGTCTGCCGCAAGTGCGGACAGACTATCGATAAGAAGTGATCAGAAAGCGACAAGAAGTGAGGATTCCATGGCAGCACGTTTGAGAGAGCACTATACGAGCAAGGTCGTCCCGGCGCTGACCAAAGAATTCAGCTATAAGAACTTGATGGCCGTGCCGAAGATCGAGAAGATCTCGATCAACATCGGGATGGGCGAGGCCACCCAGAACGCCAAGTTGATCGACGGCGCGGTGAACGAGCTAACGCAGATCGCCGGCCAGAAGCCGGTGATCACCAAGGCTAAGAAATCGATCGCGCAGTTCAAGTTGCGCGAGGGCCAATCCATCGGCTGCGCGGTGACGTTGCGCGGCGACCGCATGTTTGAATTCTTCGATCGCCTGGTCAACGTGGCGCTGCCGCGCGTCCGCGACTTCCGCGGGGTATCCAGCAAGAGCTTCGACGGCCGCGGCAACTACACTTTGGGCGTGAAGGATCAGTTGATTTTTCCGGAGATCGACTACTCCAAAGTCGAGAAGACCAAGGGCATGAACATTTGCATCACCACCACGGCGCGCACCGACGCCGAAGGTTTGGCCCTTCTTAAAGGGATGGGGATGCCGTTCCGGCAATAGTGCTCACCAAGAGCGAGTCGCTCGCTAAGAGCGAGGTTCAGTAAGAAAGAGAAACCATGGCTACCACCGCCAAAATTGCGAAAGATATTAAGCTCGAAGTGGCCCGAAAGGCCAAGACCCCAATGCTGCAATGCCGGCACCGTAACCGCTGCTGGCGCTGTGGCCGTCCGCGCGCGTTTCTGCGCAAGTTTGGCGTTTGCCGCCTGTGCTTCCGCCAACTCGCTCTGAATGGCGAGATTCCTGGCGTGACCAAGGCGAGCTGGTAAGGAAAAGAATGCAAGCGGAAGTAAGAAGACGGTAACCAGGTTACGGTCTTGACTGCTCCGCTCTAATCAGGAGTTTTATGACAAGCGATCCCATAGCCGACATGCTCACTCGCGTACGCAACGCGATTCAAGCCCGCCACCCCAAGGTGGACGTGCCGGCCTCCAAGCTGAAGACGGAAATCGCGCGCATTCTCAAGGAAGAAGGCTATATTGCCAACTTCAAAGTAGCGGAAGAAGGCGCCAAGAAGACCATCAAGATCTATCTGAAATACGGTCCTGGCAACTCACCGGTGATCTCGACGATCGAGCGCGTATCGCGGCCTGGGTGCCGTGTGTATGTTGGGCAAACTGACATCCCGCGCGTGCTGGGCGGAATGGGGATCAACATCATGACCACTCCGCGTGGCGTGATGACCGGGCGCGACGCGCACAAGGAACATGTCGGCGGGGAAATCCTCTGCCGGGTTTGGTAACGAGGTTTGAGCTATGTCGAGAATTGGTAAGAAGCCGATCCCGCTGCCGAGCGGTGTCAAAGTCCAGATCGGCGAACATTTGGAAGTGACCGGTCCCAAGGGGAAGCTCTCGGTGCCGATTCCCGAGGGCATCACCATCGAGCAGGCGGCCGGTAAGCTTGAGGTCAAGCGCGCATCCGACAGCCACGCGGCGTTGCACGGCCTGACCCGCGCGCTCGCGGCCAACGCCGTCCAAGGCGTGTCCGGCGGGTTCACCCGCGAGTTGGATATCGTGGGCATCGGATATCGCGCCGACGTGAAGGGGAATATCGCCACCTTCACGCTGGGTTACTCCCACCCCATCGAGGTTCTGCTGCCTCCCGGGGTGGAATTGAAAATCGACAAACAAACTCACCTGGTGCTGTCCGGCTTCGACCGGCAGTTGCTAGGCCAGGTGGCGGCAAATATTCGCGAGCTTCGCCCGCCCGATCCATACAAGAACAAGGGCGTCCGTTATACCGGCGAAGCGTTGCGCAAGAAGGTCGGAAAGACCGGAGCTAGTGCGAAATGATTCGTAAGATCGAAAAGAAAGAAATTCGCAATCGCATCCACAGCCGGATCCGGCGCAAACTGCGCGGCACCGCCGAGCGGCCGCGTCTGGCCGTGTTCCGCAGTGTGGCTCACATCTATGCGCAGGTCATCGACGACAGCGCAGGCACTACGCTGGTGTCGGCGTCGACCGTGGATAAGGGCGGTAAGACCAACGGCGGCAACGTGGCGGCGGCGACCGCGATCGGCAAACTGGTGGCCGACCGGGCCAAGGAAAAAGGTATCCAGAAGGTGGTCTTCGACCGCGGCGGATATCAATATCACGGCCGGATCAAGGCGCTGGCAGATGCAGCGCGTAGCGCGGGACTGGAGTTTTAATGGCAACCATAGCGAAACGCATCGATCCGGCGACCCTCAATTTGAAGGAGCAGGTAGTCGCCATCAACCGCGTCACCAAGGTGGTGAAGGGCGGCAAAAACATGAGCTTTTCGGCTCTGGTGGTGATCGGCGATCCGTCAGCCAAAGTGGTCGGCTACGGCGTTGGCAAGGCGAAGGAAGTGCCGTCGGCGATCCGCAAGGGAATCGAAGCCGCCAAGAAGGCCCTGCGCAAGGTCAACGTGCTGGAAGGCACCATTGCGCACAAGGTTCTCGGCGAATACGCCAGTTCGCAAGTGCTGCTCAAGCCGGCCCCCGCCGGTACCGGTGTGATTGCCGGCGGTGCGGTGCGTGCGGTGATCACGGCTTGCGGCATTCCCAATGTGCTCACCAAGTCGATCGGCCGGCGCAATCCGCATAACGTGGTGAAAGCCACCATCGTCGCTTTGGAACTGTTGCGTGACCGCAACGCCGTGGCCGAGATGCGCGGCCTGGCAGTGGAGAAACTCTGATGGAAGGCACAATCAAGATCAAACTGGTACACAGCCCCATTTGCACGCCCATGAAGCACAAGCGCGTGGTGAAGGGGTTGGGTTTGCGCAAGGTGAACCAGATCGTGGTACGGCCCGACCGGCCGGAGTTCCGCGGTATGGTGAAGAAGGTCCCGCACCTGTTGGAAGTCGTGGAATAGGGAAGCTGTGACCGCTTCCTTGCTCGCCAACGCGCGAGGCTGGTCGCGGCTCGATACGGAATAGTGGATTCTGAGCCGCGACCACAGGGAGCGGTACTTGGAAAGAGATACGAAATATGAACCTCAGCAGCTTGAAACCGCCCGCCGGACAGACGAAGCCGCGCAAACGCGTAGGCCGCGGCATGGGCTCGGGACACGGCAAGACGTCGACGCGCGGATCCAAGGGTCAACGCGCCGGCACCGGCTTCGGACAGAAGCGCGGTTTTGAAGGCGGCCAGATGCCGCTGCACCGCCGCTTGCCGAAGCGCGGATTCACCAACATCTTCAAGAAAGAGTTCGCCATCATTAATTTGATCCAACTGGAAAAGGCGGAAGGCGATACTTTCACGGTGGAAAGCCTGCAAAAGCTCGGACTGGTGAAAAAGCTGGGTGAAGGGCTGAAAGTGCTCGGCACCGGCACGCTGACCAAGAAGATCACCGTGGAAGCTCACCACTTTTCGAAGTCGGCCCTGGAAAAGATTCAGAAGGCCGGCGGAACGGCGCAGGTAGTCGGCGCAGCCGCTCAGTAGGCGCCGGGAATCGAAGGGAACCCATGAAGTTTTTGGAAGCGTTCGCCAACATCTTTCGCGTCCCAGACCTGCGCAAGCGGCTGTTGTTTACGCTAGGGCTGCTGGCGGTGTACCGCCTGGGCGGGCACGTTCCCACGCCCGGTATTAATACCGCTGCCTGGTCGCAGTTTTTCAATTCCGCGGGTGGATCCCTTTTCAGCTTCTTCGACATGTTTGCCGGCGGCAACATTCGCCGCCTGACGGTTTTCGCCCTGGGCATCATGCCGTACATCACGGCATCCATCATTCTGCAGTTGCTCACCGTGGTAGTCCCCACGCTCGAGAAATTGCAGAAAGAGGGTGAACTCGGGCGCCGCAAGATCACCCAGTGGACCCGCTACCTGACGATCATCCTTTCGGTGATCCAGTCTACGACGATCGCCTATGGCCTCGAGTCGATGAAAGAGGGTATTGTCATCAACCCGGGATTTGGGTTCGTGCTGCTCACGATTATTTCGCTGACTACCGGCACCGCCTTCATCATGTGGCTGGGCGAGCAGATCAGCGAACGCGGTGTGGGTAATGGCATGTCGCTCATCATCTTTACGGGTATCGTGGTAGGTCTGCCGAATGCCATCGCCAACGTCTACACAAACGTATTCGTGACGCATGAATGGACTCCGCTGACCCTCCTCATCCTGATGGTTATGATGGTCGCGGTAGTCGCGTTCATCGTCCTCGTGGAACGCGGCGAGCGCCGCATTCCCGTGCAGTATGCCAAGCGCGTGGTCGGCCGGCGTGTGATGGGCGGACAATCGACCCACATGCCGCTTAAGGTGAATGCCGGCGGCGTAATCCCGGTTATCTTCGCATCGTCGATTCTGGCCTTCCCCACCACCCTCCTGCAGATGAATGCGGTGAAGAACATCCACTGGCTGGAAGCCACCTTGATGTCGATTCGGCACGGCGAGCCGCTCTATTACGTGCTCTTCGTAGCGGGCATCATTTTCTTCTGTTTCTTCTATATTTCGATCATTTTCAACCCCAACGAAGCGGCCGACAACATGCGGAAGTACGGCGGCTTCATTCCGGGTATCCGGCCGGGCCGGAATACTGCCGACTACATGAACAACATCCTCACCAAGATTACGGTGGTGGGTGGCATTTACCTCGCAATTCTATGCCTGATCCCGGACATCATGATTTCCGGTATCAAGTTGAACCACCTGGCCCTGATCGGGAACTGGGTGGATACCACGTTCACCACTCTGCACATGCGTTGGCTGCTGGATGGGATGGGCGTGACGTTTTACTTCGGCGGAACATCGCTGTTGATTGTGGTGGGCGTGGCCATGGATACGATCAACCAGGTCGAAGCTCAGCTCATCATGCGTCATTATGAAGGTTTCACTCCGCGTTCGGGCCGGATTCGCGGCCGCCGGAGTAGTTTCTGAACTTGTTAAGAGGTTTGTGAAAGCCATCGTTCTGTTCGGCTCGCCCGGTTCCGGCAAAGGAACCCAGGCCAAGTTGCTGACGGAGTGTCTGGGCATTCCCCACGTCTCCACGGGCGAGATGTTGCGGGACGGCATCCGGCAGGGTAGGGGTGTAACCCCCAAAACCGCCGCCAAGATGCAAGCCGGCATTCTGGTAAAGGATGCGGTCGTGGATGCGATGGTGGAAGAGCGCCTAGGCCGCCCTGACGCCGCCAATGGGTTCGTTTTGGATGGCTATCCGCGGACACTGGTGCAGGCAGAGCATCTGGCGGAGTGGTTGAAGCAGCGGGAAATCAGCGAGTTGGTGATTCACCTCGCAGTTGATTACAATATAATTATTGCCCGTTTGACCGGACGCCGCGAGTGCCCTCGCTGCGGAACCCCGTACAACGTCGTGCTGCGGCCACCGAAAGTGGACGAATTGTGCGATCTGGATGGCGAGAAGCTGGTGCGGCGGGATGACGATCGCGAAGATGTGATTCGCGCCCGGCTCGATGCGTATGAGTTGCAGACCCGCCCGGTGTTGGAGTATTTTCGGACAACCGGTGGGCGGGTGATTGAAGTGGACGCTAGCGAGGATCCGCCCGAAGTGGTGTTTCAGAGGATTGGCCGGGCGATGGAAAACTGATGATCGTGCGAAAAACCGCCGCGGAACTGGAAAAGATGCGGCGAAGCGGCCTGCTGGTTTACCAGATCCTGCAGAGGATGAGAGAGATGGCCGTCGAGGGTGTCAGCACGATGGACCTCGAAGTGGCCGCCGACAAGATGATTAGCGACGCCGGGGCGAAGCCTGCATTCAAGGGCTACTACGTACCGGCCGCCGGTGAAGCGTTTCGATTTGTGTTGTGCACTTCGGTGAACGATGAGATCGTCCATGGGATGCCGAATCCCAAGCGGATTTTGAAAAGAGGCGATATCGTTTCCATCGACACCGGGGTGAAGTTGGACGGGTATTATGGCGACTCCGCCATTACCGTGCCGATCGGTGAAGTGAGCGAAGAGACACAGAAGTTGTTGCAGGTGACGCGGGAATCGCTCGAACAGGCCATCGATAAGGTGCGGGCAGGGAATCGGCTGTTCGATATTTGCAGTACCGTCGAGCAGCATGTGAAGTCGAACGGGTTTTCGGTGGTGCGGGAGTATGTGGGCCACGGTATCGGCACGCAGCTCCATGAAGAGCCGCAGGTTCCGAATTATGTGGACCGCAAGAATGAGAATCCCCGGTTGAAGCCGGGCATGGTGCTGGCGGTCGAGCCGATGGTGAATGCCGGCCGGCCGGAAGCGGTAGTTCTGAAGGACAAGTGGACCGCCGTTACCAGGGACGGATCGTATAGCGCTCACTTCGAACACTGCATCGCTGTGACGGAGAACGGGCCGTGGGTTTTGACGCGCCCGTGACCGAGGGTGGCAATCCGCCCTTGAAAAAGGGTGCTAACCCGCCCTTGAAGGTGGAGGCCGTGGTAGTGGAAGAGCGGCCGAGGGCTTTGTACGAAGTCGTGCTGCCGACGCAGCAGAAGGTTCTGGCTCACGTGGTGGGCACGGTGAAACGGAATTTCGTCCGGTTGGTTCCGGGCGACCGGGTCGAAGTGGAGCTAAGTCCCAACGACCCGACCAGAGGAAGAATTGTCAGGAAGATGAATTAGCCGCCGATGAACGCAGATAAACGCCGATAGCACATTCTCGGTTTTATCGGCGTTCATCCGCGTTCATCGGCGGCTGAAAATAGGTTTCGACTTTATGAAAGTTCGAGCGTCCGTCAAAAAGATTTGCGATAAGTGCAAGGTGATCACCCGCGAAGGCGTGGTGCGGGTCATCTGCGTAATCCCGAAACACAAACAGAGGCAGGGATAAAGAAATATGGCACGTTTAGCCGGTGTGGATCTGCCCGCAGGAAAAAGGGCTGAGATCGGGCTCACTTATATTTACGGTATTGGCCGTACCCGCTCCAAGTCCCTGCTTCACCGCGCGGGCATCGATTTCAATAAGAAGGTTCGCGACCTGACGGAAGACGAAGTCAACAAGGTCCGTACCATTCTGGAAGAAGAGGGCGCCGTCGAGGGCGACCTTCGCAAAGAAATCTCGATGAACATCAAGCGTCACATCGAGATGGGTTCCTACCGGGGATTGCGGCATCGCCGCGGGCTGCCGGTTCGTGGGCAGCGCACCCATACCAACGCCCGCACGCGCAAAGGTCCGCGCCGCGGCACCGTGGCCAACAAGAAGAAGTCCGCGTCCAAGACGTAACGAGCGATCTGAGATCATATGGCGAAAGTAGCAGCAGCGAAAGTAGCGAAAGCAGCGAAAGCACCGGCCAAAGCCGGCAAGAAGAAGAGCTTCAAGAAGAAGGAGAAGCGCGTCGTCCATATGGGCGTCGTGCATGTCCAGGCTACCTTCAACAACACCATCGTCACCATTGCCGATCAGGAAGGCAATACCATTTCCTGGTCGAGTGCCGGCTCGCTCGGTTTTCGCGGGTCGCGCAAAGGCACCCCGTTCGCTGCGCAGCAGGCCGCTCTCACGGCTGCCAACAAGGCTTCGGAAAGCGGATTGCGAGTAGTGGAAGTACGCGTCAGCGGCCCCGGCTCGGGTCGGGAATCGGCCGTGCGCGCTCTCTCTACCGCAGGCATCGAAGTGCGCGCCATTAAAGACGTCACGCCGATTCCGCATAACGGCTGCCGTCCGCCGAAAAAGCGCCGTGTGTGAAGACGCTTTCAGCTGTCAGCTCTCAGCTATCAGCTGGCTGAGAGCAGACTGACGGTATCTTGTCGGCTGTCCTGGGTTGTCACTTACCCGGCGGCCAACGAATAAGGAAGCTGAAAGCTGATAGCCGACAGCTTCCAAAGCGGGACGAAGGCCTGCCATGGCTGTAAACCGCACCTGGTACGAAGAAAGGTAAGAGGAGTTCAACTTGGCACGATATATTGGTCCCGTTTGCCGGCAATGCCGGCGCGAGGGCATGAAACTGTATCTCAAAGGTGAGCGCTGCCACAGCGAGAAGTGCGCTATTGAAAAGCGCAACTTCATCCCCGGGCAGCATGGTAAGGATCGGGCAAAGAAGATCGTCGGCTACGGCTTGCAGCTTCGCGAGAAACAGAAGGCGCGCCGCGTATATGGCGTCCTGGAACGCCAGTTCCGCAGCACTTTCGAAAAAGCAGCCGCCATGAAGGGCATTACCGGCGAAAATCTGATGTCCCTGCTCGAGCGCCGGCTCGATAGCGTGATTTATCGCATGGGCTTCGGCACCAGCCGCGCGCAGGCGCGCCAGATCGTCCGCCACGGCCATATCGATGTCAACGGCAGAAAGTGCAACATCCCCTCGGCCGTCGTAAAGGTCGGCGACGTCGTTTCGGTTCGCGAGAGCAGCAAAAAGAACGCCATGATTCTCTCCGCCCGCGACGCTACGGCTCATGCTCCGGCTCCCAATTGGATCGACGTGGATCGCGAGGGCTTGACCGGCCGGGTCACCGCCCTGCCGCAGCGCAGCGAATTGGTACAGATCCAGTTAAACGAGCAGCTCATTGTCGAGTTGTACTCGAAATAGGTAGGGTAACGGAGAACGGGAGTCAGATCACTGGCTCCCGTTTTCGTGTGTTTCAAAAGAGGACTTTCTAATGTTCAAAGGCTTCCAAAAACCCAAACGTCTGGTTGCTAATACCGAGTCCCTCACGGAGCGGTATGGCATGTTTACGGCGCAGCCTTTCCAGCGCGGATTCGGCACTACCATTGGCAACAGCCTCCGCCGCGT
>Ga0182030_10018441_pt1 | contig 13377 bp, 16 predicted proteins | sample 812S3MmetaG_FD_121299 | JGI IMG/M metagenome (GOLD analysis project Ga0182030, IMG submission 121299) | Permafrost microbial communities from Stordalen Mire, Sweden - 812S3M metaG (Illumina Assembly) | ecosystem: Environmental > Terrestrial > Soil > Wetlands > Permafrost | place: Sweden... | reverse complement strand
TCAGTTAGTGGTGTGGTACCAGCTTGGTGCGGAGGGGGTGGTGGCGGCGTGCCACCGTTGCTAGAAGTAGTAGTTGTCTGGGGATCCTCCACATTATCAGTCTGGTTGTCCTTGTCGGCCTGTACCGTCAGTCCAAAGTGACATTCCCTTCTTATCCAATATTGTACTGTGTCCTCATCAAATTCCATATCATTTAGTAGGTCAAGGAAGCAAGGAGGTGTCTCCTGCCAATTCTTCACATGGAACTCAGTCCGGCCCTGCACGATCGAGCGTGCAAGACGTACCAAACCAATGCAGAAGTCAATCCATTTGGAGATATCGTTGGAATCAAGACTGCCTCTGGCTTGACGAAATTCTACAGTGGAAGGACGAGCTTTACCCTCAACCACCGGACGATCGACAGATGTGAAATTTACAAGGCGATTTCTGTCTCCTCTCTCGCCTTCTGGGATTCTGCTAGCATCATGATTATCGTATCCTGGGCCGTTAATAAACAAGGCCAGAGCCTGCTTATCAAGGACTGCTTCTACCATATTACGGATATTATCGACCTCAATTCCTTTCCTTTGAATGGCGAGGATGGAGCAATCAAGATCATTGGAAAGCTGATCAGGAGAATCAATTAGCATTCCGACTCGGTTGCTCCGAATGACGCCTCTCGCTGCCTCATGCCACGGGCGACGACAAAGAGGATGAAGCCGGGATATCTCATCCTCATAGACCAAGAGAATTACGGCGAGTTGCTTAAGAACAGGAAGTTCTTTTGGTGCTTGGACGTGAACATGGAAGCCACACCTATCATTAACGTAAGTAAAGTGGAAAGTTTCTAGAGGAATATTGCCAGACTAATTGTCTAGTGCGAAGTAGGAAGCACTCACTGGTTGGTTATAAAAGCTCCGTAGGGATCAGCCGCAGTACCTTTGACTCCCCCTATTACGCCACTTATCCCAGCATCGGCGACATCTCGAGCCGCAGTGTTGAAGACTGGTGAGACAGCCTCGATTCCAAAAGAATCCCAATCTCCCGCAGCTTCTGAAGAAAGACGGTAGCCTTCCGGTTCAAGCCACTTAGGAATATTTGAGGAACCAACACCACAGACACTAACATCCTTTGTTATTATCCATTCTCTGTACTTGTCAGACGTTTTATCGGTAATGTCCATTGCGTCATGGACATCAGCATGAATACCATTCTTCCCTAATATCTTTCCCACAATCTCCATCGGCTCCGTTGAGTATGGATGATCTTCAAAATTGTCTGCCTCATCGAACCTCCGTATACCCCAACTGTTGTAAACATGGCCAGGGACTTCAACGTTAGTGAATAGTCGAGCTCGTTCATCGAAGGGGATATTTTTTACAACCTCGTCGTCTTTCCCATCCGAACGGTGTCTGTTTTTCCCAAGTGTCAACTGGGACTCGTGAAAAGCGAAGACGAATTCCAATTCAGCGCCGAACGTTAGTTGTTCGGTTCCCAACTTTGGTTCAGGAGTGGTATTGGCCATATTGGCATGCCAGAAAGAACAGTTATCAATTACTGTGGGGGGGGGAATATGAAGAGATCAAACAATATAGAGTGATAAGTGGGACATAAATAATTGTAGATGTTTCATTGTTGAAGGATTCGACCTTTTTTCCTTTGAGGTTCTTTGATATGGACCATCTGCTTTTCGCCGCAAACAGTCGACATGGTGCGCCGGTCTAATAAAATTTAACAAAAGACAGTATAAAAAGCTCCCCACATAAAAGGTGTTGCATTTTGAAATTTGGGAGAACACGCGGTCGGGCCTCGATCTGGCGTATTGAATTGAAGTAGATAGTCACTTGACGATATTTTCGATCTTAGGAGGGGAAAACATTGAATCGTATATAGATCTCCAATTCAAACATGAAACTTTGAATGATAGAAATAATATTTTGCCAAAACGTGAGCGGTTTAGTGGAGGTGGTGTAAAAGCGTGGTCAATAACACGAGATCAGTCAGACGTCAATAATGGTTAAAAAATAGTATGTTACCAGGATTCAACGTACCGAATGTCCTTATGATACAACGGAATGGGGGAACAGAGTGATGTAAATTGAAGTCATGATCTCCGGGAGTTGATTAAAAGGCTTTCTGGGACACAGAAGTATTTTCTCCTCATACTCTTAGACGTGAAATGATCCTCTTGTCATTCAGCTACGAATGTAAAATAAATAATCAATCCTCTACTGCATCTTCATCCTCTTCGGGAATTGTCTCGTCATCTTCGACTTGTTTGATACACTCTGCCGAAACCTCTGACACTGAGGATCCCCTATGCATAGTGATAGGTAGATCTATATCCGTAGGCTTCCACGCGGTAGAGTTTGGAGATTGCATCGACTCCAGCTTATCAATCGAGTGCCGGGGTGTGACGGGTTTCCCATGTACCTCACGGCTCCAAGTCGTTGATGTTGGCGATTGTCCATAAGTGGTTGTTTCGATGGTATGTCGCTCAGTACTTGTGTCCAAGGCGGACGGTTTAGCAGTCTGGTCCTTCTTTCCAGGCTCTGCCTTCCCGACCCCGACAAAGGTTTCCGTCGCCATCTTTTTGACCTCTTTCGCCTTTTGTGCTGCCTCTTGACCAACTTGCCGCATAGCTAGTGTAAAGGATGTGGGTTGTCCGCCAGCCAGAGGCTTCAAGGGCTCTACAGCAGCTTTCGAGCTCTCTGATGTTGGGGCAACAGGCTTCTGATTCTCCTTTTGGTTCACAGGTGGTTTCGAAGGAGTGCCTGACGGAGTCGGTGCTACGGAACCTTTCGCAGGTGTTGTATATTCATCATAATACATCGTGACATGTTGCTTCAGCTCTCCATACTCGTTCCAGTCCTCCACCTCTACAAGGTCCTGCGAGAGTTAGCTGGTGTCTTCGATGGTCGACTCGAACCATACTCCAATAACAAGTCCCATTTGTACAAGCCCTGGTATCTTTCGCGCCCTTCCAGAATCATCCTTTCCAGCTCTCCGGCCCCATAGCATACGTGCCTTCTCATCCGTAGCAATATCGAGTGCCTTGAACGGGATTCTGTTTGCTTTTAAGATCGTCTCCATCCGGGAAGTTGCGGTGACGATGTGAGATGACCCTGAGGTCAGAGAGGTGTAAAGCCAAAGTGCCGGATCGCTCGAGTAAGATTTGGGAGTAGAATCCGTCATCATGTATTGTTTGTCGTGATGTTGTATTCTTCGTGGGATTTGAAGTGCAATGCGAGATAGGGACGGGTGGGATGTTGATCGAGCTTCTTCGTTTCACGTTAAATGTCGGTGGCTTCGATCAGCCATCACCTCAGCACAGCGCATAAGTGAATCCCCCAAAAGAACGGGTACAATCACAGCTTTCCAATCATGAATGCTGAGCAAAAGGAGTAAGAGGTATGTTTAAACGCGGCGGGTTCCAAGGCTACTAGTAACTGCCATCAGCGCTTATCAGATGCTGTGTGAACCTCGGCAGCATTTACTCCCCTCCAACCATTACCGTCACTAACAATGGCGCCCCTTGCAGGAGCGGTTCTCATCGCTCGAGCTCTGAATGAGCTGGGCGTGAAGGTTATATTTGGGCTAGTTAGAATACCCGTTGTTCAAATTGCGGAGGAGGCAATTGCTCTCGGGATACGCTTCATTGCGTTCCGCAATGAGCAGAGTGCGAGTTATGCTGCGACTGCCTATGGGTACTTGACCGGCAAGCCAGGAGTTTGCTTGGTGGTTGGAGGGCCCGGTGTTCTTCATGCTATGGCTGGTATTGGAAATTCATCTGCCAATGCTTTCCCATTGCTTATTCTGGCCGGCTCCAGCGAGACACATCTGGTCACGAAGGGAGCCTTTCAGGAGATGGATGCGATATCTCTACTGACTCCACACACGAAGATTGCGATTCGAGCGACGCTCGATTCCATACCTCAATCAATAACAAATGCATACAGAACGGCTTGGTATGGGAGAGGGGGCGTAGGGTTTGTAGATCTGCCGGCAGACGTCATACAAGGAGAAGGAGATGAAGAGCTTACAGGAATTGTGCCCACACCTCCAAGAGCAGCGGCGGACCTGCAAAGGATAGATTTTATTGCACGTCTTCTCAAGTCTGCGAAAGCGCCATTAGTTGTAGTTGGAAAGGGCTCAGCATACGCACAAGCAGAAACTGCTATTAGAGAGTTCATAGCTCAGACCAAGATTCCATTTCTACCTACACCTATGGGGAAAGGAGTTCTGCCGGATTCCCATTCGTCCAATACTGCCTCGGCCAGATCCACAGCTCTGAAAGGAGCAGATGTTGTTTTGATATTGGGCGCAAGATTGAATTGGATCCTCCATTTTGGAGAAGAGCCAAAATGGAGTTCTGCTGTCAAGATTATTCAAGTAGATATATCTGCAGAAGAACTCGGCAAGAATAACAATGATCCAGCTCTTTCTATTCTTGGGGATATCAACGTCGTTGTAACGCAACTAAGTTTAGCTCTTGAGAATTGGCAATACGATGTCTCCTCTCCATATGTCAAGGCGCTGCAAACAAGCACTGCAAAGAACGAGGCAGCGGCGGCAAGCGCAGCACAAGTTGACAAGATCCCAATGACCTACGCTCGAACATTTGACGTTATCAAGGACACCCTCCACAGGCTTTCATCGCCTGAGCATGGCGGCATTGTATATGTCTCCGAAGGAGCGAACACAATGGATATATCTCGCAGTGTTTTCCCAGTCGAGCATCCCCGTCTCCGTTTGGATGCTGGCACATATGCAACAATGGGTGTCGGTTTGGGTTACGCAATTGCTGCGCATTGCGCATACAATTTTTCCTATCCCGAAGCTGCTTCAGGGCCTTCATCATCTCAGAAGAAAGTTGTTTGCTTAGAAGGCGATTCTGCATTTGGATTTTCTCTAGCCGAGGTTGAAACAATGGCACGTTACGGAATGGATATCCTGATATATGTAATTAACAACTCCGGCGTATATCATGGCGACAGCGAAGATTCGGATGCATGGTTGAAACTACAGCAAAGCACGATAAATGGAAATATCAAAGACGGATTACGGAGCTCAAGCCTTGGCTGGGAAGTAGGGTATGAGAAGATTGCAGAGATGTGTGGGGGAAAAGGATTCCTAGTTCGCACTCCCGAAGAACTTGCCAAGGCTACGGAAGAAGGCTTCAAGGCGCATGTTCCTGTAATTGTGAATGTGATCATTGAGGCAAGCAAAGGTGGCAAAATTGTAAGTTATTTTTTTGATCTTCATGTGATGGCGCAGCATTAGGCTAAGTCAATCTTTGGCGTCAGGGTTTACTAACATTGGAGAAGGAATTTGCATGGCAGAATACGAAAAAGAAGATAAAGAAGGATACCAAGTTGTGAGACATCATACCGTCAAACTTGGTTGATGAGAAGCATCAGCCGATTTGGCGGGGGCTACGCCTGCTTTATGCTAATCATGGCATGGAACTGTTTGATTTAATGAAAGAACATTATCATCTCAGTTTCTGTTCCAATGTTCCAGAGTCTCCAAACATACATCAGTAGGTGTCACGTCTCGACTCAAATATCCTTTGTAGAAACGCAAACGGGCAGAGACAAGTCTCAAAACTTCTCCGTGCAAAGTGCCACTACCAACACAAACAACCATATATTTCCTTCTAGAAGATCCAATCTTCCTTCCTTCCAAGCTTCATCAACTTCTCAACTTCAACCCATCCATCGCAACCCACCTTCGCTCCAATGATGTGCTTCCCCACCTCAAAAGGCTGGGTATCCTCCAGCAAAAAGGGTACCTCCTCTCTCTTCTCCATTCACTCCCCTCACTCCCCTTCTTCCATCACGTACATCTCCCAGAAATTAACAACCCCACCATCCAGGACCACGCATCAAACTCCAACATTCAACCCAAACACAAACCCTCTCCTGCCCCTACACCAAAGACCTCTCATTTCCCTTTCCTCCCGTGTCCGACTACCACGACCTGCACCGACTTGAACAAGAACGAATCCGCAAATCTGTGTTCGAAGAAATCGATTTCGTCAAACAGCTAGGAGAGAAATTGGCTCCGCCTAAGGCTAGCGGTGGTGGCGGAGGAGGGGGAAAGGAGATGAGTGAGGGAGAAAAGAAGATGGTTGAGGAGTTAGGGAAGATCAATGGAGCGATAGGGAAGAGGGATAGGGCGGAGGAATTGAAAGAGGCGGTTGAAAAGGCGAGGATGGAAGGTGTGCGTGAGGGTAGGGAGGGTAGGAATGGGAGAGGCGAGGAGTTGATGAGGGGGAATGAAGGGCCGTGGGGGTATAATGGGTTGGGATTAGGCAATAATGGTGGGAACTGGAATGTGATGTGGCTTCCGCATCCCGATGTTGAGAGAATGGGAGAGAGGGATGGGTTGGGAAGAGATGGATTGAAGGGCATTGAGCGGGAGATGGGACGGATTGCAGATGGGATTGGGTTAGGGCAGGGATTGAGGGGGAGAAGGATTAGTGAGGATGTGTCTGCGAGGGTTGAGAGACGAGTTATGGAAAGGGTCGAGAGGGAGTTTGATCGTGGTAGGCTTCGGGACGTGGAGAGGGAGCTTGATCGTGACAGGTTTAGGAGGGTGGAGAGGGATATTGACAATTTGACAGGGAGGCGCTTGCTAGATGGGTGGGGAGATAAGTTTAGCTGATGAAGGTACCAGGAGGTCATCGGATGAGTTACGAATCTTATGTGCCGTTCAATTTGATTGGATTGGAATTGAATCTGTACCAATATATGTCTGCCAAATTTGAAGCTCTTCGTTTTGACCCACCGTGTCCATGCCCTCTCCCAGCAAAGATCCTCCCATTTCTTGCGAGCTTCTTGAAGGAAACCTTATTTTGAACTTGCGATGCGAGAAACTCTATTACGCATGTAGCCAAGTTAGATGATGGAAGCTAATAGTTAAATTGTAACCTGATTTTCTTAATGGGAGAAATTTTGAAATGTAATTCCGATGGAAACTCCAAGAAGGAACGTGTATGAATACCACAACTTAGATCTATTTTAATTATAGTCTTAAATTTATTTACAGAATATTGCCACCAAAGTCTTGCGCAGCAGACTACTAGATTACATCTCCTCACCTTCAATCTCCTATAGCAATATCGTGCCCCCAAGTTTCCATATGCCCACCAGAACCACATGATTTGCCGGGACCAAGAGAAATCATGAAATAAGAGCCGTTACCACTGCTTTAGAAGCCCGGCTGCAGCAGCCTTCGACGTAAGTGCAGCAAGAGGATTTGGGAGTTGCGATAAAGTAGGTTTCCCTTGGTGATATAAACGATGCCCAGATCCGAGATACACTTGACATGGTCGCTTCAGAGCAGAATATGAATAAGAATAACGACCTTTTGGTAAAGCTACGATGGCAGTCCCAAGACCCTCGGACATGGTAGGGGTGCCAAAATAGCTTTTTCTGACTGTTTTTGTGCGTATTTGATCTCCAATTGCTGTTTTTTTGACGTGGACCTTGATCCAAAAAAGAACGGCGTGGCCTAGAGCCCTCAGAAATGGGCATTAATATAAACAAAGAAATCTCCAAACTTGGGAGCAATGTCAAAATCAATAAGTCTCTCAATGGATTTGGAGGTTGATTAATGTGTAAATAAAGAAACTTGAAAGGAGTGACCATCATACGCGGCCCAAGAGCAGTTTAGAAGATCAAATAGATCTTTCTTCGCTCTCAAATCAATATGCCTAAATCCAGTGTCGATTTACTGCTTATAGCTCGTAATCTGACTCTGATCTTTAGTCGAAGAGTTATGCAAGCGATCTCCGGGTTTAGGACTCAACTTTGATTCTTCGCCGAGTTGTGTGACGCTCAACGCGGCTCTGCCAGATCGTGGGGAGTAATTGCAGAGGAAGGAGCGATTAGATAGACCCAAAGCAATATATTCTGTTCGATCAAGAACCAGGCCTCAGCCATATAGAATCATCCGCCGCTCCTCCACTGCAGCCGCTCTGCCCACGAGTCACTGAATCCGTTTCAAGATCCCTCTTTTGCACCACTGGTGTCTTTTGGCGCGTGAGCAACTGACATTCGTAAAGCCTTGCAGATCCCGTAGAATGTGATGCGGTAAATGCACAGCGCGAATCAGACTGGGTTATCTTCGTTTGTGCTCAACACTGGCTCCAGCTAAGAAACATCTGAAGGCCTCTGAAACGCGGGGAGCAGTGCAACGTTCTCGTCGCGGATCCAGTGGCTGCGTAGTGCCAATGCCCTGCCTGCAGGGACCCATTTAGCATTGACTCCAGAACTCCAATCAGGCATCGCGCAGGGGATCTCCAGTCTGTTCAGGGGCCGCGGCAAGCGACCTGGTGGCGATCTGGAAACATCCGGTAAATGACGACCTGAACACAACAGCAAACAGATCTCCATGATGGCCAGAGACATTCAGATTCTAGGAAAGGTAGGACAGCTGCATTGGGAAGAGGGGGTAAGTTACATAGATACATCATCCAAGGCAAGGCCGCGCATCTTTCTTTCATCCCATACTCGCGTGTTGATCGGATTTCTCAGCTTTGGAATTTCGCGGTACATGGGCGCATTCCTGATTTTTTGGCTGGACCTCTTTTAATGAAAAGCATCATTCGAAGTTCGAAAGTTCAGAAGAAGAATCATAAGTCTCTGGTGAAAGCGAAATTTGTTTGTTTAAAACCATTCGTTGCTCAATTACAGCACACGTTGAGAGAGCGAGCAAAATTTAGCGGATTCACTTCGACCTCTCTCGCAAAATCAACTTTAAAATCCCACCCACAAACCACACAATCGACTTTTTCTTCCAAACAACAAGACCAAAAGATAAACTAATCGCATCTTCGATCCCCTCGAATACTTGATCACCTTATCACCCACATTCGTTTGACCTTCAAAAGTATCTCCTCAATCAATTCTACATACCGCAAAAATGCAATTCTCTACCATCCTCGCCGCCGGCGCGTTCGCTGCGACGGTTCTTGCTCAAGGTTATACCTCGACGTCTCTTGAGTACTCCACAATCACCATCGTCTCTTGTGCTCCTGAAGTTGAAGAGTGCTCTGGTCGCCATACCAGCACCTCCACTGTCGTCGTCCCAAGCCCAACCTCTTCCTGTGAGACGGAGACAGAGACATCAAGTTACCCCATCGCAAGCACCTGTACGTATCTTCTGAGTTGGATCTTGTCCGATCTACAATCGATACTCAAATTCACTACTGACTGCAAAAAGATTCGGTCCCCAGCGTCGTTCCTCCTGTTGCCAGCAGCACTGAGATCTCCAGCACCAGTGAGTATCCTCTCGTATCCATTCAGCTTAGAGTTAGCTCGATCTACGAGAATCAGTGAAGAATACAATGCTAACTGCGACAAAGCTTTAGTTGCCAGCATCGTTCCTTCTGTTAGCAGTAGCTATGAGGTCGTAAGCACCACTCCGACTGCCACGGTCTCGATCTCAATCCCATCCCCAAGCTCTGAGACCACGACTCCTGCTGCAAACACCTGTATGTATATCCTTTCAACCTTGGAATATTTCAAAGACACCAAGTTCTCCAAAGCACACAATGCTAACTACGACGCATCTTTAGCGGTCTCAAGCCCAATCTCCGAGGCACCAAGCTCTGAGGCTCCAACCACCCGTAAGAATATCCCCTTCTCGTTGAATTGCCTAGATCTATATACTCGCCTCAAAACACAACACTAACGGCGACAAATTGTTAGTAGTCACAAGCCCAAGCTCTGAGGCACCATCCATTACGCCTGTCCCCGTTGTCTCTTCTGCCCCATACATCAACGGCACCGAGACAGCCCCAGCTCTTACAGGCACCGAACCGCTTCTCACTGCTTCCGGCACCCCGACTATCGCATCCACCTCGACCTCCACCTCAGTCGTGGTCATTGCCCCCAGCAAGTCTACCACCGGTTCCGCTCCGTCCTCAAGCGCGAGCGCCACTGGTCTCAACTCTGCTGGCCGCATGGTCGTCCCTGGTGTCACCCTAAGCCTCCTGGCCATGGGTGCTTACCTTTTCGCCTAATTTTTTTCACCACCCTAGACCCATTGCGAGGAATTTCGTTCTGCCGTCTGGTTATTTAGAAGGAAGGATGGGTTTCTTTGCATAGGCGTTTTGGAGGAAGAATACAGGAGACGATATGATACCATGGCGTTTATTAGCAGGCTTAGCTTTTCTCGAATGAAGGGCAGGGCTTGTGGAATTAGGGTTACTTTGCATTGCAGGCGTCTGCTACACTGCGTAGCTGGATGCTATCAGGCTAGTTTACTTGTGATGCTGATACGGCATACCGGCGTACTAGCTAGCGCACATAATGAAAAATCCCTATAAAAGACTGTTCTCGTTGTGACGTTCGACAATACTTAAACATTCTTACACGCACTCTCATGATGGAAGAAAGCGGGGTTGGTGGGGCAAGAACTGGAGTTATCTTAGTCATCCTTATCGCCAAGCTCTTATCTAGAAAACCTAAAGCCGTGGAGAAACGTCGCCAGGCTCACCATGAACCGGCGCCAAAAGGAACCATCATCAAACATCAAATAGGTAACCAATCATCAAAGCTTGATTGATATTCAGCATGTCGGAGGTCGATTTACAGATCTCCGCGTGCAGCTCAATTGCCCATTGCTAAAGTCCTCGAATCCCATTCAGAGGTAGTTCTAGTCTTTTCTTGAACCTTACTGTACTTCTCTATTTCTTGGCCAAACTAGTATCATCAGGTAACCTTCAAATCCGAGAAGATTTACTTTCTTCATGATGACAGAGCAGAAGATGGATACTGAACACTTCAGTCCTTACCGCGCCGACGGCAAGCTGGTAAGTCTGGAGGCCTCTAGGGTGTTGACGTTTTGGATTGACATCCTGGGGTAGTATGGGTTTGTATGTGTTGTCACAGGGGCTCAACAGTCTGTTGGGCAGGCAATCATTAAGGAACTGGCTTGTAAGTTTCAGTGTCTCTTTGACCCGGCCTTGGAGCTCTCAACTCGAGACTTCAGAGTTGATTTACATCTCAAATTCTACTTCGAAGACGGCTTCCACCAATTATTATCAGAGCTCTAACTAATTAAATTAGCTCACGGTGCTGCTTGCATATATGGTACGATTGACTAGACCTCCCCTCGCTTCTCGATTGCCCAGAAGAAACCCAATTCTGTCGAGCATCTCCTGACATTCCACAGCATGCGACAAAGGTACCAGCTCCCGCTATGATACTCTAATCGAAGAAGTCGCGAAAGATTCACCCAATACCAAAATCATCGGATATCCCTTCAATGTTGCCAAGGAGGAGGAAACATTAGGCCTCATAGATGACGTGCTGAACTCGTGGGGAAGATTGGATATCTGGGTGTGCTCTTCGGGACTTTTAGGTCCCCCTTCGCTGGAAGCCACAACACCTTCGGACCTGCAGAAATGCTTTGAGGCGAACTCGATGGCGCCGTTCTTTGCGCTGAAGTATGCTCCACCCGCCATGGGCAAAATGACATCCAAACAGTCATATCCGAATGCAGCGCCGAAGGACCAGAAGTATGGGAGTATAATTGTGGTTAGCTCTGTAGCAAGCACGTATGGAGGTAAGTGTCTAGGAGGGAAATAGAGAATGGACAAATGCTGAGGAGTGGTGATTCTAGGCTGTTGGGGACCTTGCTACACAATGAGCTCGCATGCCGCTCTCGGCGTCGTGAGAGCAGGAGTTGCTGTCCTCAAAGGTTGGTTATCACAAACTCTGGGAGCAACGTTCAGCTCACAGACCTCGTAGGCAGTGGGGTAAGGATCAATTGCATTTCTCCGGGGCAAATTGACGTTGGAGTTGATCTACAAGGGGTACGTCGTTATTCTCGTACAACGAGTGATTCTAACATAAGATATAGTTTGATATGAGAGGCATGACTTCTCAATTCCCACCCGCAAGTCTGCAATCAAAAGAGGTAAGCTCTCCCTGGGAACAGAAGTCAGGATTCATCTGACAGCGCGCAGACTCAAAGGAGGGACATTGGATTGGAGCGTGCGGGGTTACCCATTGAGGTTGGACGTGTGGCTGGATTCTTGGCCAGTGGTTTCAGTAGCTATGTGACTGGTGCAAATATCGTGGTTGATGGAGGGACCAGGTGAGCATCCATAAGATCCATTTCCAATCAAGGGGAATTGCATGCTAACAACTCACAGTGTAATGAATCCATTGGCGGTCCCTATTTAACCAGATTATGTAGAATATATGTCTCATTGAATGAAATAGAAATTTTTCAACCCAATTCGTGATTTTCTCAAGAACTGAGCTCTGCAATCAATAAAACCCCACCGTTGAGATAGTGCCTCTCTTGTAAAACCCACAAGTAAAGAATGCAAACCTCCAAACACTTCAAGGTCACTATATAGCTCAACTCAAAGCATATTCCCACTCAATCTCATTACATGTTTCAGACGAGACATCGAAAATGTTGTTGGAATAAAATAATAAGGCATCCTCAAATCGGATCTCGCCGGGTTCAGCAGGAGCTACAAACCACTTTTATCTAGCTTCCTCTTCTCTGCACTCTTTCATAGACCATCTTTTCTTCCTTCAATCATAATCCCTTACCTCTCCCAGAATGTCTCTTGACCTCCTTTCCTCAGGCAACCCCGCGGATGTCGCCAAAGTCTGCTCCACCTACTCTCTATCAATCGAACAATTCACAACCCTTCTGTCACGCTGCTCAGCTGCAAAGGCCACTGCCTACTGCCCCTACTCTCAATTCCGTGTCGGAGCTACTATCCTCACAAACGATGGCCAATTTATTGATGGTGCCAACGTAGAGAACGCGTCGTATCCAGTAGGGACGTGTGCGGAGAGAGTCGCGTTTGGCAAGGCTGTGACGGAAGGCCATAAGAAATTCAAAGTGGTGGCTGTTTCGACGGATATCAGCCCGCCTGCCAGCCCTTGTGGGATGTGCAGACAGTTGTTAGTATTTTTCAATCCACAGAGGCGAGGATTGGAGCTATGAAGTTTTGGGGGAATTGGCTACAGATGGCTTTAGTATGCCAGGAGAAAGGCTGACATTGATACAGTATCCGCGAGTTCTGCGAGTTAGATACTCCAATATTCATGTTTGACAAGGACGAGGCATTTGTAGTTATGAAACTCGAACAGGTATCTATTCTTTCCCTCGCAGTAACTGGACTACAGGAGGTTGTGCTAATAACAACATGCAGTTACTGCCGTTATCCTTTGGACCAGAAGCACTACCCCCTCCTGGTTCACTAGCAGCGCGAGGCTGATATCAGACAAATGTTTCTATACATAAGGCTATACTTGGGAGTATGGAGCATGTGATTCCGCAGGGTCAACGATGCAAGAGCAATCATTATATTGGGATCCGAGTCGGTGGATAAAAGCAGGGGCCACGCCTACACCT